>RepKanNP_Acetate_BrdU_F21BDRAFT_1000398_pt1 | contig 16641 bp, 14 predicted proteins | sample RepKananBrdUF21B_FD_10624 | JGI IMG/M metagenome (IMG submission 10624)
TTCCGATCTCGGATAGGGCGAGGACCGCAAGACACCATCTTCGGTCAACGGCTTGGCGCCGATGAAGGACAGGTAGGCCGCTCCTGTCAGGCGCCCGCCGGGCGCCAGGGCAGCCGGTGCTCCGATGTCAAACTCGGCGCCGACCGTTGCGAGGTAGGCCGGCAGTTTCGGAATGAAGACCGACGGCACGCCGTTGAGCAGTCGCGCGGACACGCCCGAGTAATTGGCGAACAGCGCTACGCGGTTGAGACCTTCCCGATAGGCCAGCATTCTCGCCTCGATCTCGAAGCCGTCGCGGCGGGACTTGCCCAGATTCTGTACGGGCAGCCCGAGTGCGGGCTGAAACACCTCGTTGGCGATGTCGGTAAAGAACACCGTGCCGAGGAGGCTGAACCGCTCGAACACGAGCCGGCCGCCGCCTTCCGTGCTCTCGATCGTCAGCGGGACCAGACGGGGATTGCCCGTCAATTCGCTCGATGCGGACGGACTGCGGAAGCCTTGGCCGAAATTGGCGAACAGCTCCAGCCAGTCGACGGGCGTGAGCGCCGCGCCACCTTTGGGGGAGACCACGTTGGGGCTGACCTTGGGCGAGAGCGCTGGGTCGAGGTTGTTGCGGACGTCGTAGAAGAACTGGTCGAAGCGGGCGCCGCCGGTTAGCTTGAGCCAGGGCACCGGCTTGACCTGGACCTGTGCATAGGCGGCGAGGTTGTGCTGCAGGATATCGAGGTCGAGACTGCGCGCAGTGAAGCTGCGCGCGACCGTGGGGCCGGTGTTCACATCGAGCGCGTCCGTGCGCCAATCACCGCCGACGAGGATTTGGGTCGGTAAGGCGTCGAACAGGTTCGTCGTCCAGACCTTGCGGATGCGCCCGCCGACGGTCTCCCGCTCCTCGACCTGCCCGCGCTGGCCGGCACCGAAATCCGAGAAGCGGCTGAACACGTCGTGGCTGGCGTAGAGAAGCGCCGACAGCTCGTCGTCGGGCGGCCCGTTGACGTAGTTGGCTACGAAGGTCTGCAAGGTCTTGCCGCCGCCATCGGTGTCATTGGTCGCGGCGCGCGGTGAGACGAGGCCGGCGCGGACGAGGTCGCGCTCCACGTAGCCGGGCTGCCCGAAGCGCGTGCCGTAGGCCTGCGCCCTCAGCGACAGACTGGAGCCGAGATCGAGCGGGATGGTGACCTTGTTGAAGGCGTTGTAGCGCCCGAGGTCGCCGTTCTCGCGATAGCCGCCGGTGCCGTAGCCTTCGTAGGCGAGGAAGGGCTGGATCCCCGGCCCGAGCTGACTGAAGGTGGCGAGACTCCGAACCGTATCGAAGGAGCCGCCCGAGACGCCGAGCGTCGAGAAGGGCTCGGCTTGCTTGGTCTCGATGAAGATCGAGCCGCCGAGATTGGCGTCGCCCGCCTCGACGGAGAACGGGCCGCGCACAATGCTGATCGAGCGGATGGTCTCCGGGATCAGAGGATTGAGATCGACGTAGTTCGGGGTGTGGATCGAGGAGACCTCGTTGACCGGCACCCCGTCGATGAAGACCGCCACGTCGCGGCCGTGCTCGGCATCGCTGAAACCGCGCAGGGCGATGCCGTATCCGACGCCGCCTTGACCGTAATTCGAGACATCAAAGCCTGCCACGGGACGAAAGAGGTCGCCGTAGCTTTGCACGGGCAGGCGGGCGATCTCCGCCGCATCGATCACCGTGCTGTTCGCGGGAAGGGCCAGAGCCGAGGGCGAGAGCCGGGTTTTTGGATCAGAGCTCGGCGCCGCGACCGTCGCAGCGGAAGCCGCCGATCCGCCCTGTGCCGTAACCTGCAATTCCTCCAGCTCGACCGCGGTCGTGTCGATCGCATGGCCGGAAATCGTCGTCGCGCCGAGAACGCTGGCCGATGCGAGCAGGCGCGTCAGAAGCGGCGTCATCACGCAACCCAGGCGATAGATGATTCGGCTTCTACTAAACTTCAAATTATCAGTATGCACAAGCTGATAATTTTGCATACTCGTGCCTTTTTCGGCAGAACGAGCAGGCTTTCGCAAACGTCGCGATTGCATCGGCCGCAGGTTTGAACGGCCAATCCCTGCTCGCGATTGCCTCCCCCGGTGCGTCGATTTCGGATGTGCGTGGTTGGCTGAGCCACTCGCCCAGCACTTTCATTCTTCGGCCAAGAAAGATCTTCGAGTGAACGGCTGACGGGCCGGGCCCGCCCGCTGAGCGGCAGTGCCTGTTGCCAGATGACTCGTTCCAACATCGAACGAACCGATGCTGAGAGGCCAACTTGTGCAACTCAAGCGTCGCGATTCGCTGACGATTCCGCCTCGATGTCTCGGAAAAAGTTCGGTGGTGAGGGCGGCCACGTTGTTCGGCTGCTCCCAAGCTGAACGTGAATTCGCTATCATCACAACAACTTATGAGCGAAAAAAGTCATTTGATCAAGTAATCATTGATATTCAAGCGGGACTAGCCACGCAGATTAAAATGCTGCTATGGGTTGAAGGCAAGATATTCTCTGGGTGCCAATAACATGGCCGCTGCGGCGGACCGTATTCACTCGGGAAAACGCTCATGCATTTCACTCAGCGCGAGACCGACAAGCTGCTGATCTATATGCTTGCCCAGGTTGCACAGCGCCGTCGAGACCAGGGACTCAAGCTCAACCATCCGGAAACTGTCTCCCTCATCTCCGTCGCCGCTCTGGAAGGTGCCCGCGCCGGCAAGACGGTGGAAGAGGTGATGGAACTCGCGGGCAAAACCATCACACGCGACGACGTCATGGACGGTGTCGCGGAAATGATTCCTTACGTTCAGGTCGAAGCGGTGTTCACGGACGGCTCACGCCTCATCACCGTGCATACTCCCATCAAGTAAGTCAGGATGTATGGAGGTGCAGCGATGAGTCCTGCCCAGAAAAAGACCCCGGTCGGCGGCATCATTTTCGGATCTGGCGATATAGAAATCAATGCGGGATATCCGACGACATCGATCAAAGTCAGAAATACGGGCGACAGGCCGATCCAGGTCGGATCGCACTACCACTTCTTCGAGGTGAATGCGTCGCTTGAATTCGATCGTCAGCAAGCCTTCGGAAAGCGGCTCAATATTCCGGCAACGACCGCTCTGCGGTTCGAGCCGGGCGATGAGAAGGAGGTCTCGCTGGTTCCATTTCAGGGCAAGCAGCGGGTGCTCGGTTTCAACGGCCTCGTCAACGGCTGGGTCGGCGACGAATCCTACGACGATTACCGTCCGCGCTTGGCCGACGCGCTCGATCGCGTGAACCGCTTCGGGTTCAAGAACAAGCCGTAACCTGCCCCCTCGATAGCCGAATCTGGAGCGCTGGGATGAGCAAGATCTCGCGGCGACAATACTCGGATTTGTTCGGACCCACGACCGGCGACAAGATCAGACTCGCCGATACGGACCTCTACATCGAGATTGAGAAAGATCTTCGGGTTTACGGAGAGGAAGCCGTCTATGGGGGCGGCAAGACGCTGCGTGACGGCATGGGTTACGACAACGAGTTGACCAGCGCGGCGGGCGCGCCGGATCTGGTCATCACCAATGTCACGATCGTCGATGCGGTGCTCGGCGTCATCAAGGCCGATCTCGGCATCAAGGACGGCCTGATCGTCGGGATCGGCAAGGCCGGCAATCCGGCCACCATGCCGGGCGTGACGCGGGGCCTTGCGCTCGGCCCGGGAACCGACGCCATTTCCGGCGAACACCTGATCCTCACCGCGGGCGGCATCGACGCGCATGTCCACTTCGTCTCGCCCCAGCAGGCGCAGGCCGCCCTCAGCAACGGCGTGACGACGCTGTTCGGCGGCGGCATCGGGCCGACCGACGGCACCAACGGAACGACCATCACGCCGGGCACGTGGAACATCGAGATGATGCTCCGCTCCTTCGATGCTTGGCCGGTCAATGCGGGCGTGCACGGCAAGGGCAACTGCTCGGCCCCGCTGCCGATCGACGAGCAGATCCGGGCCGGCGCGATGGGTCTCAAGGTCCACGAGGACTGGGGCAGCACGCCGGCGGCGATCCGCATGGCCCTGACCGTCGCGGACGACCACGACATCCAGGTCTGCATCCACACCGACACCTTGAACGAAGCGGGCTTCGTCGAGAGCACCATCGCCGCCTTCGAAGGGCGCACGATCCACACCTACCACACGGAAGGGGCCGGCGGCGGCCACGCGCCGGACATCATCCGCGTCGCGGGCATCGCCAACGTCCTCCCCAGCTCGACCAACCCGACCATGCCCTACGGCATCAATTCGCAGGCCGAGTTGTTCGACATGGTGATGGTCTGCCACAATCTCAGCCCGAAGATCCCCACCGATGTCGCCTTCGCCGAGAGCCGCGTGCGCGCCGAGACCATCGCGGCGGAAAACGTCCTGCACGATCTCGGCGCGATCTCGATCCTGTCGAGCGACAGCCAGGCGATGGGCCGCGTCGGTGAGAACTGGGCGCGCACCATGCAGACGGCCCACCTGATGAAGGCCCGGCTCGGCGCCTATCCGGGCGATGGCTCCGGCAACGACAATCAGCGGGTGCTGCGCTTCGTCGCCAAGGTGACGATCAATCCCGCCATCACCGCGGGCGTCTCGCACGTGATCGGATCGGTCGAGGTCGGCAAGATGGCGGATCTCGTCCTGTGGGAACCGGCCTTCTTAGATCGGAAGCCGAAGATGGTCATCAAGGGCGGCATGATCTCGTGGGCCATCATGGGCGATCCCAACGCCTCGCTGCCGACACCGCAGCCGGTGGTCTATCGCCCGATGTTCGGCGGTCTCGGTCAGGCGGTGGCGAAGACGCGCGTGACGTTCACGTCCCATGCCGCATACGAGTCTGGCATCGCGGATCGATACGAACTGACGTCCAAGCTCGTGCCCGTCTACGGCACGCGCACCATCACCAAGGCGTCGATGGTCCGGAACGACCGCCTCCCGGTCATCGAGGTCAATCCGGAGACCTTCGCGGTGACGGTCGACGGCAAGCACGCCACGATCGAGCCGGCCACCCATCTCCCGCTCGCTCAGCTTCACTTCTTCAGCTGATTTCCCGTCGTGCAGCGGGAGACGTCTCCCGTTGCCGGCTTCACAACCGGTGCACGCGCTGATGAAACCGATCGACATCATCTGGGTATGTCTCGGCGGCGGAGCCGGCTCGCTCCTGCGCTGGGGGCTCGGCGGCTTCATCGATCGCGCGATCCCCGCACGCTTCAAGTACGGCACCTTCCTCGTCAATGTCAGCGGCGCCTTCGCGATTGCCTATCTCTCCGCCGCTCTTGCTCTCGAATGGCAGCACCGACACAGCGACGTGGTGTCGTCGCTCGTGCTGACGGGCTTTCTCGGCGGCTACACGACATTCAGCTCGATGCAGCTCGACGCGGCGCAGATGGCGATGGAGAACCGCCATGGACTTGCCGCCCTGTACCTCGTCGCGTCGGTCGGCGTCGGCCTCTGCGCCGCTGCGGCGGGCGTCGCCCTGGCACGAGCGTAGGCGGTTGTCATGGGGGCGCAGACCGTCTTCGTCTTCATCGGCGGCGGGTTCGGCGCGATCACGCGGGAATTGCTGATGCTGCTGATCCCGCAGCAGAATGGTGCCTTTCCGCTCGACATCTTCACCGCCAACGTCGTCGCCTCGTTCTGCCTCGGCGCCGCCTTCGGCCTTCACCGCGCCGGCCACGTCTCGGACGAGTTCATGCTTCTGGTGGGCACCGGCTTCTGCGGCGGGATGTCGACCTTCTCGAGCTTCGCCTACGGCCTCCTGTCCGAGGCGATGGCACCGGGGCAAGCCGGCCTCGCGGTCCTCTACGGCCTGTCCAGCCTGACCGTCGGCTACGCCGCGATCCGTATCGGAATCGAATCCGGGAAACGCCTGCGACGCGCCTGAGCGCGATCCGTTGGGAGAGACGAATGATCCTCGTCGAACACAAGCTCGGTCACCTCAGCGATCCGGTCTGGCAGGAGCGCGCGCGGCAGGGGCGGGTCGATCCGCTGGTGCTGGAGCAATGGGAGGCGCCCAAGAGCCGTCTGCGCAAGGCCAGCGAGAGCGGCATTGAGCTGGCGGTCTCGCTGCCGCGCGCCGAGCACCTGCACGACGGCGACGTGCTCCACTACGACGCGGCGCAGCGGCTCATCGTCGTCGCCCGGATCGCCCTCAGGGACGTGCTGGTGATCGAGCTGGAGGGATTGGAGCGCCTCGCCCCGCACGAGATCCTGCGCGTCTGCTTCGAACTCGGGCACGGCCTCGGCAATCAGCACTGGCCGGCGGTCATCAAGGGATCGACGGTCTACGTGCCGCTCTCGGTCGATCAGAAGGTCATGGCCTCGGTCATGCGCACGCACGCCTTCGCGCATGTGAGAACCCGCTTCGTTCCGGGCGAGGAGGTGGCGGCGAAGCTCGATGCGAAGGAGGTCCGGCTTCTCTTCGCGGGTGCCGACGCCACTCCGCATCACCATCACGGCGGTCACGGCACGGAGCACGCGGACGATCCGCGGGCCGAGACGTCCCACGATCATGGCCCCCACGATCATGGCCCCCACGCTCCTGCGCACGGTCATCGGCACGCGCATGATCACGCGCACGGGCATCATCATCGTCGCGGTTCGGTGGCGTGATGCGGCACGGTGAGCCGAGGGCCCTCCCGGCGCCACGCGGCATGGCTCATCTCGCGCGCCTGCTGCAATTCTCGGATTCGACGCTGCCGGTCGGCTCCTTTGCCTTCTCCAACGGGCTCGAATCCGCGTTGCAGACGGGGATCGTCACCGACGCCGACGGCCTGTCGCGCTTCGTCGAACTCGTCCTGCATCAGAACGCCCGGGTGGATGGCGTCGCACTGCTGCATGCCCATCGCGCCGCCCTGGCGGAGGACTATTCCGGCGTCGTCACCGCCGACCGGGAGTTGCTCTGTCGCCGCGTCGGCGAGGAGCAGCAGATGATGCTGACGCGGATGGGCAAGAAGCTCGCCGAGTTGGCGCTCAGGGTCAGCCCCTCGCCGATGCTGGAGCGCTGGCTCGCGGATATTCGGTCGGATGCGACACCGGGCTGTCTGCCGATCGGACAGGCGATCACCCTCGCAGGTCTCGGCGCGGAAGAGACGGAAGCCTTCATCGTCCACCAGTACGGCATGGCCTCGATGATCCTGAGCGCCGCGCTCCGGCTGATGCGGATCGACCATTTCGAGACCCAGCGCATCCTGTTCGTCGCGCAGGGCCGCGTCGAGGACGAGTACCTCGCCGTGCGCGACCTCGCCCTTGATGAAATGGCGGCTTTCGCGCCGGTCTTCGAGGTGCTCGTCGCCCATCACACCACGGTCCATGTCCGCCTGTTCATGAATTGAGAGCGGCAAAGGAAACCGAGATGAAGAAGATCACTCGTATCGGTATCGGCGGCCCGGTCGGCTCGGGCAAGACTGCTGTCATCGAGACCATCACGCCGCGCTTGATCGAGCGGGGCATCAAGCCGCTTATCATCACCAACGACGTCGTCACCACGGAAGATGCCAAGCAGGTGCGCCGTACCCTCAACGGCGTGCTGATCGAGGAGAAGATCGTCGGCGTCGAGACCGGAGCCTGCCCGCATACGGCAGTCCGCGAAGATCCGTCGATGAATATCGCTGCGGTCGAGGAGCTCGAGGACAAATATCCCGACAGCGATGTGATCCTGATCGAATCCGGCGGCGACAACCTCACGCTCACCTTCAGCCCGGCGCTGGCTGACTTCTACATCTACGTGATCGACGTCGCCGCCGGTGACAAGATACCCCGCAAGAACGGCGCCGGAGTCTGCCAGTCGGACATTCTCGTCATCAACAAGAAGGATCTCGCCACCTATGTCGGCGCGAGCCTTGAGGTCATGGCGCGTGATTCCAAGATCATGCGCGGCAAGAAGCCGTTCCTCTTCACCAATTGCAAGACCGGCGAAGGCGTCGATGCGCTTCTCGCCCTCATCCTCGACATGGCGCTGTTCGATGTGAAGACGAACCGCCCGCTTGCGGCGAGCGCCTGAGCCATGACCCTGCCCGCCGCACTTGGCCTACTCGACGCGGCGCGCGAGCTGCGCGGCTTCCAGACGGAACCGGCACAGATGCGGGCGGCTGCGCCCGGCAAAGTCGGCCGTCTGCGGCTCGGCTTCGCCATGCGCGATGGCCACTCCGTTCTCCACGATCTCTACCGGGTCGCCCCGCTGCTGGTGCAGCAGGCGCTCTACTGGGACGAGGCGATGCCGGAATTGCCGGTCTGCCCGATCATCTCGGTCGGTGGAGGCATCCTGCAGGGGGACCGCTACACGATCGACATCATCGTGGAGGAAGGCGCCTGTGCGCATATCTCCACGCAGGGTGCCAACCGCATCCACTGCATGGACGCGAACTACGCCTCACAGCATCAGATGGTGACCGTCGGGGCCGGCGGCTATCTCGAGTATCTGCCGGATTTCACCATTCCCTATCGCGGGTCGCGCTTCATCGCGCGCTCCGACCTCGTCGTCGCGGCGGATGCCACCCTGCTCTACGGAGAGATGGTGCTTGCCGGCCGCAAGCATCACCATGTCGAGGAGCGGTTCGGCTTCGACCTGCTGTCGATGGACGTGACCGTGCGCCGGCCCGACGGGCGCAAGCTGTTCGGTGAGAAGACCCTGATCGAGAAAGGCGATCCGACCATCGCCTTCGCCGCGGTGATGCAGGGGTTCGACGCCTTCGCCAACATTCTCTGCGTCACTCCCCCGGGGACGGCGACGCGCATCGAGGAGCGCTTCGAGAGCCATTTCCCGTCGGAGGCACCGCGCGCGGCGTCCGGCGTGAGCCGCTTGCCCAACGCCGCCGGGTTGATGCTGCGCGCGGTGGGCGTGGAAACCTACGACGTGCGCAACGAGGTTCGCCGGTTCTGGCGCATCGTGCGCGAGGAGGTGCGCGGCCGCTCCCTTCCCATCGAATCCTACTGGCGCTGAGGGAGGATCGGACCGATGCCACGCGGGCAGAGCAATTTCCTCGTCCAGTCGCTGCGCGGTACGAGCCAAGTCTTCTTCATGGAGAATGCCCTGACGGGCGTGCTGTTCTTCGCCGCGATGGCCTATGCCTCCGCGGTCAGCGGCGTCTGGGCCACCACGATCGGGGCGGCGATCGGCGTTGGCGTCGCGACACTGACCGCGCGCCTTCTCGAATGCGACGAGCCGTCTGTCTCCTCCGGTCTCTACGGATTCAATGGCGTGCTCGTGGTGCTGCGCTTCCGACCTTCATCGCCGCCTCACCGCAATTGTGGGCCGCGATCGTCATCGGCGCGGCAGCGAGCACGGTCTTCACCGCCGCCTTCAGCGCGACTCTGACCGGTAAATGGGGCATTCCCGGCTCGACCGGACCGTTCGTACTGACTGGCTGGCTCATGGTCGCCGCCGCCTATTCCTTCGGCGGTCTGCATGTCATGGGCGATGTCCCCAAGCTCGCCAGCGACGCGACCTCGCACACCCTCGGCACTCCGGCGCCGATGGAGCTCGTCGCGATTTTCTTTCGCAACATCGCGCAGGTCTATCTCCTCGGCAGCGCCGTCAGTGGCGCCATCATCCTGATCGGTGTCCTGATCGCCTCCGTCCCGGCCGGGATTGCCGCGGCTGCGGGGTCCCTGCTCAGCCTGATCGTCGCGATCGCGCTCGGTGCCGATCCGTCGGCCGTGAGCAAGGGCCTCTACGGTTTCAGCCCGGTTCTGACGGCAATGGCCGTCGGCGTCATCTTCCTGACGCCCTCGCCACGGGTGGCCGTCTATGCCGGCCTGGCAACCGTGGTGACCGTCTTCGTCCAGGGCGCACTCGACGTCATGGTCGCGCCGGCGGGGATCCCGTCCTTCACCGCCCCCTACGTCCTGACGATGTACCTCTTCATCGCGCCGAAGAAGTTGATGGCACCTCATCCGCACGGACCCGTCGCCGATCCCATGATCGATGACCGGGGCACGACGCCGGTCTCTGCGGCCGGTTCCTCGCGGTAACGGCGTCTCGGAGCGTCCTCTTTCAGACGCCCCGAACGCACGCACGGCATCGATCCCGTTTCGATCGAACAGCCACGTCCCGGTCGCGAGCCGAGCCCACGGCGCCGCGCGAAGGCCATCACGTCCCTCGTTCGAGGTCCACAGACCAAGGAGCATGCGATGCCAAGCATCAATGCCGGCGATACGGCCTTCATCCTCATCTGTACCGCGCTGGTGCTCATGATGACGCCGGCCCTGGCTCTCTTCTACGGCGGTCTCGTCAAACAGCGCGACGTGCTCTCCGTCATGATCCAGAACTTCGTCTGCATCGGTGTAGTCGGCGTGATCTGGGTGTTCGGAGGCTTCAGCCTCGCTTTCGGACCGGATATCGGCGGCACGATCGGTGACTTCGCCTTCTACTTCGGTATGTACGAGATCGGCATTGAACCCAATCCCGTCTATGCTCCGCATGTCCCCTTCATCATGGTCTTTGCCTACCAGATGATGTTCGCCATCATCACACCGGCCCTGATGACGGGCGCCTTCGTCGGGCGTTTTCGGTTCGGCGCCTACCTGTTCTTCATCACGGCCTGGACCATCCTCGTCTATGTGCCCGCCGCCCACTGGGTTTGGGGCGGGGGCTTCCTGGCCAAGTTGGGCGTCGTCGATTTCGCCGGGGGCATCGTCATCCACACCTCCGCTGGTTTTTCGGCGCTGGCGACGGCGAAGTTTCTCGGCAAGAGGAGGGTGCCGGCGGGCGAGTCCGAATCCGCGCCGGCCAGCCTTCCCCTGGTCGCACTGGGCGCGGGTCTGCTCTGGTTCGGCTGGTTCGGCTTCAACGCCGGCGGTGCCTACGCGGCGGATGCCCTGGCGGCCTACGCCTTCACCAACACCATGCTGGCAGGCTCCATCGCCATGCTGGTGTGGATGTTCTGGGAGTGGCGCGAGACCAAGCACCCGTCCTTTTCCGGCGTCCTCGTCGGCGCGGTGGCGGGGCTGGCGACGATCACGCCGGCCTCCGGCTATGTCGAGCCCATCGCCGCCCTGGCGATCGGCGCAATCGGCGCGACGGCTTGCTACTATGCGAAGCACGTCCAGAGATGGCTGAAGATCGACGACACGCTGGAGGTCTGGCGGGCTCACGGCGTCGGCGGCCTGACCGGTGCCCTGCTCATCGGTCTCCTGGCCAGCCCGCACATCAATCAAGTCTCGGCGAGTCTTCAGCAATTCGGCGTTCAGCTTCTCGCCGTCGTGGTCATCGGCGCCTATGCCTCCGTCGTCACCCTCCTCATATTGAAGGGTCTCGATCACTTCGGGACGCTGCGGGTGCCGGAGGAGCTTCAGGAAGAGGGTCTCGACACGATGCTCGGCGAGCGCGCCTTCAACCTGTGGAACATGGATCGAACCCTCCCGAAGTAGCCTTGCTGCGACGGCGGGCCACGGCAGGGCGGGACATAGCGTCCACAATACAGGTCGGGGGACCGGCGGGCGGTGTGATCTGGCAGCCTGATGGCGCGTCCGCAAAGTCGGCGGGGCCGCAATGGGTCCCGCCGCGATGCTAGAGCGGTTCACCCCTCCTTGTTGAGGCCGACGGCGACGAAGCGGGTCTGTCCCCTCGCGCTCTTCACCCGCATTAGCACCGCCTTGCGGCCGTTCGACTCCGCCGCGCGGATCTGCGCCTGAACGTCCGAGGGCTTCGACACGCTGGTCCCGGCCACATCCAGGATCACGTCGCCCTGCGCGATGCCCTTGGCCGCGGCCGGGCCGTCCGGATCGACGTCCATCACCGCCACGCCCTCGTCGCCGAGGCCGACGTCGTTCGCCGGGGCGAGGCTCAGGCCGAGGCGCGGCTGACCGCCCGACGAGCTGTCACCGCGGCTCGCCACCTTGCCGTCGGTCGGAAGCGTGCCGAGCTCGACCGTGGCCACGTCGCCCTTGCCGTTGCGCAGATAGGCGAGCTTCACCTCGGTGCCGGGCTTGAGGCCGGCGATGCGGCGCGACAGGTCGCGGGCATCGTTGACCGGCGCACCGTTGACCGACTCGATCACGTCGCCCGACTTCAGCCCGGCCTTGGCGGCCGGCGTCCCGCTCTCGGCGTGATCGACCAGGGCGCCCTTCGCCTTGTCGAGGCCGAGACCCTCGGCGATGTCCTTGGTCACCGGCTGCACCTGCACGCCGAGATAGCCGCGCACCACCTTGCCGTCGGTGCGGAGCTGATCGACCACCGTCTGCACGGTCTCGGCGGGGATGGCGAAGGCAAGGCCGACCGAGCCGCCGGACGGCGAGGCGATCGCCGTGTTCACGCCCACGACCTCGCCGTTGACGTTGAAGGTCGGGCCGCCGGAATTGCCCTTGTTGATCGGCGCGTCGATCTGCAGGAAGTCGTCGTAGGGGCCGGCACCGATGTCGCGGCCGCGGGCCGAGACGATGCCGGCGGTCACGGTACCGCCGAGGCCGAACGGGTTGCCGATGGCCAAGACCCAGTCGCCGACGCGCGGCGCACCCTTGCCGAACTGGACGTAGGGGTAGCTGCCGCTCTCGGTGATCTTGAGCAGGGCGATGTCGGTCTTGGGATCCTTGCCGATCACCTTGGCGTCGAGGGTGCGGCTGTCGTCGAGGGTGACCTGGACGGTCTTGGCCTTGTCGACGACGTGGTTGTTGGTGACCACGTAGCCGTCCGCCGAGATGATGAAGCCCGAGCCGACCGCGCCGCGCTCGCCGCGCTGCGGCATGCCGCGCCCGCCCTGTCCGTTACCCTGTCCGAAGCGCTTGAAGAACTCGCGCAGCTGCGGCGGCACCTGCTGCATGTTCGGGCTGCCGGGGCCGTCGTCATCGTCGTCGAGGGCGCTGTCGAGCTTCACCTTCACGGCGACGACGCCGGGCTTCACCTTGTCGACGACGTTGGCGAAGGAGCCGGGCGGGTGCTCGGGCGCCTCGATCGGGGTCTTGGGCAGGGCCTGGGCATAGGCGGGCGTGGCGGGTTCGGTCAGGCCGAAGCCGGCGGCGCCGCCCGCGACGAGGGCGGCCGCGGCGACGGAGGCGAAGGCACGGCGGCGGACGATCAGAGTCATGGAGGTCTCCAACGGTCGATCACTGAGGCATGCCGCCCTGACGTGCCGGAATGCAGCCGGACGTCGGACTCTTGGACAATGAGCGAAAGTCTAGGTTGTGCCATCCGCTCGCCGATTGTGGGAAGGTTGCAGCCCGACCGGGGAACTTCGTCACCGGTGCTGCCGCGGCAGGATGAGCGGAGTGGATCTACGGACCGCCGTCGAGGAGGTGCAGTTCTTTTCCTGCGCAGACGCGTCTTCGCGCTTCTTCTCCGGAGCCCGACCGGTCGGTCCCTCGCTGAACTGGCTCTCGACCCGCCGTCTCTGATCGACGGAACGCGGATCCAGGGCATCAGGGGTGCAAGATCAGGCGCCGTGGGGCTTCGCGCCCGGATGCCGCGTCACCGGCAGGGCGAACCAAAACAGGGGCCGGATGCTCCTTCGGCCCACTGCCGAAGGGTCGGGCTCTCGACCGGCTCGGCCAGAGGGCAACGTCAACGACTGGAGACGAGCTTCAGGCCGGGCGCGCGGTGCGTGTGAAGGGCCGCCGCGACTTTCCGTTCGAGCTCGCCGTCGAGGAACGGCTTCTGCACGATCCGGTCCTCACCGATGCCGCCGCGGGTCAAGGCGGTCTGATCGGCATACCCGGTCACGAAGATCACGGGTATGGCCGGCCAGCTCTTCCGGATCTCGGCGGCGACATCGACGCCGTTCATGCCGGGCATCGCGAAATCCACTACGACAAGGTCGAAGCAGGGGTCCTGCTCGAGCACGTGGATGGCGGCCAGACCCGAGCCCGCCTCACGGATCACGTACCCGGCCTCGCTCAGCTTGGTCACGGTGATTTCCCGGACGGCGCTGTCATCGTCGACGACGAGGAGCGCAGGCTTGTCGCCGGCATTGCGCGAAGTCGCGCAATCGATCTCGCCCGGCTCGGCCGCCTCGACGCCCTCGTCAGCGGCCACCCGCGGAAGATAGACGCGAACGGTGGTCCCCTCCCCGGCTTCGGTCTCGATCCGCACCCCGCCCCCAGACTGCTTGGCGAAGCCGTAGACCTGCGCGAGCCCCAAGCCCGAGCCCTTTCCGACTTCCTTCGTCGTGAAGAACGGCTCGAAGACCCGATGGAGCACCTCCGGTGGGATGCCGGACCCCGTATCGCTGACAGCCACCATGGCGTACTCGCCCGGAGGCGGCTCCTCGGGGCGCGACGGGGCGGCACCGAGCCGGACGTTGGCGGTCTCGATGGTGAGGCAGCCGCCGACGGCCATGGCATCGCGAGCGTTGATGGCCAGATTGAGAATGATCAGCTCGATCTGCGTGGCGTCGACGAGTGCAGGCCAGAGGTCCGGCTGCAACGTCATCTCGATGCGCACCGCGCCACCGATGGAGCTCTGAAGCAGGTCGCGCATGGACGCGGCCGTCTCGTTCAGCCGCACAGGAACCGGATCGAGACGCTGGCGCCGGGAGAAGGCCAGCAGCTGCGCAGTCAGACGAGCGCCCCGCTCGGCCGCACCGCGCATCATCTCCAGCCTGTGCCGCGACCGGTCGTCGGAGACCGCCCGAGCCAGGAACTCGATGTTGCCGGCGATGACGGTGAGGAGGTTGTTGAAATCGTGTGCGACGCCACTCGTCAGCTGACCGACCGCCTCCAGGCGCTGGGCCTGCCGCAGCGCTTCCTCCACGCGCTCGCGCTCGACGATCTGCCGCCGCAGCGCAACATTTGCCTCGGCAAGTTCCCGTGTGCGTTCGGCCACACGCGTCTCGAGCGTCTCGTTGAGCGCGCGAAGGGCGCGCTCGGCGGCGCGGCGCTCCGCATGCGCCCGTGCCTCCGCGAGGGCGCGGACGATCACCGTGGGCAGCCTGTCGAGACGCTGTTTGGTGACGTAATCCGTGGCGCCGTTCTTGAGGGCCTCAACGGCGATGTCCTCGCCAAGCGTCCCGGAGACGAACACGAACGGGATTTCGGGGCAGTGTTCGCGGGCGATGGCCAGCGCGCTGAGGCCGTCGAAGGTCGGCAGCACATAGTCGGCCAGGATCAGGTCATGGCGACACTCGACAGCCGCTGCCGTGAAGGCTTCGCGGGTCATGGTCCGCTCGAGCCGATATGTCAGGCCTGCGCCGTCGAGGACGACGGTGAGAAGCTCCGAGTCCAAGTCACTGTCTTCGAGGAGCAGGATGTGCAGGGGCGTCTCCGCACCGCCTCTTGCGCCGTCCGTCAGGTGTTCGATGGCCAGCCTCCCCGATGCGGCGGCGGTTCATTCAGGACGGCCCAGAATACGCCGAGATCCTGAATGGCGTCGAAAAATTCCTTGAATCCGACCGGCTTTACGACGAACGCGTTCACGCCGAGTTCGTAGGAGCGGACAAGATCGCTTTCCTCCCGTGAGGAGGTCAGCATCACGACGGGAATGGCCCGGGTGCGCGGATCGCTCTTCACTGCTTCGAGCACCTCCAGCCCATCGACCTTCGGCAGCTTCAGATCGAGCAGCACTACGGCCGGATCCTGCACGTCGGGTCGGTCGTAGATGCCCCGCCGGTGAAGGTAGTCCAAGGCCTCGGCGCCGTCGCGGCAGATCACGATCTCGTTGGCGAGCTGACTCTGCTCCAGCGCAGCGAGTGTCAGTTCGATGTCGTTCGGGGTGTCCTCGACGAGCAGGATCGGCTTCAGGTCTGCCATGTCAGCGCGCCCCCTCGCGCAAGGGTAGCGTGAAGTGGAAGGTCGCTCCCCGGCCGAGAGCGCCTTCGGCCCAGGTTCGACCGCCGTGACGCTCAACGATGCGGCGGACATTGGCGAGACCGATGCCGGTACCCTCGAAGTCTTCGACCCGGTGCAGGCGCTGGAACACACCGAACAATTTGCCGACATAGGCCATGTCGAAGCCGACGCCGTTGTCGCGCACGTAGAACACCGCCTCGCCGTCGCGATCGGGCTCGCGTCCGATATCGATCAAGGCCTCGGGCCTGTCGCGGGTGTACTTCACCGCATTCGAGAGCAAGTTCTCGATGACGAGGCGCAGCATCACCGGGTCGGCATAGACGCGCCCGAGGGAGCCGACCTGCCAGCGGATGGCGCGGCCCGACGGGACATCCCGCAAGGTTTTCCGGCGAACCTCCTCGACGAGTTGGTTCATGTCGCCGGACACGCGATTCAGCGAGTTCCGCCCCATCTGCGAGAAGTTGAGAAGGTTGTCGACGAGCTTCCCCGCCGAGAGAGCCGCGTCGGCGATGGTGTCGACGTAGCGCCGCCCCGTCTCGGTGAGGTTCGCGCCCTCGCGCGAGCGTAGGAGCTCCGAGTAGCCCACGATGTGGCGGAACGGAGCGCGAAGGTCGTGGCTGACCGAGTAGGAGAAGGCCTCCAGCTCCTTGTTGGAGCGCTGCAACTCCTCGCTCAGGGCCGCGAGTTCCTCGGCCCGGCGCAGCACGATGCCGAGTACGGCCGATCGCAGGTCCTTGGCGGCGTCGACCTCGGGACCGGACCAGGGCAGCGATCGGCCCTGCACGGTCTCCTTCCAGGTCTCGAAGGATTTGCGCGGATGCAGCCGGTCCGGTCCGCCGTCCGGATCCGCGGTCGCCGGCTTGCTCGGGTTGCCGCCCCAACTCACGGTCTGCACGACTTCCGGTCTGAACCAGAGAACGTAGCTCG
>RepKanNP_Acetate_BrdU_F21BDRAFT_1000412_pt1 | contig 16177 bp, 15 predicted proteins | sample RepKananBrdUF21B_FD_10624 | JGI IMG/M metagenome (IMG submission 10624)
CCCGCCACTTTACGTGATGTGCGCCGGCCCTGCATGCGAACAAGCCATCACAAGGCTGACTACAATGCCGCAGTCCATTTCCGTCCACCCCAGACAGGAGCGCAGCATGGCCGTCCGACGCATCGTCCCCAACCTGCATGCCCCCGACCCGGCGCGCGCCCGCGCGTTCTATGCCGACCTGCTCGGCCTGGAAGCCGTGATGGACCACGGCTGGATCGTCACCTTTGCCGACACCCATGCCACGATGGCGCCGCAGGTCAGCATCGCCACCGAGGGCGGCTCGGGCACCCCGGTGCCGGCGCTGTCCATTGAGGTGGATGACGCCGATGCCGTGCATGCCCGCGCCCTGTCGCTGGGCCTAGAGATCGTCTACCCGCTCGTGGATGAGCCGTGGGGCGTGCGGCGCTTCCATGTGCGCGATCCGTTCGGGAATGTGGTCAACATCCTGGCGCATCGCTAGGTGCAAACAAGAACGCCCGCAGGTCGATGGCCCGTGCGGGCGTTACCTTATTGGCGAACGGGCCATTGGCGGCGCGCGCTACAGCACGCGCACCAGAACAGGCGCACCCGGCCCGACGGTCTCCACATCAAACGCTACCGGCAAGAACTTCTCAATCACGCTGAGGTTGGTCAGCAGATGCGACGAAGTCGCCACCGCGGTGAGGCTGCCGGCACCGGCCAGCGCCATCGGCAACACGAGCTGATCGGCAAGGTATTCGTCCACCGCCGCTGCGCTTTGCAAGTAGCGCAGTGCTGCATGGGCGACGTCCTTGCCGATGGTCTCGGCCGTCACACCGCGCTCGCCAAAGCCCGTCAACACCTCGGTGACATGCTCGTGCACGATGTCGAGCACGAGCGCATTACCGGGACCTTCTGCATTGCCGAGATCACGCACGGTGCCATCAACGCCGGGCACGAGGCGACCCAGCATGTCCAGCTCGCGCCGCGCTACGCCGCCGCGCACACCTGCAACGATGCCTTCGGCACGCAGCGCCTGTTGCGCGCCGCGCTCGGTCAGATGCAGCGCACGCAGCGGGCCTGCGCACGGCGTAATCGTCGCCTGTACCTCGCCGCCACCGGCTGGGTAGAAGCCGTGGCGCTTGAGCGCGAGCGTCTGCGTCACGCCCATGCGGGCGACCAGCGGCAGCCACGCGCGGATGAGGAAATCAACCGGCGGCGCGGCGCGGTTGTGCGTGCCACCACTGACCGACACGGTGCTCGGCGCATCGGCAAACCACAGCGCGGGCAGGATGGTCTGCAGCACCAGCGTGCAGCTGCCGGCCGTGCCGATGGCGAAACGGTAGTCGCCACCACGGATGGCGCCGGGCGTGAAGCGCAGCGTCTGCGAGCCTGCTTCTGCGCCTTCCACGGTGGCGCCGCTGATCTCCTTGGCCGCCTGCACAGCGGTCAAATGCTGGCGCAGCAGACCAGGCTTGGAACGCTTGGCGCGAATGTTGTCGATCTGGAACGGCGTGCCAGTCAGCATCGACAGGGTGAGTGCCGTACGTAGGATTTGTCCGCCGCCCTCGCCCTGCGCGCCATCGAGTTCGATGCAGGTGGCGGGTTGCGATTGAAACTGCAGTTGGGTGTTCATGGTTTGTTCTTCTTGTTCGTTTGCGCACCCGCCAGATTGGGTGCGCGTCAGGTTGTACAGGGGGTGCGCGTCAACACGGTGTCGTAGAGGAACGCGTCCAGCGCTGTCGGGTTGCCCGTGGCCTGGCGGAAATCGGCCGGCACGTCTTCCTGCGCCAGTGCCTGTTCGATAAAGGCGTGAATGCGCGGAAAGCGTGCGCCGTATTCGGCCTCGCCGGATTCCATCTTGATCGCCAGCAACTGGTTGATCTCGTCACGCAATGCGATGTCTTTCACCATCACGTCAGCCAGATCGGCAAAGCGCATCGGCGGGATGCCACGCCCTTCGTCGATCCACTGTGCGGCCAGCAGCGGACGCAGCACGTACAGATACTTCTTCATGCGCACGGTCTCGCCCTGCAGATAGCCGCGAAAGTTCTTCGCCGCCATTGACACGTAATGCCAGCGCCCCTTGCGCTCGGAGAAGAACGTCGGCGCGAGCGTGCGCATACGCTCGGCCAGCGCCGCGTCCTGGCGATACACCACGGGCGACGCGAGCCACTCCAGCAACGTCGGGTTGGAGCGGTGCATCAGCTGCAGCGCCTTGCGCAGCTCCCAGCCAGAGATGTCCAGCTCATCGCTGATCGGCAGTTCGATCACATCGCGCTGCGGCTCGACGCGCAGGTACCACTCGGGCTGATGCACGTAGACGAAGCGCACGTCATAGTCGCTGTCGGGCGAGGCAAAGCCCCAGCCGCGGCTGCCGGATTCGCAGGCGAACAAGACACGAACGTCGTGCTGCTGCTCGATGCTGCTGAGTTCCGCCAGCACACGCTCGCGGATGGCGTCGGAGACGGGGTGGGAATACAGAAACGTCATGGTGTTCACTTGTTGTTCTTGTTGCACAAAACGCAGTCGGGCACGACGAAAATCCACCGTGCCCGCGGCAGGCAAAGGGCGAAGCGCGAGCTTATCCCTTCACACACACCACCTGGCGCAGCGTATGCACGATCTCCACCAGGTCCGCCTGCGCGGCCATCACGTGGTCGATGTCCTTGTACGCCATCGGGATCTCGTCGATCACGTCAGCGTCCTTACGGCATTCCACGTGGGCCGTGGCACGAATCTGGTCATCGACCGTGAAACGCTTCTTGGCCTGCGTGCGGCTCATCGTACGGCCCGCACCGTGGCTGCACGAGCAGAAGGCCTCTTCGTTACCCAGCCCGCGCACGATGAAGCTCTTCGCCCCCATCGAACCCGGAATGATCCCGAGCTGCCCCTTCTGTGCCGACACCGCACCCTTACGCGTCACCAGCACATCGCGGCCGAAGTGGGTTTCGCGCTGCACGTAGTTGTGGTGACAGTTCACCGCTTCCACGTCCGCCGCGAACGGCTTGGTGATGACCTTGCGCGCGGCCGCGATCACGTTCTGCATCATCGTGGCGCGGTTGCGGCGCGCGTAGTCCTGCGCCCAGCCAACGGCCTCAACATAATCGTCAAAGTGCTGGCTGCCTTCTTCAAAGTAGGCCAGGTCGCGGTCCGGCAGGTTGGCGATGTGCTGTCGCATATCGGCCTGTGCCAGTTCAATGAACAAGTTGCCGATGGCGTTCCCCACGCCGCGCGAACCCGAGTGCAGCATGAACCAGACGCGCTGCTCTTCATCCAGGCAGACCTCGATGAAGTGGTTACCGGTCCCCAGCGTTCCCAGGTGCTTGTGGTTGTTCGTCTTGTTCAGCTTCGGGTACTTGTCGGTGATGCGCTTGAAACCGTCGACCAACTCGCCCCACATCGCGTCGACGGTTTCCGGCGGCGTGTTCCAGGCGCCCTTGTCGCGCGGACCTTGCGTACGGCCGTGCGGCACTGCTGCCTCGATGGCGCTACGCAGGCCGTGCAGGTTGTCCGGCAGGTCTGCGGCCGTCAACGTCGTACGCGCGGCCATCATTCCACAGCCGATATCCACACCCACGGCGGCCGGAATGATCGCACCCTCGGTCGGAATCACGCTGCCGATGGTCGAACCCTTACCCAGGTGCACGTCCGGCATCACCGCCAGGTGCTTGAAGATGAACGGCATCTTGGCCGTGTTCATCAGTTGCTTGCGGGCGTCGTCTTCCACTGGCACGCCGTTGGTCCAGAGCTTGATGTCGGCGCCGTTTTCAACGTGGAGAGTGTTGTACTTGCTCATGATCTTTCGTTGCTTCCGTTCTTTTCATTATGGGGCCCGATGTCGCATTGGCAGTGACACCGGGCGTTGCATTGGGGTCGGCGACTAAAGTTGGCGAAACACGCGCTCTATCCACTGAGCTACGGTCCCCCTGATTTGGGACCGACGGGATTCGAACCCGCGACCTCGATCGTGACAGGATGTAGTTCCGCCGGCATTCGCCGGAAAAAAAGGTGGTGCGACTAGGGGAGCGAGTGGTCTCACGCTTTCGCGCGGGTCGGGTTCGAACCGACTGGATACCGATGTACACCCGCAGGCATTCGCACCTGGCGCGTCAGGACAAGCTCTTCAGCATTCGTGACGCGCCGGTAAAACGTTGTTGCTCATCCCAAGACGGCCTACAGCACCGTCGCCTCGATGGCCTCGACCCAGTGGCCAGCGCCAAAACTGCCAGACGCAAACTGCGCGATCACGTCGAACACCGCATCGCCAAAACCGCCGACGTTGAGGATGTCCTCACGCTCCATCGCCTGCGTCGTGCCATACGGCTGCAGATCGATGCAGACCAGCTTGGCTTGCGGGTTACGCAGCTTCAGCAAGTCCCACTGGAGCATCGTTTGCGTTGCGCCGTGACGCGTGGCATCGACCCAGGATTCGTTGTCCGACACCAGGATCACCACATCGACCTTGGCGCGCTCTGCCACCAGCTTGGCCAGCGGCGCCGAGCAGTTGGTACCACCACCGCCGATGGCCGCCAGCTTGTCGGCATTGGTCATCACTGAATCGCGGGCGTTCAGGCGCACGTCCACCACACGCTGCTCGAACGGCAGCACACGTGCCCTCGGATGCGAGCGCAGGATGGCGGCGGCCACCAGCGCAGCCACGTCGATACAGCGCACAACCGAAGTCGCGCCCTGACGCCAGCCCGTTACCGGGCTACCCATCGAACCGGACACGTCCGGACACACGACCACGTTGCCCTCCAGCTTCGGCACGTTGGCCAGCGACGCATCCAGCGCATCCTGCAGCGCTTCACGCACCGCCAGCGGCACCGGATCCACCGCTGAACGGTAAGCCGCCAGCAATTGGTACGGATACACGCGCGCCTTGCGCACCTGCGCCGCATCGGCCAAACGCGCCGCCACACGCTTCGTCACGCCCGGCAGGCTGAACGCACCTTGGCGGCCCAGCGTGTTCAGGCTCATACGCAGCGCGTGCCAACCCATGCGCTCCGACAACACCGCCCATTGCGCGGCATTCAGCGGCGCGTTGGTCAGCAGTTGGAACGGCACGTCCGGCAGCACCTTCGACTCACCGGCGCGGAAGGCACACAGCTCACGCGTCAGCGGCGGCAGTTGTGTAGCGTCGTGCGGCTTGCCGATCAGCCATGCAAAGAACGCGGCACGCCAGGCTTCCGCCGGCTTCGGGTGCACCATCTTCACGACATCCGCCAATGACGGCGCATTGCCCACGGTGGCCTGCAGCAGCTGCACTTCCGTGGCGGTGTTCAGCCACGTCTGCACGAGCTTCTTCGGGCGGCTGCCGAGCGACTTGCGACCGGTGGCGCCGCTGCGCACGATCTGCACGAAGTTGCGCAGCATCTTGCCGGTGTCGATCGTGCGGCCGAACACCGCCGGCAGCAGCGCACTGCCCTTGGCCGCCAGCACAGCGGTCAGCAGGGCCGGCATGTCCTTCATCAGGCCGCGCTCGCGGCTGTACACCGCGGTCTTGGCGATAAAGGCGTCGTCCACTTGCAGCGCCAGTTGCAGGACGTCGGCCAGTTGCGTCTCGGCCGAAGCGTAAAAGGTGTGGTTCAGGCAGCCCGTCATCGCCAGTTGCGCCAGCTGGTGCTGGGGCGACAGCGCATATGCCGGGGCGCCGGCCTGGTTGATCGCGTCGGTCGCATTGGCTTGGACCGTCTTCGCGAGCAAGGTCTGGAACAGTTGCTGGTTAGCCATTTGGCATCTCGCGTTGTGTTGTTGATGCCTTCTCTAGTGCAATGGGTGTGCCAGGTCACCTCCAGCTTGCCGAAAATCAACCTATCTCTTTGATTTCATTGGATTTATGACGAAGCAACGCAGATGTGGGCACGCCAAACTTCCTGAAAATACGATCCATTGATATATTGATTTATCTTTTTGGATAGAACTCCAGCATGCGCAACAATGTCGCCATCGGCTTCGTGGGTACCACGCTCGACTACGTGGGCAAGGGCGCCCAGCGTTGGGAGCGCTGGCGGCCCACCGTCGGCCTGTGCCAGCAGGACGATCTCGTTATCCACAGGCTGGAGTTGCTGCACGACGCGCGCAGCCGCAGCCTGTTCGAGCGCCTGCGCGATGACATCGCCGCCGTATCGCCCGAAACCGAGGTGCGCAGTGTCGAGGTCTCGCTGCGCGACCCGTGGGACTTCGAAGAGGTCTACAGCACGCTGCACGACTTCACGCGCGGCTACGCTTTCGACACCGACGCGGAGGACTACCTCATCCACATCACCACGGGCACGCACGTCGCGCAGATTTGCTGGTTCCTGCTGGCTGAGGCGCGCTACCTGCCGGCGCAACTGATCCAGACTGCGCCACCGCGCAAGAAGGAACTCGGCAACATCACCGGCAGCTACAGCGTCATCGACCTGGATCTCTCACGCTACGACAAGATCGCCACGCGCTTTGCACGTGAGCGGGAAGACACGGTCTCGCTGCTGAAGTCGGGCATCGCCACGCGCAACCCGGCGTTCAACCGGATGATCGAGCAGATCGAGCGGGTAGCGTCGCGCTCCAAGGCGCCGATGCTGCTGTTCGGGCCGACGGGTGCCGGCAAGTCGTTCCTCGCACGGCGTGTGTATGAGATGAAGAAGGCGCGCCACCAACTCGCCGGCCGCTTTGTCGAGGTGAACTGCGCCACGCTGCGCGGTGACAGCGCGATGTCCGCGCTCTTCGGCCACGTGAAGGGCGCCTTCACCGGCGCACAGACCGAGCGCGCGGGCCTGCTGCGCAGCGCGGATGGCGGCCTGCTGTTTTTGGATGAAATCGGCGAACTGGGCCTGGATGAACAGGCCATGCTGCTCAAGGCCATCGAAGAGAAGCGCTTCCTCCCCTTCGGCAGCGACCGCGAGGTGGAAAGCGATTTCCAGCTCATCGCCGGCACGGTGCGCGACCTGCGGCAGTGGGTGGCGGAAGGCCGTTTCCGCGAAGACTTATACGCGCGGATCAACCTGTGGACGTTCGACCTGCCCGGCCTGGCCGATCGCCCGGAAGACCTGGAGCCGAATCTCGACTTCGAGCTGGCGCGCTTTGCCCGCGAACACGGCGAGCAAGTGCGCTTTCACACAGAGGCGCGGCGCATCTATCTGAAGTTCGTCACCTCGCCGCAGGCACGCTGGACGGGCAACTTCCGTGAGCTGTCGGCTTCCGTCACGCGGCTGGCGACGCTGGCCGAAGGCGGACGCATTACCGAGGCCGATGTCGCTGACGAAATCGCGCGTTTGCAGCGCACGTGGGCCAAAGCGGATTCGGCAGGCGAGGACGGGGCGCTCGCAGATTTGCTCGGCGACGAGGTCGCATCCATCGACCTGTTCGACCGCATGCAGTTGGAAAACGTGATTGCCACGTGCCGCAAATCCGCATCGCTGTCGGATGCCGGGCGCCGGCTGTTCGACGTGTCGCGCACCGAGAAGGCCAAGGCGAACGACGCAGACCGGCTGCGCAAATATCTCGCCCGGTTCGGGCTGGATTGGGCAACCGTGCGCGCGAGCTAGGTGCTCGGTAAGATGCCGCCCATCCTCCGCCATTCCCATCGAAACCCGCCGCGATGATCCGCCTGGAAGACCTCACCATCTTCGTGCTGGCCGTAGACAACGGCAGCCTGTCGGCGGCGGCGCGCGTGCTGAACATTGCACCGGCAGCCGCCAGCGCGGCAGTCAAGCGGTTGGAGGCCGAGCTCGGTGCGCGGCTGCTGGCGCGTTCCACGCGCAGCCTTGCGCTCACGCAGGAAGGCGAGCGCTACCTGGCGCACGCCCGTCGCACGCCCGTCGCGCGCTGGCCGATCTGCAGGCCGGGCAGGATTCGCTCGCGCTCAGCAGGCAGGCCATCGGTGGTGATGTATCGCTGTCGATCCCATCCGACCTGGGGCGCAACGTGCTCGCCGGTTGGCTCGATGATTTCCTCACCGAGCACCCGGCGGTGGCGCTGCAGGTGCGCATTGGCGATCGGCTGGTCGACATGTTCCGCCAGCGCGTGGATGCCGCAGTGCGCTATGGCGAGCCTGAGGACTCTTCATTGGTGGCGCTGCCGCTGGCGCCCGACAACCGTCGTGTGCTGTGCGCCGCGCCGGCTTACTTCGCCAGGCACGGCGTGCCCCAGACGCCCGATGATTTGCTTCAGCACAACTGCCTGCGGCTGGCGCTGTCCGACACCACGCACGACCAATGGACGTTCCACCAGGCGAACAACACGCAGGTGGTGCGCGTGACCGGCAATCGCGTGGCCGACGACGGTGAACTCGTGCGCCGCTGGGCCGTGGCCGGTCACGGCATCGCGTACAAGTCGCGCCTGGACGTGCTGGCCGACCTGCGCGCCGGCCGCCTGCAGCCAGTGATGACCCACTGGCAAGGCGAGGTGGCGCCGTTGCACCTGATCTGCACGCATCGCCTTGCACTGTCGCCTACGTTGATGCGCCTGCGTGATTTCCTGCAGGAACGCATCGGCGGCTACCTAGCCGACGCCTGATTCTGCGTCAGAACCCTTCCAGCACGATCTTGCCGCGCGCCTGATTGCTTTCGATCAGGGCGTGCGCGCGCTTGAGATTGGCTGCGTTGATGGCGCCAAAATGCTCGCTCATGGTCGAGCGCAGCGTGCCGTCGTCAATCATGGCGGCCACGCGGTTGAGCAGGTGGTGCTGCTCGATCTGGTCATCCGTGTGGAACATCGAGCGCGTGTACATGAACTCCCAGTGCAGCGACACGCTCTTCGCCTTGAGCTTGCGTACGTCGAGCTGCGTCGGGTCATCGATCAACGCAAGACGGCCCTGCGGCTTGAGCGCCTCGACGATCTGCTCGAAGTGGTGTTCGGTCTGGTTCAAGCTGGCCACGTAGTCAACCTCAGGCACGCCAATGCGGCGCAACTCGGCCGCCAGCGGCTGCGTGTGGTTGATCACGTGGTGTGCGCCAAGCTCGCGCACCCAGGCGGCCGTCTCCGGGCGCGAAGCGGTGCCGATCACGGTCAAACCAGTCAGCTGGCGCGCCAACTGCACGAGGATCGACCCGACGCCACCCGCCGCCCCCACGATCAGCAACGTCTTGCCACTGGGCGTGTCTGCGTGCGGCACCTGCAGCCGGTCGAACAGGAGTTCCCACGCGGTGATGGCGGTCAGCGGCAACGCGGCCGCCTGTGCAAACCCGAGCGTGGCCGGCATCTTGCCGACGATGCGCTCGTCCACCACATGCAGCTCGCTGTTGGTGCCGGCGCGTTGCAGGGCACCGGCATACCAGACTGCATCGCCGGGCCTGAAGAGCGACACGTCGGCGCCCACGGCACGCACCACACCTGCCGCATCCCAGCCCAGCACGCGCGGCTGGTTGTCCGCTGGAGGCATGCCGGTTCGCACTTTCACGTCGACCGGATTGACGGAGATGGCACGCACCTCCACCAGCAGGTCGTGCGGGCCGGGCGTGGGGTCGGGCAAGGTCAGGTCGACGAGCGCATTGGGCGCGTCGATGGGCAGGCTTTCGTAGTAGGCAACGGCTTTCATGATGGGCTTCAGGTGGAACTGGATGGCCGCATCATGGGCGCGCAACGTGCGCAGAAACAGCCGCGCGACGCAGATTCAGTTTCAACGCCAAGCGGAAAATCCCGCCCTGCCCGTCAATGCTGCATGGACGCCGCCAGCGTCTTGAGGTTGACCGGATCCACATGGACAAACCCACCGCGCGGGCTGTCGATGTCGGCAATCAGCATGAACGACAGCGCCAGCACCAGGGGCAGCAGCAACTGCAGCACCCCGCGCATGCGCGCACTACGCGTGCCATAGCCGACCATGAACGTGCCACATGCGCCCACCATGAACAGCAGCACCCAGGCCGCCACCGGAATCCGGTTGCGCCATGCGGCCTGGGTATAGCCCTGTGCATTGAGCACGTCGTTCATGCCGCTCACGGCCAGCGCAACGATGGGCGTGGGTTGCGCGGCGGCGGGCCCAAGCACTGCCGCCCACAAGGCATCTTGCTGGCGCGAGGTTTCGGCCTCGAGTGCGGGCAGTTGCCTGGCGTCGTGGCTGCTGTAGAGCTGGATGCGCACCTCCACATACTTCACCAGCAAGCCGCGCAGGTTGGCGGCATCGGCTGCGGGCAGCAGGCTGGCACGCGCATATTCGGTGCCGATGGCGTTGGCCTCTTCCTCTTCGTAGTTCTTGCGCGTGTCGTATCGGCTGATGGCCATCGAAAACGTGAAGCCGATCATCAGGCCGAGCAGCGTGAGCGTGGCCGCCTGGATCACGTCAAAGTCTTCGTGCGTGCTGCCATCGAGCGCACGGCGCTTCGATAGGGCCGAGCCGATACGCGCTGCCCCCGCCAACACGATCAGCGCCATGAGGAACACCTCGACCGGATGATCGATCACCACGCCCATGAGACCCCCCACCGGTGTATTTGTGACGGCATGAGCATACGGCATCTGCCACCTGGCCGACACGGTGTCAGGCGGTCGGCATGGCGTGCGGGTCGACGCTGCAGCTTGGGTGGTCTTCGTTGTGATGGTGCTCGCGCAGGGCGCTGGGAATGCCGGTTCCAGCCAGGCCATCCGCGGCCAGCCACGCGGCGGTGGCGGCGGCAGCACGGTCGATCAACTCGCCGCAGCGGGCATAGTCATAGGGCGATACATCGAGCGGGCACAGCGGCGGTACCACAGCAATCGGCACCTGCCCCGCCCAGCGCTCCAGGTCCTGCACCAGTTGGCGCGCCACCAGCAGTGACAACGCATTGAGCGCGTGCTCGATGGCGCTGCGCGGGGCACGCCGGTCTGCGCAGGCAAAGCCGGCCGGCAGCACAACCACACGCGTGGCACCCAGGCGGATGGCGGCGGAGATTGGCGTGTTGTTGGCAACACCACCGTCGATCAGCAAGCGATCGCCCACGCGCACAGGCGGAAACACCCCAGGAATGGCCGCACTGGCCAGCACGGCCTGCACGATCTGGCCGGAAGACAGCACCACCTCGGCGCCCGTCTGCATGTCGGTGGCCACCACGTGCAGCGGCAACGCCGCCGCCTCCAGCATGGCCTGCGAAAAATGCCGCGTCAGCAGCCGCGCCAGGCCGGACGCATCCACCAGATGCGCACGCCTGCCACCCAGCATGCCGAACATGGCACGCCACGACCATGGCATCACATCTGCACGGCGCACGCCGCGCCAGAGCGCCTCCAACTGTGCTGTGCCGGCAGCATGCGGGTTGCACGCGAAGAAAGCGGCATTGATGGCGCCGGCCGATGCGCCGATCACCATGTCCGGAACAACACCCGAGGCCACCAGCTCGCGCAGCATGCCGGCCTCGATGGCACCCAGGCTGCCACCGCCGGCAAAGACAAACGCTGTTCGCTCCGCTCTGTCCATGATGTATGCCGCATCGCAACAAGGCGAGCGTGTGTGGGGGATGACTCGAACAGAGTAGCCCGCGATGGCGGTTGCGGCTAGGCGTGCGAGAGGCGATCAGCGCGCGTTTCGGGCGGCATCCGCCATCGGCTTCCAGTGCAGGAAGCCAAACAACATGGTCAGCAACACACTGTCGAGCAGGGGCCCCTTGTGCAGCGCGACCTTGCGGAAGCAGAACGCCACTTCGAGCAGATGCGCAGCCAGCAGCACCACAGCGATGATGCGCACCCAATAGATGACGTCCGGCGACAGCGGCAGCGCCGTCAGATAGCTGCCCAGCGCAATGCCATACACAACCAGCAGCAGCACCTTGTTGAGGAAATAGAACACGCGGAGGTCTCCCAGATTGTCGGCAACGAATGCGCCTCGAAACATCGAAAGAGACGCCATGGCAGCATACAGGGCGCCATCAAGCGCGCACGCGCTTAAAACACCCGACATGCCGCGCGCCAAGACGCTCCACACGCCGTGCCGACCGATGATCGATACCGATCACATCAAACAGGCCAACAACACCCCTGGCCGAGTGCGGGGTGGCACCGTGGCATACGCCGGGACACCAACGCATGCCGCTACCACGTGTATGGGAAGCGCAGCGTGAAGACATAGTTCGGGGCATCCGGTGTCAGACCCATCGCCAATGTGGCGCTGATCGACAGATTCTTGGTCAGCACATGGCTGATGCCGAACGTCATCGTGCCCACGTTGGTCTTGCTGCCTACGACCGATTGCTCCGCACCGCCGTCCGGCGTGATGTGGGTGTTGCCCGAGAACGCGGTGCTATACGCCATCGTCAGCGCTGTGCGGTCGTTCAGTGCCAGCGCCAGCCCCCCGCCCAACGTGATGGTATCGCCCAGCTTGACTTTGCCCGGCTGCACCACGCCCGCCGTGGACGAGAGGTCGGCAAACGAGCGCGGCACAAAGTACGTGTAGCTGGCATTGGCAAACAGCACCACCGGGTCGTACGTCTTCAGAAACGACATGCCCAGCGTGCCGCTCCACACACCGTTGCCCGTGGGCAGTTGCTGGTCGATGATCAGGTTGTTGTTATTGCTGTCGGCCTGGATCAGCTTGATGCCAAATGGCGAGCGCCCGGTCGGCGCGCGTACACGGAAGCTGCCAACAATGTCCGGCCAGTCGGCCGACTCCTTGACGAGCTGGTAGTAGATGCCCGCGCTTACATCGCCCAGGCCGGCGGAGGACTTGTCTGCCTCGCTGACCGTGCTCGACGCCCCGCCCGCCCCACCGCTGAAGAACGTGCTGGAACGGTACACCGCCGGCACCGTGAAATCCGCACTCAGCCGATCGCTAAAGCCGTAGCGGCCGGTGATATCGAAGGTGGTGACATTGGCCTTGGTCTGGACCAGGTTGATCTGCCCGAGGAAGATCGCATCCAACGCCAGAAAGCCCGAAAGCGCGAGATTGCGGCGATCGTAGTAGCTGTAGCTGATGCCGGTATCGAGCGTGAAACGTCGCTCGAATAGCGGAGCATGCTCAGATTGGAAGACGAGGTCCTTGCTCTGGATGCGCGGCTTGTCATTGGGATCGGGGCGGGCGGCGGTTGTGCTTTCCGATGCGGGCGCCGTGCTGCCAGATTGGGCAACCAGTGCACCCGAAGGCGATTGTGTTGCTGTCGTTGAAGCCGCCGCCGGTGCCTGTGTGTTGCCACCGCCGACACCTCGCCCACGTACACGCACAAGCTCTAGATCGCCGACACGCTCTTCCAACGCGTCAATGATCTTTTGCTGCCGTTCAATGATGCGCTGCAGGCGCGCCAGCCGCGCGTCGAAGGAGCTGTCGTCGGACTGTGCCGACTGCGCCCAAGCCGCTGCAGGAAGCAACGACCAACATGCCACTGCCCACGCCACTGCCGTGCGTCGGTGTCCCATGTTTCCCCCCGGAAAGCAAGGCGGAGGCTGAAGAGCCTCCATTTCGGCGCGCAGGCCCAATTGCCAAGCGCCGACTCTCACTGCCTGCCTGTGCGTTCTTTTATTGCGCTGTTATAGGGAATTCTGCCTCGCCACGTCTAGCGGCGTAAACCCGCCACCGCCTGCAATGCCTGCGCCACGCCGATCTGAGCCAGCTGTTGGCGCGACATCGTCTGGATCTGCAGCTGGATCGACAACTGGTTGGCAATCAGCTGCGCATTGCCCGCCATTTGCGCCACCTGCATCACGCTCCCCGCCGCCCCGGCCAGATTGGGTGTCACCGACTGCGAGGCAACGCCCATCGGGCTGGTGATGGCAACCTGCACGCCGCCCGCGCCCGCCTGGGCCTGAGCGGTAAATCCGTTCTGTGCCGCCGTCGCCAACGCACTGCCCGAAGGCAGTGTAGGCAATGGAGCGGCCTGCATCGAGATGGATGTGGTGTTACTGGCCAGATTGTTGTTGCCAGCCACCTGTGTCACCTGGCCGACACCATTGACCTGTACCCCAGCCCCACCCGAGGCGGTCGCCCCGGACGAGGCGCCTGCCAGGGCGCCAGCGCCCATCTGCACGGATGCCTGCGTGCTCACCGCAACATTGGCGGTACTGCTGCGCAGGTTGGTCGCCAGTATTCGGGCTTCAGCCGCTGCCTGTCCGGCCTCGTTGCGCCATTGCGAGGCCATTTCAATCATGAAGCCGCTAACGATGCTTGCGCCCAGGTATTTGCCGCGCTGTTGGGCCAGCTCGCCATCATCGGCCAGCTCGACAACGGTACCGGAATGAAACAACACGGCACTGTCGTGCGCGTCGGACGCCTCGGCAAGGTTGGGAAGCGTCCCAGCGCTGGCGCCGGTACACCAGCCGGCATACGCCAGCGGCAGCATCCATGCGAGTGTCTTGGTTTTCATCAGAACAGGTCCCACCGAGCAGGCCCGAATTCCATCTGGATCGGCAGCGCCCCACCGGAGAACGCGGCATTCTCACGCGCACGCAAGGTAGGAGCATTGGTCTGCATCAATCCGGAATCGGCCTGGACGGACACGTCGCCGACAATTGCGAATACAAGGCCGTTCCACGCAGGCGCAAATTCCCACTCCTGCATGATGCGGTTACCCAGTGCAGGGTCGGCGATGAACACCCGCCCCTGGGCCGCACGTTTGACGACCACGAAGTGTTGGTACCCGTTCACGCTCAGCAAGACGATCACCGGGATCGCCAGATCACGCAACGCCGCCATGTCGACACGGTAGCCTCGGCCACGAAAGCCCAGTGTCTGCACGTAGTTGCGCATATCGAGCATGGAGAATCCCTGCTCGGCGACCTGCTTCGGGTCGCTCACGTTCATCATGTCGGCAATGACACGGCGCTCGTCGATGTCCATGCCATAGGCATAGCGCAGCAACGTGCCGACCGCGGCAGCCCCACAACTGAAATCCTGCTGCTGGCGCATGACGCTGCGATAGCGTAGCTCCGCCATACTCTTGACCGGCTTGTTCAACGGCATCTCACTATCCGCGCGTAACGCGATCGCGCTCTCCTGGGCGCCTGCCTGTGCTGCCCACAAGCCGCATGTGCAGAGGAGACACAACCCAATCGTGCCCATTGATCGCCGGTTCAGTCGCATGACTCCCCCCCCAAGGGGACCAGACACCCGACCGCTGGCTCACGGCCGGGTGAACGGACGTTGCTTTAGTTCGCGCCCTTGGCGGTGGCGATTGCCAGACCGTTGTGCTGCAGGTTACCCGCGCCAGCGGCGATGTTCACGCCGATATTGCCCATGGCGTTCATCAGCGCGGTACCGTTCAGCGATGCAACATTGGTCGGATCGCAACCATTCAGACGCAGCGAGTTGTTGTCGGCCGACTGCTTGTTGTAGTCGGTTGCCTTGGCGATACGGCCCGAGCTGTTGGTCGATGCCGCCATGCCGTTTTCTTGCAGCTCGCCTGCACCTGCGGCGATGTTCACGCCAATGGTGCCCTTAGCGCCGTTGAGTGCGCTGCCGCCCAGCGATGCCTTGTTGACGGCATTGCCGATTGACAGAGACTCACCCGGGTCCGACTGGGTGTTGAACACCTGCGCGGAGGCGAACACCTTGCCGGCATCCACTGCAGCCAGTGCCACGTCGTTGGACTGGACGTTGCCTGCGCCTGACGTTACGTTCACGCCCACCGCACCCTGCGCGCCCTTGAGCGCTTGTCCATCAACCGTCGCCGTGTTGCTGCCGCGCGGCAGGTCGACCGAGTTGTTGTTGCTGCTCTGCGTGGAATCGACAACGGCCGACGATTCCGAGCTGAACGGCACAAAACCCAGTGCCAGGCCGTAGCCCCGCACATAGATGTCATTGCTGATCTCGGTCACGTTGCTGATGACCGCCCCGGAAGAGCGCGGACCTTCGTCGCGGCTCTGGGCCTGGGCGGCACCTGCAGCAAGCAGGGCGAGTACAGCAATGGCAGTCAGTTTGGCTTTCATGGTGATCTCCCTTCCTTTGTTGCTGTTAAAAAAGAGTGCCCGCCGGGGGACGGAGCACAAAGACGTTGGATACGACATTCCCCGTTCCTGCCGCCTGGTTCACCTGCACAACGCCGGAGGTATTGCGCAACGCGGTCGATGCGATCGACGCGTCTTGCCTACCCTCCGCCGCGGGCGCGGCATCCTGACGACGAGACTGCACTGCCACGCCAGACAGCGCGCTGTCGGCAAGTGGCTCAATGTGGTGGGATTGCTGTTGCATAACGGAAGCGGTGGGGGCTATTACCGCGACGTTCACTTGCGCATTGCCGGCACCGCTGGCTTGGTTGATCGACACCAGCCCCGCCGCGCCATTGAAGGACGCCCCCGCCAGGCGGCTCGATGCCGACAGGCCGGGTGCGGCTCCCCC
>RepKanNP_Acetate_BrdU_F21BDRAFT_1000413_pt1 | contig 16082 bp, 14 predicted proteins | sample RepKananBrdUF21B_FD_10624 | JGI IMG/M metagenome (IMG submission 10624)
GGTGGCGGGCCGCCAGCCGGTAATCACCTGCTGCATGGCGGCCTTGCGGTACTTGATGACCTGGCCGGGCTTGAGAGCGCTGGCACCCGGGTTGAGCGCGCGCAGCTCCGTCAGCGTCGAGCCCTGTGCGCGGGCGATCTTGTCCAGGCTGTCGCCGGCCTTGACGGTTACGTCGTAGACCTTGGTGTCGGCATCCGGCACGCTCTGGATGCTGAACTTGGCCATGCGGGTGAGCAGGTAGCCGATGCCCGCGCGAATGTTCCACGCCGGCACGGTGGCGACGGACGCCGCATTGAGCTTGGTGCGGATGGCGGGCGGCACGATCAGGTCGCTGCCTTCCTTGCCGCGCAGCAGGGTGTTCAGGCCCGGATCACCGGGGTTGCCGATCTGAATCGGGTTGCTGCCCCACTTGGGCGAATCGGCGCCGGTTTCCACCCACAGCATCGCCTTGATGATCTGCCAATCCAGCGGCTGGTAGCCGGCGGTACCCATCAGGAAGCGGTTGTACTCGATGACGGCGGATTGGATATCGCAGTCGTAGCCGTTCCATTGATCTGGATGCTGCGTCGCGCTGTTGACGTAGTCCTGCCAACGCTCGAAATCCGTCTTGGGTTTGGCCGCTGGCTTGGCCTGATGTTGGGTTTGAGCCTTGGTGACCATGCGCCCCTCCGTGGTTGCTTGGCGTGTGGAGGAGCATGGTAGCCAGCGTGCGCCGGCCACGTGTTAAGGGGCGTTTATCTAGCTTGCCGACCGCTGGTTGAGAGGAATGGCTGCCCCGGTGGCCTTGCGGAGCAGCCATTGATGCGGCGTGTTATTGCTTGGGCGACGGATCATCCTGCGGGTTGACGTACTTGATGTCCAGCGGCCCCATGCCATGGATCTGCACCACCGTTGCCGTCTTGGTGAAGGCGTAGTGGTGCACGCCGCCCGGCAGGTTGTGGAAGCCGCCCGCCTTGAGCGCGTGCGCGGCGCCCATGTCCATGGCGTCGCCGCCGCCCAGATAGAGCGTGCCCGAGATCACCGTGATGTTCTCGGTTTGCGTGTGCCAGTGCGGCGGCACCTTGTAGCCGCCCGGTGCCTTCATGCGGATGACGTACGGGCCATCCTTGCCTGGGTCGCCGTAGAGCACGGCCAGCTTGAGCCCCTTGGGCATGCTCGGGGGGCCGTCAACCCACTTCATGCCGGCGGGATTCATCATCATCATTTCGCTGTCGGCGGTGTCCTGGGCGTGGGCGGGCAGGGCGCCCAGGCACAACAGCACGATCGCGCTCAACAGCGGCCAGTGCGCAAGTTGCTTGTTCATCTTCGTCTCCTTCTTGCCTCGGCATCGGCTCGCGGGCGACGAGGGATGGGCCGCCCCTGAAGGGCGAGTGGTGCCTCGCAATCATCGTAGGGGAGGCACCCGTGCGGCTGACAAGCACGCAATCGCTCTAGACGGCGGCCCTTGTGGCGCAGAATGAAAAACGCCCGGTCAGAGCCGGGCGTTTCTTCATTTGCAGGTGCGATCAGACCGTGCGTTTTTGCGGCACCAGCGAGCGCCAGAAGCGCTGGCCGAAGCGGCGTGCATCGCGCAGGTTGCGCTTGAGCAGGTAGTCCAGGTCGGCCACTTGCTCGTCGATGGCCTCGGTCAGCAGGCTCATCGTGTCAGCGGGCGGCAATTCCAGGTAGGCATCGGCTTCACCGTACGCATACTGCACGCGCATACCGGCCTTCTTGGCGATGTGCATCATGGCCGCGTTGCGCGACAGGCAGTGCATGTACAGCGTGCGCACCTTGGTGTTCTGACCGTGCATGGCGGCGCGCTGGAACAACGCACTGCCCACGCCCTTGCCGCGAGCGGATTCCGACACCGACACGCCAAACTCCGCCACACGCCCTTGCGGGTTGTCGCGCAGGTAGGCGAGGTGGCCAACGCCGACCAGCTCCAGGCGCTCGTTATAGACGCCAAAGACCTTGTCGTGGTCGAAGTCGATGCTGTCGACGTACGCTTCGATGACGTGATCCCGCACCACCTGGCCGAAACGCAGCAGGCGGTCTTCCTCGCCCAGGGCGAGCAGGTGTTTGAGCAGGCGCGAGCGATGGTGCGCGGCAAGCTCGCGTACCAGCACGGTGGAACGCGGCGCACCTTGCGCGGCTTCCGTCTTGTCGATGTCGTCTTGGGTGACGACGCCGATGGCCTTGCTCAGTTCGAGCGGGTTCACGACAACGTTTCCTATTCTGTGTACGCCCTTATTGGAAGGGCAACGGGGTGATGGTTTGGAGGCGCGAATGGCGCTTCCGGAGCACGCAGTCGGGTGCAACTGGGTGTTGTGCAACGCACCATGCTATTGTAGGGCAATCAGGGATTTCCCGTAAGACTCGTGTCAGGCTTTCGCCAGAATTTCCCGCCAAATCATTGATTTATCGCAGGCGAGCGCGGCTTCCGGGGGTGTGGTGCATCCACAACGGGCATTGTTGTGATGCACAAAAAGCGCCGCCGGAATCGCCTGATTTGCGCAAATTTGCCCCGCAGCTTCCGCGACGCGCGAGGGCACGCTGTAACGCCGCTCAACAATAGCCGTGCGAAGATGCACGTTCAAGACGCCCCCGCCTCCTGATTTTCCATGACCCCGTCGCGCATTCTTGTGATCTACGCGCATCCTGCGCCGCGCCGCTCGCGCGCCAACAAGCCGCTGGCGCGTGCACTGGCCAGCCTGCCTGGCGTGGCCATGCACGATCTCTACTGGCACTACCCCGATTTCGACATCGATGTGCGCATCGAGCAGGCAGCCGTGGAGGCCGCCGAACTGGTCGTCTTCCAGTTTCCGGTGCAGTGGTACGCCACGCCGTCACTGCTCAAGGAGTGGCTGGACGTGGTGCTGGAGATGGGCTGGGCCTACGGGCCGGGCGGCACCGCCTTGCGCGGCAAGCATCTGATGGTGCTGGCCACCACCGGCGGCCGCGCCCACGCTTACAGCCAGACCGGCACCCACGGCTACACGTTCGACATGTTCCTGCTGCCGCTGCAGCGGACTGCCGCGCTGTGCGGGATGCAGTGGGAGCCGCCACATGTGCTGCACGACGCCGACGACGCGTCACCGGAAGCTATTGACGCCCATATCGCCCAGGTGCGCGCCGCACTGCAGCCGTGGCTGCCGGACAGCACAGACGATAGCGACTTCCCGGTCTGACGTTCCCGATTCTCCGTTTCCTGCCAGCCCATGCAATCGCACGACCTGCTCGTCAACTTCGTCATTTACCTGGCTGCGGCCGTGGCAGCGGTGCCGCTGGCGCGGCGGCTGGGCCTGGGCTCGGTGCTCGGCTATTTGTTGGCCGGCGTGATCGTGGGGCCGTGGGGGCTGCGGCTCATCACCAACGTGCAGTCGATCTTGGATTTCTCTGAGTTCGGCGTCGTGCTGATGATGTTCGTGATCGGGCTGGAGCTGGAGCCGGCGCGGCTGTGGTCGCTCCGGCGCAGCATCTTCGGGTACGGCGGGCTGCAGTTGGCGGTGTGCGCGCTGATGGTCGGGCTGGCGGTCATGGCGGTCGGCCACCCGTGGCGCGCGGCGGTGGTGGCGGGGCTGGGGCTGGCGTTGTCGTCCACCGCCATCGCGCTGGCTACGCTCTCCGAGCGCAACTTGATGCGCACGCCGGCTGGCACGGCCAGCTTCGGCATTCTGCTGTTCCAGGACATTGCGGCCATCCCGATGATCGCGCTGCTGCCACTGCTGGCGGCCGACGCGGGGGATGCGTCCGGCAGCCACAGCTGGATGGCGGCGGCCAAGGCCGTGGGCGTGGTGGCGGCGGTCATCTTTGGCGGGCGTACGGTCCTGCGGCCGGTGCTGCGTGCAATTGCCCGCACCAACATGCGCGAGATGTTCACCTCGTTCTCGCTGCTGCTGGTGGTGGGCATTGCACTGCTGATGCACAGCGTGGGCTTGTCGATGGCGCTGGGTGCCTTCATTGCCGGTGTGCTGCTGGCCGATTCCGAATACCGCCACGCGCTGGAAACCGATATCGAGCCGTTCAAGGGCCTGCTGCTCGGGCTGTTCTTCCTGGCCGTGGGCATGTCGATCGACTTTGGTGTGCTGATGCGCCAGCCGCTGGCGGTGGTGGTGCTGGTGGTGGTCTTCCTGGTGGTGAAGATTGGCGCACTGCGCTTGCTGGCCACGCGCTTTGGCATTGCACGCGGGCAGGCGTGGCTGTTTGCGTTCCTGCTCTCGCAGGGCGGTGAATTTGCCTTTGTGGTGTTCGGCCCCAGCGTGGCGGGCGAGGTGCTGGGCGCAGAGACGGCGGCCACGCTGAACCTGGTGGTGGCCCTGTCAATGGCGGCCACGCCGTTGCTGCTGCTGTTCCACGACAAGTTTCTCGTGCCGCGCCTGACCAGCGGAAAGAAGCGCGTGCCGGAGGCCATCGAACCGCAGGACAACCAGGTCATCATCGCCGGTTTCGGCCGCTTCGGGCAGATCGTCGGGCGCCTGCTCTACAGCCAGGGCTACAGCGCCACGGTGCTCGACCACGATCCTGACCAGATCGACATGCTGCGCCGCTTCGGCTTCAAGGTTTTCTATGGTGATGCCACGCGCATGGACCTGCTGGAAACCGCCGGTGCCGACAAGGCCCGCATGATGGTCGTCGCCATCGACGATATGGAGACCAGCCTGGAGGTGGTTGACCGCGTGCGTGAGCGATTCCCGCACCTGACGCTGTACGTCCGGGCGCGCAACGTGTCGCACGTGTACCAGTTGCGTGACCGCGGCGTGGAGGTGATCGAGCGGGAGATGTTTGAGGGCTCGTTGATGCTCGGCCGCCGCGTGCTGGAGGGTCTGGGCAAGGAGCCGTACGAGGCGCACCGCATTGCCCAGACGTTCCGCCGTCACACGCTCAATTCCATGGATCAGGTCTACCCGGTCTATCGCGATCAGAAGAAGCTCGTGTCGCTCGCCCAGCAGGGCCGCGATGAACTGGCTGAGATGTTCCAGCGCGACCGCATGCAGCGCAAACGCCTGCGTGAATCGGGCATGCCGTGGGGCGAGGGCAACGAACACGACGATGTGACGGAGTCCCAACCCGACGCCGACCTCGTCAACGAGATCGACGGCAGTGAACCCGCTACGCCCATCGATTGCCCGGCGCGCGCCGGCATTCGGCGCGAGGATTGATGCCTCGCGCCTGACGCCTCGGTCGGTCAGCTATAGACGTTGATGCTGCTGCCCACGGCCACGGACGCCGTCGACTGACCGCCCAGGTTCTGCGCCAGCTGCTGCAGGAAGTCTTGCAGCGATGCCGAGCTCGCGGACGACGACGAGCCGCCCGTGCCGCTGGAGCTGCTGCTCGAACCGCCTTGCACGTTGCCCACGAGCTGCTGGAAATCCGATTGCAGCGCCGACAACGCGCTGTTCGACGAGGTATCCCCGCTGTTGAGCTGCGAGATCAGGTTCTGCAGGCCCGACGACAGGTCCGACCCATAGCTGCCCGAAGCGCCGCCTGTACTGGACGTGCTGTCGCTGCCGCTCGCGCTCTTCAGCGCTGCAAACAAGTCGTGCTTGAGCTTGTGGATGTCTTTGCCCACCGACGCGTCGTCGCCAACAGCGGGCGGAGGCGGTGGAGTCGAGCCGTCGGTCGCGTTGGCGGCGGCCGTGCTGCCGGTGCTGCTGACACCACTGGTTGCGCTGGTCGATGATGTCGATGACGTCGACGAGATTGCCGAGGGATCCGACACGCCGGCTTGGGCGAGTGCCTGCTCGATCGCTTGCATGAAATCACCGCCGCCACCGCCGCCGCCATGATGGCGATGGTGGCGTACCGGCGTCGTGCCGGTGGTGCCGGACGTGTCGCTGGTGGAAGTGGCCGTTGTTGCGGTAGTCGCGCTGGTCGACGAGAGGCTGCTCGTCGCATACAGCGATGCATTGCTGCTGAGGGAAGAGATGTCCACGTGTGCCCCCGGAATGGGATGGTTGGTCTGCTTCTGGATTGACGGCCGAAGCCTGCCAGCCTGTAGGCACACACTGAGAAGACGGGGTGAACAAAAAAGGAGCGCTCTGGGCGCTCCTTTTGGATAGGCCTATCAACGGCCCGACTGCGGTGAACTTAAATCGCCACGCTCACATTGCGGCGCAGCTCGCATGTGGAGAGCGAGTCGGCTTCACCGCGCAGCAGCAACTGGCCGTTGCCGACCAGTTCGCGGCAACGCCAGAAGACGAACCAGTCGCTGGCGAGCAACCCATCGATGGCGCCCATGATGCTGCCGACCACGTCGCGTGCGCTGGCCCAGTCGGTCGGCACGTGCTCCAGAATCACTTCGTCGACCGTGGCGTATGACACCGGTACCAGCGTGTTGCCCTTCCACAGGCGCACGTCGGCGTTCTCGCGCACGGTCTGCTGCCACTCGTACGCCAGGCGACCGATGCGCAGCACGGATACCGGTGCGATGGTCGAGAACCGCCGCGCCAGTCGCGCCCCGGAATACATGCCGATGGTCGTGAGTGGCCCCTGGCCGTTGGGCGTTTCCAGTTCGCGCGCATCCATGCCGATTTCGTTGATCCGCTGCGGCGATTGATGCAGATGGAACGCCACCCGGCGCAGCATGAGTTGGTCCGACGCACTCTGGCCGTGCCAGATCGCCACCTCGGTGGTGGCATCGCGCAGGTCTGCCAATGACGCCAGTGCGTCGCGCATTTCAGTGGCGAAATCGATGCTGCTGGTGGGCGCCACGCGCTGCCAGAAGCCCGAGCGCGCCATGGCCACGCTATCGACGTCGGCCAGCGGCCCGACGGCGAGGTCGTCGCGCAGCACTACGACGGAATCGGGGCGGCCTGCCTGTGCGAGCGCCTGCTTGAGCGTGGCGCCGGCAACATCGCCGTTGACGACATGGATGTATTGCATGGCAGCAATTGTAGCGACAGTGTCAGCGGTGTGCTGTCGTTTCAGGTGCGATTTTAGGCAGCACTGCCGATATTCCATTGCGTTGGGTCAGAAGCCCTATTCAGCGAGGGGGAGGGCTCCAGGCAACCATCAGGCGGGCGTGCGAAAATCGCAGTCTGATTTTGTTGCAGACCATAACTACATAGGTGAGGAACGTCCATGAGAGCCAAGTCGATGGTGAGGGGAATGCGGTCGGTCATGCTGGCAGCGCTGGCGATGGGCGGTGCATTGGTGGCGGGTCAGGCCGCCGCCGTGCCCCCTGCTGAGATCTATAAGCGCGCCCAGCAGGAAAAGCCTGCACTGATCGACACCATGAAGACGCTGGTGTCGATTGAATCCGGCAGCAAGGACATCGAAGGCCTGGACAAGATTGCCGGCGTGATTGCCGACCGCCTGCGCCTGCTGGGTGGCGACGTCAAGCTGATCGACCCGAGCGACCACGCGTACCGCATGGCCGACACGCCCGAGAAGATCGGCAAGATGGTGCTCGCGCGCTTCAAGGGCGAGGGCACGCGCAACATCATGCTGATCGCGCACATGGATACGGTGTACCTCAAGGGCATGCTCGCGCAGCAGCCGTTCCGCATCGATGGCGACCGCGCCTACGGCCTGGGTATCGCCGACGACAAGAACGGCGTGGCCGTCATCCTGCACACCGTGTCGATCCTGCAGGCGGTTGGCTTCAAGAAATACGGCACGCTCACCGTGCTCATCAACGGCGATGAAGAGATCAGCTCGCCGGGCGCGCGCGCCATGCAGGCCAAGCTGGGCGCCGAACAAGACGCCGTGTTCTCGTGCGAGGGCACGCGTGTGACCTCCGACAAGCTGTCGCTGGCCACCAGCGGCATCGGTGCCATCCTGCTGGATGTGAAGGGCAAGGCCTCGCACGCGGGCGGCGCGCCGGAGCAGGGCCGCAACGCGCTGTACGAGCTGTCGCACCAGGTGCTGCAGATGCGCGATCTGTCCAAGCCGGAGACCGGCCTCAAGGTCAATTGGACGGTGTCGCAGGCCGGCACCAACCGCAACGTGATTCCGGCCGTGGCGAGCGCCCAGGCAGACGTGCGCCTGCTGCGCGCGGCCGATGCCGACAAGCTGGAAGAGACCGTCAACGAGCGCATCAAGAACAAGCTGATTCCCGATACGCAGGTGACGGCCAAGTTCGAGCGCCGCCGCCCGCCTCTGGAGGCCACGCCGGCTTCGCGCGCGCTGGCCGAGCATGCCCAGAAGATCTACGGCGAGCTTGGCAAGACACTGGAGATTGATGACAAGGCAGAGGGTGGTGGTACGGATGCGGCCTTCGCCGCCTCCAAGACCAAGGCGCCGGTGATCGAGCGCTTCGGCCTGGCCAGCTTCGGGGCGCACTCGAATGACGCCGAGTACGTCGACCTGAACTCCATCGTGCCGCGCCTGTACCTGCTTACGCGCATGGTGATGGATGTGTCGCGTGACCGCGTGGGCGTGACCAAGTAACGATCTTCGCCATCCATATAAGACGGGACGGTTGCCAATCGGCACCGTCCCGTTTTTGTTGAGCACGCGGCAGTCACGAAAAAGCCCCGCTGATGCAACACCAACGGGGCCGGATTGGGCCAAAGGCGGAAAACGGAGGGTGCCTGGAGACCGGCCCTTAACTGAAGAAAGCGCGTGAACAATGTGCGCTTTCCGTATCAACTCGGTACCGGATAACCATAGACTGAGCCACCACCGTCGCGGGTGCGGCCGGCCGGGTCACTGCGCATGCCGTCCGAATACGGGTCAAAGCGGCCGCTGCGCGCGCCTTCTGTGTAGGTGTCGAAGCGCCCGGTGCGGGCACCATCGCTATAGACGTCAAAACGTTCGGCGCGGGCGGCCTGCCCGAACACCTCCACGCGGCTGGCCTGCGCCCAAGCGCCGCCCGCCGCCAGGGCACCTGCCGCCAACAGCGCGGCCATTCCAATTTGCTTGAGTCGCATGGCGAACTCCTTCTTCAACTGATTTTCGATGCTGTTTTAAGGCGTGGTCTTTTGACTGTCCTGCCACGGCCTGAAGCGTAGGTCAGAGGGATGGCCGTATCCACGGTGGTGCGACGAACGGTTTGTTGTGAGCGCCGAAATGATGCGAGTCAGCGTGAATGGCGCCGCAAAACCCACCAAAGGCGGGAGTGTCGGGGGGCGGGGGCCACCTTTTTGCCTAAACAGGGAGTATTGGAAGCCCGCGAGCCAATCTTGGTGCACCACAGCAGGGCGCGACGAGCCGGCAAGCCTTGTCGGAGGCTGTTTTGGTGCAGCGCATTAAGAGCGATGCGTGCTTACCACACTTGGTGGCGCGATTCTGTGAATTGCTTTGCCGCGCATAAGGGCTTTTGTTAAATTTGCGCGGCACTTCCGACACGGAAGCAAAGGAACGGAGGAGCCCAACCTCATGCACACGGGGGCGGGCGGTTTGAGACAACTCTTTTATTACGAGCCCACATGAAAAAGTCTGCCATTCTGGTTGCAGTTGGCGCCCTGTTCGCAGGTTCTGCCTACGCCCAATCGAGCGTGACGCTGTACGGTATTGTCGATACCAGCATTCACTACATCAACAACGCTAACCAAGCTGGCAACAGCGTGACCCAGATGGAAAGCGGTGCTGTGTCCAACAGCCGCTGGGGCCTGAAGGGCTCGGAAGACCTGGGTGGTGGCAACAAGGCACTGTTCGTGCTGGAAAGCGGCTTCAATTCCGATTCGGGCACGATGAGCAGCAAGGGTACGCTGTTCAATCGTCAATCGTTCGTGGGTCTGCAGAACAAGGACCTGGGCACCATCACGCTGGGCCGTCAATACAACTTCGGCTTTACGACTGGCGGCAACTTTGACCCGCTGGGCGTGGGTAACTACGACGGCAACTCGTGGATGTACTACGGCCTGACCGGTCTGCGCGAGTCGAACATGCTGAAGTACGAAGGCAAGTGGAACGGCCTGTCGGTCGGCCTGGCCTACGGCTTTGGTGAAGTGGCTGGCGCTGCTAGCCAGAACTCGTACGTTGGCGGCACGGTGGCCTATGAATTCGGCCCGGCCTACATCGGCGGCTTCGCACAGCAGCACAAGGACATCGCTGGCAACAAGCAAACCGTGTGGGGTATCGGCGGTAACTACACCGTTGGGCCGGCCAAGCTGTACGTGGGCTACATCGACAGCAGCGATGCCACCGGTTGCGTGAACAGCTCGTCGAACTGCGTTGGTGGCAGCGCCTTCGGCCTGAACATCTACGGCAACGCCACCACGGGCGCTGGCCTGACCCCGGGCGCGACGAAGCGTCGTGACCACGTCGGCATCCTGGGCGTGACGTACAACGTCACCCCGGCACTGGCTCTGACGGGCGCGTTCTACTACGACAGCATCAGCAACGCACAGCTGACCGCCGGCAACGACGGCAAGCGCTACACCGGCGTTCTGCTGGCCGAATACGCTCTGTCCAAGCGCACGCAAGTCTACGGCACGATCGACTACAACAAGGTCAAGGACGCAGCACTGCCGCAACTGTCGGGTGGCGGCAACGCAACCGGCATTGGCAAGTCGAACCAGACCAGCGCTGGCGTGGGTATCCGCCACATCTTCTAATCGACGCTGTCACTCGATTGGGAACGGAAAGGCGCCTTCGGGCGCCTTTTCTTTTGCCTTGTTGTCTTGATATGGCGGGGCAAGACTGCCGGGGCATCCGCCTACAATGGCATTTTCTGATTGCCCCTCCTGCGCGCCATGACTGCTGAACGTTCTGCCCGTCGTCGTCTGATTGCTTCTGCTGCGCTGCTGTGTGCTGGTGTTTCGCTGCTCGCTGCGGTGCCCGTGCAGGCGCAGGACTACCCGGCCAAGCCGATCCGCATCATCGTCGCCTATCCGACCGGTGGGATTTCCGACAACGTGGCCCGTGCCCTGGGGGAGAAGCTCTCGGCACAGCTTGGTCAGCCGGTGGTGGTGGAGAATCGCGCCGGTGCGGGCGGCAGTATCGGCATGGATGCGGTGGCCAAGGCTGCGCCCGATGGCTATACGCTGGGCTTTTCGTCGGTGAGCCCACTGACGCTCAACCCGCATTTCGGCAAGCTGCCGTATGACCCGCAGAAGGACATCGCCCCCGTGGCCAACGTCATGTACGCGCCGATGATCCTGCTGGGCACGCCGTCGTTCACGGGCAAGAGCTTTGCCGACATGCTGGGCCAGTCGCGCGCCAAGCCGGGTTCGATCCGCTGGTCGACGTCGGGTCTGGGCACGGTGGGGCATCTGGCGCTGGAGCAGATCAAGACGCAGGCGCGTGTCGATATCACGCTGATTCCGTACAAGGGCGGTGGCCAGCAACTGACGGACGCGCTGGGCGGGCAGGTGGAGGTGATGTCGACTAATGTCGGCCCGACGCTGATGCAGCATATCGCCAGCGGCAAACTGCGCCCCCTTGCGGTGGGCGCGCCGCACCGGCTCGATGCGCTGCCGAACGTGCCGACCTTTGCCGAACTTGGTTATGCCAAGGCCAACATGGCGTCAACGTTCGGTGTGTTTGCGCCGGCCAAGACGCCCGTGCCGGTCATCACGCGGCTGAATGCGGAGATCAACAAGGCGCTGGCCGCGCCCGACCTGCGCGATCGACTCACGCAGGCCGCCGTGGTGCCGGCAGGCGGCACGCCCGAGCAATTTGCTGCCGCTATCCGCGCGGAATACGACAGCAACGGCCGCATCGTGCGCGCCGCGGGCATCAAGGAACAGTAAGGCTCAGGCCGTAAAGCGGTACCCGACGCCGACCTCGGTCAGCAGGTACTCGGGCCGCGCGGGGTCGCGCTCAAGCTTGTGGCGCAGGTGGCCCATATAGATGCGCAGGTAGTGGCTGCTGTCAGAGTGCGCTGGGCCCCAGACTTCGCGCAGCAGCTCGCGGTGGGTCATCACGGTACCGCGCCGGCCGAGCAGCACCGCCAGCAGGCGATATTCGATCGGAGTGAGGTGCACGGCCTCGCCGTTGCGGGTGACCAGGCGGCGCGCCAGGTCGACCTCCACCTCGCCGAAGCGGATGACGCTGCCGCCGTCTTCACCACGCTTGGCATGTCGGCGCAGCAGCACGCGCAGGCGGGCGATCAGTTCGCCCACGCCAAAGGGTTTGGTGAGGTAGTCATCCGCACCGGCATCGAGCGCCTCGATCTTGTCGCGCTCATCTACGCGGGCCGAGAGCACCAGCACCGGCACCTCCGTCCAGGTGCGCAACTCTCGGATCAACTGCATACCGTCGCCATCGGGCAGGCCAAGGTCGAGGATCACGGCGTCCGGCTGGCGTGTGCCGGCCTCGATCAGCCCGCGTTCGACGCGGTCGGCTTCATGGACTTCGCAGCCTTCTTCCTCCAGCGCAGCGCGGACGAAGCGGCGGATATGGGGTTCGTCGTCGATGACGAGGACGGTGGGCGTGAATGTGAACGGCATGGCACGCATTGTAGAGCGGCATCGGCAAAACAAAAACGGACCCCGCAGGGTCCGTTTCGTTGGCGAGTGGCCAGCCTGTGTAGCTTAGGCCTTCTTCGCCCAGGCGCTGCACCAGCCCTTGTTGGCAACGTCCTTGCCGGCGAACAGCGGGCAGCCGCCTTGTGCTGCCGTGCCGCCTTGGTACAGGGCGCAGTTGCCGCAGTGTTGATCTGCTGCGTGCTTCGGGAACTTGGCCTTGTCGACCTTGGTGGTGTCGGCCTTGTAGCCGAGGGCGGCGGCTTGCGGGTCGGTCTCCGCCACCATCGGTGCTGCCAGAGCCAGATCCGACATCGACATGACGGCGCCCGCGGCGGCCACGATCGGGATGCTCTTCAGGAATTGACGACGATTGGACATGCTGATTCCTTTTGTGGGAGTGTGTTGTGTGGCGTCCCGTGCCGCGCTGGTGCTTACGCACCGGCTCGCCCTAGGGGACAGCGGACGGCGTCGGCGCGCCATTTTCCCGCTCGTGCATTCTGGCACAGCAATCGGCTGGCGGCACCTGCGTCTGGTCAATGTTCCCCTTACCTACGTGCAGTAATCACTGACTTCGCTGGTTGGTAATGCAGTCAGTGAAAGTGTGCAGATAGGCCGTGTGGCTGGGGAATGGCGCGGCAACGGGGCTTGCCATCCCCCATCTGGCGGGCTGCCCCATCGAGGCCGCCGATGCTTGCCCGCCGGGGATGGCAATTTGTCGCGGGGGTCAGGCCAGCAGGTCGCGCAGCGCCTCGATGAATGCGTCGCATTCGTCATCGCTGCCGACCGTGATGCGCAGATGCTGGTCGATGCGCGGCAGCTTGAAATGACGTACAAAGATTTCCTGCGCTTTCAGGTGCGCCGCCAGCGTGGCGGCATCGTGTGCAGGATGCCGTGCGAAGACAAAGTTCGCGGCCGACGGCACGACCTCGAACCCCAGGGTGTGCAGGGCTTGTGTCAGCCGATCGCGGCTGGCGATCACGCGCGCGCAGGTGGTGCGGAAGTAGGTGTCGTCTTCGTAAGCCGCCTGGGCTGCCACTTGGGCAAGGCGATCCAGCGGGTACGAGTTGAAGCTGTCCTTCACGCGGTTGAGCGCTTCGATGAGCGCTGCGTGGCCAAACGCAAAGCCGACCCGCATGCCGGCGAGCGAGCGGGACTTGGACGTCGTATGCACGACCAGCAGATTCGGATAGCGGTCGACGAGCGAGATTGCCGACTGAGCACCGAAATCCACATACGCTTCGTCAATCACCACCACAGACGACGGGTTGGCCGCGACGATCCGCTCGATCTCTGCCAGCGGCAACGCATGGCCGGTCGGCGCGTTCGGGTTCGGGAACAGCACACCGCCCGCGTCGCCCAGATAGTCATCAGCGTTGATCGAAAAATCGTCGGCCAGCGGAATCACGTCGCACTGCACGCCGTACAGCCGGGCGTAGGTCGGGTAGAAGCTGTACGAAATGTCGGGAAAACGCAGCGGCTTGTCGTGCTTGAGCAGCGCTTGGAATACGTGCGCCAGCACCTCGTCTGAACCGTTGCCTGCAAACACCTGCTCGGGCTGCAAGCCGTGATGCGCGGCGACCGTCTCGCGCAGCCGGCGCGACAGCGGATCGGGATAGCGGCGCAGGCTGTTGCCCGTGTCGCCCAGTTCACGGGCGATGGCCTCAACCACGCGCGGCGACGGTGGGTAGGGGTTCTCGTTGGTGTTCAGCTTGACCGGGTGCGCCAGCGCGGGTTGTTCACCCGGGACATACGGCACAAGTTGCTGAACCACATCGCTCCAGTAACGGCTCACTGCTCGACTCCTGACGGGTGATGTTCCCCAGCGTGCCTGATCTTCGATCGACGGAATTGGGGATCGCGAAAGCGCGCGGGGCGGGGCTTGATCCTGTCTTGCACCGTATTTGGCGGCGACGCCATGGATTGCGGCAGAAACGTGACTCGGGCGCAGGACCGCCCCAACATTTTGCGCAATTCGGTGAGTGTTTGGCGCGCCCGGCTGGGATCGAACCAGCAACCCCTGCCTTCGGAGAGCCGAGAAACATGTTCTTTGAGGTAAGTTGGTGTATTTTTTTATTGAAAAATCAGCTACTTATGTAACCCGTGTTCAGGTGTGTACTTGCTTGTTCACGGCGTGATTGGCCCTAATTCGGCCCTAAGCTATACTTTTGCCTTATTGGCAGGGTCTAGGGCATGGGGCAAAGATTCAAAATCGACCGCGATTTCTTGCGGTCAATCATACCAACCGGCAGGTACCAGGAATTCGTGGATGCCGACGTGCGCGCGTTCGTGGTGAAGGTGACGCCCGCCGGCCGGATTAGCTACACAATCCGATGGACGAAGCCCGACGGCTCGCGCGGGCGGCGCGTGCTCGGCTACTGGCCAGACTTGAACCCTGGCGAGGCGCGTGAGCTGGCGAAAAAATCCCTGCGCGACGTAGACAAGACGGGCGACACGACAGCGGATGTGCTTGAGCGCCGTCGCCGAAAGGTGGAAGCCGAAAAGATTGTCGGCACGCCAACGCTCGCGAAATTCATCGATGATCGTTACGCCGACTGGCTCGCTGCCAACACCAAAAGCAGCGCTGCGACAACGGCACGTCTGCGCAAGTCGTTCGCCCAACACCTCGACAAGCCGATCAGCGAGTTCAATGCGTGGATCATCGAGAAGTGGCGCTCCAACCGCCTCAAGGCTAACGTCAGCGCATCCACAGCCAATCGAGACCTATCGGCGCTGCGCGGCCTGTTTTCTCGGGCGCTCGAATGGGGTTTGATTGCCGAGCACCCTATGCGGACGGTGAAGGCATTACAGGCACCCAGCGGTAAGGTGCGCTGGCTGTCGGGCGACGAAGAGACCCGATTGCGCATGGCGCTAGATGCTCGCGAAGAGCGTGAACGCACCGGCCGTGAGTCGGCGAACGCATGGCGCGCCGCGAGGGGATACGAACCGATGCCAGACCTACGCAGCCTTGCCTTCGTCGACTACCTCAAGCCTGCGGTGCTACTTTCGATCAACACCGGCCTTCGGCAAGGTGAGCTGTTAAAGCTCAACTGGCAGCATGTAAACCTCGACCGTGCAATCTTGACCGTGATTGACGCTTTGGCGAAGTCCGGAAAGCAGCGCCACATTCCACTAAACGACGAAGCACTAGCAACGCTCAAGGCATGGCGCCAGCAACAGACGCAGCACAGCATTGTTTTCGCGAGCGCGGCCGGAGGCGTGCGGACCGACGTAAAAACCGCATGGTCCAAGCTGCTCAACGACGCAAAGATCACGCATTTCCGATGGCATGACATGCGCCACCACTTCGCGTCCCGGCTCGTTATGGCGGGCGTGGATCTCAACACGGTGCGCGAGCTACTTGGTCACGCCGATTTGACGATGACGCTGCGGTACGCGCATCTTGCGCCCGAGCACCTGTCGGCGGCCGTCGCGAAGCTTAACCGACCAGTTTCTGCGCTAGCCAGCGAATCAGAGAACGCATGATGGGAAAGATTGACAATTCAGACGAATACGTAGGACCCGACGCGTTTCTAGGGCCCGTCCCGTTTGATATTGAGCCCGCGGACTTCGCGTGGCAGCCTGGAGGTGAATGGCTGAAGGAGCTTGACCAAGGTCACTCGATGGTTGTCGATCGCATCATCCCTTCTCTTGAGCGTGAAGCCGCGTTGCGGCTGCGCCGTGAGTGGAGTAGAGGCAGCCGTAAAAACTATCCGAGCCTCAGCGACGGCTACGAGCAATGGCGGG
>RepKanNP_Acetate_BrdU_F21BDRAFT_1000417_pt1 | contig 15939 bp, 13 predicted proteins | sample RepKananBrdUF21B_FD_10624 | JGI IMG/M metagenome (IMG submission 10624)
CGGAGCCGGTGATGCGGAAATTGGTGCTGACGCTGCCGATGTCTTCAGCACGCGAGCAGGCCGTCGTGCACAGCGTGCCGACGGTCAGGAGCAGCGTCAGGACGCGGATGGGGGAGCGGGCAAATGGGCGCATTGTCGTATCTACCACTAGAAGAAAGCGTCTTGGGATGGGATCAGAGCAGGGATTCCGGCGGCCACGGCGGTGTCGTTTCGTCAACGAAGGTGGGCCGGACGTCGGTGTGCTGGCGGGAGCGCTCGATGCGGCGGTGCAGGGCATCCATGAACACCTTCACCTTGGCCGGCATCAGGCGACGGCCCGGGAAGATGGCATACACGCGCATCGGCGGGGATTGGTAATCAGTCAACACCTCTTGCAGCGCACCCGAGGTGATCAGATCGGTGGCGAACACCGACGTGATGCGCGCAACACCCAGGCCGGCAATGGCAGCCTGCATGCGCAGTTCGCTATTGGAGGTGCGCATGCGGAAGTCCAGCGGCAGGTTCATGGTCTCGCCGCCGGGCGTGCGGAACTGCCATTCGGATTCGTTCGAAACGCCCAGGCACGGCCAGTCGGCCAGTTGATCGGGGTGGGTAAGCGGCCCCAGGCGTTCCAGCAGTTGCGGGGCGACCACCACCGCGCGCCGCAGGTCGAACACACGCTGGGCGACCAGGCCGGAATCGGGCAGCGGCCCGCGCGGCACGGTCAGCATGATGTCGTAGCCCTGGGCAAGCGGGTCGATCTGGCGCGGGGCCACATCCACCTCGATGCGCAGGCCGGTGTGTTCGCGCATGACTTCCAGCACGACCTCGGCAAATTGCCGGGCGGCAAATTCATAGGGCATGGCAACGCGCAGGGTGCCTGCGGGCGACTGGAACGTCGCGGCCGCGTCTTCCGACACTTCGCGCAGCCGCTGGAACAATGGGCCGGCGTCGCGCAGCAAGGCCTCGCCGGCGTCGGTCAGGCGCAGGCGGCGCGTGCTCCGCTCGAACAGGCGCGCGCCCAGTTTGCCTTCCAGTCGTGACACGGCTGTGCTGACCGATGACTTGGGCAGCCCCAGCCGGTCAGCTGCACGCGTGAAGCTGCCAAGGGTGGCCACGGTGCAAAACGTGTCCCAGTCGTTCCAGTCCGTCGTTCGCATAGTTGAACAATGAATTTGTGGGATGGCGGTTTCCGCCGGTTTTCAGGCAAATTACCATCCCAGCATGAACACGCCAAGCACAGACCACATGGTTTCCCCTAGTCCAGCGCCCCGCCGTCAGCCGGCTGGCCAGCCGGCCGAATCTACGGTCGGCAGCCGGATGGAGTTGCGCATGGTGGGCATGGTGATCGGCTTGGCGACGGGCGTGGACTACATGTCCAACCTGATGTTCTCGATCGCGGGGCCGCATATCGAAGGCGGGGTGCTGGCCTCACAGGATGTTTACCTGTGGGCTGTGACGGCCTATGCGGCGGCGGCCAGCCTGGCGATTCTGGTGATGGGCCGGCTGGCCGATCACATGACGTACCGCAAGCACACGCTGTTGTCGCTGGGGGTGTTCATCGCCGGCACGCTGATGTGCGCGGCAGCCGAGGGCGGCACGATGCTGATCGTCGGCCGGGCTGTGCAGGGGTTTGGCGGCGGGCCGATGTTGTCTACCTCGCGCATCTTTGTCCAGCACAGCCCCGCGCATGAACGCCGCACGATGATGAAGGGGATGATCTACGGCATCTTCGGGTTGAGTTGCGTGTCGCCGATCCTGTCTGCCGCGCTGAACGAACAGTTTGGCTGGCGCTCCACCTTCATCGCGCAGCTGCTGGTGGCCGTGGTGGTGTGCGTTCTGGTGGCGGCGTTCTATCCGCACCCGAAAATGCAGGAGCGCAAGGGTGACTTCGCTTCGCTCGACTGGCCATCGGCCATTGCGTTCGGGTTGGCTGCGCTGATTGCGCTGCACGGGTTTCAGCAGGCGCGCTTCGTGCACCCGGATGGCTCGCCCGCGCAGGTGGTGCCGATCATTGCCGTGGTGGCGCTCATCCTCTGGATCGGTATCCGCCAGACGGGCCACCCGCTGCCGTGGGTGGACCTGCGTGCCACGCTGCAGCGTCGCTTCATGATGGGAATGGTCTTCTACGCCATCTACTACGTGTTTGCCAGCGGGTGGAGTTTTCTCTCGTCGAGCCTGCTGCAGAACGGTCTAGGCTTCCGCTATGAAACCACCGCGCAGCTCATCAGCCTGGGCGGGCTGGTGACGGTGGTGCTGGGCATCTTGAACTTTCAGCTGACGAATGTGCTGCCGCCCAAGCGTGTGCTGATCTCCATCGGCTTTGTGCTGATGGCGACGGCGCTGCTGTGGATGTCGCGCGTGGCGATGCCCGGTGCGGGCGTGGCGGCAGTGGCACCGGCCTTCATGATCGAAGGCATGGTGGGGATGTTTGTGGTGATCCAAGTGGCGGGGCTGACGTATGTGGATCTGCCGGCCAAGGATTTCGGCCACGCCTATCAGTTCAAGGGGATCATGCGGGCCTGGGCGCAGGCCTTCGGCACGATGGGTGCCACGCTGTTGCTGCAGCGGGGGCAGGCGCAGCATCGCACCGATCTGGTGGGGCATGTGAGTGCGCTCACGCCTGCCTGGCAGTGGCCGCATCCGTTGCAGGGGGTTGAGTTGGTGCGGATTTCTGCTGAGATTGATCGGCAGGCGACGCTGCTGGCTGTGGGGGATTTGTTTGCTTGGGGGGCGGTGGTTGCGCTGGTGTGTGCTGGGGCGATTTGGTTGCAGCGGCATCTACGGTAGTGGTGCACCCCTGTTTCATCCCCTGCCGGGGCTGACTCACTTTCTCTGTCTTGCCAGAGAAAGTAAGCAAAGAGAGGCGCGCCCGAGATGGCGACTTCCCCTTGAATTTCTGTAACCGGGCGGAGACGGGGAAAACTCGCTTCGCTCAGACAGTTCCCCGCCTTTTTTCCGCCCGCTTACAGAAATTCAAGGCGCCATCTAGGGCAGGGTACGGCCACACCGTCTGGGGGCATGCGCTGACGCTGGGTGTGCTTGGCTGGTGGAGATCAATCCAGTTTTTGCTCTTGTGCGGTGGCTTGCGGCACCTTGCAGTTGAACGCGGGGGCTGCGTCGGCCAGATCCAGGTAGCCCATCAGGGTGGGGGCTAGCACCTTGAGCACTTGCACCGTCAGTGCGCTGGTGAACTTGTACTTGGCGGCATCTGCGCCGGCCACGTAGGCCACGACGGTGCCGAAGTAGCGATCCCCAAGATAGAAGACGAAGGCGCCTGAGCGGCTGACGACGCGCTCGGAAATCAGCCCGCCGCCGCGGCTGAAGGTCTTGAAGCGGTTGTCGCCGGTGCCGGTTTTGCCGCCCACGGTGATGGGTTTGCCGTCTGTATCGACAAAGGTGCCGTCGATGCGCTTGGCGGTGCCACCTTGCACCACGCCGGCCAGCGCGGCTTTGACGATGCGCGGGATCTCCGGTGGCAGCACGCGTTCACCGGCGCTTGGGTCTCGGCATAGCAGCACTTCATAGGGGGTGTTGGCGGCAAAGTGCAGGCGGTCGATGCGTACGCTGGGCAGGCGCATGCCGTCGTTTTCGATGATGCCCATCAGTTCCGCCAACGCGGCGGGGCGATCGGCCGAGGCGCCGATGGCTGTGCCGTATGACGGCACCAGCGATTCAAATGGATACCCAAGCCGCTTCCACATCGCGTGGATGGACTGAAACGCCTCGATTTCCAGCAGCTGCTTGATACGTTTGTCCTGCGCGCCCTTGCGGTGGGATTGCAGCAGCCATTTGTAGACAGCCTGCCGCTCGGCTGCGCTGTCCTGGTTGACCTGCGCCAAGGTTGCCTGCGGATGCTCACGCAGGTAGGCCACCAGCCACAGCTCCAGCGGATGCAGCCGTGCGATGTAGCCGCGGTCGGCCAGGTCGAAGCGCTGGATCGCATAGTTGTTATAGAGCTTGGTGACTGTCGCCTCATCCAGCTTGGCGCCTGGCAGATACGCGCGGATGAAGGCCGCCATTTTGTCCGGCCCGGCTTGCGGGTTGATGCTGCGGAAGATCGTGGCCAGCCGCACGGGGGTCGCGTGCGTGCTCTGCACGAGCGTGTCTTCCTGCTCCTCGGCCGTTTTGCCGCGGTACTTCTTATAGAAACGGCCCATGAAAAGCTTGCCTTCGCGGTCGGCAAAGCGTTGCAGGTAAACCTGCCGTTGGGGGGAATCCGTGTCCTCCAGTGCTTCTGCGCCGGCGCTGGGCAACTGGTGCTGAAAGTAGCGCGAGATGTCGCGCATGATTCGCACGAAGACAAGGTTGACGGAGTGCTTGAGCCCCTCGCGCACCGTGAAGAATTGGGTGCCTTCCCATTTCTCGAAATTCTCGAAACTCTGCATGCCGCCGCCGGTGGTAAACCATTCTCCGGCGTTGCCGGAGTATTTGCGCTCCATCGATGCTTCCAGCATGGCGTTCAGCGAGCGGTCCTGCGCGTGGACGAGGTAGTCGACGGCCCAGCGCTCGATCGGGTTCTGCGGGGAGATGTTGAGCTTGCGCAGCGCGGCGGCGGGTTGGTCGACATAGCGCTTGTGCAGTTCGGCCACGATCTCTAGATACGTCACCAGTGTGCGCAGCTTGGCGGTGGAGCCCAGGTCCAGCTTCACGCCTTCGTTGATGTCGAACGGCTGGTCGAAGGTGTCGGCCTGCACCAGCACGCGGTTGCCGCCGGGCGCGCGTTCGTAAAGCGTGAAGCTGTAGGTCACGCCGCGCGGGTCGCCGTGTTCGAGCATCTTGTCGCCGATGAGGCCAGCGGCCTTGGCGCGTGCCGGGTCTTGCAGCTTGCGCAGCTCGGTGGTGATCTCGTGCTGCAGCGGCGCGTCGAGCGTGCTGCTGGCGGTCAGGTCCAGCCGGTCGAGTGCGTACATGCGCGGCACGCCCAGCATGCCAGCCAAGTTGACGCGCACGGCGTTGGTGCCTTTGCGCTCGATGGGGGTGGCGGGTGGGTGCACGCGCTGGGCCTGCTGCTTGAGCGATTGCGCGAGTGCCGAATCACGCAAATCCGCCGGAATAACGCCTGCCGTGGCCAGGATGCGCAGGTAGGCGTTCGTCAGCGATTCGAGATCGTCGAGATTCTCCTGGTAGTACGACGGGCGCCGCTGCGAGACCAACAGGCTCAACGCCTCCTTGTACGCTAGCGCACGGGCGGCCAACGGTGCGGTGGAGTCTGGCGCCAGCAGTTTGTTGACCTCCGCAAAGTCGCGTCCGTACCAGACCCACAGCGCATCGCCAATGCCCTGGATTTCGCCAAAGCCGGCGCGCGCGCCCAGCGGTACGGTGTTCAGGTAGGTGACGGCGAGTTGGTGGCGCGCGGCGGTGGTGTCTTCGCCGTTCAGATAGGCGCGTACTGAGGCGGAAGCCATCTGCCGCAGCTTCTCGCTGGGGGAATCGGTGCGGCCTTCAGGCGAGTGGCGATACTTTTCGATCTGCGTGGCGAGGGTGCTGCCGCCGGGGGATTCATGCTCCGAATCGGCCAGGCGCAGGGCGCGGTCCCACACGGCGCGCGCCAGGCGGGTCCATTCAACGGCGGGGTTGCGCTTGGGATATTCGGTTTGGAGCAGAGTGCGGTTCTCGATCCCGAGCAGCGAATTGACCAGCAGCGGCGGAACCGCGTCAAAGCGGTCGTAGATACGCTCGGGGTGGCGCACGCGGTAGATCGGGCGACCGTCGTCATCGAGCAGTTCCAGGCCGGCCTGGTCTTTCTCACGGTAAGGCGCATTCAGGCCGCGCTCCATGAGCGAGAGCATGTCGTTTGACGGCACGGCCTGCTGGGCGACGATGTAGCCGCGCGTGTGCAGGCGATCCAGAAACGTAGAGAGCTGGTGATAACCGAGGCGCTCGTCGTACGGGCCGGAGTTCGGGTAGCGCGCGGAGGCGTTGGGCCCTGGCTTGACGGGAAAGGTTTGCGACTTGCCGAGACGGGCGAGGTAGCTTGCCTGCCACGCGGAGGTCTTCAGCTCGCTGGAGACAAGCCAGGCAGCCGCCGCAAGCAGCAGGAGTGGCGCGGCAATCAAGGCCAACAATTTGACGGGGCGGCGTATTCTTTTCACTCGCTACGCTCCAATCGCAGGCAGACGGGCGCTTCACTTCAATCTAGCCCATGCGGCCGTCGTGTCCAGTCCACCGACATGCCTGCGCGTGTGTAACTTTGCGCGCCCGTATTGCAAGGCTTACGTTGGCCGGTAGTGCGGAATTTTCTGCTCTTCGTACAGCCGGTAGGTCAGGTTCAGCATGGCCTGGATGTCTTCCGACTCATCCAGCAGGCGCGTGCTGAAGATAATGGGCGAGACCAGCTGCGGGTCGTCCAGTTCCATATAACTGACATCTTCGCGCTGCAGACCGGCCACGCTGCGCGGCACCACCGATACGCCTTCGCCCGCCGCCACCAGCCCCAAGGCGATTTGCAATTCCCTTGCCTCGTAGATCCTGGCCGGCTCCAGGGCGCGATCGTGGAACAGCGCGAGCACCTGGTCGGCATAGCTCGGGCGCGGCGCACGGGGGTAGATGATGAGCGTCTCGCCCACCAGATCGCGCAGCGAGACCGCCGGTTTGGCCTCAAGCAACGCGTGCCCTGAAGGCAAGGCAACGATCAGGCGCTCATCGCGCAGCAGGATGCGTCGCACGTTCGGGTCTTCATAGCGGATACGGCCGAAGCCCACGTCGATGCGGCCGTCCTTGAGCGCCTGGATCTGGTCCATGGTGGTCATCTCGTGCATGGTCAGATCGACCATTGGGTACTCCGCCCGAAAGCGCCGGATCACCTTCGGCAGCATCCCGTACAGCGTTGAAGCGACGAAGCCGATCGACATGCGCCGCTCGATCTGCCCCACGCGCTGCGTCATGGATGCCAGCTCGGCCGTCTGCGCCAGCAATTGGCGCGCGTGCGCATGGAAGAAGCGGCCGGCTTCGGTCAGCTTGAGCGGGCGGCTGCCGCGCTCGAACAGCAGCACGCCGATTTCCTCTTCGAGCTGCTGAATCTGCCGCGAGAGCGGCGGCTGGGCGATATGCAAGCGCTCGGCCGCGCGCGTGAAGTTCAGCTCTTCAGCAACAGCCACGAAGTAGCGCAGGTGGCGCAGTTCCATATCCAACCTTATAGGTATGAAGCTGATACTAAATCGGTGTTGGACGCAGTAAAACACGCTGCGTAATCTGGTTTCCACGTTGAACGCAGTTCTTCTGATACCTGGAAAACATGATTCGCTCGATCGAGGCCATTCTAGTGGATGTGCCCACCATCCGTCCGCACAAGCTCTCTGTCGCCACCATGCACACCCAGACGCTGGTGCTCGTGCACGTGTGCTGCGAAGACGGCATCGAAGGCTGGGGCGAGGCCACCACCATCGGTGGCCTCAACTACGGCGAAGAGAGCCCCGAGAGCATCAAGGTCAACATCGACACGCATATCGCGCCGCTGCTGATCGGCATGGATGCGCGGAACGTGGCCGCCGCCATGGCCAAAGTGCGCAAGACCATCCAGGGCAACCGCTTTGCCAAGTGCGCGCTGGAAACGGCGTTGCTCGATGCACAGGCGCGCCGGCTGAACGTGCCACTGTCGGAACTGCTCGGCGGCCGTTTGCGTGACGCGCTGCCGGTGGCCTGGACGCTCGCCAGCGGCGACACGAACAAGGACATTGCCGAGGCAGAAAAGATGTTGGCCGAGCGCCGCCACCGCATCTTCAAGCTGAAGATCGGCCTGCGCCCGGTGGCGGACGACGTGGCGCACGTGCTGGCGATCAAGCGCGCACTGGGTGATGCCGTGAGCGTGCGTGTGGACGTCAACCAGGCCTGGAGCGAACTCGACGCCGCCAACGGCATCGCCGCACTGCAAGCCGGTGGCATCGACCTGATCGAACAACCGGTGCGCGCCGAAAACCGCGCCGCACTCGAACGCCTGGCCCGCCAGTTCGCTGTGCCGATGATGGCCGACGAAGCGCTGCACGGTCCGCGTGATGCCTTCGAACTCGCCTGCAGTGCCGGCGCCGATGTGTTCGCCGTGAAGATTGCGCAGTCCGGCGGCCTGGTCCCGGCCATGCAGGTGGCGGCCATCGCGCAGCTTGCGGGCATCAGCCTCTACGGCGGAACGATGCTCGAAGGCGCGGTTGGCACGGCTGCTTCGGCACACGTGTTTTCTACCTTCGGCGATCTGCAGTTCGGCACCGAGTTGTTCGGCCCCTTGTTGCTCACGCAAGAACTGCTGACCGAGCCGCTGCAGTACCGCGACTTTATGTTGCAGGTGCCCACCGGCCCCGGCCTGGGCATCCAGATCGACCGCGACAAGCTCGCGCGCCTACGCCGCCAATAACAACAACCAAGACGAAGACCACCCACCAAGGAGACCACGATGCTGTTCCACGTCCGCATGGATGTCCGCCTGCCGCCTGACATGCCCGCCGATGTCGCCAACGAGATCAAGACGCGCGAAAAGGCCTACTCGCAGGAGCTGCAGCGCAGCGGCAAGTGGCGCCACATCTGGCGCCTGGTCGGCGAGTACGCGAACGTCAGCATCTTCGACGTGCAGAGCAACGCCGAACTGCACGACATCCTGACCGCGTTGCCGTTGTTTCCGTACATGCAGATTGCCGTGACACCGCTGTGCCGTCATCCGTCGTCCGTCCGCGGCGACGACGCCTGAGTACCCCAGACATTGCCCCCAAAAAACCAGTGGAGACACCCATCATGAGCGTGACCGTATTCGAAACGAAAGACGTGCAGGACCTGCTAAAGGCTGCTACCAACCTGGATGGCAAGGAGGGCAACGCCCGCCTGAAGCAGATCACCCACCGTCTGCTGGCCGATCTGTTCAAGGCCATTGACGATCTCGACATCACGCCGGATGAAGTCTGGGCGGGCATCAACTATCTGAACAAGCTTGGCCAGGACGGTGAGGCGGCGCTGCTCGCTGCCGGCGTGGGCCTGGAGAAATACCTCGACATCCGCATGGACGCCGCCGACGCCGCGCTTGGGCTCAACGGCGGGACGCCGCGCACGATCGAAGGTCCGCTGTACGTGGCGGGCGCGACGGTGCGCGATGGCGTGTCCCGCATCGACGTTGATCCGGACCCCGCCGCGGGACCGCTGATCATTCACGGCACGGTGACGGGCCAGGATGGCAAGCCGGTGGCAGGCGCCCTGGTGGAGTGCTGGCACGCGAACTCGAACGGTTTCTACTCGCACTTCGACCCGACCGGTGCGCAGAGCCCGTTCAACCTGCGCGGCGCAGTCCGCACCGGTGCTGATGGCAAGTACGAATTCCGCACGCTCATGCCCGTGGGCTACGGTTGCCCGCCGCAAGGCGCGACCCAGCAACTGCTGAACGGGCTGGCCCGCCACGGCAATCGCCCGGCGCACGTGCACTTCTTCGTGTCGAGCGATGGGCACCGCAAGCTGACGACGCAATTCAACATCGAAGGCGATCCGCTGATCTGGGACGACTTCGCCTACGCCACCCGCGAAGAGCTGATTCCGCACGTGGTCGAGAAAACCGGCGGCGCCGCGCTCGACCTGAAGACCGATGCGTACAAGGACATCGAATTCAACGTCGTGCTGACGCCGCTGGTGCAGGGCAAGGACAACCAGCGCGTGAACCGCCTGCGCGCTTCGGCCGAGGTCTGAGACCTTAGAACGCTAAGTGGAGACGACCATGTCCGCCTTGATCGACAAAGTCAACGAACTGGATCACCTGCTCTCAACCGCGGTGGTGGATGACGAAGAGGCGGGCGTTTTCCGCTGCCGCCGAGACATCTTCACCCACCCTGATTTGTTCGAACTGGAGATGAAGCACATCTTCGAGAACAACTGGGTGTATCTGGCGCACGAAAGCCAGATTCCGAACAACAACGACTACTACACCACGTGGATCGGTCGCCAACCGATTGTTATCACCCGCGACAAGACGGGTGAGCTGAACGCAGTCATCAACGCCTGTGCGCACAAGGGCGCCATGCTTTGCCGCCGCAAGCATGGCAACAAGGGCAGCTTCACGTGCCCGTTCCACGGCTGGACGTTCTCCAACACCGGCAAGCTGCTTAAGGTGAAGGACGAAAAGACCACCGAGTACCCGGTGCAGTTCAACACGCACGGCTCGCATGATCTGCGCAAGGTCGCGCGGTTCGAGAGCTACCGTGGCTTCTTGTTCGGCAGCCTCAATGCGGACGTGCAACCGCTCGAAACCTACCTGGGTGAAGCGCGCGTGATCATCGACCAGATCGTCGACCAGGCGCCGGAAGGCCTGGAAGTTCTGCGCGGCAACTCCACGTATGTCTATGACGGCAACTGGAAGATGCAGATGGAGAACGGCTGCGACGGCTACCACGTTAGCACCGTGCACTGGAACTACGCCGCAACGATGGGCCGGCGCAAGGAAGGCGGCACCCAGGCGGTGGATGCGAACGGCTGGAGCAAGTCGGTGGCGGGCGTCTATGGCTTCGAGCACGGCCACATCCTGCTGTGGACCCAGACGATGAACCCGGAAGTGCGGCCCGTCTATGCGCACCGTGAGGAGATCAAGGCACGTGTGGGCGAGACGCAGACAGACTTCATCGTCAACCAGACCCGCAACCTGTGCGTGTATCCGAACGTGTTCCTGATGGATCAGTTCAGCACGCAGATTCGCGTGGTGCGGCCGATCAGCGTCGACAAGACGGAAGTTTCGATCTTCTGCTTCGCGCCGAAAGGCGAGAGCGCAACCGACCGTGCGACACGCATCCGCCAGTACGAGGATTTCTTCAACGTCACCGGCATGGGCACGGCGGACGACCTGGAAGAATTCCGCGCCTGCCAGAACGGCTATGCCGGCACGACCGCCCTGTGGAACGACCTGTCACGCGGCGCGCCGCTGTGGGTGCACGGCCCCGACGAGAACGCCACCAAGATGGGCCTGAAGCCGCTCATCTCAGGCGAACGCAGTGAAGACGAAGGCTTGTTCGTCTGCCAGCACGAATACTGGGTGCAAGTCATGCGCGATGCGCTGAAGAAGGAAGGCGAAGGGGTGCCAGCATGAGCGCCGATTACCAGAACATCTGCGCGGCCTTGTACCGCGAAGCGCGGCTGCTCGACGACCGCCAGTGGGACGCGTGGCTGGACTGCTATGCGGAAGACGTCACCTACTGGATGCCGGCATGGGATGACGACGACCAGTTGACCGAAGACCCCCAGAGCGAAATTTCGTTGATGTACTACGCCAATCGCTGCGGACTGGAGGATCGCGTCTTCCGCATCAAGACCGAGCGCAGCGGCGCATCCACGCCGGAGCCGAGAACCAGCCACTGCATTACCAACGTGGAAGTCCTGGCCGAACGCGACGGTGAAGTCGACGTGCGCTACAACTTTCACACGCTCAGCCACCGGTACAAGGCCACCGACCACTTCTTCGGCACGATGTTCGTCACCCTGCGCCGCAATGGTGATGACTTCCTGATTGCATCCAAGAAGATCGTCCTGAAGAACGACTACATCCGACAGGTGCTCGACGTCTATCACGTCTGAGATCGCACCCACGTATAGGACACGCACAAGAGGCAGCGGAGGTATCCCATGTCCAGTTTCACAGTTGCACTGAATTTCGAGGACGGCGTCACGCGGTTCATCGATTGCAAGGCGGGCGAGAAGGTGCTCGATGCCGCCTTTCGCGCCAAGATCAACCTGCCCATGGATTGCTCCGATGGCGTGTGCGGCACCTGCAAGTGCCGTGCCGAAAGCGGCAGCTACGACCTCGGTGACGACTACATCGAAGACGCCCTGACCGAAGACGAGAAGAACACCGGCCTCGTCCTGACGTGCCAGATGGTGCCGCAAAGCGATTGCGTAATCGCGGTGCCGACTACCTCGACCTCGTGCAAGACCGGGCAAAGCAGCTTCGGCGCCACGCTGTCCAAAGTCGAGCAGCACAACGATGCCGCAGTGGTGCTCGAATTGGATGTCGATGCGACTGCGCCGGTGTTCCTGCCTGGCCAGTACGTCAACATTGGCGTGCCCGGCAGCGGCCAGCACCGTTCGTATTCGTTCTCTTCGGCGCCCGGTGAAACGAAGATCAGCTTCCTGATCAAGAAGATCCCCGGCGGCGTGATGAGCAACTGGCTCGAAACCGCACAGCCGGGCGACAAGCTCGATCTGCAGGGCCCGCTGGGCAGCTTCTATCTGCGTGATGTGCAGCGGCCGTTGTTGTTCCTGGCCGGTGGTACGGGCCTCGCGCCGTTCCTGTCGATGCTGGAGGTGTTGGCGCGCAGTCATTCGCAGCAGCAGGTGCATCTGATCTATGGCGTGACCCGTGACCTCGATCTCGTGCAGGTCGAGGCGATCGACGCCTATGCAGCGAGGTTGCCGAACTTCAGCTACGCCACCGTCGTCGCGGATGCCGCTTCCAGCCATCCGCGTAAGGGTTGGGTGACGCAGCACATTCCAGCCGACGCGCTAAACGATGGTGATGTGGATGTCTATCTGTGCGGGCCGCCGCCGATGGTCGATGCGGTGCGCAAATACTTCGACGATGAAGGTGTGAAACCCAACAGCTTCCACTACGAGAAGTTCACGCCCAACGCAGCACCGAACGCAAAGGCGGCATGAGCATGCAACGATTCTCAGGCAAGGCCGTCGTCGTGACCGGCGCGGCGCAGGGTATTGGGCGTGGCGTGGCACTGGCTGCCGCAGAAGAGGGCGCCAAGGTGCTGCTGGTGGACCGCGCAGAGCTGGTCTACGAAGTGCAGGCCGAAATCGCCGCAGCCGGCGGGCAGGTGCACGCTGTCACGGTGGATCTGGAAACCTACGCCGGCGCCCAGCATGCCGTGCAGACCGCACTCGACACCTTCGGTCGCATCGACGTGCTCATCAACAACGTTGGCGGCACGATCTGGGCCAAGCCGTATCAACACTATGAAGAAAGGCAGATCGAGGCGGAGATCCGTCGCTCGCTGTTCCCGACACTGTGGTGTTGCCGCGCGGTGCTGCCGCACATGGTGGAGCGCAAGCAGGGCGTGATCGTGAATGTGTCGTCGATTGCCACGCGCGGCATCTACCGGATTCCGTACTCGGCGGCCAAGGGCGGCGTGAATGCGCTTACGGCCAGCCTCGCGTTGGAGCATGCGGAGGACAACATCCGCGTCAACGCCGTGGCCACGGGCGGCACCGAGGCGCCGCCGCGCAAGATTCCGCGCAACGCGGCGCCCATGTCGGAGCAGGAAACCGTCTGGTACCAGGGCATCGTCGACCAGACCCTTGCCAGCAGCCTGATGCACCGCTACGGCACCATCGACGAGCAGGTGCGGGTCATCCTCTTTTTTGCGTCGGACGAAGCCTCCTATATCACCGGGACGGTGCTGCCGGTTGGCGGCGGAGACCTGGGCTAGCCAGGGACACACTTCAGCCCCGGTGGGTAACAATAAAAAAAAACGCCAAGCGGGCACGCCGCTTGGCGCTGCACAACGCGGCATGAATGGACATTCATGCGACGGGGAACCGAACTGCTAAAGGGGGGTGAGGCAGCAGTTCGATTCGTTCAGGTTAAGCATTGCAATTGTGAGGAAAGCAAGGCTTTGTCAAATGCTGTGGCCTATTCGCTGACGACCCGCAGTGTCCTGCTATGCCTTATCTCAATGTCGAATGCGTTACCACGGTCGTGATATCCAAGATCGGTTCACATTGTGATTGCTTTTTTATCTGCGACGATACCAATGGTTCAGTAGCGCCTCCGCATGCCATCCATCTGGGTTCTCATGAGGCCTGATCTCACAATGGCTTCATGGGAGTGATCGAATAGGCATTTGCGCAAACATCTTCCGATGAAAAGCTGACACCGCCACCGGTTTCAAACGGCCGCCTGACCATGGATGAAACAAGGGCGCCAGGATCTTGCAATTGTTTGGAATTTCACCGCGATAGGCATGCTATTTCTAGCCTTGTCACGTTGCTTCAACAAGGAATTTTCCTGAAAAAGAAAGCGGCTGACTGGTGCTGTACATAGTATCGATTATTAAAAATAAATAACGATATCTAAGTCAACGGGGAAGTAGCAATGCGGATCGCTGTATTGGAAGACGATCCTGGATTTCTTTCGCTGATGGAATCAGTGATTGACCGTCTAGGGCATGTTTGTGTTTCATTCTCAGACGGCATGCAGATATTCAAGAATCTGCAGCGCGAGTCTTATGATCTCTTGATTCTTGATTGGCATGTTCCAAGAATGTCAGGGATGGAAATACTGCTTTGGCTGAGGCAGAAAAAAGAAGATCGAACGCCTGTTGCCTTTGTAACAAGCGCGGCGTTCGAGTCTGAGATCGTGGCAGCCCTGCGTCAGGGTGCAGATGACTACATCATCAAGCCGATCAGTGCCGCCGTGCTGGAGGCTCGAATCGAAGCCATCTTGAGACGGCTGTATCAAGAAGAGGCAGCGAGCACGCTTGAACTGGGAGCGTTCAAGTTCGACAACGCACGTCGTGTTGCCTTTGTGGAAGGTCGGGAGATCAAGCTCACAAGCAAGGAGTACGAGCTTGCCTACAAGCTTTTCTCCCGCAAGGGAAAGCTCCTGACGCGAGACTATCTGGTGAGCGCAATCTGGGGCGAGTCCTATGCGGGGGAGTCCCGCACGCTGGACACACATATCTCGCAGATCCGGCTGAAGCTGGGACTGAACCCAGGAAACGGCGTGAAACTGATCTCGGTGTATGGGGCCGGGTATCGGCTGGAGAGCGCATGACGCTTGATGGGCGGGCTTTTCGGAGCGGTCTCCTTGCTCTTGGCATGCTGATATCGGCGACGGTGCAGGCACAGGTACTGGCGGCGCCAGGAACGTCTGCCGACGAAATCCTGCAGCTGGCAGATCGCATTGTTGGCCAGCTGGAGATGGGGCAATACGGCGCCGTCTGGGACGGGGCCGCACCCTTGGTTCGAGCGGTTGTCAGCAAAGAGGCGTTCGTCCAGCAGATGCAAGCCACCCACAGAGACGATGGCGGCATACTGGATCATGGTTGGGCATCCATCGTTCGTATCGAATATAAGAATGATCGCGATATTCCGGACGGCCTCTATGTCAATGTCGATTACGCCGCGCACCTGAAAATGGGGGGTATTACCTACAAGTTACTGAGCTTTCGAGCGGAGTCGGATGGGCAATGGCATTTTGTCGGCGACTCTGAGCGGACGGGTTCAAACGGAATCCCTACGCGACCAGTGATTTTCTCGTTATCGCCGCTTTCCTCTAGCGGCCGCAGTCCAGCGCATTGAGGCGATTTCCGCGGTCGGCATGTCTAGATAGCCGTCGGGCCTTTGTGCGCCTCAGCTCTCAACGCCGCTTCTTTCGAATCGACGAGTCCGCCTGTCGATTTCTTCACATTTTCTACATTTTTTCGTTGAGAAAACCGTAAAGTGAATCACTCTGCCGAGATTTGACATTGCATCACAGTTGCTTGTGAAAGCTTTGCATTGAAAGCGCTTCCCCTTATTACATTTGCTTCAAGAATGCGAATGCCACCCGCTCCGATGACATCGGAGGCACGTCACATACGGCAGCCGAGCATTCAACAAGAAAAGCAGAACGACGCATTTTTATCGCGCCGCTTCTGAGTAATGCGCTTTTTGGGGAAGTGAAGTGAACCTGATCTATAAGACAAAACACAGCGCCGTCAGAAACCTGACGGTTGTGGTGGCAGAGACATGTTGCGGCGGAGGCAAGACCGGCACGACACGGGGTAAGACCGTTGGTGCGCGTGTCTTGCAGGCAGGCGGGGGTTGGCACAGGAAGTCCGCCATCGCGTTGGTGCTGGCGACTCTGCTCGGCGGCACCGCCCATGCCCAGTACACGAATGGCACGTTCGGCACGGCGACGGGCACCGCGGTGGCCATCGGCAGCGGTACCGGCGCGAATGCCGCCAGTGCATCGGGGGCGGCTTCTGTTGCCATCGGCAGCGGCGCGGCAGCCACGGGCGG
>RepKanNP_Acetate_BrdU_F21BDRAFT_1000418_pt1 | contig 15936 bp, 12 predicted proteins | sample RepKananBrdUF21B_FD_10624 | JGI IMG/M metagenome (IMG submission 10624)
CGTTCTGGCGCGCGCCCTGGAAAGCCGACGAGCCGTACTCGTTCGGCGTGGTGCTTAACATCATCGAGCGCGGCGACTGGGTGATCCCCAACGTCGCCTTTGAGCCCTTCGTCGAGAAACCCCCGCTGATGTACTGGACCGGCGCACTGGCCGCGCTGGCCGTGCCCGACCTGCCGCCGCACGAAGCGGTGCGACTGGCCGTGCTGTTCTGGATGGCACTGACCTGCCTGGCGGTCTGGCGCACAGCGCGCCTGCTACGCGGCGAGGCCCGTGACTGGCGCATGCGCGTCGGGGCACAACTGGCGCGTGGGCGCCCCGGTCCGACACTGGCCGAACGCCGCATCGCGGGGCAGGATGCCGGCGGCGCAGCGTTCCGTGACTACGCGCTGGGCGCGCTGTTGCTGTTTGCCGGCTGTATCGGGCTGGTTGAGCATGTTCACAAATTCATTGCCGACGTGCCGCAACTGGCCGGCACCGCCATCGCGCTGTATGGCCTGGTGCGCTATGTGAAGGCGAGCGAAGCGGGCGGCGTACATGGCGTTGATGTGCTGCGCCCGGCCCTGTGGTTCGGCACGGGTGCCGGCGTGGCGTTCCTCGGCAAAGGCGTCCTGGTGCCAGGCCTGTTCGGGCTGACCCTGCTGGCGGCAATGGCGCTGCTGCCGGACTTCCGCAATCGCCAGGCATGGCGCTTCTATGGGTTGTCGCTGCTGGCCGCGCTGCCTTGGCTGGTGATCTGGCCGGCCATCTTCTGGCACGAATCGCCAGACCTGTTCATCGAGTGGTTCTGGGTCAACAACCTGGGCCGCTTCTTCGGGTTCTCGCACCTGGGCGGTGAAAAAGGATCGCTCGTCACCACCATTCGCTCGATTCTGCTGACCGGCACGCCGGCGGTGTGGCCTGCACTGGCGGTGCTGGGAATTTCGCTCTACAAGCTGGTGCGCCAACGCGGACGTGGTGCACGGGCGGCCTGGCTGCTGCCGTATCAGGGGCACCTGGTGGTGGCGCTGTTCGTGCTCGTGACGATTGCCGTGGTGCTGCGCTCCGCCGTGCTGCGCGACGTGTATCTGATGCCGCTGCAACCGGCACTGGTTCTGCTGGGTGCGCCGATGCTGTTGCTGATTCCACCCGCTTGGCGCACGCGCGCCTGGGTGGTATCGGTCACGCTGTTCGGCGTGCTGGGAATGGTGGTCTGGGCCGTATGGGCAACGCTCGTGACGAACGGTGGACAGTCGCTACCGGGCTGGTTGGCCAAGGTGCTGGGCCGCGTATTGCCGCTGCCTTACGACATGCTGCTCCACCCGGTGGCCGTGCTGGCGGCGGCCGGCATGACCGTGCTGTGGATTGTCTGCGTGTGGCTGCGCCCGGCGCGCTCGGGCGTGGTGGCGTGGGCAGCAGGTCTTGGCATGGTGTGGGGCCTGCTCGGCACACTGCTGATGCCTTGGGTGGACGATGCGCGCAGCTACCGCCCCTTGTTCCAGGCGATCAAACCCGTACTCGAATCCGCGCAGATCTGCGTGGCCACGCGCGGCATGGGCGAGAGCGAACGCGCGTTGATGCACTACGAAACCGGCGTGCGCCCGGTCAAATGGTTGCTTGGCCACAGCGGTGCGGGCGACGACCTTCGCCCCAACCCGACTGCACGCACGTGCGACCTCATGCTGGTGCTCGAAAAAAGGCCGGAGCACAACCGACGCCGTCCACAAGGCGATAACTGGGAAATGGTGTGGCGCGGCAGCCGCCCCGGCGACACCAACGAAACCTTCTCGCTGTTCCAGCGGCGCAGCAATGGCGTATCCGAAACGCTGCCCGCACCCGAACCCATCGTCCCGCTGACCGACACGCCGCATCGCGGTCGTTAAGTCCAATGCGCTACGCTTGGCGTGTAGCGCACTTTCCTTTTCCGCTCCCTGCTCCATGACGTCCACCCTTCGCGTAGCGTTTGCCGGCACACCAGAATTTGCGCAGATCGCCCTGGCGGCGATCCACCAGGCCGGCTTCCCGATCGTTGCCGTGCTGAGCCAGCCGGACCGTCCGGCCGGGCGCGGCATGCAGTTGCAGGCGAGCCCCGTCAAGCAGTACGCGGTGTCGCATGGGTTCGAGCCGATCCTGCAGCCGCCGTCGCTGCGCCGCACGGGCAAGTATCCGCGGGAAGCTGCCGACGCCATTGATGCACTGGCCGCGCAGCGTCCTGACGTGATGGTGGTGGCCGCCTACGGCCTGATCCTGCCGCAGGAAGTGCTGGACCTGCCACGCTTTGGCTGCATCAATATCCACGCCTCGCTGCTGCCGCGCTGGCGTGGTGCCGCGCCCATCCACCGCGCCATTGAGGCTGGTGACGCCGAATCGGGCATCACGCTCATGCAAATGGATGCGGGCCTCGACACCGGCGACATGATCAGCATGGAGCGCGCGCCCATCGGCCTGGCCGACACCACGGGCACGCTGCACGACACGCTGGCCGCGCTCGGTGGGCGCATGGTGGCGGAGGCGCTGACCAGGCTGGCGCAGGACGGCCGGAAGCTGCCCGCTACACCGCAACCGGCAGAAGGCGTGACCTACGCCGAGAAGATCGCCAAGGACGAAGCCGCGCTCGATTGGTCGCGCCAGTCTGCCGCGCTGCTGCGCCAGGTGCACGCGTTCAACCCATTCCCTGGCGCGTCGGCCACGCTCGATGGCGTGACGATCAAATTCTGGCAAGCCGAGGCGCTGGCTGACCGGCCGGCCGATGCCGACCCCGGCACGGTGCTCGCCGCCAACGCCGATGGCGTGACCATTGCCTGTGGCGCCGGCGCGCTGCGCGTGACACAGTTGCAAAAGCCGGGCGGCAAGCGCCTGCCCGCGCGCGAATTCCTGCAGGGCCTGGCGATCCAGCCGGGCCAGCGCTTCGCCTCACGCGCTTAAGCCTTCGCATCACCCCTGTCTACGTAGAGAGAGGACCTCGCCATGACCACGCTGGGCATCATCAACCTGCCGCTCTTCGTGCTGGCGGTGTTCCTGCTGAATGTGACGCCGGGGCCGGACACGGCCTACATCGTCGGGCGCAGTGTGTCGCAGGGGCGTGTGGCGGGGCTGCTGTCGGCCCTGGGCGTGTCCGCCGGGTGCTGCGTGCACGTGCTGGCGGTGGCCTTCGGGCTGACGGCGCTACTGGCGGCCTCCACCGCGGCCTTCACGGTCATCAAGGTGGTGGGTGCGGCCTACCTGATCTACCTGGGCGGGCGCATGCTGCTGGCGCCGCCCGAACGCGACGACGCCCCCACCGAGATCTCCGCGCAGGCAGCGGCAGCCAAGCGCCCGCGCCCGCTCAAGGCGCTGTTCATGCAGGGCTTTCTCACCAATGTGCTGAACCCGAAGGTGGTGCTGTTCTTCCTGTCGTTTTTCCCGCAGTTCGTCGATCCGCATGCCAGCCACAAGGCGGCGGCGTTCCTGGCGCTGGGCGTGGTGTTCATCGCCATGTCGACGGTGTGGAACAGCATGGTGGCGTGGGTGGCCGCCAGCGTCACACGGCGCGTGGCGGGCAAACCGGGTATCAAGCGCTGGCTCGATCGCGTGGTCGGCACGGCCTTCATCGGGCTCGGTGCGCGGCTGGCGTTCACCACCCGTTGATGCGTCAAGCGTCATCTGCGGCAAAATATCGCGCAAATCCTTGAATTTTCAGCGATTATCGCGATCTAAGAGACTCGAAAAACCGTCCTGCGCCCCTGCCAGGACACCCTAGACCCACAGGAGCCACGCCCCCATGTTCAACTGGATCAAGACCTTCATGCTGATGGCAGCGATCACCGCGCTGTTCATCGTCATCGGCGGCATGATCGGCGGACGCAGTGGGATGATGCTGGCGCTGCTGTTCGCGCTGGGCATGAATTTCTTCTCGTACTGGTTCTCCGACAAGATGGTCCTGCGCATGTACAACGCGCAGGAAGTCACCGAGACCAGCGCGCCGCAGTTCTACCGCATGGTGCGCGAGCTGGCCACGCGTGCGCAGTTGCCGATGCCGCGCGTGTACCTGATCGACGAAGCCCAGCCCAACGCCTTCGCCACCGGCCGCGACCCGGAGCATGCCGCGGTGGCCGCCACCACCGGCATCCTCAACATCCTCTCCGAGCGCGAACTGCGCGGTGTGATGGCGCACGAACTGGCGCACGTGCAGCACCGCGACATCCTGATCTCGACCATCTCGGCCACCATGGCTGGTGCGATCTCGGCGCTGGCCAACTTTGCGGTGTTCTTCGGTGGGCGCGACAGCGAAGGCCGTCCGGCCAACCCGATCGCCGGGATTGCCGTGGCGATTCTCGCCCCGCTGGCAGCGGCGATGATCCAGATGGCGATTTCCCGCGCGCGCGAATTTGAAGCCGACCGTGGCGGCGCCACCATCAGCGGCGACCCGCAAGCATTGGCGTCGGCGCTGGACAAGATCCACCGCTATGCCGCCGGCATCCCGTTTGCCGCTGCCGAGGCCCACCCGGCTACCGCACAGATGATGATCATGAACCCGCTGCATGGCGGCGGTCTGGCCAACCTGTTCAGCACGCACCCGGCCACGGAAGAGCGCATCGCGCGCCTGATGCAGATGGCGCAGACCGGGCAGTATCCGACGTAAAAGAGGCGGCCCGATCAGGCGCATCCTTTATACTTTCACCGTCCGCACGAGCCCGCCCATCGCGGGCTCGTTGCTTTTCTCCCGTCTGATTTTCTGCTGCTCCAATGCGCCTGCCGCCCGATTCTCTCGCCCATGCCTTATCGCTTGCCGCCGTTGTACTGGGCAAGCTGCGGCAGGGCACGGCATTGCCCCAGGCCATTGAAGCCGCCTGCCAGGGCCAGCCGGCTCCGGTGCGCGGCGCCGTGCAGGATCTCGCCTACCGTGCGACACGCTGGCTCGGCAGCACGGACTGGCTGATCCGCACGCTGATCCCGCGCACGCCCGCCGAAAGCGCTGCAAACCTGCTGTGCGTCGCGCTGGCGCAATTGCTGGATGCGCCGCCGCCGTACACGCCGTTCACTGTGGTTGACCAGACCGTGCGGGCCGCCTCGGCCGACCCGAAGCTCGCGCACGGCAAGGGCATGATCAATGGCGTGCTACGGCGTTTCCTGCGCGAACAAGGTGAACTCGTCGCCGCCATGCAGGCTGACCCGGTGGCCACCACCAACTATCCGCAATGGTGGATCGACGCCGTGCGCAGCGCCTATCCCGACACTTGGCAAGGCATCCTGGCCGCCGGCAACCGCCGCCCGCCGATGGTGTTGCGCGTGAACCCGCGTCGTGTTGCCGTGGATGACTACCTTGCTCGACTGGCCGAGGCCGGCATCGACGCCGAACGCATCGGCGAGCAGGCCGTGCGCCTCGCGCGCGCCGTACCGGTCGCCGAACTCCCCGGCTTTGCCGAAGGGGACGTCTCCGTGCAGGACGCCGGCGCGCAACTGGCTGCAACCCTGCTCGACGTGGCACCGGGCCAGCGTGTGCTGGACGCCTGTGCCGCGCCCGGTGGCAAGACCGGCCATCTGCTGGAACTGGCTGACGACCTGGACGTGACAGCGCTCGAATCCGACGCCGCACGCGCGGTGCGCATCAACGAGAATCTCGCACGCCTATCCCAAACCGCCACCGTTTGCGTGGGCGACGCCGCCCAGCCCGGCACTTGGTGGGACGGCCGCCCGTTCGACCGCATCCTCGCCGACGTACCGTGCTCGGCCGCTGGTATCGTGCGGCGCCACCCGGACATCCGCTGGCTGCGCCGCCCGGCCGATCTCAAGGCACTGGCCGCCTTGCAGCGCGACATCGTGCGCGCCCTCTGGGCATGCCTCGCGCCCGGTGGCAAGTTGGTTTATGTCACGTGTTCGATTTTCCCGACGGAAGGTGAAGCGCAGGCCCGATGGTTTGAAAGCCATCTCGAAGATGCGATACGATTGCACGCGCCCGGCCAGTTGCTGCCCGCGTTGTTGCCCGTCGCGCCCGACGCGGCACCGACCGGCGGTTTCATCCCGGGTGTCTCGCCACTGCCGCTCGACCACGACGGCTTCTTTTACGCGGTGTTCCAGAAACGGCCCTGATGCGACGACCGTTGTGACTGTCTTCCTCCGCCCATCGCTCCAGCTGCTGCCCGCCCGATTCCGGCAGATGCTGCACCGGCTTGTCGTATTGGGCATGCTGTGCCTGTTGTGGCCGACAGCGCCGTCCGCACAAACCATCGAAGTCAACCGCGCCCAGCTGGAATACGCCGACGGCGGCTGGAACCTCACCGCCGATTTCGACTTCGATCTGCCCAGCAACCTCGAAGATGCGGTCAACAAAGGCATCGCGCTGTATTTTCTTGTCGAGTTCGAGCTGATCCGCCCGCGCTGGTACTGGTTCGATGACCATGCCGTCAGTGCCACGCGCGTGGTGCGCCTGTCCTACCATCCGCTGACGCGCCAGTACCGGGTATCGACCGGTGGCCTGCAAGTGCCGTTCTCGCGCCTGAAAGACGCGGTCGACTTCATGCAGCACGTGCGCGGCTGGCGTGTATTCGAACGTGGCGCCGTCAAGACCGGTGAGACCGTACAGGCCCAAGTCCGCATGCGCCTGGACGTGACGCAGTTGCCCAAGCCGTTCCAGATCAACGCCGTCAATACGCGCGACTGGAACCTCGCTTCCGAATGGAAGCAGTTCGGCTTCCTGGTGCCGAGCGAACCTGCATCGCCCCCGTCGGCACCACAGCCTGCACCGTCGGTCTCAGCACCCGCGGCCAGCGCACCCGCCTCGTCAACGCCTGCGCCGGGCCTGTCGCCCAATCCGGGCTGGGGCATGAGCGCCGGACCCGGCAACGCAGGTTCGTTGCTGGCGCCCGCCAAATGATCTTCGACCGCAGTTACAAGCGCCTGCTGTATCAGGTGGTGGCGGGCACCATCGTCTTTCTGGCGATCGTACTGGTGGGGCTGCTGGCAGCAGCTTCGGCCAACACCGAATTCTTCGACCGGTATTTCACGCTGCTCTACAAGGTCAACCTCGTCATTGGCGTGCTGCTGGTGGTGATCATCGGCGGGTTGATGCTGGCGTTGGCGCTGCGCGCGCGGCGCGGCAAGTTCGGCACGCGGCTGATGACCAAGCTCGCCGTGTTCTTCGGCGTGGTGGGCGTGCTGCCGGGCGTGCTGATCTACTTGGTGTCGCTGCAGTTCGTCTCGCGCAGCATCGAGTCATGGTTCGACGTGAAGGTCGAATCGGCGCTGGAGGCGGGGCTGAACCTCGGCCGCACGACCATGGATGCGTCGCTGGCCGACCTACAGAACAAGGGCCGCCTGATTGCCGAACAGGTGGGCGACGGCTCGGCCTCGGCCACAGCCATCACACTCAACCGCCTGCGCGAACAGTTTGGCGTGCAGGAAGCGACCATCTTCACCGCCAACGGCCGCGTGGTCGCCACCGCATCGAGCACCTACGACACGCTCGTGCCGAGCCTGCCCGACCAAGCCATCCTCGAACAGGCGCGCGCACCCGGCGGCTACGCCAGCCTCGAAGGCGGCAGCGACAGCGAAGGCGACACCGGCCCCACGCCCTCCACGCGCAGCAACAACCGTCACAACGATCTCTATCAATTGCGCGTGGTGGTGGCACTGGGCACGACCTCGCGCGAGGAGCCCACGCTCGGATCCAGTTCGCCGGCGCGCAAGTGGGCCGGCACCGGCCTGCTGGCCGACCGCCGCTCGGAAGACGGCAACGGGGGCGTCTCACGCGGCTTTGGCCTGACGGGCGAAACCGGCCGCGAAGAGCGCTTCCTGCAGCTCATACAGCCGGTGCCGCAGGCGCTCGCCCGTAATGCGGATGCGGTTCAGCGTGCGTATCAGGAATACCAGGAGAAAGCGCTCGGCCGCACCGGCCTGCGCAAGATGTACATCGGCACGCTCACGCTCACGCTGTTCCTCGCCGTGTTCATTGCAGTGATGCTGGCGCTGCTGCTGGGCGCGCAACTCGCACGACCACTGCTGATGCTGCTGCAGGGCACGCGCGAGGTGGCCGAGGGCGATCTCTCTCCCAAACGTGAACTGCACACGCGCGACGAGCTCGGCGTATTGACGCAGCAGTTCAGCCAGATGACGCGCCAGCTTGCCGACGCGCGCCGCGCCGTTGAGCAGAACCGTGCAGCACTCGAGCAATCGAAAGCCTATCTTGAAAGCGTGCTGACCAACCTGACCGCAGGCGTCTTCGTGTTCGACCATCGCTTTGTCCTGCTGACTGCCAACCCGGGTGCCGAGCGCATCTTCAAGCAGCCATTCGGCGCGTGGGTCGGGCAGGGGCTGGCCAGCATCGTGCCGCTGTCGGCCTTTGACCAAGTGGTCGAGCAGGCTTTCGCCGAGCAAGACGCCAGTGCCGCAGCCGGCGGCGCCGCGGCACACTGGCAGAAGCAAGTGGAGATTCCGCTCGAAGACGAAGACGAGCCACTCACGCTGCTGGTGCGCGGCACGCGCCTGCCGGGGCCGTCAGTGGGTGCGCACGGCACGGAGCGCGGTTACGTGGTGGTGTTCGACGACATCTCCGACGTGATCTCGGCGCAGCGTTCGGTGGCATGGGGTGAAGTCGCGCGCCGTCTCGCGCACGAAATCAAGAACCCGCTCACGCCCATCCAGCTGTCGGCCGAGCGCCTGGAGATGAAGCTCTCGCCCAAGCTGTCCGACGCCGATGCGGAGGTGCTGCGCCGTGGCGCCACCACCATCGTCAACCAGGTCGCGGCGATGAAGCGCATGGTGGACGACTTCCGCGACTACGCGCGCACACCGCCCGCTGTACTACAGGAACTGGACCTCAACGCGCTCGCCTCTGAGGTGCTGCACCTGTACGGCATCGATCACCCTAGCCAGCACGATCACCCCGTCATCGAGGTCAAGTTGGGCGAGGGATTGCCGTTGATCAAGGGCGACCCGACCCAGCTGCGCCAGGTCATCCACAACCTGCTGCAGAACGCGCAGGACGCCGTGGCCGAGAACGAAAGCGCCGGAAGACCTGCCGCACATGTCATGTTGCAAACTGACACGGTAGAATACGACGACGCCTCGGGCGCGCGGCGGCAGGCCGTGCGGCTTGCGATCGCGGACAACGGCGGCGGATTTTCATCCCGCATCCTAAACCGCGCCTTCGAGCCGTACGTCACGACCAAAGCCAAGGGCACAGGATTGGGCTTGGCCATGGTGAAGAAGATCATGGACGAGCACGGGGCGCGCATCGAATTGCGCAACGGCCAATCGGGTCAAACGGGCACCGACACCGTCGGCGCCCAGGTTTCCATACTGTTCGTAAAACTTGCCTGACGCGGACGGCAATCCCGCCGCACATAGAGGAAAAGCATGGCCACCATCCTCGTTGTCGACGACGAAATGGGTATCCGGGAGTTGCTCTCCGAAATTCTCGGAGACGAAGGGCACGTTGTCGAAGTCGCCGAGAACGCGCAGCGCGCGCGCGAACACCGCGCGAACGGAACCCCCGACCTCGTCCTGCTCGATATCTGGATGCCGGATACCGACGGCGTCACGCTGCTCAAGGAATGGGCATCGCAGGGCCTGCTGACCATGCCCGTCATCATGATGTCGGGCCATGCGACCATCGACACCGCCGTGGAAGCAACCAAGATCGGCGCGCTGAATTTCCTGGAGAAGCCCATTGCGCTGCAAAAGCTGCTGAGCGCAGTGGAGCAGGGGCTGTCCCGCAGCAAGGAGAAGCCGCGCGCAGCGGCACCGCTTGCAGCACCGGCTGCAGGCGCGGGCGCGGCACCGAATGCGGCCATTGCGGGGGCACCTGCCACGATCGACCGCACCGACATCAACGGCGCACCGGTCCGCACGGTCGAGGGCGGCGGCATGCAATTCTCGTTCGACATGCCGCTGCGCGAAGCACGCGACCTGTTCGAGCGCGCCTACTTCGAATACCACCTGCAGCGCGAGGGCGGCAGCATGACCCGTGTGGCCGAGAAAACCGGCTTGGAGCGCACGCACCTGTACCGCAAGCTCAAGCAATTGGGCGTCGAGCTCTCGCGCAACAAGGGCGAGCCGACGGTCTGATCCAATCTCTTTTTCAACAGGGCTTGACGACAGGGGGCAAACCCTGCCATACTCGCTTTTCTGTTCTGGCCCGGTAGCTCAGTTGGTAGAGCAGCGGATTGAAAATCCGCGTGTCGGTGGTTCGATTCCGCCCCAGGCCACCAAAATTCTTCGTTCCGCAAGGTGTATCAATTCTGCGGAGCAACAAAAAAGACCTCGTCGCGAGGTCTTTTTTCATTTCCGGCCTCGTCTTCCTGACGCCCTCCAGTTGCCGGAGCGCCGCGCCAGTCGCCGATCTGTGGCGGAACGTCGCAGACACAAAAATTGCCACAGAACCTCTTGACGCGCCGCAGCTTAGGGTATACCTAGCGCCGCAAACTGCGCCAAACTGTCGCAGGTCTCGGTATAGTGACTCAACGCTATCAAACGGCAAGCACAAGGAGATTCTCCATGGCACTCGTTGGCACCGGTCACCACCACTTCCATTTCCACGCTTTCGACGGCATCAGCCGCAAGACGCGGTTGACGTGGTTGCGCAATGCCGCAGCGCTGACGTGCCTGATGGCGCTGATCGCGACCATGTGGGTGGGCGGCAATCTGTCGGCCCTGATGCACACGCCGATCGTGAACGGCGTGACCCCGCTGGCGGCGGTCATGACCCTGGCCTGTTCGTTCATGGCGGTGAGCCTGCTGGGTCTCATTGCTGCAGGGTTCTTCCAGTTCCGCATGGAGCAGCTGGACGCTCCGACCGCCTGAGCATCCCGCGCATCACACCCTAGACGGAGGCTTCGGCCTCCGTTTTTGTTTGCCCGCCACGGCCGCACCTTCCTGGATGCGGCCGTTTTGCTTTCTGGGCCACGCTGGAGTGATTTCGGCATTGACTCATTTGTTTCAACTTAGTAGTTTACGAAACAATTGAATCAAATATCGCGATCTCGATGACTTTCGAAAGGCTCATGCAGACGTTGCGCGAACGCGCAGCAGATCTGTCGCCGCAGTTGCAGCGTGCCGCCATGCTGCTGGAAACCCACCAGCACGACATCGCGCTGCTTTCCATGCGCGATCTGGCGCGGCGCTGCGACCTGCCGCCGGCTACGTTCTCGCGCCTTGCACGGGCGCTGGGTTTTGAAGACTTTGCCGCGCTACGCGACATCTGCGTGAATCAACTGCGCCAGCAGGCAGACGGCTTTGCCGGCCGGGCCAGCACGCTGCAGGGTACCGATGCGGCAGGTGCGTCCGATGCCGAACGCATCGGCACCGCCATCGGCGCGCACGTGCAATCGGCGTTCTCTCCAGCCAATCTGGCCGCGCTGGAAACCGCCGCCGACGCATTGTGTGCCGCACGCCGCGTCTATCTGCTCGGCGCGCGCAGCTGCCTCGCGCTCACGCACGCATTTGGTTACGCCGCGCAGCTGTTCGACGACAAGGTCACGCTGTGCAGCGGCGCAGGCAACACGCTGGCCGATCCGCTGCGTTTTTGCGGGGAGGGCGATGTCGTCATCGCTGTCACGTTCGACCCGTACACGCGCGAAGTGATCGAGGCGATGCAGTACGCGCATGCCCGCGGCGCACGCCTCGTCTATGTGACCGACAGCGCGATCGCGCCCGGTGCCGAGCTGGCGTGGCAGCAGCTCGTTGCGCCCGTGGCGATCCCGTCGTTCTTCCATTCGCTGGCCGCGCCGCTGGCACTGCTCGATGCGCTGCTGATGACATGGTTCCGCCGCGCCGGCACCACCGCGCTCGCCCACTTGGCCGACAGCGACGCCCAACTCAAACAGCAACAAGCCTACGTGCGCAGTGCCCGCCGCAGTGAAGCGGCTGTCGCGCATCCCGCGCCCGTCGTCCCCACCCAACGCTGACACACCCCGACCGACCATGACACCGTCCACCACCGCCGTCTTCCATCGCGACCCGCGCAAGACGCTGCCCACCGCCGTCGGCGGCGAGGGCATGACCCTCATCGACTCCGACGGCAAGCGTTACCTGGATGCCTGCGGCGGTGCGGCCGTCTCGTGCCTCGGCCACGGGCATCCGCGCGTGGTCGAGGCCATCTGCAAGCAGGTGCGCGCGCTGGCCTACGCACATACGTCGTTCTTCACGACAGATGTGGCCGAGGAGTTGGCCGCACGCCTGACCGCCGCAGCGCCGGGCGATCTCGATCACGTGTACTTCGTCTCCGGTGGCTCGGAAGCCATCGAGGCCGCACTGAAACTCGCGCGCCAATACTTCGTCGAGATCGGCCAGCCGCAGCGCCAGCTCTTCATCGCGCGTCGCCAGAGCTATCACGGCAACACGCTCGGCGCGCTGGCGATTGGCGGCAACGCCTGGCGTCGGGAGCCCTTCCTGCCGCTGCTGGTGCCCGCGCATCACGTCTCGCCGTGCTTCGCCTACCGCGAGCGCCTCGACGGCGAGACCGATGGGCAATACGTGCAGCGCCTGGCCGATGAACTGGACGCGAAGATCGTCGAGCTGGGTTCTGAAAACGTCGCCGCGTTTGTCGCCGAGACGGTGGTCGGCGCCACGGCCGGCGCGGTGCCGCCGGTGGCTGATTACTTCCGCCGCATCCGCTCGGTGTGCGACCGTCACGGCGTGCTGCTGTTGCTGGACGAGGTGATGTCCGGCATGGGCCGCACGGGTTACCTGTTTGCTTGTGAAGAAGACGGCGTGGTGCCGGACCTGATCGCCATTGCCAAAGGCCTGGGCGGCGGGTATCAGCCGATCGGCGCGACGTTGGTGAGCCGCCGCATCTATGACGCCATCACGCGGGGCAGCGGTTTCTTCCAGCATGGTCACACCTACATCGGCCACGCCACCGCGTGTGCAGCTGCACTGGAAGTGCAGAAGGTGATTGCCGAAGAGAACCTGCTTGCCAACGTGCGGGGGCGCGGCGAACAACTGCGCACCGCATTGCGCGCCCGCTTTGCCGACCATGCACACGTGGGCGATGTGCGTGGCCGCGGGCTGTTCGTTGGCGTGGAGCTTGTTGCCGACCGTGCCACCAAGGCACCGCTGCCACCTGCGCACAAAACGCACGCACGCGTGAAGGCTGAAGCCATGCAGCGTGGCCTGATGGTCTATCCGATGGGCGGCACGATCGACGGCCAGCGCGGCGACCATATCCTGCTCGCGCCGCCGTTCATCGCCACCGCGCAGGACATCGACGCCATCGTCGAACGCCTGGGCGACGCCGTGGATGCCGCCACCGCCCACGCACCGGAGGCCGTGTGGTGAACCAAGCCAACCAGCCCATCGCCATCGCCGTTGCGCCCAATGGCGCACGCAAGACGCACATCGATCACCCCGCGTTGCCGATCACGCCCGACGAACTGGCCGCCTGCGCACGCCAGTGCGTCGAGGCCGGCGCCGCAATGCTGCATCTGCATGTGCGCCGCCCCGATGGCACGCACAGCCTGGAGCCCGACCATTACCGCCCGGCCATCGCCGCCGTACGGCAGGCGGTGGGTGATGCACTGGTCCTCCAGATCACCACGGAAGCGGTCGGCATCTACACGCCGGAACAACAAATGGCCTCGGTGCGGGCCTTGCAGCCGGAGGCCATCTCCGCCGCGCTGCGCGAACTGGTTCCGGATACGGCGCACGAGGCAGAAGCCACGCGCTTCTTTGGCGAGCTTGCCGCGGCGCGCACGGCCATCCAGTACATCCTGTATTCCGCCGATGACGTGGTGCGCTACCGCGACCTGCGTGCGCGCGGTGTGTTGCCTGATACACCGCATTGGGTGCTGTTCGTGCTCGGCCGCTACTCGGCGGGGCAGCGCTCGGATCCGTCGGATCTGCTGCCGTTCCTGCAAGCCTGGGCTGACGGCGGCGAGGTCACCGCCAACGTGCCGTGGGCGATGTGTGCATTCGGCCCGCGCGAAGCCGAATGCGCGCTCACCGCAGCCCTGCTCGGTGGTCACGCCCGCCTGGGCTTCGAGAACAACATGATGCTGCCCGACGGCAGCACCGCGCCCGACAACGCGGCACTCATCACCAACCTGCGAGGCCACCTCGACGCACTGCATCGCCCACTGGCCAGTGCGGCGGAGCTGCGCGCCTGGTTCGGCCGCTAGGCCTCTTTCGCATTCATCACCACGAAGCCACCGACCAGACGGCCACACACAAGGCCGCGTCACACAACCATTGGAGGAAGCATGCGTTTGACCACCCGGTGTATCCGGTCCATCCCGCTGGCGCTGGCCGCCCTGTCCGCCGTTGGCGCACAGGCGCAGGCACTCGACGGCACGCTCAAGAAGATCCAGGACAGCAACACCATCCTGATCGGCGTGCGCGAATCGTCGATTCCGTTTTCGTACCGCGACAGCCAGAACAAGATCATCGGTTTCTCGGCGGACCTGTGCACACGCGTAATCGACGCGGTCAAGCAGAAGACCGGCAAGCCCAACCTGCAGGTGCAGCAGATTCCGGTCACCTCGCAGAACCGCACGTCACTCGTGCAGAACGGCTCGGTGGATCTGGAGTGCGGCGTGACCACGCATCTGAAGTCGCGCGAGCAACAGACGGCGTTCTCGACCACCTTCTTCATCGCAGGTACGCGCCTGCTGACGGGCGTGAACTCGGGCGTGAAGGATTTCCCGGACCTGGCAGGCAAGTCGGTCATCACCAATGCGGGCACCACGTCGGAGCGCATCCTGCGCAAGATGAACGACGAGAAGAAGATGAACATGAACGTCATCAGCGGCAAGGACTATGGCGAATCCTTCCTCACGCTGCAGAGCGGCCGCGTGGCGGCGTTCATGATGGACGACGTGCTGCTGGCCGGCGCACGCACACTCGCCCAGAAGCCCACCGACTGGGTCGTGACCGGCACGCCGCAATCGTTCGAGGCGTACGGCTTCATGCTGCGCAAGGATGATCCGCCGTTCAAGAAGCTGGTGGACGACACGCTCACCAGCGTCATGAAGAGCGGCGAGATCCATACGCTCTACGCCAAGTGGTTCGAGAGTCCGGTGCCGCCCAAGAGCCTGAACTTCAACTTCAAGATGAGCGATCCGTTGAAGGCGCTGTACGCCAACCCGAACGACACGCCGTTCGAGTAAGCGGACAGGCCGACATCAGTTCCGCTCAGGCAACGGCCCGCGCAAGTGCAGCGTGATCCGGCCGCTGCATGCGGGCCGCCAGCAAATGCTGTGCGGCCCAGTGGCCGGTTTCGGCAGCGCCATCCGTCCAGGGGCTGCCGAGGTAGTCCCCCGCCAGAACCACACGACGATCGCGCCCGAGTGTGTTGCGGTAAGCCGCGATCGCGCGTGCGCGGCCCACGGGTGAGCGTGGCTCGGCTGCCTCCCAGCGCTGCAGGTGTGTCGACACCGCAGCCCGGTCGATGCCAGGCAGGTGCGCGGCCATCGCCTCCACGACAAAGCGCACCAGCGCTGTATCGCTCAAGTGCCCGACCTTTGCCGCCGCCTGCTCGCCCAGCATCGCGCAGACGATCGGACCATCGCCGGGCGTCTTCCCCTGCTGAAACGTGAGTGCGGCCAGCGGACTGCCCTCCACCGGCGCAAACAGCGCGCCATACACCGGCTGGAACACCTTGGGTGCCGACCAGGACGGCGGGAGCCCCAGCGCCACATGCACGCTCGGTGCGTAGCGCGCCTCCAGCACGGCAGATTCTCCAAGCCTAGTCTGCGGCAACCATGCGCGTGCGATATGCGCCGGCACGGCAAGCACCGCGCCATCGGCATCGAGCCATTCCCCGTTCACGCACAGGCGTACGCCTTCCAACGTTTCGCTGACTTGCTCCACATTCGCGCCGTAACGCACGTCGAGCGCTGAAGCCATCGCACGCGGCAGGGCTTGCCAGCCACCATCGACCGTCAGCGTGTCAGCACCGTTGAAGGCCGTGAGCGCACCCAGCAGCGCGCGTGACGTGCCGGCCAGCCGATGGAAGTACAGGCCGTGGACCATCGGCTCGAAGAAATA
>RepKanNP_Acetate_BrdU_F21BDRAFT_1000421_pt1 | contig 15819 bp, 13 predicted proteins | sample RepKananBrdUF21B_FD_10624 | JGI IMG/M metagenome (IMG submission 10624)
TCATTCCCTTGACAGCCCGGGCCGCCCGCGCGGCCCGGCAGGGCCCGTTTTTTTTTTTTTTTCAGTGATGCAAGGAGCATCCCATGTTTGAGCAAGGCAAGGAGTACACACGTGAAGACATCCATGTCATCTGCGGTGGCAACAAGCAATCGCATTTGCCAACCAAGAACGGCAAAGTCGTGGCCGCATGCCTGCGCCCCGATCTGAACCCGCAGGCCCCTGATGTGATCGTCTGCAATAGCGGGGCCGCAGCCCGCGCTGCGGGCCGGACGCTGGCGCACCAGGCAGAGGCGATTCCTGTCTTTATCGAGTTGACGACGGACCGGCTGCGCTACGTGGGTCAGTACAAGGTTGCGGAATCGCTGACGACGCCGCTGGATTGCGCACCGTACGCACGGGGCACGAGCTTCACCAGCGGACAAGTGTCTCGCGTGCTGAAGATGCAGCGTTGCTAAGCGCTATCGCAATGGGGTCTCTTGCGTGGAGACCCCCTCAGGCCTGGAAGATGTCTTGACGCCATTTTTACGGTGGGTCGTGCAAATTTGCCGCCGTCTTTGCGTGCCGAGTGCTGCAATACAGGCATGCAAGCCTTCATACCACCACCGCACCTGCTGCTGTACGCGCTGTTTCTGGGCATCGTCACGCTGCTGGTCAAACCAGTCGGCCGCTATCTTGTCTGCGTGTTCAACGGCCAGCCCACTTGGCTGGATCGCGGCTTGCGCCCCGTGGAGCGCGCCATCTACCGCATCGCCGGCGTGAATCCACAGCAGGAGATGGGTTGGCAAGCGTACGCCACGGCCTTTGTGCTCTTCAGCCTGCTCGGCACCCTGTTCATCTACGGCCTGCTCCTGCTACAACCGCTGCTGCAGCCGGGCGACCCCAACTACCACCCCGGCCCGTTGGGCCACCTGCTGGCCATCAACACGGCCGTCAGCTTTGCCACCACCACCACTTGGCAGGCCTACAGCGGTGAAGCCGCGCTCAGTTATCTGAGCCAATCCCTGGCGCTGACATCGCAGAACTTTCTTGCCGGTGCTGCCGGCCTGGCTGTGGGCTTTGCATTCATCCGGGGCTTCGGCCGGTCGCACAGCCGCACCATCGGCAACTTCTGGGTGGATGTCACACGTGCAACGCTGTGGGTGCTGCTGCCCATTTCCGTGATGGGTGCGCTGCTATTGATCGCACTGGGCGTGCCGCAAAACTGGAGCCCCTACACGGTGGCACGCACTCTTGAGGGCGCCAACCAACTGTTGCCACAAGGCCCGGTGGCCACGCTGGAGTTCATCAAGAACCTGGGCACCAACGGCGGCGGCTACTTTGGTGCCAACGGTGCGCATCCGTATGCCAACCCAACGGGGCTGACCAACTTCATCGGCATGCTGGCCATTGCCGTGATTCCCGCCGCAATGACGTATGCCTTTGGCAGCGTGGCACGACGCCGTGCACACGGGTGGATGCTGTACACGGTCATGGCGGCATTGTTTGCCGTGGGGTTGTGCGTGTACGACCATGCCGAGCAAATGGGCAGTCCGCAGTTGGCCGCACAGGGCATCGACCTGCGTGCTGGCACAGATCAGGCTGGCGGCAACATGGAGGGCAAAGAAACGCGCTTCGGCATTGCCTCTTCAACCTTGGCGGCCATCACCACCTCCAATGGCGCAACCGGCTCGCAAAACCAATCCATCGACAGCAACACGCCGCTGGGCAGTGCAGTGCTTCTGGTGAACATGCTGCTGGGTGAGGCCATCTTTGGCGGGTTGGGGACTGGCCTGTACAGCATGGTGCTAACCGCGCTGTCGGCGGTGTTTGTGACCGGGCTGATGATCGGCCGCACACCGGAGTACCTGGGCAAGACGGTCGGGCCCAGAGAGGTGAAGCTGGTCGGGCTCTATATCGTGATCGGCCCGGTGGTGATCCTGGCGCTGACAGCCCTGGCGGTGGTTACGAGCGCGGGCACAGCGGCCTTGAGCACCAACCACGGCGCCCATGGCTTTACGACCATTCTGTTTGCCTATGCTTCGTGCTTTGTAAATAACGGGCAGACGTTTGGCGGATTGAGCGCAGACGCGCCGTTCTATCACGTGACCACCCTCATCGCCATGTTGGCGGGGCGCTTTGGGTTGGCCATTCCGGCGCTGGCGTTGGCCGGTCGCTTTGCCAACCAGGGGCGTCGCGCCATCTCGCTGGGCACCTTGCCGACCGATGGCCTGATGTTTGCCATGGCGCTGGTCGGCGCCCTCTTCCTGATTGGTGTGCTGAGCTATCTGCCGGCACTGGCCTTGGGCTCGATTGCCGAGCACCTGCAAATGTGGTCCTGACGCTATCTGCACAGTGATCATGATCGGCCGCAGCTCAGACCGCACCAAGGAGCGCCGCTGGCACGTTGCGCTGCCGGCAGTGGTTGGTGCGTTGGGTCTGATGGCCAGCACGCTGGTGTCGCATCAGCCTGCCATGGCGGTCCTGGCACTCACGTTTGCAACGGTCGGCATTCTGGGCGCGCTGTGCCAGTTCTGGTCGATTCCGCCGGCATTCCTGGGCGGTGCAGCGGCCGCAGCGGGCGGTGCGCTGATCAACTCGGTGGGCAATCTGGCGGGGTTCGTCAGCCCCTAGCAAGCTTGTCTGCCAGCATGGCCTTCACCTCCGGCCATTCGGTATCGATGATGCTGAAGCGCACCGAGTTGCGCTTTCGACCATCGGGCATGATTCGCTCGTGGCGGACGATGCCCTCTTGCTTGGCGCCGATGCGCAGAATTGCCGCGCGGGATTTTTCGTTCAGCTCGTCGGTGGTGAACTGCACGCGCACGCACTGCATGACGTCAAACGCAAACGTCAGGAGCAGCAGCTTGGCCTCGGTGTTGATGATCGACCGTTGGGCCGACCGGCTCAGCCACGTATGCCCGATTTCGAGCTTCCGGTTGGCGCGGTCGATCTTCCAGAAGCGCGTGCTGCCGACGATCTGGTCGGTGTCACGCCGGACGATCACAAACGGCATGACGGTGCCGGCCTGGCGCCCTTGCAGCGCCGTCGCAATGTAGCCGTCCACCGTGTCTGGGCCAGGCACCACCGTCACCTTCAGATTCCACAGCTCGCCATCTGCCGCAGCGGCAACGAGTGCCGCGGCGTGATCTGCCTGCAGGGGGCGCAGTTCGACGTTGCTGCCAACCAACGTGGGTTGCGGGTTGTCAGGCGTGGGGGCGGTCATGGCTTTTCAGATGGCGTGCTGGCAGACACCACATGATCGCCTATCCGATACCGGTCTCGGAAAGCGTGGCCGGTTTGGGTGCGGCCAGTGCCGTCTGAAAGCTGTCGGCCAGGCGCAGGATGGTCAGTGCGGTCAGCCGCCCGAACAGCGCGTCGTAGTCCTTCTCATACTTGTGCAGCAGACGCGTGCAGTTGGCGTCTTCCCATAGCCAACCGAGCTTCTTGCGCGTGGTGTTCATCTGCGCGCGGGCGTCATCCGGCACGTCACCCAGGGCTTCTTCCCACTCCCACAGGTAGCTGGGTGCGCCCGTTCGGGTGAATGGCACGCCGAGCAGATTCGCCACCTGTTGGTCATGCCTGGCGGTAAAGTCGACGATCTCCACGCGGGGCCGGTTGGGCGCGTCGTCGTGCAGTGATTGAATCCAGCAGTGGTACTCCCTGAGCTCCGACAGCTTGCGCGCCGTGCGTCGCGCAGCCCTGGAAGGATTCAGCACAACGTAGCGGCCGCTACCGCAGTCGATGAGCTCGCCGCCAGAGACCGCCACATAGGGATGGCGGGTCAGCAAGGTCAGCACCCGCGCACCAACGATTGCGTAGTCGCCACATCGTCCGATGGGCCCAGCCTCAAGTCCGGAACTCGACGCGGCCTCCTCCAGAATCGCATTGATGGTCTGGTCGATCAGCGACCGTAGAACGGGCGGCACCGGCACGGGCAGTATGGGTGCAGAAGAGGATGTGGCTTGCATTGACTGATCGACCAAAATGAATGAGATACAACGCCGCGCGACGGCGTGCCCGTTGTTGACGGTACCACTACCGCGCGCGGATACCGGGAGCGAGCCCGGCCTAGTCCTGAACGTATCGGCGTGCTGCGGTGTCTGCGAACGGAAACTCGGCGGCTTTCCGGTCGACCGGTGGAAACGCAACGGTGACGACAAGACCATGCCCCGCCGGGTTGTCGCTCAACGCAACGGTGGCGTGGTGGCGCTCGGCAATGTTCTTGACGATGGCAAGACCAAGACCGCTGCCGACCGTCGCGGCGTCGACCAAGCGGTAGAAGCGGTCAAACACGCGCAGGCGCTCCTGCCACGGAATGCCCGGGCCGGAATCCACCACGCGCCATGCCGGCGCATCGTCCTTCCACAGCGCGGCCACTTCCACGCGGCCACCTGGCGCGGTGTAGCGCACAGCGTTGTCGACAACATTGCTGAGCAGCGTGCGCAGACCGTCTTCGTCTCCTTGAACGCGGGAGGGCACATCGCCCGTCGTGTCCAATGTCAGCGCAATGTCCTTGCTCTCCGCCAGCGGTACGAAATCGGCCACCACCTGATGCGCGAGCTTGGCCAGATCGACAGGACGCATGTCCTCATCTTGCAAACCCCGCTCGTGACGCGCCAGGGTGAGCAACTGGAGCACCAGATGCGTCGCCCGATCCAGGCGGGCATGCAGCTTGGCGAAGGCTTTGACGCGCTGCTCGTCGGTTTGCACGCGCTCGGCCAACTGCAGTTGCAGCTTCAACGTGGTCAACGGTGAACGCAGTTCATGCGCGACTTCCGCGGTGAACTCCTGCCGCCAGATCAGCTCGCGCTCCAGGCGCTTCATCAGGCTGTTCAGCGCATCGACCATCGGGCGCAGCTCACGCGGCAATGCGAGCGTCTCCACCGGTTCCAGCGCATTGGGCCCACGTTGTTCGATGGACGCAGCGGTGCGGCGCAACGGGCTCAGACCCCGGTGGACGGTGAACCAGATGATGGCCGCCAGCATCGGGACCAGCACAAAGAACGGCGCCAGCGCCAGCCAAATCAGCCGCAAGCCCAGGGCCTTGCGCACACCAATCGGCTGCGCCACCTGCACGAATTGCCCTGAGCGTGCCTCGCCATACACCCGCCAGCGCTCACCACGAAATGGAACGGTCTTCAGTCCGTCATCGGGGTAGCGCGGGAAGATGAGCGCCGGACGCGACGTGTAGATCAGCTTGCCGCTGGTGTCCCAGACCTGCACCACGATGCCGTCATCCGGGGCATCGCTTTCGTCGGTGCCTGGCTTGCCAGGCTCGGTGGTCAGCGGCGGCAAATGGATCAGCAACGACCCTGCGATGTGCTTGAGCTGGTTGTTGAACAGCTGGCGGTTTTCTGCCCGCACAACGTTGTACAGCAAGACACCGGCAATGAACGTGCAGAGCAGCATGCCGCCGATCAGCCAGGCCAGGAGGTACCCCCGGATCGTCTTCATGACGCCTGCGTCAGCTTGTAGCCCACGCCCCGTACGTTCTTGATGACGTCACGCCCGAGCTTGCGGCGCAACGCGTGGATGTAGACCTCAACGGTATTGCTCTCGATGTCGGCATCCCAGTCGTAGAGCTTTTCTTTCAGAAGCTCGCGCGACACGACTTCGCCGCGCGCGTCCATCAGCACAAGCAGCAAGGCAAACTCGCGCTTGGACAGATTAAGCGGCTGATCACGCAGGTGCGCTTCGTGCGTGCCGGGGTTCAGACTGAGGCCGCCGTACGCGATGGTGGCGGAGCGCCGACCGGAGCGCCGACGGAGCAAGGCGCGTATGCGCGCCATGAGTTCGCCAAAATCGAATGGCTTGATCAGGTAGTCGTCCGCTCCGGCATCCAGCGTTATCACACGGTCGGCTGGCGTGTCCCGCGCAGAGATGATCAGTGCGGGAATGTCGCCGCCCTGATCGCGGTAGGCCTTCAGGACTTCGCTTCCGGAGCGGCCCGGCAAGCCCAGATCCAGCAGTAGCAGGTCATACACCTGCTGGCGCAGGGCAAGCACCGCGGCTTCGCCATCGCGCACCCAATCCACCGCATAGTTTTCTTGGCGCAGCCCCTCTTCGAGGTCCTCCCCGATCATCGGATCGTCCTCGACCACCAGCAATCGCATTGCGCCTCTCCCCAAAACCGCATGCGGCTGCGACGGCTCTGTCGCGCACTGCATTGCGGTGATACGGCCAGCCCACGTATGGATCTGGCCCATTTTTTGATTTGTTCGCCCTTGAAAGCCGTCACATCAGGCCTCCAGAGCACACCCCGTAATAAATCGTAACAGTCGATTCGTTAAGGAAAACTTAAAAAATCGCCTTGCATGGGGCTTCCGTAAGGAAGCTGTTAACACCGAAAGCGACGCTGACGACGGGCCGCCTCCGGCACCTCGCGGCCTGGCATTGTCAGGCCGCGCCAAACCATTGCAATACGGCTTGCGTCAACGCTGCCTGGTCGGCCGCCCCCTCCCCCGCCCAGGCAACGACGCCGTCGGGGCGCACCAGCACCGCGGCAAGGCCAAGCCTGTCGGTGGCATCGCTTGCGACATAGGCGATACGGCCGTGCCATCGGCTTGCCAGCGCCCGCAGCGGTGCACGCGCGTCAAAGTCCAGCAGAAGGCCCTTGGCGTTGCGCAAACGCTCGCCGAGCCGGGTGCCGTCGGCGAGTGCGAAATCGGGTGCACTGCGGCCGACCAGCGGATGGCCACCGCCGCTGCCGCCCATCTCGTAGCGCAAGGACAGTCCCCAGACGCGCTCGGCAAAGTAAGTCGCGCCGTCGCGTGTCTCGATGAGATCGCGCATGATAGCTGCCAGCGCGCGCGTACTCCGGCTCGGCCGCATGAGTGCAACCTGCGCGCGCGACCAGTCCAGGATCTGTGCGCCCACCGGATGCCGTTCCGCCTCATAGCTGTCGAGTAGACCGTCCGGCGCATCGCCGCGAAGGGTGGCCGCGAGCTTCCAACCGAGATTCATGGCGTCGCCCAGCCCGAGATTCAGCCCCTGACCGCCCAATGGGGAGTGAATGTGCGCCGCATCCCCGGCAAGCAGCACACGCCCGTTGCGATAGGTCGTCGCCTGGAAGGCGCGGTCTGTCCAGGTGGTCGCCTGTTTGAGCGCCGTCACAGTGACAGCGGTGCCGGACACCTGGCGCAGCACCCGCTGCACATGGTCCTGCGTGATCGGCTGGGTGCGATGGAAGGCGCCGCCGTCAAAATCCACCATGGCGATGGTGCCCGGCGGTTGATACGTGAACATGCCCGTGGGCGTGTACTGCCGCCCCGGGGCGAGCGTGTGCGGATCGGCCAGTTCTACCACGACGGAATAGCCGGTGAACTCGGGTTCGGTGCCGACAAATTCAAAACCGCCTGCCTTGCGCACTGCGCTGCGCCCACCATCGCACCCGACAAGCCAACGCGCACGGAAGGTCTGGCCGCCGGCGCGAACGATCACGTCTGTGTCGGTCTGCGCGACGTCATCCACACAGTAGCCGCGCCGGATCTCCACACCCAGCACGTTGGCACGCGTGGCCAGAACGGATTCGATATGCGCCATGTCGCTGGCCATGTGGGTGCCGGCCGGGCTCGGCAGGCGGTACGGCCACTCCGACTCGTCGACCCTGTCGTGGAAGAACTGGATGCCCGCAAAGTGACCACCGGGGCCACCGCGGCGCGGGGTCTGCTGCCTCCAATGCGTGGCTGGCACCGCTGCGCGCTGCGGTGCAGCAACGTCATCCAGCAAGCCGCGGCGGTAGAAGGCTTCAAGGGTGGGAGACGACAGCCCGCGCAAGCCGAACGGCAGCTGTTTCAGGGGCGAATGTGGATCTTCGGCTTGCTCCAGCACCAGCACCGAGAGGTGGGCGAGGCTCAGCTCGCAGGCCAGAAACAAGCCAACCGGGCCTGCGCCGGCAATGACAACGTCGTAGATGGGTACATCGTGCATGAGCGACTCCGTGATGGTCGTTCGACCGGAGCAGCTCGATGTCTTGAGAACCGCACGGACGAACAGAAAACAACGCCTGAGCGGCGTCGATGTTCGTCGTGGGACTCATGCACGAGGCATGGACAGAGCTTCCGCTGGATCTTGCTCAGGGAAGGACTTGGGCTGGACCACACCAAGTCTGCCTTTTTCGACTGGGCGTCAATGTAACGTCGGAACCCGTAACCTGCAACGCTGGGCGGATCGTCTTTGCTGACGATCCGCAAATCACCCGCGCATGCGCAGCAGATCGGCATACGAAACCAGTTTCCGTTTTCCGGCGCTCAGCGTCTTGCGTTTTGACGTGGAACGGGCGGGCTTGCTGCGCTCGAACTTGGCAGCGGCGCGGGCGTCTTCCTTGGCATGAATGCTTGCCGTCTTGGCTTCTGCCTTCAGGCGATCGGCTTCCAGCTTGGCGGCAACGCGCTCTTCTCGGGCAACATCCTGCGCGGCCGACAGGATCTCGGCCTTGAGCTGTGCGCGCCGTTGCTTGGCCGCTACCCGAGCGGCCTGCAATTGCGCTTTCCTTTGCTTCAGCCAGTCTTTCCGGCTCACCGGCGCGGGTCTGGCCTCTGGCGGCACGCTCAGGCGTAAAGCCCGGCTGACGGCGGCTTTGTCCGTTTGAAGCGTGCGCCGTGCGTCCTGTTTCGCATCACTCACGGTGCGTCACTCTCCTCAACAGCACATTCATGTGGCCCATGCACCCACCGTTAATGCGTGTGCACGGGCAAGACTTCTCAACCGTACCATAGGACCCCACGTCGCGCTCAGGTGACGGGCGTCAGCCAAATTGACGCAAAACCGCCACGCGTGGTTGCCTGAAATTCGGCGCCAGGGGGCCGTGATAGAGTCGGCCACCACCGCCCACCACCCAACATGGCCATGCCGACTCCGACCATTGTTCCGTCGCAAACCGCGCTGTTGGTCATGCATTACCAGACCGACATCATGGGGTTGTTTCCGTCGGTCGCGCCCACGCTGCTCTCCAACACGCGCACGCTGTGCGACGCGGCACGGGCCAAGGGCATCCGCATCTATTTCGCCAAGTTCCACTTCAGCCCCGGCTATCCGGAAGTCAGTCTGTTGAACAAGAACGGGCAAGGGGTCAAGCAGCTTAGACTGTTCGTTCACGACCGGATCTCGCCGGAGCTTGGCCAGCAGGACGATGAACCGCTCGTCATCGCACACCGCGCCAGCGTGTTCTATGGCACCGACCTGCAGGTTCGGCTGTCCGCGCAGGGCATCAATACCTTGATCATGGTGGGCGTTGCATCAACGGGCGTGATGCTGTCGTCAATTGCGCACGCGAGCGATGCGGACTTCCGGTTATTCACGGTCAAGGATTGCTGCTACGACCCGGATCAGGTCGTGCACGATCACCTGTTTGCTACGGCTTTCGAGTCGCGCACCACGGTGCTGTCGCTGGTGGACGCGTTGCGGTTGCTGGAATAGCGCAACAATCCTGACGGGGGACTCCGTTACCCCGCCTGCAACCGCCGCCACAACGTCGTCTTGCTGATGCCCAACGCCGCGCACACGGCGTCGCGGTCTCCGTCATGTGCCGCCAGCGCTGCGCGTATCTCTTCTGCTTCCACTCCCCGGCTACGCTCGCGCAACGTCAGCGCGGGCGTCTTGCTGCGTGCACCATGGGCAAACACTTCCGGCGCAATCAGGCGCAGCACGTCTTGCGTGATGGTGCCCGCGTCGGCGTCGTCTGCGTGGGCCAGCTCCACTGCAATGCGCTCAACCACGCTCTGCAGCTCACGCACATTGCCGGCCCAAGGGTAGTGCCGTAGTGGCTCGGCAACGTCGGCCAGGACTTGCGCGGCAACTTCGGTATCGGGAATACGCAACAGCAGGCGCGGCTCGCGGCGTGCGGCCTGCACGAGCAACTCGGCGGCCAACGTCATCACGTCTTCTGGGCGTTCGCGCAGCGGCGGCAGCGCGATGCTGAGGATGTTGAGGCGGTAATAGAGATCGGCGCGGAAGGTGCCGGCCTCCACCGCATCCGTCAGCGCGCGATGCGTGGCGGCTACCACGCGAATGTCCACGCGCGTGGGTTCCGTGGAGCCCAACCGCACCACTTCGCGCTCCTGCAGCACGCGCAACAGACGGCTTTGCAGCGGCAGCGGCATCTCGCCAATCTCGTCGAGGAACAGCGTGCCGCGGTGCGCAGCTTCAATCAGCCCGGTCTTGCCGCCCTTGCGTGCGCCGGTGAAGGCGCCCTCTTCGTAGCCGAACAGTTCGCTCTCCAGCAGCGCCTCAGGAAACGCACCGCAGTTGATGGCGACAAACGGAAAGTCGCGCCGTGCGCTGAGCTGATGCATGCCCTGCGCGACCATCTCCTTGCCGGTGCCGGATTCGCCCAGCACGAGCACGGTGGCGTCCGACTTTGCATAGCGGCGCACCAGCGTACGCACACGCTCGATGGGCGCGGATTCTCCCACCAGATCATCCAGCCGGTAACGCGCGCTGAACTGTTGCGGGCGCTGGCGTGAGCGCAGCGTGCGGTCCAGCCGCTCCACCGCGCGGGATTCCTGGAAGGTGAACACGGTGCCTTCCGAGGCGCCCGCGCCCGTGCTTGCAAGCGGGCCGCGATGGATGACGTAGTTCACGCCGTGCACAGTGCCCAGCGTATCCCCCTCGGTATCGGGCAGCAGGCCCAACAGGTTGGGGGCGATGTTGAGCAGCGGCTGGCCGACAGCCTGCTTGGCGTCGATGTCCAGCGCGGTGGCAAGCCGCTGGTTGATGGCCTCCACGCGGCCTTGTGCGTCCAGCGCGACCACACCGTCGCGCAAGTGCTGCAGCAGGTTGTCGAGCCGCTGGCGGCGCGCCGATTCTCGACGGGTAGCCTGCACGACTTCCAACGCGGTGTCGAAAGCGGCCCTCACGGAATCACGCGAATACAGAAACACCGCGTTCATGCCTGCCTCCGTGGCTAGGTCCGTCACCAAGCCGGGGCCGACCACTACGCCCACCCCGCGGTCGCGCAAATCCAGCACGCAGCTCTCTGCACCCTGGCGCGAGGTGTACGAGGCAAACACCACGTTCATGCCATAGGCAGCAACGAAGCGGCGCACTTCATCCGGCGTGTCGCCGTGAGTGACGAGCGCTACCGACTCTGCATCACGCCGCGCACGGGCCAACGCGTGCATCACGTCAAAGCCGCTCGGGTTGATGACGACCACGGGCAGCGACAGACGCGGTTTCAGATACGCACCATTGGACCCGCCCGCGACCACTACGTCGGGGCGGTCAGCACCGGCTGCGTCGATCTCGCGCACGATGTCTTCAAAACCGCGCGTGACGACGCGCAGCTCGGCGCGGTCGTTGTACTCGGCAGCAATGTCGAGGAACAGGTCGCTCAAGCGGCTGATGCCGCAGGCCCAGATGCGCGGGCGGTCGGCTTGATCAGCGGGGGCGGGGCTCATGGTGCGGTGCGGGATGCAGAAACGGCGGTCCGGTCATTATGCGCCGCGCATTTCCACATTGAAATCTAAAATTTCATTTTTGAAATGATGTGCGCGAGGGCGGCAACGTCACTTCCATACAAATCAACGGGTTACGTTGGGTGGTGAAGGTGGCCCGCTTCCTGCTGTATGGGGCCAACCTTTTTGGAGCCCACATGAGCACAACCCAACGACACCCCACCAGCGCCGGCGCCAAATTCCGCGCTGCCGTTGCCGAATCACAGTCACTGCGCCAGCCGCTGCAAGTGGTGGGCGCCATTACCGCCTACGCCGCCAAGATGGCGGAGCAAACCGGCTTCAAGGCCGTGTATCTGTCGGGCGGCGGTGTGGCAGCCAACTCGCTCGGTATTCCGGATCTGGGCATCAGCACGATGGAAGATGTGCTGATCGATGCCCGTCGCATTACCGATGCCGTGCAGGTGCCGTTGATGGTCGACATCGACACCGGCTGGGGCGGTGCCTTCAACATCGCACGCACCGTCCGCTCGTTCATCAAGGCAGGCGTGGCCGCCGTGCACATGGAAGACCAGGTCGGCCAGAAGCGCTGCGGCCATCGCCCGGGCAAGGAAGTGGTGCCCATCGAAGAAATGGTCGACCGCGTGAAGGCCGCTGTGGATGCCCGCACCGATGACGACTTCGTCATCATGGCCCGCACCGATGCGGCTGCCTCGGAAGGCGTGGACGCCGCCATCGAGCGCGCCGTGGCCTACGTGGAAGCGGGTGCGGACATGATCTTCCCCGAAGCCATGAAGACGCTGGACGACTACCGCCGCTTCAAGGCCGCCGTAAAGGTGCCCATCCTGGCCAACCTGACCGAGTTCGGCAGCACGCCATTCTTCACCACGCAAGAGCTTGCCAGCGCCAACGTGGACATCGCCCTGTACTGCTGCGGCGCGTACCGCGCGATGAACGCGGCTGCGCTCAACTTCTATCAAACCGTGATGCGTGACGGCACCCAAAAGGCCGCCGTGGAGACCATGCAATCGCGCGACGATCTGTACAAATACCTCGGCTACCACGCGTACGAAGACAAGCTCGACGCACTGTTTGCTGCACAGAAATAACGCCTACACATTCCACGCATCCAAGGAGACCATCACCATGAGCGAAGCCGATAACAGCACCCCGAACGCCGGCGCTTTCAAGCCTAAGAAATCCGTGGCCCTGTCGGGCGTGACAGCCGGCAATACCGCACTGTGTACCGTCGGCCGCACCGGCAACGACCTGCACTACCGCGGCTACGACATCCTCGACCTGGCCGGCGCGTGCGAGTTTGAAGAAGTCGCCCACCTGTTGGTGCACGGCAAGCTGCCCAACAAGGCCGAACTGGCCGCCTACAAGGCCAAGCTGAAAGCCCTGCGCGGCCTGCCCGCCAACGTGAAGGCCGCACTGGAATGGGTGCCCGCCTCCGCCCACCCGATGGACGTGATGCGCACCGGCGTGTCCGTGCTCGGCACCGTGCTGCCCGAGAAGGACGACCACAACACCCCCGGCGCGCGCGACATCGCTGACCGCCTGATGGCGAGCCTCGGCTCGATGCTGCTGTACTGGTACCACTACAGCCACAACGGCAAGCGCATCGAAGTCGAAACGGACGACGACTCCATCGGCGGCCACTTCCTGCACCTGCTGCACGGTGTGGAGCCGTCCAAGTCGTGGGTCGACGCGATGCACGTATCGCTCAACCTGTATGCCGAGCACGAGTTCAACGCATCGACGTTCACTGGCCGCGTGATTGCCGGCACGGGCTCCGACATCTACTCGGCCATCACCGGCGCCATCGGCGCGCTGCGTGGCCCCAAGCACGGCGGCGCCAACGAAGTCGCGTTCGAAATCCAGAAGCGCTACGACACCCCGGACGAAGCCGAGGCCGACATCCGCCGCCGCGTTGAAGCCAAGGAAGTCGTGATCGGCTTCGGCCACCCCGTGTACACCGTATCCGACCCGCGCAACAAGGTCATCAAGGAAGTCGCGCGCAAGCTGTCGAAGGAAGCGTCCAACACCAAGATGTTCGACATTGCCGAACGCCTGGAAACGGTGATGTGGGACATCAAGAAAATGTTCCCGAACCTCGACTGGTTCAGCGCCGTGTCGTACCACATGATGGGCGTGCCGACCGCGATGTTCACCCCGCTGTTCGTGATTGCACGTACGTCCGGCTGGGCCGCACACATCATCGAGCAACGCATCGACAACAAGATCATCCGCCCGAGCGCCAACTACACCGGCCCGGACGATCTGAAGTTCGTGCCGATCGCAAAGCGTCCGTAATAAGTCAGAAGGAACGTCAGCCCCAGCCCACAGACGGTTTGGCCGTTGACGTTCCTGCCCTAGATGGCGCCTTGAATTTCTGTAAGCGGGCGGAAAAAAGAAGGAGGCTTGTTTGAGCGAAGCGAGTTTGCCTCCTTCTCCGCCCGGTTACAGAAATTCAAGGAGGCTTTCGCCATCTCGGGCGCGCCTTTCTTTGCTTACTTTCTTTGGCAAGACAAAGAAAGTGAGTCAGCCCCGGCAGGGGATGAAACAAGGGATGTACCAGACACCATGAACACCACCCACAGAAAGCCCCTCCCCGGCACAACGCTCGACTACTTCGACGCTAGAGAAGCTGTAGAAGCCATTCAACCAGGCGCCTACGACAAGCTGCCGTACACCTCCCGCGTCCTAGCCGAGAATCTGGTACGCCGCTGCGACCCGGCCACGCTCATCGATTCCCTCAAGCAACTGATCGAACGCAAGCGCGATCTCGATTTCCCCTGGTTCCCCGCCCGCGTGGTCTGCCACGACATCCTCGGCCAAACCGCACTGGTGGACCTCGCCGGCCTGCGTGACGCCATCGCAGACCAAGGCGGCGACCCCGCCAAGGTCAACCCCGTCGTGCCGGTCCAACTGATCGTCGACCACTCCCTAGCCGTGGAATGCGGCGGCTTCGACCCCGACGCCTTCGCCAAAAACCGCGCCATTGAAGACCGCCGCAACGAAGACCGCTTCCACTTCATCGACTGGACCAAGCTCGCGTTCAAGAACGTCGACGTGATCCCGGCAGGCAACGGCATCATGCACCAGATCAATCTGGAGAAGATGTCGCCGGTCATCCAGGCACACGACGGCGTGGCCTACCCCGACACCTGCGTCGGCACTGACAGCCACACACCGCACGTCGATGCGCTGGGCGTGATCGCCATCGGCGTGGGCGGCCTGGAAGCCGAGAACGTGATGCTCGGCCGCGCGTCGTGGATGCGCCTGCCGGACATCGTCGGCGTGGAGCTGACGGGCCAACGCCAGCCTGGCATCACCGCCACCGACATCGTGCTGGCCCTGACCGAATTCCTGCGCAAGCAGAAGGTGGTAGGCGCGTACCTGGAGTTCTACGGCGAAGGCGCATCGAAGCTCACGCTGGGCGACCGCGCCACCATCTCCAACATGGCCCCCGAGTACGGCGCCACCGCCGCGATGTTCTCGATCGACGACAACACGCTCGACTACCTGCGCCTGACCGGCCGCAGCGATGAGCAGGTCAAGCTGGTGGAGACGTACGCCAAGGCCGCAGGCCTATGGTCCGACACGCTCAAGCACGCCGAATACGAACGCGTGCTGCGCTTTGACCTGTCGAGCGTGGTGCGCAACATGGCCGGCCCGTCGAACCCGCACGCACGCGTGGCCACGACGGACTTGGCCGCCAAGGGCATCGCCGGCAAGTGGGAAGAGACCCCGGGCCAGATGCCGGATGGCGCGGTCATCATCGCCGCCATCACGAGCTGTACCAACACCAGCAACCCGCGCAACGTGATTGCCGCCGCGCTGCTGGCGCGCAATGCCAACCGCCTGGGGCTGACGCGCAAGCCGTGGGTGAAGAGCTCGCTGGCACCGGGGTCCAAGGCAGTGGAGTTGTATCTGGAAGAGGCCGGCCTGAAAGCCGAACTGGAAAAGCTCGGCTTCGGCATCGTCGCGTTTGCCTGCACCACGTGCAACGGCATGAGCGGCGCGCTGGACCCGAAGATCCAGCAGGAGATCATCGACCGCGACCTGTACGCCACCGCCGTGCTGTCGGGCAACCGCAACTTTGACGGCCGCATCCACCCGTATGCCAAGCAGGCGTTCCTCGCCTCGCCGCCGCTGGTGGTGGCCTATGCGATTGCCGGCACCGTGCGCTTCGACATCGAGCGCGACAGCTTCGGCACCGATGCCAACGGCCGCCCGATTCTGCTCAAGGACCTGTGGCCGACCGACGAAGAGATCGACGCCATCGTGCGCGCCTCGGTCAAGCCGGAGCAGTTCCGCAAGGTCTACATCCCGATGTTCGAGCAGCGCAGCGCGTCTGTGGCCAACGTGAGCCCGCTGTACGACTGGCGCCCGCAGAGCACCTACATCCGCCGCCCGCCGTATTGGGAAGGTGCGCTGGCTGGCG
>RepKanNP_Acetate_BrdU_F21BDRAFT_1000422_pt1 | contig 15751 bp, 11 predicted proteins | sample RepKananBrdUF21B_FD_10624 | JGI IMG/M metagenome (IMG submission 10624)
CCGCCGCAACTACGGCATGCTGATCGGCGAACAGACCGCCGAAGCCATCAAGAAGGAAATCGGCTCGGCCTTCCCGGGCTCCGAAGTGCGCGAGATGGAAGTGAAAGGCCGCAACCTGTCGGAAGGGATTCCGCGCGCCTTCACGGTGTCGTCCAACGAAATCCTGGAAGCGCTGACGGACCCGCTGAACCAGATCGTGTCGTCGGTGAAGATCGCGCTGGAACAAACCCCGCCGGAACTGGGCGCCGACATCGCCGAGCGCGGCATGATGCTCACGGGTGGCGGCGCGCTGCTGCGCGACCTGGACCGCCTGCTGGCCGAAGAAACCGGCCTGCCGGTGCTGGTGGCCGAAGACCCGCTGACCTGCGTGGTGCGCGGCTCGGGCATGGCGCTGGAGCGCATGGACAAGCTCGGCAGCATCTTCTCGTACGAATAACGGGATCATGCACCGCTCGCATCCGGCGCATTTCGCCATGCCTGTCTTCCTGGCCGCACCAGCGGCCGTGGCGGGCCGCTGAGATGCGTCCCGCGCCGGTGCGCCGTGCTCCGCCCACCCCGGGCCCAGGCACCGCACCGACGCCACACCTAATCCGTTACCGGCAGGCCGCTGACGTTATTCGTTACGCGCCTGCCGTGTGCATCTGAAGCGTCCGGGTCATGGATTACTCCCCGCCGCCCCTCTTCAAGCAGGGCCCGTCCGCCACCGCGCGGCTGGTTGCCTTGCTCGCGCTCGCGCTTGCGCTGCTGGTGATCGATGCCCGCATGTCGGTGCTGGGCGTGGTCCGGCAGGTTGTGTCGGTCGTGCTGTATCCCGTCGAGCGCCTGGTGCTGATTCCGCGCGACACGGTGCGTGCCGCGCTGGATTACACACAGTCGTCCACCAAGCTCGCCACCGATAACCGCAACCTGCGTGAATCGGCCGTCGCCCAGGCCCAGCAATCGCTGCGTGCCTCACAGCTCGAAGCCGAGAACCGCAACCTGCGCACGCTGCTCAACCTGAAACAGCACGCCGCCATCCCCACCATTGGGGCGGAAGTCCTCTACGAAGCGCGTGACCCCTACACCCAGCGTATCGTCATTGACCGTGGCTCGAAGGACGGCGTGCGCGCCGGCTACCCGGTCATTGATGATCGCGGCGTGGTCGGCCAGGTGACGCGGGTGTCGCTGTTCGAATCGCAGGTGACGCTGTTGACCGACAAGGATCAGGCGATCCCCGTGGAAGTCGTGCGCAACGGCCTGCGCAGCGTGGCGTTTGGCGGTGCCCGCCCGGGTGCGCTGGACTTGCGCTTCATGGCTGCCTCGGCCGATCTGCAGCAGGGCGACCTGCTGGTGACCTCCGGGCTGGACGGCGTGTATCCGGCGGGCCTGCCAGTGGCGCGCATCGCGCAGATCGAGCGCAAGGCGGACACCGCGTTCTCGCGCGTGATCTGCGAGCCAGTGGCTGGCATCCGCAGCAACCGGCACCTGTTGATTGTGAAGTACGAGTCGGGCTTCCCGCCGCCGATCGATGTGGCGCCCGCACCGGCCGCCAAGGGCAAGAACGCTGCCCGCGACGCCCGCGAAGAGAAGGACCGGGCCGCGCGCGCTGCCGCCGAAGCCAACGTACCTGCGCCCGCACCTGCCGCCGAAGACAACACCCCGCCGCCGCGCCCGACCGACGCTGACGGCAATCCGCTGGACACGGCTGATCCAGCGGCCAAACGCTAAGCGAGGCATCCACATGAACTCGCCCCAATACCTGCTGCGCCCGGTCAACCCCGGTTTCATCGCCTTCAGCTTCGTGCTGGCATTCCTGTTCAACCTGATGCCGTGGGGCCACATGCAGTGGATTCCCGATCTGGTGGCACTGGTGCTGGTGTTCTGGAACATCCACCAGCCGCGCCGCGTGGGCATGGTGGTGGCCTTCCTGCTGGGCCTCTTGATGGACGTGCACGAAGCGCGCCTGCTGGGCGAGCACGCGATGGCCTACACGATGCTGTCTTACTTCGCGATCACCATCCACCGGCGCGTGCTGTGGTTCTCGGTGCTGTCGCAGGCGCTGCATGTGCTGCCGCTGCTGGTGCTGGCGCACGCCGTGCCGATCGTCATCCGCCTGCTGATGGGCGCGCACCTGCCGGACTGGCAGGTCATTCTGCCGCCACTGATCGAAGCGGCGCTCTGGCCGTTCGCGAATGCCATCCTGCTGGCGCCACAGCGCCGGCCGGAGAGCGTCGACGAGACGCGGCCAATCTGATGTACCTAGCTGTTAGTCCGGCATGACCGAAATCCGCAACGTCGAACAGGAGCTGTCGCGCTTCCGCCTGCGGCTGGCGGCGGCCGCCCTGTTCGTGGTGATCTGCTTCGGGCTGCTGCTGGCGCGCTTCTTCTGGCTGCAAGAGGTCAAGCACGAGCAGTACTCGGCCAAGGCGGAAGACAACCGCATCTCGGTCGCGCCCATCGAGCCCAACCGCGGCATCATCATGGACCGAAACGGTGTGGTGCTGGCGCGCAACTATTCGGCGTACACGCTGGAGATCACGCCGTCCAAGCTGCAGGACACGCTGGACAACACCATCGACCAGCTCGCCTTGGTCATCGACATCCAGCCGCGCGACCGCCGCCGCTTCAAGCGCCTGATGGAAGACGCGCGCAGCTTCGAGAGCCTACCGATCCGCAGCCAGCTCACCGATCAGGAAGTCGCGCGCTTCTCGGCACAGCGCTTCCGCTTTCCGGGTGTGGATGTGCATGCGCGCTTGTTCCGCCAGTACCCGCTGGGCGATTCAGCGTCACACGTGATCGGCTACATCGGGCGGATCTCCGAGCGTGACCTGGACCGCATCGACAACATGAGCGATGCCAACAGCCAGCCCGGCGTGGCGTACGACCCGCGCAAGGACTCCAACAACTACAGCGGCACGGAATACATCGGCAAGGTCGGCATCGAGCAAAGCTACGAGACCGAGCTGCACGGCCTGACCGGCTACGAAGAGGTGGAAGTCAGTGCGGGCGGGCGGCCAATCCGGACGCTGTCGACCTCGCAGGCGACGCCGGGCAACAACCTGATCCTGTCGCTCGACATCAACCTGCAGCGCCTGGCCGAGCAACTCTTCGGCAACCGCCGTGGCGCGCTGGTGGCGATCGAGCCGGAGACGGGCGACATCCTCGCCTTCGTCTCCAAGCCGACGTTCGACCCGAACATGTTCGTCGAAGGCATCGACAGCACCTCCTGGAACGAGCTGAACAACTCGCCCGACAAGCCGCTGCTGAACCGTCCGCTGCGCGGCACGTATCCGCCGGGCTCGACCTACAAGCCGTTCATGGCGCTGGGCGCGCTGGAACTCGGCAAGCGCACGCCGCAGTGGGGCATGGCCGACCCGGGCTCGTTCACGCTGGGCAACCACACCTTCCGCGATGACGTACCGGGCGGGCACGGCTGGGTCGACATGTACCGCTCGATCGTGGCGTCGTGCGACACGTACTACTACCGGCTCGCCAACGACATGGGCGTGAATGCCATCCACGACTTCATGAAGCCGTTCGGCTTCGGGCAGGTCACGGGCATCGACATCGAGGGCGAGCGCACCGGCATCCTGCCGTCCACCGACTGGAAGCGCAAAGCCTACAAGCGCCCCGAGCAGCAGAAGTGGTATGACGGTGAAACCATCTCGCTGGGCATCGGCCAGGGCTACAACAACTTCACCATCCTGCAGTTGGCGCACGCGGTGTCGACGCTGGCCAACAACGGCGTGGTGATGAAGCCTCACCTGGTGAAGGCCGTCGAAGATTCGCTGTCCAAATCGCGCACGCTGACCGTGCCGACCGAGAGCTACCGGATTCCGCTCAAGCAGGCCAACATCGACGTGATCAAGCGCGCGATGGTGGGCGTGAACCAGGCAGGTACGGCAGCCAAGGCGTTCATCGGTGCGCAGTATGTGTCGGCAGGCAAGACGGGGACGGCGCAGGTGTACTCGCTGGGCAAGAACGAGAAGTACAGCCACCACGCGCTGCCCGAGAACAAGCGCGACCACGCGCTGTTCGAGGCGTTTGCCCCGGCTGACCACCCGAAGATCGCGCTGGCCCTGATCGTGGAAAACGCCGGCTTTGGTGCCGCGTCGGCCGCGCCGATCGCACGCGCCGTCATGGACTATTACCTGACGGGCAAGTGGCCGACCGAACTGCTCGCCAGCGCGCCGAAGCCTCAACCGCAACCGCCAGTGGACACGCCGAGCGTGTTCTCGACCGGTAAGACGGCCACCATCGCCAGCGCCACGGCCACGCCGCAGGCAGCCGCAGAGGCAGTCGCGCAAGCGGCTTCGGGGGTCGCAGCCGCTTCGGCCGTGGTGGCGCCCACCGCCAGTGGAGTGGCTGCGGCTTCGTCGGTGGCCGCCGGCGCCACGCGTGCCACGCCGCCGATGTCGCCGGACTTGGTGGCCCCCGCCCTGCGCGAGGCCGGCACCAGCGCCGAAGCCATCGCCCCGGCCACGCTGGACGCCCAGGTGCTGCAGGCACTGTCGCATGCGCAGCCCGCGCCTGAATTGCCACCGCGCGGACGCGGCAATGCCGCCGCCCCAGCCTCGGCGCCGGCCACGAGCCCCAAGGGCGGGAAAGAGGTGAAGCCTGGCAACAAGCCGGCACCGAAGCCGACGCCCAAACCCGCGCAGGCCGCGCCCTGACATTCGCGCTTGAGGATCACGCCATGGACAAACTGGACAAGCGCCGCATATTCAACGTCATCAAGTCGCTCTTCACCGGCTTTGACGTACCGCTGGCACTGATCGTGTTTCTGCTGCTGGGCACCGGATTGGTCGCACTGTATTCGGCCGCCATCGACATGCCGGGCCGGGTGGAAGATCAGGTCCGCAACATCCTGCTGTCATTCGTGCTGATGTGGATCATCGCCAACCTGCCGCAGCAGACGTTGATGCGCTTTGCGGTGCCGCTGTACACCGTTGGCGTGGCGCTATTGATTGGCGTGGCGGCATTCGGGTTGATCCGCAAGGGCGCGCGGCGGTGGCTGAACATCGGCGTGGTGGTGCAGCCTTCCGAGATCATGAAGATCGCCATGCCGCTCATGCTGGCGTGGTACTTCCAGAAGCGCGAGGGCGTGGTCCACTGGTACGACTACCTGGCCGCGGCCGTACTGCTGCTGATTCCGGTGGGCCTGATCGCCAAGCAGCCCGACTTGGGCACGGCGCTGCTGGTGCTGGCGGCCGGCATCTACGTGATCTACTTTGCCGGACTGTCGTGGCGGCTGATCGTGCCGGTGCTGGTGATTGCGGTGACGGCGATCACGCTGGTGGTGTCGTTCGAGTCGCGCATCTGCGCGCCGGGTGTGAACTGGCCGATCCTGCACGACTACCAGCAGCACCGCGTGTGCACGCTGCTGGACCCGACCACCGATCCGCTGGGCAAGGGCTTCCACACCATCCAGTCGATCATCGCCATCGGCTCGGGCGGGGTGAGCGGCAAGGGGTGGCTCAAGGGCACGCAAACCCACCTGGAGTTCATTCCCGAGAAGCACACCGACTTCATCTTCGCGGTCTATTCGGAAGAGTTCGGGCTGGTGGGCAACGGCTTCCTGCTGTTCCTGTACCTGCTGCTGATCATTCGCGGGCTGTTTATCGCGGCGAATGCGGGCACACTCTTCGGGCGATTGCTGGCGGGGTCGATCACGCTGATCTTCTTCACCTACGCCTTCGTCAACATGGGCATGGTGAGCGGCATCCTGCCCGTGGTGGGCGTGCCGCTGCCGCTCATCAGTTATGGAGGGACCGCACTCGTCACACTGGGCATGGGCATCGGTATCCTGATGAGCATCGCCCGACAGAAGCGCTTCGTGCAGACCTAGCAAAAACGGCCGCCAGAATAGGCGGCCGTTGTGCTTTCTGGCCAGCGACTCAGGCGGCGAGCGCCTCTTCGCGCAGCAAGCGCCGCAGTACCTTGCCGGTGGATGTGGCGGGTAGCGCATCGTGGAACTTCACGCGGCGCGGCACCTTGTACGGCGCCATGTTGTCGCGCGACCAGGCAATCAGCTCCGCCTCGGTGAGCGTGACCCCATGCATCGGCACCACATGCGCGCAAACAACCTCGCCTTTGTCCGGATCGGGGATGGGGGTGACGGCCACCTGGCGGATGCCCGGGTGGCGCGAAAGCAGTGACTCCACCTCCTCCGGGAACACGCTGTAGCCGGACACCTTGATCATCTCCTTGATACGGCCCTGCCATTGCAGATAGCCGTCAGGCGAGAGCTGACCGATGTCCCCGGTGCGCAGAAAGCCGTTGTGCATCACGGCGCGCGTGGCCTCGTCGCGCTGCCAGTAGCCGCGGAACACCCCGGGGCTGCGGATGGTGATCTCGCCGGCCTGGCCGGGCGGCAACTCGGCGCCGGTGTGCGGATCGACGATGCGTACCTCGGTCTGCGGGACGATCTTGCCGTGCCAGCCCCAGCGTGGCGCGTCGGGCGGCGTGATGGCATCGCAGGTGTGGGTTTCCGACAAGCCGTAGGCGGCCTCGTAGATGCTGCACTGTCGGCCGGCAAAGGCACGCCACTGCTCGGCAATCGCCTCGGTCAGCGTCACGCCAAAGCTCGTGCACGGATTGGCCACCAGCGATTCCATGCGGTACTGCCCAGCATCCGGATGCGCCATCACCGCCAGGTTCATCGGCGTCATGCTGTACCAGCGCGTGACGCGGTAGCGGTCGATGGCCTGCAGCACAGCCAGCGGGTCGAAGCGGTAGAGCAGGATGGTGGTCGCACCGGAATACAGCATCACATTCATGCCCATCAGCATGCCGGCGATGTGCGACAGCGGCGCCACCGCCAGCAGCACATCGGATGCGTGGATGCCGCTCACCTGCGCCGTCACAGCGGTCTTGTACAGCGCATTGCGGTGCGTGAGCATTGCGCCCTTCGGGCGGCCGGTGGTGCCCGAGGTGTAGATCATCAGCGCCACCTCATCCAGATCGACCTGGATGGCGGTCACGGCGTTGCGTTCGGCCACGTCCACTGGCTCGGCCAGCAACTGCATCAGGTCGAGCTGAGATGCGCCGGGCTTGTTCTTGATCGGCGGCGCGGACAAGGCATCGGCCGCGATCAGTTCGGGCGGCACCGCCAGCGCCTTGCGGCACGCGGGCTGCGAGGGCTGCAGATCGGCATAGCGCGTGGTGATGACAGTGGAAACCAAGGTGCCCGGCCGCGCGGCCTCGACAATCGGCATCAGGTCCGCCGCAGCCACCAGGATCTTTGCGCCGGAATCGGCCAGTTGGTCGCGCAACTCATGCTGACGCGACAGCGGGCCGCACGGCACGACGATACCGCCCAGCTTGGCCGTGGCCAGATGCGCCAGGATGGCCTGCGGACAGTTCTGCAGGAACAGCGCCACGCGGTCGCCGCGCGCCACGCCCAGCCGTTGCAACTGCACCGCCAGCCGTGTCGAGAGCTGATCCAGCTCGCGCCAGCAGATTGTGCGGCCGTACCAGAGCAGGGCAATGCGCTCCGGCGTCTGTTGTGCATGGTGGGTGCAATACCGGTGCAGCGGCATTTCGCCCGCCAGATAGTCGACCGGTTCGCGGTTCTGGATCGTCATGTGGTGTCTCCTCGACGGTCGGCATCGCTAGGCAATGCCTTGGCCGTGATGGCTGCCCTCGTACCGGGGCGCTCATGCGGGGCAGGTTTCTTGGCATCCATCGTTCGAGTATGACGAGCCCGCCCTGCGGTTGCCGTATCGATTTGCGCAAGACGGTGTTCCACCCGCAACTGCAGCGAATGTGATCTCACGCAAGACAGATTCCAAAAAAATCTACCATTCGGTATAGAGTCTCGACGCAAATCCGCCGTGACGTCAATCAGGGAGAAGGCGGATACTCAGCCTCGGCAACGATGCCCGCAAAGTGTAAATGGCGCGCCCGCCTTAGGATGAGCGTGTACTTACATTCAATGATTCGACCTGAGCAGTAAATTGCGCAGACAACATCAAAAATTTGCCGCCAAGACAGATTTGTTCTATTTTTGACAACAAATCATGTGAGAGGCTGGAATGGATCGTTTGCAGTCGATGCGGGTGTTTTCCAAGGTGGTGGAGCTTGGCAGCTTCGCCCGGGCGGCCCAGCATCTGTCGATGAGCAATGCTGTGGTCACGCGCTACGTGGCCGATCTGGAGGCGCACCTTGGCACGCGCCTGCTCAATCGCACCACGCGCAGCCTGTCGCTGACGGACGTGGGCGAAACCTACCTGCAGCGCTGTCAGCAGATCCTGCTCGACATCGACGAGGCAGAATCGCTCGCCACCTCGCGCAGCCAGGCGCTGGTGGGCGGCCTACGCATCGTCGCGCCGGTGATGTTCGGGCTACACGTTTTACCGATACTGCTGGCGCGCTTCCAGCAGCTCTACCCCGAGGTGACGTTTGACGTGGCGCTGTCCGATCGCCCGATCGACATCGTTGAAGACGGCCGCGACGTCGGCATCATGGTGTCGGAGCTCGGCCTGGGCTCGCACCTGGTGGCGCGCCGCATGATTTCCGCCGAGATGGTGATGGCGGCCACGCCCGCCTACCTGCGCCAGCACTCCACGCCGCAGCGCGCGGAAGACATTGCCGAGCACCGCGTGATCGCCATGTGGCACCCGCAACTGCGTCACGAGTGGGAGATGAGCACGCCCGACGGCCAGTCGATTTCGGTGCCGGTGCAGCCGTCGCTGGTGACGAGCAATGCCGAGCTGATGCACCGCGCGGTGCTGGCCGACATGGGCATCGCGATCTTGTCGTCGTATATGGCGCGACCGGATCTGGAGTCGGGCAAGCTGGTGCGCGTGCTGCCGCAGTACAAGCTGCCGGCCCGGTCGCTGTCGCTGGTGTACCCGAGTCGCAAGTTCCTGCCGACCAAGGTACGCACCTTCATCGACTACATGCTGGCCCAGGCAATGGAGGTCAAGCACAGCGAGGCGCGGGCCGGCCGAGGTTTGAGCGAAGCCGCCTGATCGGCAAACTGCGCGCAAACCGCATTGCCAAAACAAAACGGGAGGACAGTGTCCTCCCGTTTGCTTTGGTGCCGATGAAACCGTGATCAGGTTTCGCTGGTGCTTTCCTCGTCGGTCTCGGCTTCGGCGGCTTTCTTGCGTGCCGGGGCTTTTTTGGCAGCCGTCTTCGCAGCCGTCTTCGTTGCGGTCTTGGCCGGAGCTTTCTTGGCAGCAGGCGTCTTGGCCGCGGCCGTTGTCTTCTTCGCAGCAGTCTTGGCGCCGGGCTTGCCCTTGCCTTCGCCGCGCGGCTCGAACTCGAAGCCGATCTTGCCGTCCGGCTGCTTGACCAGGAACGCCTTGAAGTTGCGGCCCGTGCGTGCCGACTTGAAGCCAGTCAGCAGATCCGTTTTGCCTTCGGTCAGCAGCTTGGCCAACTGCTCGCGGCTGATCTCCTGCTGCAGGATGATCTTGCCGGTGGTGAAGTCGCAGGTCTTGGGCTGCGCCACGGCGTTCTCGCACACGTACTTCAAACCGTGCTCGTAGACGCTGCCATTGCACTTCGGGCAATGGCCGACGCTCTCCTGGCCGGAGAAGTCGACCGGCTCGCCGTCGTCCTCATCGTTCTGGCCGAAGTCGAATTCCATCTTCCAGTGGCCGTCTTCCTGCGCCAGCTTGAGGATGGCCGCAAACGGCCGGCCCATCTTGCTGCGGAAGCCTTGCAGCGGGCCGATGGTCTTGTTGATCAGCAGCTCTTCCACCTCGTCCAGCTCAAACTGGCGGCCACCCGGGATCTTGCTGATCGAGAAGTCGCAGTGGCTGCAGGCGAAGCGGCGGTAGTTCTCTTTGACCACGTGGCCGCATTGCGGGCACGGCGTGGAGAGCGTCGCGTAGTCGCCGGGGATGGTGTCGCTGTCGTATTCCTTGGCGCGCTTGACGATCTGCTGCGTCATCTGCGCAATCTCGCGCATGAATTCGTCACGCTCCAGCTGCCCGCGTTCGATCAGCGAGAGCTTGTGCTCCCAGCCGCCAGTCAGCTCGGCTTGCGTGAGTTCTTCCACGCCCAGGCCGCGCAGCAGCGTCATCAACTGGAAGGCCTTGGCGGTCGGGATCAGCTCGCGGCCTTCGCGCACGAGGTACTTCTCACCCAGCAGGCCTTCGATGATGGCCGCGCGCGTGGCTGGCGTGCCCAGGCCCTTGCCGGCCATGGCTTCGCGCAGCGCGTCGTCGTCCACCAGCTTGCCGGCGCCCTCCATGGCGGAGAGCAGCGTCGCTTCGTTGTAGCGGGCGGGCGGCTTGGTGGTCAGACCCACCGGCTCGACCTTGTCGGTCTTGACCTTCTCGTCCTTGGCGACCGGCACGAGGTTGGCATCCTCGCCCTGCGCTTCACGGCCGTACACGACCAGCCAGCCCGGATTCACCAGCACCTTGCCTTCGGTCTTGAAGTGATGCCCGGCCACTTCGGTCACGCGCGTGGTGACCTGGTATTCCGCCGCCGGGAAGAACACCGCCAGGAAGCGGCGCACCACCAGGTCGTACAGCTTCTGCTCCGGCTCCGACAGGTTCTTCGGTGCCTGCAGCGTCGGGATGATGGCGAAGTGATCGCTGATCTTGCTGTTATCGAAGATCCGCTTGTTCGGCTTGACCCACTGGTTGGCGAGAATCTTCTTCGCGTGCGTCAGATAGTTGGGCGAGCTCTCGCCCAGCATGTCCAGTGTCTGCTTGACGGTGCCCATGTAGTCTTCGGGCAGCGCGCGCGAATCGGTACGCGGGTAGGTCAGCACCTTGTGCTTTTCATACAGCGCCTGCGCCAGGCCCAGCGTGTTCTTGGCCGAGAAGCCGAAGCGGCCGTTGGCCTCGCGCTGCAGGCTGGTCAGGTCGAACAGCGCCGGCGACATCTGCGTCGACGGTTTCGATTCTTCGGTAACGGTGCCCGTCTTGTCGCGGCATGCGGCGACGATGCTCTTGGCCTCGGCTTCGCTCCACAGGCGCGAATCGCGTCGCTCGGGATCGAACTCGTCCTTCTTGAACTTGGGGTCGAACCAGCGGCCTTCGTACAGGCCAGCGGCGGCGATGAATTCGGCGCGCACTTCCCAGTAGTCGCGCGGCACGAAGCGTTTGATCTTCTCTTCGCGCTCCACCACGATCGACAGCGTGGGCGTCTGCACGCGGCCCACGGTGGTCAGGAAGAAGCCGCCGCCCTTGCTGTTGAAGGCGGTCATAGCGCGCGTGCCGTTGATGCCAACCAGCCAGTCGGCCTCGGAGCGGCAACGGGCGGCATCCGCCAGCGGCATCATGTCTTCGTTGCTGCGCAGCTTGGTAAAGCCGTCGCGGATGGACTGCGGCGTCATCGACTGCAGCCACAGACGCTGTACAGGCAGCTTGGTGTTCGCGTGCTGCGCGATCAGGCGGAAAATCAATTCACCTTCGCGCCCCGCGTCGCAAGCGTTGATCAGCGCGGTCACGTCCTTGCGCTTGATCAGGCGCGTGAGCACCTTCAGTCGGGATTCAGACTTGGCGATCGGGCGCAGGTCAAAGTGCGGCGGGATCACCGGCAGATGGTTGAAGCTCCATTTGCCGCGTTTGACTTCGTATTCGTCGGGGGCGGCAATCTCGACCAGGTGGCCAACCGCCGAGGAGAGGACGTAGTCGTCGCTCTCAAAGTACTCGTCGTGCTTGGTGAAGCCACCCAGCGCGCGCGCGATATCAGCGGCGACCGACGGTTTTTCGGCAATGATGAGGGCCTTGGACATGTGAGCGGATCCTGGCGATCGCAAGCAATCAGGTAAACAAGAGGTCGCTTTCTATTAGCGGCCATTCGCGTGGGTTTTGTAGAGTCTTATGGCAACGCGTGCCGACTTCAAGTGCTGCCGGCGCCTATCAAAGCGCACATTCAGGCAGTCTGCCCCGAATTTGGCCGCCAATCATAAGCGCGGTTCCTTTTCAGGTGCAATAGAGTGACGCAGACTTCGCCTTGCATTGTCAAGGCTCGCAATCAGGCCGATTGCAGCAGCCAGCCACGCAAGTCGGGTGCCGCCGTCACGGTTGGTGCGGCGCGCAAATCACGCGAAAGCATGCCTTCCACCACACCGGCATGCGGCAAGACGGGGCCGAAAAACAACACATCACCGGCGTCATCCATGCGTTGAATCAGCAGGGTGGGGAAGTTTTCGACGTCGAAATCGCCCAGGGCGTCGGCATGGTCTTCCACATCCACCCAGACGAAGCAGCATTCCGGATGTCGCGCGGCCAGCTCGGCAAACGTCGTGCGGTAACTGCGGCAGGTGCCACACCACTCGGCGCACAGACACGCAACCAGCAATTGCCCCATCCGCACGCGCGTGTGCAGCATGGTGGCGTCAGTGTCAGGCGAGAGCAGTGGCATAAATAGCAGCAGTGCGCAGCGAACAGGTCGCAGCTATTGTAGGCACGCTTTCAAGGAAGCCGCAGAAAGCGCCCGCCTGGCTGGCGCTCTACGCGGCCATCCAGTTCCAGCGCCAGAAGCTGTGCCGACAGCGCAGCCGCGGCCTGGCCGGTGCGCTCGCACAAGGTATCCAGATCAACGGGATCAAAACCGAGCGCATCGAGCAACGTGGTTTCAGCCGCACTTGGCGCGGCGCGTGCGACCGGCGCCTGCGCAATGACGGCATCTTCAGCCGGCGCTGTACGCGAGGTACGCTTAACCGGCGCGGTGGAGCGCCCCCAGCCCAGCTCATCGAGGATGTCGGCGGCGGTTTCCACCAGCTTGGCCCCTTGCTTGATCAGCAGATGGCAGCCCTTGGCCAACGGTGAATGGATCGATCCCGGAATCGCAAACACATCGCGCCCCTGCTCGGCAGCCAGCCGTGCAGTGATGAGCGAGCCGGACTGCGCCGCCGCCTCCACCACCAGCAGCCCACGCGCGAGACCGGCGATCAGGCGATTGCGGCGCGGAAAGTTCTCAGCCCGCGCGCCCATGCCCAGCGGGTATTCGGAGATGATGACCCCCGCCTCGGCAATGCGGTGCGCCAGCGCTCGGTTGCGCGCTGGGTAAACAATATCGAGGCCCGTACCCACCACGGCGATGGTGCTGCCGGGGCCGCCCAGGGCACCCTCATGCGCCGCCGCATCGATGCCCAGCGCCAGGCCAGAGACGATTGTCACGCTCGCCGCAGACAGCGCCTGCGCAAACGCCCGCGCATTGTCGATGCCAGCCGCCGTGGCACTACGTGCGCCCACCACACCCACCGCCGCCGCACGCAGCAGCGACACATCGCCCTTGGCGTACAGCACGGTCGGCGGGTCCGTCAACTCCAGCAGGCGGGGCGGATAGCCACGATCGGCCAACGTGAAGACGGCATTACCAGGCTCGTTTGCCCACGCGACGGTGCGTTCGATCAGCGCGGCCAGCGCTGCGTCCGGCGCGGCCAATAGCGCGCGTGCCTGCCGCTCGGGCAACACCCGGGCAAGCGCGGAATACGGTTGAACGAAGATGTCCTGCGGCAGACCGAAGGCCGCCAGCAACTGACGCGCGGCAACAGGGCCGACACCGGGGGTTTCTGTCAGACGCAGCCACGCGGCCAGCTCTACGGAATCGCGTGTGCAGGAGAGGGAATCTATGGAGTCGGTCGCGGCACCCGCCGCGACCTGTGAGGCATCGGTCAAATCAGGACTGCGGTCAGCGTGATCAGGGTTGCGTCATCGGATTATCGACAGCATCGCCCACTTCAACGGTGTTCGACGAGTCCGTCACCAGCGCGTAGGCCACGTGCGGGAACACGCGGAACACAAAGGCCAAGCCGTAACGTTCTTCGGGCAGTTGCACGGCTTCACCGCCGGCGGTCCGATCCTTGACGACGGTGCCGGCACGCGACAATGCCAGCACATGGCCAGCCTCCAGCCCTTGCTGGCTGCCGATGTTCAGCACCACCACCTGATCCGAGCCGCCAAAGCGCACACCGCCCGTCACCTTGGCAACCACGCCATGCACATTGCCTTCCGGCGCATGCGGTACGTAGCGCACCGGCACGCGCGGCGGCAGCGGCATCAGTTGCGTGCCGACGCCCATTTCTTCCTTGGACGTCAGCGCTTCCATCTTGGTCACGGCCTGCGGGCCAGTGGCCGCGCGCACCACGCGCAGCGTACCGAGGAAGTCGGCCTCGTAGCCGAGCACATTGCCGGTGACCGGGTCCTTGAGCGGCTTGACTGGGCGATAGGCTTGCCACTCGGTGCCAGGCTGACCGGCCGCGCCGTCCGGCAAGCCACGAGCGTACGCATTCTCGCCCTTGCCCAGATAGACGCGGCCTTCCGGCAGTTCAAAGATGCGCGCCGGTGTGGCCAGCGTTTCCTCATCCACGACGATCGGCTGTGTGAGGAACGGCTCGATGACCGAGGCGGGAATGCTGGAGATAGCGTCGCCATCCTGGCCCGCCACGCGGGTGTGCGGCGACAGGCGCACCGTGCTGCCGTCAGCCGAGGCCGGCGAGCTCGACAGCCAGGCGCGGCCATTGGCGTGATTCAGATAGAGCACCTGCCCCGGATAAATCAAGTGCGGGTTGCGAATCTGCTCACGGTTCATGCCCCACAGCTCGGGCCAGCGGTAAGGCCGCTTGAGGAACTTGCCGGAGATCGCCCATAGTGTGTCGCCACGGCGCACGGTGTACTGCGCAGGTGCGTTTGCAGCGAGTTCGGATTCCGGAATACCGGCTTGCGTGGCCGCTGTGGCCTGCGCCTGTTGCGCCGGCGAGACAGCGCGCTCGGCAGCATGTGCAGCGCCGACGCAAAACAGTGTTGCCGCAGCAACCACAGACAGGGCGCAAACGTAAGACTGGCGCGCTTTCGTGGCAGATTGCGTGGCGGGCTTGATCAGCATCGGTGTGTTACGATGGCGCATTATTCTATGAAGAATCGGCGAGTGGTCCGCGTGCTTGGTCAGTGCCTGCGCGATGCCTGGCCGCCGCCGCTGCACGCTTCGGTGCGTTGCAGCTAGAGGGGTATGACATCGAACATTCGTCAGGCTTTTTCCTAAGCCATGTGGCGGATAGCGCCCCCGATTCTGCATGACATTCCAAGCGATCGCAATTGAAGGCAACCCCTCGTTAGCGTGGCCTTCCGCAACCGTTGTTGCCAAGCATCATGGCCCTACTGAATATCCTGCAATACCCTGATCCGCGGCTGCACAAGGTCGCCAAACCAGTCGCTGAAGTGAACGATCGCATCCGCAAACTGGTAGCCGACATGGCCGAGACCATGTACGAGGCGCCGGGTGTCGGCCTGGCTGCCACACAGGTCGACGTGCATGAGCGCGTGATCACCATCGACGTGTCTGAGTCGCGCGACGAACTGCGCGTGTTCATCAACCCCGAGATCATCTGGGCGAGTGACGAGCACAAGGTCTGGGATGAGGGCTGCCTGTCGGTGCCGGACATCTATGACAAGGTGGACCGCCCCGACCGCGTGCGCGTGCGTGCACTGAACGAGCGCGGCGAAACCTTCGAGTTGGAGGCCGATGGCCTGCTGGCCGTGTGCATACAGCACGAAATGGATCACCTGATGGGCAAGGTGTTTGTCGAATACCTGTCGCCGCTCAAGCAAACGCGCATCCGCTCCAAGCTCAAGAAACATCAGCGCGATCTGGAGCACCAGCGCTGATCCCGCGTTCATGCCGCCCGACGCGAACGCGCGTGCCCACCCCCTCCCGCTGATGTCGACCGTACCCGCCGACGCAGGCCCGGACACGCGCACACGCAGCCTCACCGCCGTGCTGGTGCGGCACTGGCGCGTGATCGTCGTGCTGATGGTGTGCGCGTACTTTGTGGCGGGCACGTTCTGGCGCGCGCCCT
>RepKanNP_Acetate_BrdU_F21BDRAFT_1000427_pt1 | contig 15629 bp, 12 predicted proteins | sample RepKananBrdUF21B_FD_10624 | JGI IMG/M metagenome (IMG submission 10624)
TTTTTGGCGTGGTGTCGGGCGCCTTCGAGACCACGCTGGCCGAGGCGGGCCGCGTGATCGGCCTGCGCTTTCGGCCCGGCGCCTTCCGCGCGTTCTTCGGCAAGCCCGTGCACCTGCTGACCGACAAGGTGCTGCCGGTGTCCACGCTGCTCGATTGCGACGATGCGCAAGCCGAAGACATCGTGCTCAGCGCGCCGGATGACGCGGGCATGGTGTCCGCCGCAGAAACGCTGCTGCTGCGTGTGCTGCCGACGCCCGACCCGCAGGTTGAGCGCATCCACGCCATCCTGCAGATGCTGCAGCAGAACGCAGGCTTGACCCAGGTGCGCGATCTTGCCGAACGCGCGGCCCTGAGTGAGCGCACGCTGCAGCAGGTGTTTTCTGAGTACGTTGGCGTGACGCCCAAGTGGGTGATCCGCCGTTACCGCCTGCATGAAGCGGCCGATCAGCTTGCCAACGGCGCGACTGTCGATCTGGCAGAACTTGCGCACGCGCTGGGTTATTTCGACCAGGCGCACTTCACGCGCGATTTCCGTCGTCTGGTCGGCAAGGCGCCGGCGGAGTACTGGCGCGCCAATCAACCCTGACGCGCCATACGTCTTACTCGGCCGCCGCCGACAGGTCGTGTACAGGCGACGGCGGATCGGTCATCACACGGTTGCGCCCGGCCAGCTTGGCCTCGTACAGCAGGCGGTCAGCGCGCTTGAGCAGCGATTCGAGCGAAGGGTGGTCCACCGCCTGCGCCACGGCCACGCCAAAGCTGGCCGTCATGCGGCAGGGTACGTCGGTGCCGGTTGGTACGGTCACCTCGGCAATGCGCTTGCGTAGGCGCTCGGCCACGCTGCGTGCTTGCTCCGGGCTTTCCGCCCACACCATCACCGCGAATTCCTCGCCGCCAATGCGTGCCACCAGGTCGGCCGCACGGCCATCGGTGCGGCACAGGCGCGCGACGGTGCGCAGTGCCTCGTCACCGATTGCGTGGCCGTAGGTATCGTTGATGCGCTTGAAGTGGTCGACGTCAAACATCACCAGCGCGATGAGCGGTGCCTTGGGTGTGGGCGCCCTGCACATCGCAATCGACTGATCTTCAAAGGCGCGGCGGTTGAGCAGTTGGGTGAGCGGGTCGGTCTCGGCCATGCGCGCGAGTTCCTGCATCAGGTGCGCGCGCTCCAGTTCAAGCCGGCGCCGCTCGATGCTGTTGATGCGCAGCACGCGGATCGCCTCGAACATCGCGCGGATCTCGCGCCGCGTGAAGCTGGTCGGGATATGCAGGCTCAGGTTGCCGCTTGCGATGGCATCGATCAGGCGCGTGGCGTTGACGAACGGGCGCACCACGTCACGGCGGAACGAGACGATCATCCACGCCAGCGCCCCCAGCACCGACAGCACCGCCGCCGCCGAGCCCAGCAGCACCCAGAGCATGGCGCGCCGGTGCTCGCGAATATCGTCTTCGGCCAGGCGCAACACGTTGTCGCGAAAATCGGTGATGGCGCGCATGGTCGGCACATAGCGCTCGGCGAACTGGCCGGTGGTGATATCCGCGCCGCCGGGTTGGCTGGTGGCGGCGCGCACGGCTTCGACATAGCGCAAGCCATCGCCAAAGTACTGTGCATTCAGTGTGTCCATGGCGTGCTGGCCAAGCGCGGGTCCGCGCACGACGCGCGTTTCGATCATGGCGCGCAACTGGTCGATACGGCCATGCGTGCGTGCAATGGCGAGCTGTTCATCCAGCGTGAGCTTGCGGCGCATGGCCAGCGCGCTGGTGAAGCGCGAGCCGAGCTGGCCGGCATATTCGCGCAGGTCGGCGGCCAGCCGGGCCAGTGTCAGGCAGTTGAGCGCGTCGGGGTCGCCGCGCGTGATGTTGGCCGTGCGCGCGTTGACGATCGGCATGAATTCGGGAATCACCCCGATCATGCGGTCCACCGCATCCGCCAGCGCGCCGTTGGTGCGCGACGGCAGGGGCAGGGCGACGAGGTTGTCTACGTTCCGGCGTGCGCTGGCCAGGTCAGCCTGCGCCTGGCGCACGGCATCGGCGTCGGCAATGCAGCCGGGGCAGCGATCGGGTTGCAGCGTGGCGAGTAGCGTGGCGAAGTGTTCATCGCTGGCAGCGCGCATGCGTTGCAGGGCGGCGGTACGTTCGGCCGGCAGCGGCAGGTCTTCGCCCAGCACACCGTTGGTGGGGCCGCGCTCGGCCGAGACCCTCTCCATCGTCAACAGCACGGCGCGCAGCGCCTGGAAGCTGCGCGCGGCGTCATCTGCCCGGCCATAGGCAAGCCATGCATAGCCGAGCAGCCAGCATGAGAGCGAGAGCACCGGGATGAGGACGATGGCGACACTGGCGCCGAAGCGCCTGTCCATCGACGTTTCTGAGGACATGAGCGGGAGCAGTGGCGTCGTGGCGGGCCTGGCGGGCAAATCGGCGAAGGTGGCGGCGCAGCGGATGTGCGCGATGCTCATCCAGCCTAACGGCAGGACGGAGGGCATCTTTACGCCGCCATTGAACGCGCGTGCGGCCCCCAGACTGCAAACAAATGAAAAAAGATTCTTGCGGATCCTTTAGCGTGCGCGGCGAATTCCCGGTGGCGTGCCTGGAGCGGAACGTTGGGATATTGGCGTCACAGACTTCTGTCGTGGCAGCAGTACTGGTGCTGTCAGCGAACCCGTTGCCCGTGATTTCGCGCGCGCAGGTTCGTGCGCGACTTGACCTACGACAATGGGAGGTCATGGGCGGCCTGCCGACAGCGATCGCACATCATGGCGATCGTGCGGGAGCAAGTTCTGCCGATGATTGACCGGTGAACTTGTAGCGTGGCGGGCAGCTCAGGTTGCCGTGGAAGGCTCGGTAGCCAGCGGCGATGCTTCGGGCCGGGCGCGCCACCAAGCGGGCGTCGGACCCGGCTGCACCATGTCGAGCCGCGCACCGATGGTTGGCGTCAGCACCTCTACCGAGTGAGCTCGCGCCGCCGCGGCAATGCGTTCGAACGGTTCCTGCCAGGCATGGAACGCCAGATCAAACGTGCCGTTGTGGATCGGCACGAGCCGGCGCCCGCGCAAATCCAGATGCGCCTGAACGGTCTGCTCCGGCAGCATGTGCACGTAGGCCCAGCGCGGGTCGTAGGCACCGGTTTCCATCAGGGTCAGGTCGAATGGTCCGAAGCGCTCGCCGATGGTCTTGAAGCCGGGGAAGTAGCCGGTGTCGCCGCTGAAGAAGAGCCGCAGGTCGTCATCGATCATGACCCACGACGCCCATAGCGTGCGATTGTTGTCAAACGGTGTGCGGCCTGAAAAGTGCTGCGCCGGCGTGGCGGTGAACTGCAGGCCGCCTACCGTGGTCGATTCCCACCAGTTGAGCTGCTGCACCTTGTCGGCGGCAATGCCCCAATCGATCAGCCGATCGCCCACGCCCAATGGTGTGAGGAAGTGCTTCACCTTGGGCGCCAGCGTGCGGACGGTCGCGCGGTCCAGATGGTCGTAGTGGTCATGCGAGAGGATGACCGCCTCGATCTCCGGCAGGTCTGCCAGCGCGATGGGCGGCGCGTGGAACCGCTTGGGGCCGAGCCACTGCACCGGCGAGGCACGCTCCGCAAAGACTGGATCGGTCAGCCAGAACACCCCGCGCAGTTTGAGCAGCACGGTCGAGTGCCCGAGGCGGAACAGCGAGCGATCGGGCGCCGCCAGCAGTGCGTCACGCGTCAACGCCTGGGTTGGCACCGGTTGGTCCGGCACCGTACCTGTCGGCTTGTTGATGAAGGCCCACAGCAGACGCAGTCCTGCCCAGAAACCGGTCTTGGGTCGGCGGGCTGCGTTGTGGAAAGCGCGATCTGTGCCGGAGACGGTCGGTGTACTCGGGGCGGCAGACGGTGAGGGCCAAGCGGACATGAGGGGGAACTCCAACAGCAAGGGGCTAGCGGACCAGGCAAGGGCATCGAGCCCCGGCTGATGCGTCCTCCGCTGTGATGATGCCTTGCGCCGTCGGATGGGAGGACATAACATGAGGCGGCCTCCGCTTAATATGCGGAGGCATCCTCCGTTTGTCAAGCGAGACCTGATTCAGTGGCCGAGAAGATCACAAACCGAAAACCCCGAGCCGATGCCGAACGCAACCGCCAACGCCTGCTGGACGTGGCCAAGGTGGCGTTTGCGCAGAAGGGGGTTTCCGCCAGCCTTGAAGAGATTGCGCGCGAGGCGGGCCTGGGGATCGGCACGCTGTACCGGCACTTTCCGACGCGCGAGGCGCTGATCGACGAGATCTACCGGGATGAAGGCAATCGCCTCGTGGAGGCTGCGCAGCAGCTGTCCGCCGAACGCGCGCCATTGGACGCCATTCAGGCTTGGCTGCTCCTGTTCGTCGGCTATCTGGCCAACAAGCAGATTCATGCCGACGTGCTCAACTGCATGGCCGGCGGCGAGAGCGATGTATGCACCCTGTCTGCCGACGCGATCGTCGAGGCACTGACCTTGCTGATGCAGCGTGCAAGAGAGGCGGGCGAGATCCATCATCCGATCGAGCCGCTTGAACTGCTGTGCGCAATCGCCGGTGTTGCAACGTTCGGCGTCGACACGGATTGGGAAGCCGGTGCGAAACGCCTGGTTGCGCTGATGGTCTTCGGGTTGCGCAACCCGACGCCCGTGTAACCCCACCTTTGTTTGCGCTGGTGGTGGCGTGCGCAACCGCTATGACAACAGCACCGTCGCGGGCATACTCCGGTTCAACTCACGTGGCTCTGGCCTTGCCCGGGGCCTTCAGACTTCACCTGCACGCGAAGGCGCACCATGGATAGCGGAAACGACCGCCGGTATTTTTTCTACTTTCTGCTGTTTATCGTCACCATCGGGCTTTGCTGGATACTCTCGCCATTCTTTGGGGCGGTGTTCTGGGGGGGCATCCTGGCGATTCTGTTCCAGCCCGTGCAGCGCTGGCTGGTCGCCCGGTTCAACAAGCGACGCAATCTGGCCGCGCTTGTCACGCTCACCCTCATCATCCTGATCGTGATCCTGCCGCTCTTGTTCGTGGCCATCACGCTCGTGCAGGAAGTGGCCTACGTCTATCAGGAAATCAAGAACGCGCAGCCCAATTATTCGCAGTACTTCCAGGACGCCATCCATGTACTGCCGACGTCGATCCAGCAGTTGCTTGCCAAGTACGGTCTGGCCAACTTGCCTGCGCTCCAGCGCAAGCTTAGCGACGGTGCCGCGCAGATCAGCCAGTTTGCCGCCACCCAGGCGCTCAGCATCGGTCAGAACACGTTTCAGTTCGTCGTCAGCTTTGGCGTGATGCTTTACATGGTGTTCTTCCTGCTGCGTGACGGTGGCGAGATCGGCCGTCGCGTGCGCCGCGCGCTGCCGCTCGATGAGGAGCACAAGAACCTGCTGCTGGCGAAGTTCACCACGGTCGTGCGTGCCACCGTGAAGGGCAACATTGCGGTGGCATTGGTGCAGGGCGCACTCGGCGGCTTCATCTTCTGGGTCGTGGGGATTGAGGGCGTCGTGCTGTGGGGCGCACTGATGGCATTTCTTTCCCTGCTGCCCGCGATTGGCGCGAGCATTGTCTGGGTGCCGGCCGCGCTGTACTTCCTGGCGACGGGCGAGCTGGGGAAATGCGCGATCCTCGTGGTGTTCTGCGTGGGCGTGATCGGCCTTGTCGACAACCTGCTGCGCCCGATCCTCGTCGGCAAGGATACGAAGATGCCCGACTGGGTCGTGCTGATCTCAACGCTGGGCGGGATGGCGCTGTTCGGCATCAACGGCTTTGTGATCGGGCCGCTCGTCGCCGCGCTGTTCATGGCGAGCTGGGACATCTTTGCGCGCTCCGGGCAGGCCGAGTGACACGGCCTGTGCCGTGATGGGCGTCACGCGCATGCCCACGGCGTTGCTGATTTCAGGCACAATTCGCGATCTTGTGGAGATGGCATTCCTCCCTTAACCGCCGGCAGCAACTGCCAGCTGATGATGCCTACAAGTTCCTGGACAGGGAAGTTGTAGGCACACGTCCATACGACATCCTGTCGTCCAGGTTTGCGTTCTTCGAATCTGGCCATCATGAAGACAAAGATCACACGTTCCGAGCCGCTGCTCATGCTGGCGTATCTGTTGCGCTGGCTCTCGCTGGGGTCGCTCGTTGGCACGCTTGCCGGGCTGGGCTCCGCGGTGCTGCTGCTGGCGCTGGACTGGGCGACCGATACGCGCATCGCGCACCCGTGGCTGCTTTGGTTGTTGCCCGTGGCCGGCCTTGCCGTCGGCCTGCTGTATCACTACGCGGGCCGTTCGGTGGAGGGCGGCAACAACCTGCTGATCGACGAGATTCACGACCCGAAGCGCGTGGTGCCCAAGCGCATGGCGCCGCTGATCCTGCTCGGTACCGTTGTCACCCACCTCTTTGGTGGCTCGGCTGGGCGTGAGGGGACGGCAGTCCAGATGGGTGGCAGTTTTGCGGACTATCTGACGCGCTTGTTCAAGCTTGACCCGGGCGACCGTCGCATCTTGCTGATGTCCGGCATCAGTGCCGGGTTTGCTTCCGTGTTTGGCACGCCGCTGGCCGGTGCCGTGTTTGGCTTGGAGGTGCTCGCCATCGGGCGTTTGCGGTATGACGCGATCCTGCCGTGCTTGATTGCGGCCATCATTGGTGATCTGGTGCCGCCACTGCTGGGGGTGCATCACACGCCGTATGCGATTCCGTTTGTTCCGCATCTCACGCCGGTTGCGATTGGCCTGGTGGTGTTGGCCGGCATCGTCTTCGGTTTGGCGGGCAAGACGTTTGCGGCGCTTACGCACAAGCTCGGCCGCTTGCTGAAGCACCGCATTCCGTTTGGGCCGCTGCGCCCGGTGCTGGGCGGCTGCGCAGTCGTGGCGGGAGCAATGGCGCTGGGGACAGACAGGTACCTCGGGCTGGGCATTCCCGTCATCGTTGATGCATTCCACACGCCGCTGCCGGCATACGACTTTGCCGGCAAGGCTGCCTTCACCATCGTGACGCTGGCTTCCGGCTTCAAGGGCGGGGAGGTGACGCCGCTGTTCTACATCGGCGCGACGCTGGGCAATGCGCTCGGCTATGTGTTGCCGCTGCCATTCCCGCTGTTGGCGGGGCTGGGGTTTGTTGCGGTGTTTGCGGGCGCAGCCAATACGCCCATTGCATCGACCCTGATGGCGATGGAGCTCTTCGGCCCCGAGGTCGGCACGTTTGCCGGCATTGCTTGCGTGGTGAGTTACCTCTTCTCAGGCCACGCCGGTATCTATCACGCGCAGCGCATCGGCCATGCAAAGCGCCCGTCCGAGCCAGACGGGGCTGGGCTGTCTGCTGCGCAGGCGATCGGGCAGGCATCCGCAGACTCCACTGAACGCCCACAACGCTGATCTGCGGATCAGGCCGCGCACGATCTCCCTCCGCAGTCGTTTTCGACGCGTTGCACCACGATGGCTCTGGCTGCATTGAGATGCGCGATGGTCATCGAGCGTGCGCTGGCTACCGAACTGCATCCCAAAGCGCATGCGCTGTGCTACCGGGCGAACGCTGTCAATTTCCAATTTCCCCTTCCGTTGCGAACCGGTCATCGAGTTTGCTGGTGCATAAGGCGTTGGCGCGATAGGCGCGACGTGGGGGGCTGAACAGGCTCGCCACCACTATCTGAAATTCGGATAGTCGATATCGGTGCTATGTATTTGCGTAATTTTGGTGGCATTCCTAGGATTCAGGTCACATCCGCTATGCGCACAGCTGTTCATAGGTAGAACAACTGGTGCACAAGACGGATATCCGGCGACGCGTCGATCAGCGGCTGTTCTTCCCTGATCCACCGTTCGTTCTGCCGCTTCGCCTTCAGACGATGTGCCTTTTTCCACAGCCCCAAGGAGTGTCACCATGAAAGCCCTTTCATACGCCATCCGCGCCGCCGCAGTCGCCTTCTCAGCAGTGGCGTTTAGCTCGAACGCCGCGGCGGCCGCGCCCGTCAAGAACATCGTGCTGGTACACGGCTACTTTGCCGATGGCTCGGGCTGGCAGGCCGTGGCCAAGATTCTCATGCGCGATGGCTACCAGGTCTCCGTTGTGCAGCAACCCGAGACGTCGTTCGATGAAGACGTGAAGGCCACCACCCGCGTGGTTGAGGCGCAGGACGGCCCCAGCATCCTGGTCGGCCATAGCTACGGTGGCGCCGTCATCACGGAGGCTGGCAACCACGAGAAGGTCGCAGGTCTGGTCTATGTGGCCGCGTTCCAGCCCGACACTGGCGAAAGCCCGCTCGACCTGACCAAGAAGATGCCGCCCGCCACCCAGGCCATCAAGCCGACCCCCGATGGCTTCCTGTACTTTGACCCGGCAGCCTTCCATGCCGACTTTGCCGCCGACGTGCCCGCCGCTGAAGCCAAGTTCATGGCGATCTCGCAGGTGACACCAGCTGCGCAGTCGTTTGGCGTGCCGATCAAGCAGGCAGCCTGGAGGACGAAGCCGAGCTGGGCCCTCGTGGCCACCGCAGATCGCGCGATCAATCCTGACCTGGAGCGCTTCATGACCTCACGTGCAGGCAGCAAGACGATCGAGATCAAGAACGCCAGCCACGTTGCCTACATCTCGCATCCGGCCGAAGTGGCGAAGCTTATTGAGCAGGCTGCAAAGCAATCCATCAAGAACTAACGAAAACGCGGGGCGCCGCTTCAGACCGGTGAGTTGATCTGAGGCGGCGCAGACCATCGGTTCGATCTGTGCTGGCCATGTGACACGTGGCGGCTTGCGCGTCTTCGTCAGGCTCGCACACGCGGTTACCTCGCCGATCCTGCGGCAGCGGTTAGATCGCTCACCGCTCCTCCCTCCACGTCTGGTTCACGCAACGCTGTCCTCTCCACAGGGCGGTCACCATCCACCTCTCGCGATTTCGTGAAGAGTGGTGCGGCTTTGACGTGACCACAGTTGCGAGCGCATTTATCCATCGCCGCCGCAGCGCGTGCCGCGGCAACAAGCCCGACAGCGCTAGGGAAAACCATAGTGCCTGCCACACCGCTCACAAGGGCCCGAGTAAGAGTTCAGTCAGTTTCGCTATCCAGAATCGCCGCACTCATTCAAGAGCAATTCAGGAGACAGGTGATGCAGGATGGTTTGGTAGCAAAAATCGCGGCGCATCCGAAGTACGCGCAGCTCAAGCGCCGACGCAATGCGCTCGGCCTCTTTCTGACAGTGGCAATGCTGGTCGTGTACTACGGCTACATCGCACTGATCGCATTCAATAAGCCGTTTCTCGCCAAGCCGATGAGCGCGGGTGTGATGAGTGTCGGCGTTCCCGTCGGCATGGCGGTGATCGTTTTCACCGTCGTCATCACCGGCCTGTACGTGCGCCGCGCAAACAACGAATACGATCAACTGACGCAGGACATCCTGCAGGATGTCGCCAAATGAAGAAGACACTTTCCATGATGCTGGTGTCACTTCTGGCCGCTGGCGCCTGCGGTGTCGCCATCGCGGCGGGCGGCGATGTTGGCGAGACCGCCAAGCAGGCAACCAACACCACGGCCATCGTGCTGTTTGCGCTGTTCGTGGCCGGCACGCTGTGGATCACCAAGTGGGCGGCCTCGCGCACGCGCTCTGCGGCGGATTTCTACAATGCCGGCGGCGGCATCACCGGTTTCCAGAATGGCTTGGCGATCTCGGGCGACTACATGTCGGCCGCGTCCTTCCTGGGGATTTCTGCTGCCGTGATGACCTCCGGTTACGACGGCCTGATCTACTCCATCGGTTTCCTGGTCGGCTGGCCCATCATCACGTTCCTGATGGCCGAACGGCTGCGCAACCTTGGCAAGTTCACCTTTGCCGATGTGGCGGGCTACCGTTTTGAGCAAGGGCCGATCCGCAGCTTTGCCGCGGTCGGCACGCTGGTGGTCGTGGCCTTCTACCTGATCGCGCAGATGGTCGGCGCGGGGCAGCTCATCAAGCTGCTGTTCGGGCTCGACTACTGGGTGGCGGTGGTCATCGTCGGCGCGCTGATGATGGTCTACGTACTGTTTGGCGGCATGACGGCGACGACGTGGGTGCAGATCATCAAGGCGTGCCTGCTGCTGGCCGGCGTGACGTTCATGGCCATCATGGTGCTGGCGCAGTACGGCTTCAGCCCGGAAGCGCTGTTCGCCAAGGCCGTTGAAGTGAAGACCGCTATTGCTGCAAATGCCGGCAAATCGCCGGACGATGCCACCAAGATCGGCCTGTCGGTGATGTCGCCGGGCGGCTTTATCAAAGACCCGATCTCGGCCATCTCGTTCGGTATGGCGCTGATGTTCGGCACGGCCGGGCTGCCGCACATCCTGATGCGTTTCTTCACGGTGCCGGATGCCAAGGAGGCGCGCAAGTCGGTGTTCTGGGCCACCACCTGGATCGGCTACTTCTACGTCCTGATCTTCATCATCGGCTTCGGTGCGATCACGCTGGTGCTGACCAACCCGGAGTTGTCCGACGTGGCCAAGGGTGTGATCAAGGGCGGCGCGGGCACAGCCAACATGGCTGCAGTGCTGGTCGCCAAGACGGTCGGCGGTGACGTGTTCTACGGCTTCATTTCGGCGGTGGCGTTTGCCACGATTCTGGCGGTGGTGGCAGGGCTCACACTGTCGGGTGCGTCGGCGGTGTCGCATGACCTGTATGCCACGGTCTTCAAGCACGGCAAGGCCAACAGCGCCGATGAGCTGAAGGTGTCGCGCATCACCACGCTGGTGCTGGGCGTGATCGCCGTGCTGCTGGGCATCGCCTTCGAGAAGCAGAACATCGCGTTCATGGTGTCGCTGGCGTTTGCGGTGGCGGCGTCGGCCAACTTCCCGGTGCTGTTCCTTTCGATGCTGTGGAAGGGCTGCACCACGCGTGGCGCGGTCATCGGCGGGTTCTTGGGGCTGATCTCGTCAGTGGGGCTGACGATCGTGTCGCCGTCAGTGTGGGAAGCCACGCTGGGGTATCCGAAGGGCTCGGCGTGGTTCCCGTACACCTCGCCGGCGCTGTTCTCGATGACGATCGGCTTTGTGGGCGTGTGGCTGTTCTCGGTGCTGGATACCAGCGCGCGTGCCAAGGCTGAAAAGGCCTCCTTCGCGGCACAGCAAGTGCGTTCGGAAACGGGCCTTGGTGCAGCGGGCGCTTCGAGCCACTAAGCGCTGCGCCACACACTGGAGGCGGGCGATGCACTGCTGCGTCGCCCGCCTTCCAGTGTTGTTTCTTCTATCTTCTACATCGCTTCTACTACGCCGCTCATAGGCGCTCGAAGCGCAAGCCTGCGTAGCGGGTCAGGCGTGCGATGAAGCGGTCATCGAACATCGTGGCCGGTGTCCAGAAGCCGCCGGGGCGCCCGGTCTTGATGCCGTTCTTGATATGGTCCAGCGCGAGGCTGGCAGCGGCCTGGCCCAGCATCTTGCCGGTGGAGCCGTAGCCCGGATCGCGATCCCCCGTCACTTTCACGCGCAAGGTCTTGCCGTCGTCGGTGCGCGCGAAGAAGCGGATGTCGTAGCGGCCCGCCAACTGGGCTGCCGGGCTGGGGCCCTCGCCGGGTTTGGGCAGCAGGAAGCGCTCCATCAGGCTTCGCGTGGGCTTGATGACGATGCCCACCATGAACGCCCCCAGGCCTGCGACCATCGTCACGGCTCTCAGGCGGCCTTGCAGGCCGCTGCCGGTGATCACCGCTTCGTCATACGTGAACTGGTTGCCATAGGCGTTGCCGGACAACGCGTTGGAGCGGTGCACTACACGCTCGTTGATGGCCGCCATGACAAAGGGGGCGATCCACGCATCGAAATCGGTATCGAACGCCGCACCCCTCGTGGAGTGCTGGCGTGCCGTGAAGCCATGTCCGTTGGGGCAGAGGGCATACGGGTTGGCCAGCGCCCTGCGCAAGGCGGGGTCGGCGGCGGCCTCCTGCACCACGTTGATCAGGCTGGCCACGGTGCCGCCCGATGCGCCGCCCTTGAGCGTCTTGACGCGCATCTTCACGTGGGTGGCCGGTGCGCCCCATTGTTGCATCGCCTGTTGCTGCAGGAAGTAGACACCCATGTCCGACGGTACCGAGTCGAAGCCGCAGCAGTGGACGATGCGTGCGCCCGATTGCTGCGCGGTCGCCTCGTACTTCTCGATCATCCGTTTGATCCACTGGGTCTCGCCAGTGAGGTCGCAGTAGTCGGTGCCGCTTTCGGCGCAGACCTTGACGAGTGGCTCGCCATAGAGCGCGTAAGGGCCCACCGTGGACATCACCACCCGGGTCTGTGCGCACAGCGTGCGCAACTGGGCTTCGTTGGCCGCATCCGCCACGATGATGGGCAGAGCGACACCCGCTGCGCCCAGCGAGCGCTTGAGTTCGTTGAGCTTTGCTTCGGATCGGCCTGCAATGGCCCAGCGCAGGGTTTCCGCCTGGCCCGAGAACTGCTCGGCCAGGTAGCGGGTCAGGATCTGGCCGACAAAACTGGTGGCGCCAAACACGACGAGGTCATGGTCCGGGGCGGTCATGGGGTCTTCCTTTCTTGGGCGGATGAGCGGGCCTGCATGAACGCCGTTGTCCTCACAGTGCGGAATGATCAAAAGCCGGCAGCGGCGTCGGCAGATTCAAAACCAATTGCGCATCTTTGACAACGTCCAACCGAAGAACGGTAGATGCACCGAGCCCGTCCAGCAACTGGCTCAGTGGGCCGCCGTTGCGCACCAGCTTGATGCCGCGCGGAAACAGGCGTTGGGCGAACGACAGCGTGTTGCTCTGCACCGTGCTCTGATGCCATACGCCATCGACCTGGTTGATCATGGTCGCTGTCCCCATGCGGGACTGCGGCACGACGTTGTGCAAGGCCGGAAGCGGCGCATGCAGGGTCAGGTCTGGTCTGCCCCCAGGCGCGGCAATGCTGGCGCGCACGGTGGTCCCGATGTGCATGCTGATGTCGGCGCGCCACTTGGGCAACTGGTAGCCATGCACGCCGCGCACCCGCGCAATTTCCGTGGTGACGGGCAGGGCCAGCACATGCGCGACGTAGCTGCGACGGCGCATGGAATCGAGCAGCTCCAGCGCATGAGAACCACGCGCGCCGGGCCGGCGGATCACCACGGCAACGGACACTTCGTCGTACGGATCGTTGTCGCACACCGCATAGGAGAAGAAGGTCAGCGCAACGAGCCCATAGCCAGGGAGTGCTCGCAATGGTTCGAGCGGTTCGGGCAGCGTCGCCCGCAACCGCGAGAGCGGCGCCAGAAACAGCAGTTGAATGCTGCTGGAGCGGTAGTAGAAGTTGGGCGCCCAGGTTGGGCCAACGCGCGAGGCGGCCAGGCGTTTGGGAATCCGGCGGAAGAAATCGATATTGCCTGTGGCAGGGTCCAGCGCCACCTCATCCAGGTTCGGGTTCATCCGATAGCGGTCGTAATAGCCGCCTTTCAGCACGTCGACCGTGTGCGGCCCGAATTCGACCTGTGTAAACCGCGTATCCATGTGCGTTGACCTTTCCTCTGTGGGTTGACCAGCGAACACACTCTAAGATTGAACTCAACTTGAAGGTCAAGGCGTTTGAATTCGGTACAGCGACGGGCTTGACCTTGAAGTTGCCTTCAACGTTAGTCTCCTGCCAACAACCACGAGAAGCCACTTCTCAAAGGCGGAAGAAATGCAGACGATATTGGGAGCGAACGGTCAGATCGCCATGGAACTGGCGCGGGAGTTGCACCGCAACTACACAAGCGAACTACGGCTCGTGAGCCGCACGCCGCGCAAGGTGAATGACACCGACAGCCTGGTGCCCGCCAACCTCCTTGATGCGAAGCAGACGGCCGAGGCCGTGAAGGGAAGCAGCGTCGTTTATTTCACCGCTGGCCTGCCGCCGGACACGCAGCTGTGGGAAACGCAGTTTCCCGTCATGTTGAAGAACGCGCTGGATGCCAGTCGGGCAGCGGGCGCCAAGTTCGCCTATTTCGACAACACCTACATGTATCCGCAGGATGCCCGGCTGCAGACGGAGGCCACGCCGTTCGCGCCGGTGGGGCGCAAGGGTCGGGTGCGGGCGGCGATGGCGTCCATGGTGCTGGACGAGATGGCGCGCGGAGAGATTCCCGTGCTCATCGGCCGGGCCCCCGAGTTCTACGGCCCGGGCAAGACGCAGAGCTTCACCAACGCGCTCATCATCGAAAACCTGGAGGCCGGCAAGAAGCCCCGCGTGCCGGTGCGCGACGACACCCGGCGCACGCTCATCTGGACCCCCGACGCAAGCCGCGCGCTGGCCGCACTGGGCAACACGCCTGACGCGTTCGGGCAGACCTGGCATCTGCCCTGCGATGATGACCGGCTGACGTACAAGCAGTTCGTCGCCATGGCCAGCGACGTGTTTGGCCGGGAGGCGTCCTACACGGTTATCGGCAAATGGGCCATGACTGCTGCCGGCCTCTTCTCCAAGCCGGTGCGCGAGATTCGCGAACTGCTGCCGCGGTACGAGCAGGACAACCTGTTCGATTCCACCCGGTTCAAGCGTCGGTTCCCGGAGTTCAAGGTGACGAGCTATCGCGAAGGGCTGGAGTTGATTCGGCGGGAGTGGGCAGGGGGATAAGCGTCGCTTGGGATTGCACGGCTTCCCCTCCGGCAATGCGGCGTACTGTTGAGATCGAGTTGGCCGCATAAGTAAGACACGCCTGTTTCAACGTGCACCGCTTGCCAATGTGCCGCAATCGCCCGGAACGCGTTGCCGTGCGTGCAATCCACCCAGCCGCGTTGGGTCACGGTCGGCTACGCGCCGCGCTTCCGTGTGACACGTAAAAGTGAGCTCAACTCAACTCAATTGCGATTCATGAGTGGGGTTGCCCCGTGTTTTCCTGTTCATTCTGTTGACCCGGTTGGCGCTCTGTCATTTCATTGGATGCAATCTGTGATTCAAGGGGACGCGCGTGGCACAGGAAAAGAATGCGCCGCGATTGCCTGCGCGGTGTGCTCCCCGGTGGATGAACAACTGCACCGGCACCTGGGCGACGTCACCAACCGTGCCCGCCTGATGCTCGAAGACGCGATGGAATACGCCATCCGCGTTGAAACGCTGCATCCACCGGAGCCTTAGCTGCGTATATGCCGGTAAGCGTCACATGAACCGGTAGGGGTGATGCGCGCATCGCCCGCACTTGGAGACAATTTCAATGGAATGGTCCTTGGATCCACCCGGCAATACCGGGGCGGCTGACGGCGTACGACCTTCGGTTGTGCCGGCGTCCGGCCAACGCATTGCGGTGGTGGGCTCGGGCATCTCAGGCTTGGCTGCGGCGTACTGTCTTGCGCAGCGCCATGCCGTCACGCTGTTTGAAGCGGCGCCCAGATTGGGTGGGCACACCAACACGGTCGACATTGAAGACAGCGGACACGTGTTTGGGGTGGACACGGGCTTTCTGGTATTCAACGCGCGCACCTATCCGAACCTGATTGCTCTGTTTGATGCGCTGGGCGTGGCGCATTGCGAGAGTGACATGTCGTTCAGCGTATCGGTGGGCAATGGTGCGCTGGAGTGGGCGGGCACGAGTCTGCGCACGGTGTTTGCACAGCCGCGCAACTTGGTGTCTGCCCCGTTTCTGTCGATGCTGGGCGACATCCTGCGCTTCAACCGGCAGGCGCACGCCAACCTGGCGGCCGCACGGCGTGCCCGCCACAGCCTTGGCGCGTTGCTGGCCGCGGGCC
>RepKanNP_Acetate_BrdU_F21BDRAFT_1000428_pt1 | contig 15618 bp, 12 predicted proteins | sample RepKananBrdUF21B_FD_10624 | JGI IMG/M metagenome (IMG submission 10624)
GTGCCCGGCGTGACGGTGGATCGCCAGTGCGGTTCGTCGCAGCAGGCCGTGCACTTTGCCGCGCAAGCCGTAATGAGCGGCAACCAGGACGTGGTGATTGCCGGCGGTGTGCAGACCATGACGCAGATCCCCATCTCGTCGGCCATGCTGGCCGGCCAGGCACTGGGCTTCACCGATCCGTTCTCGGGCAGCGAAGGCTGGCGCGCGCGCTTTGGCAATGCACCGGTGTCGCAGTTCCACGCCGCGCAGATGATTGCCGACCACTGGAACCTCTCGCGCGAGGCAATGGAAGCCTTTGCGCTGGAGAGCCACCGCCGCGCCGTGGTGGCCATCGAAGAAGGCCGCTTCACGCGCGAGATCGTGCCGTTCCAGGGCGTTTCGCGCGACGAGACGCCGCGTCCGGACACCACCCTGGCCAAGATGGCCACGCTGGAGCCGCTGATGCCCGCCGGCAAGCTGACCGCCGCCGTGTCGAGCCAGACGGCCGACGCCGCTGCCGCGCTGCTGGTGGTCTCGGAAGACGCGCTCAAGCGCTACAACCTCAAGCCGCGTGCCCGCATCGTGCACATGAGCGTGATGGGTGACGACCCGGTCTGGATGTTGACGGCCCCGATTCCTGCCACCAAGCGCGCGCTGGAGCGCAGCGGCTTGCGTATGGACCAAATCGACGCGGTGGAAATCAATGAAGCCTTCGCCTCGGTCGTCATGGCCTGGCTGGCTGAGACGGGCTACTCCGCAGAGAAGACCAATCCGAACGGCGGCGCCATCGCGCTGGGCCATCCGCTGGGCGCCACCGGCGCGCGGCTGATGACCACACTGCTGCACGAACTGGAGCGTACTGGCGGCCGCTACGGGCTGCAGACCATGTGCGAAGGCGGCGGTGTCGCCAACGTGACGATTATCGAGCGCCTCTAAGGCACTCGCGCAAGAACAGGAGCAAGCAATGGGAATCTGCGACGGACGTACCGTCATCATCACCGGTGCAGGCGGCGGCCTGGGGCGCGCGTATGCGCTGGCCTTCGGTGCCGAGGGTGCCAATGTGGTGGTCAACGATATTCGCCGCGAGGCTGCCGAGGCGGTGAGCGAAGCGATTCGCGCGGCCGGCGGCAAGGCGATCGCCAACGACGACGACATCACGAAGCTGGCCACGGCACAGCGCATCATCGATGCCGCCGTGGAAGCGTTTGGTGAAGTGCATGTGCTGGTGAACAACGCCGGCATCTGCCGCGACCGCATGTTCGTCAGCCTGTCGGAAGAGGACTGGGACGAGGTGATGCGCGTGCACCTGCGCGGCCACTTCTGCCTGGCCAACCTGCTGGGCAAGCGCTGGCGCGATGCCTCCAAGGCGGGTGCCGCGGTGGACGCACGCATCATCAACACCAGTTCCGGCGCCGGGCTGCAGGGTTCGGTGGGCCAGTCCAACTACGCCGCCGCCAAGGGCGGCATTGCCAGCCTCACGCTGGTGCAGGCGGCCGAACTGGCACGCTACGGCGTCACCGCCAACGCGCTGGCACCGGCCGCGCGCACCGGCATGACCGAAGGCGTGTTCGGCGAAATGATGAAGGCGCCCAAAGATGGCTTTGACGCCTTCGACCCGGCCAACGTCGCACCGCTGGTGGTGTGGCTGGGCAGCGCAGAGTCGCGCCACGTGACCGGCCAGATGTTCGAGGCCGCTGGCGGCAAGATCTCGATCGCAGACGGCTGGCGCACGGGCCCCGAGCAAGACAAGGGCGCGCGCTGGGAACCGGCTGAACTGGGCGCGGCGATCGGCAAGTTGCTGGCTCAGGCCCAGCCGGCGCAGAAGGTTTACGGCACCTGAGCGAGCACGACGATGGAACTTTCGCTTTCGCTCGAGCAGGAAATGATTCGCGACACCGCGCGTGAGTTTCTCGACGCGCGCAGCGATTCCGCCGCGGTGCGCAGGGTGGTGGATGCCGAAGCGCTGGCTCCGGGACACGACCCCGAACTCTGGCGCGAGGTTGCCGAACTGGGTTGGTGCGGTATCGCCTTGCCGGAAGACGCCGGCGGCGCAGGGCTGGGCGCGCCCGAACTGGTGCTGCTGATGGAGCAGATGGGCCGGCGCCTGGCGTGCGTGCCGTACTGGTCGAGCGTCTGTCTGGCCGCCCCTGCGCTGCAGGGCGGCCTGGCACCGGCGGCGGCACAAGCCTGGCTGGAGCCGCTGGCGCCGGGCACCGCGCGTGCCGCTCTGGTGCTGCCTGCGTGGACAGCACCGGATGCGGCAGGGCAACTCGCGCAGCGGGCGCTGTCTGTGTGGGCCGAAGCCGGTGAGGGTGGTTTCGTGCTGCACGGCCGTGTCGATCAGGTCTTTGATGCAGTGGGTGCCGACTGGCTGCTGGTGCCCGCACGCATCGACGACGGCGCAGGCGGTCTGGCGCTGTTCTGGCTGGACGCCACAGCGCTGGCGAACAACCCGCACGTCTCCGTACAGCCGCTGCAGACGCTGGATCGCACCCGTGCGCTGGCGTCGGTCGTGTTCGACGCACTGCCGGTCGATGCAGGCGGCTGCCTGGCCCGCGGCCCCGAGGTGGCGCGTGGTATTGGCGCGGCCCTGTGGCACGGCACCCTGATGCTGGCGGCCGAGCAGCTTGGCGGCGCGCAGCAGTGCCTGGATCTCACAGTGGCGTACGCGGCGGAGCGCATCCAGTTCGGCCGGGCCATTGCCTCCTTCCAGGCGGTCAAGCATCGCTGCGCACAGATGATGGTGATGACCGAAGCTGCGCGCTCCGCCATTCACGGCGCCGCGCACGCATGGCAAGCCGCCATCGCTGCAGACGACGAGGCTGCCGTGCACGGGGCGCGTCTGGACATTGCCGCAGCACGCATCGCGGCCGACGAGGCCTTCGCCTTCGCCACACAGGAGGCCATCCAGTTGCACGGCGGTGTGGGCTTCACCTGGGAATACGACCCGCAGCTGTATTTCAAGCGCGCGCAGGCGGCCGCAAGCTGGCTGGGCGGTACGGCCGCGGCACTCGACTGCATTGCCGACGCGCTGGCCGCATGACGGTGGCCATGGTGGCTGTGGGGCGCTGTCGCCCGGCCGCCATGCGCAATGACTGGCGAATCAACGATTGAGAACGAGCATGACTTCAGTGGATTGCTGCGCCCCGGACACCAGCGAAGCTGCGCTGCGCGAATCGGTGGCGGCGTGGATGGCGGAACATCTGACCGGCGAATTCGCCTGCCTGAAACACCGCGGCGGACCGGGCGACGAAGAAGCGTTTCCCGAACTGCGCAAGGCCTGGGAGCGCAAGCTGGCCGAAGGCGGCTGGACCTGCGTGGGCTGGCCCGAGGCGCACGGCGGACGCGGCATGTCGGTGATGGAGCAGGTGGCCTTTCAGGAGGAATACGCGCGCGCCGGCGGTCCGGGCCGTATGGGCCATATCGGCGAAGGCCTGATCGGTCCCACGCTGATCGCCTACGGCACCGAAGAGCAGAAGGCGCGCTTCCTGCCCGGCATCCGCAACGGCACCGAACTCTGGTGCCAGGGCTATTCCGAGCCCGGTGCCGGCTCCGACCTGGCCAACGTGCGCACCCGCGCCGAGCGCGACCCCGCCACCGGCGACTGGATCGTGACGGGCCAGAAGGTCTGGACATCGCTCGCGCACGAATCGGAATGGATCTTTGTGCTGGCGCGCAGCGAAGCCGGCTCGCAGGGCAACCGCGGGCTGATCTTCCTGCTGATGCCGCTGGACCAGCCGGGCATCGAAATCCGCCCGATCCGCCAGATGGGCGGCGGCGCGGAATTCAACGAGGTGTTCTTTGACGGCGCCCGCGCCAAAGCCGCTGATGTAGTGGGCGCACCCGGAGAGGGCTGGCGCATCGCCATGGCGCTGCTGGGCTTCGAGCGCGGCATTTCCACGCTCGGCCAGCAGATGCAGTTTGCGCATGAACTCGGCTGGATCGTCGATGCCGCGCGCGAGAACGGTGCGTGGAACCAGCCGGCGCTGCGCCAGCGCATTGCACGCGCTTGGGGCGGCCTGCGGGTCATGCGCTACAACGCGCTGCGCATGCTGGCAGGCGCGCAGCAAAGCGACAGCGGCGCGCTGCAGCGCGAGGCACTGATCTACAAGTACTACTGGTCCAACTGGCACCGCGGCCTGGGGCAACTCGCACTCGACGTGCTCGGCCCTGCCGCCAACCTCATCGACGAAACCGACACGCGCCGCACCCGCCTGCAAGGCATGGCGCTGTTCTCCCGCGCCGACACCATCTACGCGGGCACCAACGAAATCCAGCTCAACATCATTGCCGAGCGCGGCCTGGGTATGCCGCGCGAGGCACGGGGACAAGCATGAACACCATTTCCAACGACGCCGCTGTGCCGACGGCAGCACAAGGCGTGCGCGCCGCACCCGCCTACGTTCCCGGCCACGGCCTGCTGAAGGGCAAGAGCGTGCTGATTACGGCGGCGGCCGGCGTCGGAATCGGCTTTGCAGCCGCGCGCCGGTGTGCGGAGGAAGGCTGCCGCGCGCTGATGATCTCTGACATCCACCCGCGCCGGCTGGAAGAGGCCGTGGCCAAGCTGCGCGAAGAGACAGGCCTGGAGGCCATTTACGGCCAGCTGTGCAACGTTGCCGATGAAGCCCAGGTGCAGGCCCTCGTTGCCGCGGCAGAGGAAACGCTGGGCGGCACTGACGTGCTGATCAACAACGCGGGCCTCGGCGGGTCGCGCCGCATAGTCGAGATGGACGATGCCGAATGGTCCCGGGTGCTCGACATTACCCTCACCGGCACGTTCCGGATGACGCGGGCGATGTTGCCGCACATGCAGGCGCGCGGGCGCGGCGCCATCGTCAACAACGCCTCGGTGCTGGGCTGGCGCGCGCAGAAAGAACAGGCGCACTACGCAGCGGCCAAGGCCGGCGTGATGGCGCTCACCCGCTGCAGTGCAGTGGAAGCCGCCGAGTTCGGCATCCGTATCAATGCGGTGGCGCCCAGCATCGCCTTGCACGATTTCCTGAAGAAATCGGCACCCGCGGAACTGCTGGAGCAACTGGCGTCACGCGAGGCATTCGGGCGTGCGGCGGAGGTGTGGGAAGTGGCCAATGTGATGGTGTTCCTGGCCAGCGACTACGCCTCGTACATGACAGGTGAAGTGCTTCCGGTGAGCAGCCAGCAGGCATAACGCACGGGGCATCAAGGAGACAGGCATGGCAAGGGTGTTTGGTTCGGCGCAGGCAATCCTGGACGCAGTCGGGCAGCGGCTCGGTGAAAGCGCCTGGACGGAGGTGACGCAGGCGCAGATCAACGGCTTCGCGGATGCCACGGGCGATCACCAGTGGCTGCATGTAGACCCCGAACGCGCGGCCAACGGCCCGTTCGGTGCCTGCATCGCACACGGCTATCTGACGCTGGCCCTGGTCAATCAATTCCTGCCCGAAATCCTGACCGTGGAAAACATGAAGATGGGCGTGAACTACGGCTGCGACAAGGTGCGCTTTCCTGCGCCGGTGCGCGTTGGTTCGCGCCTGCGCGGCGTGGGCGAGCTTGTGAAAGCCGAAGAGCTGCAGGGTGGCGTGCAGGCCGTGGTGCGCATGACCGTCGAGGTCGAAGGGCAGGACAAGCCGGGTTGCGTGGTCGACACCATCAGTCGTTACTACTTCTGAACTTTCGAGGACAAGCATGAAAGAAGCCGTCATCGTCGCCGTGGCGCGCACGCCCATCGGCAAGGCGTTCCGGGGCGCATTCAACGATACCGAGGCGCCGGTGCTCGGTGGGCGCGTGGTGCGCACCGTGGTGGAGCGCGCAGGCATCGACCCGGCTGAAGTGGACGACGTGCTGATCGGCGCCGCCGCGCAGCAGGGCACGCAGGGCTACAACCTGGGCCGCCTGTGTGCCACCGCCGCCGGCCTGCCCGACAGCGTGCCGGGCATGACGATGGACCGCATGTGTTCTTCGGGCCTGATGACCATCGCCACGGCCGCCAAGAGCATCCAGTGCGGCGAAGCCGACATCATGGTGGCGGGCGGCGTGGAGTCGATCTCGCTCACGCAGAACAAGCACAAGAACGCGTACCGCGCGCAGTCCGAGGCCGTGCTGGCGCGTCAACCGGCGGCCTACATGGCGATGATCGAGACCGCCGAGGTGGTGGCGCAGCGCTACGGCATCACGCGTGCCGCGCAGGACGCCTATGCCCTGCGCAGCCAGCAGCGCACTGCCGAGGCGCAGCGCGAGGGCCGCTTCGACGATGAAATCGTTTCGCTCGAAACCACGCGCGCACTGTTCGACAAGACCGGCGCGCAGACCGGCACCGAAACCGTCCGCCTGATGCGCGACGAATGCAATCGTGTGGACACCACTGCGGAAAGCCTGGCCGGGTTGAAGCCCGTCTGGAGCGGCGGTCGTGTGATTGCACAAGGCGAGCACATCACCGCGGGCAACGCCTCGCAACTGTCGGATGGCGCGGCTGCCGTACTGCTGATGAGCGCCGACGAGGCCAAGCGCCGCGGGCTGCGTCCGCTGGGGCGCTATCGCGGCATGGCCGTGGCAGGTTGCGCGCCCGATGAAATGGGCATCGGGCCGGTGTTTGCCGTGCCCAAGCTGCTGGCGCGCCACGGCATGACGGTGAACGACATCGGCCTGTGGGAGCTGAACGAGGCCTTCGCGTGCCAGGTGCTGTATTGCCAGGACAAGCTCGGGATTCCGGGCGACCGGCTCAACGTTAATGGCGGCGCGATCTCCATCGGCCATCCGTTCGGCATGTCGGGCGCCCGCATGAGCATGCATGCATTGATCGAGGGCCGCCGGCGTGGCGTTGCGCACGCCGTGGTGACCATGTGCATTGGCGGCGGCATGGGCGCTGCCGCGCTGTTTGACGTGCTGCCCTAACCAGCCACGTCTGCGGACACCGGAGGCACACGCGCCCGTCAGAGGCCGCCCCGGTTGTCCAGCACACCACAGCTTGGAGGAGACAACGATGAAGCAATGGATTGGTGTGGCCATGTCGGCAACTGTGCTGGCAACGGCTGCCTGGGCATTCTCGCCCCGGCCCTTACCGGCGTTTGCGGCCACCGCGCTGCACCCGGATCAACTGCAGATCAACGGGCTCGCCCATGCCGGCTCACGGCTGGTAGCCGCAGGCGAACGCGGCAAGCTCCTGCTGAGCGACGACCAGGGCGCCAGTTGGCGTACCGCCGTCGTCGGTAAAGACCAGGGCTCGACCCTGACGCAGCTCGCCTTTGCCGACGACAAGAAAGGCATTGCCGTGGGCCACAGCGGCTGGATCCTGCGCACCGAAGACGGCGGCGAGCACTGGCAGCAGACCGCATTCGACGACAAACAATCGGACCCCTTGCTGGGCGTGTGGATGCAGCCGGGCGGCGCGTGGTTCGCGTTCGGCAGTTTCGGGCGCTTTCTTGAATCCCGCGATCAGGGCGCCAGCTGGAAAGACGCCGCGGCGGACGCCATGCGTGACCGGCATCTGAACGGCATGACGGGCGATGCCAAGGGCCGCCTGATGCTGGTGGGCGAGTCGGGCCTAGTGCTGCGTTCTGCAGACGGCGGTGCCCACTGGGAAACGATGCAGGTGCCTTACAAGGGCTCGCTGTACGGCGTGCTGGCGCTGCGCGACGGCGCATGGCTGGCCTACGGGATGCTGGGCAACGTCTTGCGCAGCGAAGACTTCGGCGCGACCTGGCAGGCGTCGGACGCCCAGGCGCGTACGTCCTTCTTTGGCGGCGCGCAGCTGTCGGATGGACGCGTCGTGCTGGTGGGGCAGGGCGGCACGCTGGCCGTCTCGACCGACGATGGCCGCACCTTCAAGCCGCAGGCCGCGGGTGCGCAGTCGCTCACCACGGTGGCTGACGCGGGCAACGCCCACCTGGTCATTGGTGGCGACGGCGGCATCAGCACCTTCGCACTCCCCCCTGGTGGCGTCAGCCGTTGACCTTCCCTGATTCATTGCAAGCGAGCACGCCATGACCCGCTCCCCTGATTTCCGCCCTGCGGCCGCTGCCGCCGCTGCGTCAACCCGCATCAGCCGCATGGTCGCCTTCTTTGCACGCGCGCTGATCCAGTACCGCAAGCTGCTGCTGGTGCTGTGCCTGGCCATGACCGTGGCGATGGGCCTGTCGGCCACGCGCCTGCGGCTCGACCCGGGCTTCAACAAGATGATCCCGCTGCAGCACCCATACATGCAGATCTTCACCAAGTACGCGAGCGCCTTCTCCGGCGCCAACACCGTACTGGTCAGCCTGCGCTGGAAGGGTGATGGCGACATCTACAACCGCACCTTCATGGACAAGCTGCGGCACGCCACCGATGACGTGTTCTTCATCCAGGGTGTGGAACGTCCGCGCGTGTATTCGCTGTTCACGCCCAACGTGCGCTACACCGAGGTGACTGAAGACGGCTTCCGGGGCGACGTGGTGCTGCCGGGCCGGTTCTCCGGCACGCCCGAAGAACTCGATCAGGTGCGCAGCAACGTGGCCCGCTCGGGCCAGATCGGCCGACTGGTCAGCAACGACTTGAAGTCGGCCCTGATCCGCGCCGAGCTGAGCGAAGTGGACCCGACCACCGGCAAGGCCATCGACTATTCACGCGTGGCACACGAGCTGGAAGCCATCCGCGCCAAGTTCTCGGGCCAGGACGTCGAGGTCAACATCGTCGGCTTTGCCAAACTGGTGGGCGATGTGGAAGAAGGCATCACCAGCGTGATGATCTTCTTCGCGATTGCGTTCCTGATCACCACGCTGATGCTGTATTTCTACACGCGCTCGCGCAAGACGACGCTGTTGGCACTGGTTGTGGCCATGCTGCCGGTGGGCTGGCTGCTCGGCTTGCTGCCGTTGCTGGGGTACGGCATCGACCCGATGTCGATCCTGGTGCCGTTCCTGATCTTCTCGATCGGCGTGTCGCATGCGGTGCAGATGACCAACGCCTGGCGCCAGGAAGTGGTGCGCGGACATGACTCCGTGGAGAGCGCGCGCACGGCGTTCAGCAAGCTCTTCGTGCCAGGCACGGTAGCGCTGCTGACCAATGCCCTGGGCTTCATGGTCATCATGCAGATCAAGATCGACATCGTGCGCGAACTGGGCATTACCGCCTGCCTGGGCGTGCTGCTGATGATCGTGACCAACAAGATCTTCCTGCCGATCCTGCTCTCGTACACGCACCTTGAACCGAAGGTGATCGAAGCCGGCAAGCGCCAGGCGCAGCGTGGCGAGGCCGGCGCGTCGATGTGGTCGGGGTTCGGCCGCCTGGCCCGCCGTGGCCCGGCGATCGGCGTGTTTGTCGTGTCGCTGGTGCTGCTGGCTGTTGGCGCGGTGCAGTCGCGCTCGCTCAAGGTGGGCGACATCGGCAACGGCGCCCCCGAGCTGCGCTCGACCTCCCGCTACAACCACGACAGCGAAGCCATCGTGAGCCAGTACAACATCGGCGTGGATGTGCTGACGGTGATGGTGGAGCCCAAGGGCTTTGACGACGGCTGCCTGCACTACCCGGTGATGAGCGCGATCGAACGCTTCGAGATGCACATGCGTGGCGTGTCGGGCGTGCAGTCGGTGGTGAGCGTGGCGTCGGTCGGCAAGGTGGTGATCGGGGCCTTCAATGAAGGCAACCCACGTTGGGAGGCCCTGCCGCGCACCAGCGACGGCCTGAGCCAGGGCGCCAAGGCGTTCGACCCGGACAACGGCTTGAACACCTCGAACTGCCAGGCGATCCAGGTGCTGATCTATACGGCCAACCACGAAGGCGCGACGATCGCGCACATCGTCAAGGAGATCAAGGCCTTCACCGCCGCAGACCAGACGCCGAACGTGGCCTTCCGCCTGGCCGGTGGCAACGTGGGCGTCATGGCGGCCACCAACGAAGCGGTGGAAGAGGCTGAAGTGACGATGCTGCTGGCGATCTTTGGCGCCATCACGCTGCTGTGCCTGCTGACCTTCCGCTCCTGGCGCGCCGTGCTGTGCATCATCGTGCCGCTGACGCTGGTGTCGATCCTGTGCAATGCATTGATGGCGCGCCTGGGCATCGGCCTGAAGGTGTCGACCCTGCCGGTCATCACGCTGGGCGTGGGGGTGGGCGTGGACTACGGCATCTACCTGTACGAGCGTCTCCAACACCAACTGCGTGAAACCGATCAGACGCTGCCGCAGGCCTTTGCCGAGTCCATGCGCCAGCGTGGAACGGCAGCTCTGTTCACCGCCGTGACGATGTGCATCGGCGTGGGCACCTGGGCATTTGCCGCGCTCAAGTTCCAGGCGGACATGGGCATCCTGCTGGCGTTCATGTTCCTGGTGAACCTGTTTGGCGCGGTGCTGTTGCTGCCGGCGCTGGCGGCGTGGCTCGGGGTGGAGCAGGAGGAGCACGCACGTGCTGCCCGGTCGTCTGTTTCGCATGGCAGTGGCGTGCCGTCGGGCAACGTTGCCGCAGAGCCGAAGGCCGTCAAGCTCAATTCAGAAGTGGCATGAGCACGCGCGCCTTCGCTGCGTGGCAACTGGCCGGCCTGACGCTGCCCAACCGGTTCGTCAAGGCGGCGACCTTCGAGGGCCGCACGCAGGGCGGTGAGCCGAGTGAATCGCTGGTGGCGTTTCATGCCGGCATCGCCCGGGGCGGCACCGCGCTGACCACGGTGGCGTATTGCGCCGTGGCGCCTGACGCGCGCACCTTCCCCGATCAGATTGTCGTGAACGAAGCCACCATGCCCGGCTTGCGGCGCCTGGCCGGCAGCGTGCATGAGGCCGGGGGACTGGTGTCGGCACAGCTGGCGCACGCCGGATCGTTTTCGCGCCTCAAGCGCCCGCTTGGGCAACGCTCACGCGGCCCCTCCGTCACGATAAACGACTACGGGCTGCTGGCGGGCGAGCCGATTGCCGGCGCGATGCGGCCACAGGATTTTGACGCGGTGGTGGCGCAGTACGCCGCCACTGCGGTGCGACTGAAGACCGCCGGTTTCGACGCGCTGGAAATCCACATGGGGCATGGCTACCTGCTGAGCCAGTTCATCAGCCCCGCGACCAATCGGCGTACCGACGCCTACGGCGGCAGCCTGGTCAATCGCATGCGCTTGCCATTGCGCGTGCTGGAGGCCGTGCGTGCAGCCGTTGGCGATGACATGCCGCTCATTGCCAAGCTCAATCTGGACGATGGGCTGCCTGGGGGCGTGCACGTCAACAACAGCATCGAGGCCTGCAACATGCTGGGCGCGGGCGGCATCAATGCCGTCGAGCTGAGCGGTGGTTTTGTCAGCCGCTCGCCGATGTACCTGTTCCGCGGCGAGAGCCCGTTGCCGGAAATGATCCGCAACGAACCCAGCGCGATCTTCCGCTTCTTCTTCCGCCTGGCCGGACCCAAGCTGTTTCCGTCGATGCCGTTCGAGCCGCTGTACTTCCTCGAACAGGCCCGCCGCGTGCGGCAAGCCGTGGATGTGCCGCTGATCTACCTCGGCGGGGTCAGCAGCGGCGACGACGTGCGGCGTGTGCTGGACGAAGAAGGGTTCGATGCCGTGGCATTGGGCCGGACGTTGCTGCATGACGCGGGCTTTGTCGAACGGCTGCGTGCCGACGCGCGCGCTGCCAGTGGCTGCACGCATTGCAACCGCTGTGTGGGCTTGCTGGACGCGCCGGGCGGGATTCGCTGCACGCTCGTGCAGGGGTAGTACGAGGGGAGGCAGCGCCGCGGCGCTCATCCCATCCGGTCCAACGAAGAAAGGGCCGCTCCGACGTTGATCGGAGCGGCCCTTTCTCTTTGGCTTAACCCGGGGCGGTACTCAGAAATTGAGCCCGTTACCGGTGATCACCGGCATGTTGGTCCACACGCCGCGCGCATCGCGATACCAGCCGCCGGCTGCCAGCGCACCACCGTCCACGTGCAGCGTGGTGCCGCTGACCCAACCGGCCAGCGGGCTGGCCAGGAACAGCGCGGCACCGGCGGCGTCTTCCGGCGTGCCGAAGCGCCCGAGCGGAATCCACTGCGGCATCTGCGCCCGGTGTTCCGGCGCGATCATGACCGACAGCGGCAATTGCGCCGTCTCTGTCGATTCCGGCGCGATCAGGTTGACGCGAATGCCCACCGGCCCGAGTTCGAGCGCCAGGCTCTTGGTGAGTCCGCTCAAGGCGGCTTTGCAGGCTGCATACACGCTGCAATTAGGAATGGCGCGGAAGCCCTCGATGGACGACAGGCTGATGATGCTGCCGCCCGGCCCGTTGTGCCGCAGCAGCGGAATCATGGCGCGGGTGACCAGGAAGATCTGCTTCAGGTTGACGTCATACAGGCGCTGGATATCGCTGTCGGTATACGCCTCGAACGGCTTGGCGATCATCAGCGAATCGCTCACGTTGTTGATCAGCACATCCAGGCCGCCGAAGCGCTCGTCCACTGCTTTTGCAAGCTGGGCAACCTGATCGCCCTGTGTGACGTCGGCCTGCACGACCACGTGGTCGACATCGGCGGCATTGAGCCATGCGCGCACGTCGGCCGCGCGCTGTGGGTTGACTTCCACAACCGCCAGGCGTGCGCCCGCGCGTGAAAACGCCTCCACGATGGCGCGCCCGATGCCTGCGCCGCCGCCTGTCACGAGCACTGTCTTGCCTTTGAAATCGATCATGCCGTCTCCTGTTTTGAACTGCGTTGGTTTTGCCGATTCTCGAATCCGGGTGCGGGCCTCACATCGTCTAACGGGACTATCGGACGCGCGGGTCAGGATTTTCCCAGGCGCGCAACGCGTGGTCCTTGCAGGAAGGGCCGCCCCTAGTCCGATGGGACGATGAACGCGGCGTGTGCTGCAAGTAAGGTCACTTTGCGCTGCCACCACAGGCGGCATACAGCCAACAATCAGGAGACGACATGTCCACAACAGGCTATAGGATCGAAGCCAAGCCGCTCGGCGATCGCTTTGCACGCGGTTGGCATTGTCTGGGCCTGGCAGCCGACTATCGCGATGGCAAGCCGCACACGCTCAATATTTTCGGTCGCCGTCTGGCGGCCTTCGCAGATTCCACGGGCCAGATCCGCGTCGTGGATTCGTTCTGCCCGCATATGGGTGGCGACCTCAGCACGGGCACCGTGCAAGGCGACGAACTGGTCTGCCCGTTCCACGGCTGGAAATGGGGCGGCGATGGTGCCTGCAAGGAGATTCCCTACTGCAAGCGCGTGCCGCTGAAGGCCCGCATCGGCAGCTGGACGACCAGCGAGCAGAACCACCTGCTGTTCATCTGGCATGACCCGGAAGGCAAGGCGCCGCCGCCCGAGGTAGCCATTCCGCGCATCGATGCGTGCTACTCCGACGAGTGGCACGACTGGGCGATCGACAAGATGGTGATCAACACCAACTGCCGTGAGTTGGTGGACAACATCTCGGATATGGCCCACTTCGACACGGTGCACGGCACCAAGTTGGATTACTTCGCCAACCTGTTCGAAGGGCACAAGGCCACCCAGTTGATGATCGGCTGCAGCAAGCGGCTGTCGGGCGAAGACCGCCTGACTGCGCTGTCCACCTATTTCGGGCCGGCCTATCACATCACCCAGATGACCGGCAGCGCGGGTGGCCAGCCGATCAATTCGATTCTGCTGAACTGCCACGTGCCGATCGACCAGAACAGCTTCGAGCTGCGCTACGGCGTGCTGGTCAAGCGCATTCCCAGCCTGCCGGAAGAGCAGAGCCAAGCCATTGCGCAGGCCTACGTGCAGCAGGCGCGCGAGGCCTTCTACGAAGACGTGTCGATCTGGGCCAGCAAGGCCCGCATCGACAATCCGGTCATGTGCGAGGCGGACGGCCCGATCTATCAGGCGCGCGAGTGGTACGGCCAGTTCTACGTGGATGCGGATGCCGTGACGCCCAACAGCGTGGCGCGCCGCGTGGTCGAGCTCAATCCGGGCGGTATCGAGCCGAGCGCGCTGCATCACGTGTTTGAAGCCTAACCTGCCAGACCAGTCACCGAGGGGAACGTCGTGTCTTCCACCAACCAGCCGCTCGTAGCGGTTGTCACAGGCGCCTCGCGTGGCGCTGGCAAGGGCATTGCCCTCGCGCTCGGCGCCGCTGGCGCCACCGTGTATGTCACCGGCCGTTCGCAGCAGGAAGGCGATGCCGCGCTGCCCGGCACCATCTGGGCAACCGCTGAGGAAATCGACAAGGCGGGCGGCAAGGGCATCGCCGTGCCGTGCGACCACAGCAACGATCGTGACGTCCAGACGCTGTTCGAGCGCGTGTCGCGCGAGCACGGCCGGTTGGACATCCTGGTCAACAACGCCACCTTCCTGCATGACGAACTGACCGTGCGCGGCGGGTTCTGGCAGAAGCCGCTCGAGATGGTCGACATCCTCAATGTCGGCCTGCGCTCGGGTTACGTGGCCAGCTGGTTTGCCGCGCCGTTGATGGTCAAGCAACGCCGTGGGCTGATCGCCTTCACCTCGTCGTTCGGTTCGAGCTGCTACATGCACGGGCCGGCATACGGCGCACAGAAGGTGGGCGTCGACAAGTTCGCCAAGGACATGGCCGTGGACCTGCGCGCCCACAACGTCGCAGCCGTGTCGATCTGGATGGGCATGCTCAAGACCGAGCGCAGCGCGCGTTCACTGGCAGCCGCCCCGGATCAGTACGCCGCATTTGCCGCGATGGCGGAGACGCCGGAGTTCACTGGCAAGGTCATTCACGCGCTGTATCGCGATCCGAAGCTCATGGACAAGTCGGGCCAGGTGCTGATCGGCGCAGAAGTCGCTCAGGAATACGGTATCCAGGATGCCGACGGCAAACAGCCGCCGTCCCACCGCGAGATGCTGGGCAGCCCGGCCCAGGCGCATCCGGCCATCGTTGATTGATCGACACCTCTTTGCTTGCGAGCGCGCTTCATGTCTGCTGAATTTTCTGTCACGCGTCCACACCGCTTGTCGGACGTTGCACGTTGGGACCTCGAAACGGATGTCATCGTGGTCGGCTTTGGGGCCGCGGGTGCCTGCGCCGCCATTGAGGCCGCACAGGCCGGCGCTGCCGTCACGCTGTTTGAGGTGGCTTCCGGCAGCGGCGGCACCAGCGCCTTGTCGGGCGGCGAAATCTACATGGGTGGCAGCGGCGGCACGCCTGCCCAGCGGCAAGCCGGCTTTACCGATGACACGGAAGACCTGTACCGCTATCTGCTGATGGCGGGCGGGCCCGATGCGGACGAGGCCAAGGTCCGTCTCTATGCCGACAACAGCCGTGCCCACTACGATTGGCTGGTCGAGCAGGGCGTGGTCTACAAGAACACCTTTGTGCCCGAGCGGATCATGGAGCCCGAGACGGACGACTGTCTGATCTGGTCGGGCAGCGAAGAGGCGTGGCCGTTTGTCGAAAGCGCAAAGCCGGCTCCCCGCGGTCACACGCCGCAATTCGTCGGCTGGGGCGGCGGGCGCATGCTGATGGACGTGCTGGCCGCGCGTGTCGACAAGCTGGGCGTGCACGTGCGCTACGACAGCCGCGTGCTGGCCCTAATTGCCGATGATGCCGGCGCTGTGCACGGCGTGGTCGTCCGCACCGATGGCCGCGTGCAGTACGCGCGTGCGCGCCGGGGTGTCGTGCTCTGCGCCGGCGGGTTCGCGATGAACCGCGACATGGTGCGGCGCCATGCCCCCAAGCTGCTGCGCGCCAGCGAGCCGATTGGCAGCCCAGGCGATGACGGCTCG
>RepKanNP_Acetate_BrdU_F21BDRAFT_1000436_pt1 | contig 15283 bp, 10 predicted proteins | sample RepKananBrdUF21B_FD_10624 | JGI IMG/M metagenome (IMG submission 10624)
CCGCCGGCATGGAGTGGCTGATGATGCAGGAGCGCTCCGCGCCGCTGGGCTGGCAACGTGACCCGGTCACGCGCGCGTGGCAAGCGCTGCGCTATGGTCAGGCGCGCACGCTCAACCGTGACGAACCTGTGCGCCATGTCAGCCTGTTCGAAGCACAGGCATGGTGCGGCTGGGCTGGCCGCCGCCTGCCGACCGAGGATGAGTGGGAAATGGCTGCCGTGCAGGGCCGGGCTGGCTTCCACTGGGGGCAGGTGTGGGAGTGGACCGCATCACCGTTCGAGCCGTATCCGGATTTTGTGCCGGGTGTGCCGCGCGGCCGCGTGGCAGGCCTGTCGGCGCCGCATTTTATGACGATGCAAGCGGTGCGGGGCGCGGCTGCCCACACGCCGCAACGGGCACACCATCCGCGCTTCCGTGGGTTCTTGCTGCCGGAGCGTGATGACATCTTTGTCGGCTTCCGCACGTGCGCACTGTGAGTTCGGCGCAGACAAAAGAAAAGGCCCCTTGCGGGGCCTTTTTCATTGGGGCGATGCGCTTAGCTGATCAACGATCGAAATCGCGCGAGCGGCCCTTGCTGCCGTAGCTGCTGCGGTTGCCGTCACGGTCGCCATAGCTGCGACGCGGTGCGCCTGTGCCGTTGCTATCGCCGAAGCGGCTGCCGCCGTTGTTGTCGCCGAAGCGACGCGGTGCACCTTCGCGAGCGCCATAGCCTTCGCGGTTGCCGTCACGGTTGCCGTAGCCGCCGCCGTTGCTGTTGCTATTGCCGAAGCCACGGTTGCCGTCTTGCGTACGGGCCGGGCGCTGTTGCCAGTCGCCACGGGCTTGCTGGCCTTGGCCGTACGACTGGCGCGGGGCGCGGTCATCACGGTTCCACTCGCGCTGGCCGCCTTGGCCTTGGTAGCCACCGCCACCATTGCCGTTGCGATCATCACGACGCGGGGCGAAGCCGTCACGGTCGCCGCCGAAGCTGCGCTGGAAGCGGCCTTCGCTGTTGCCGCCATTACCACCGGCGCCACCTTGGCGTGCGCCGTAGCCTTCGCGTTGGCCGCGGTAGCCGCCGCCATTGCCACCACCGTTTCCACGGTAGCCGCCACGGTCACCGCCGGCACGCGGGCCACCGGTGCGGGGCTTGGCCGAACGCTTCGGCTCCAGGCCTTCAATCACGGATGCGTCGATGCGGCGATCCACGAAGCGCTCGATGCGGCGCCATTGGAACGTATCGTTGTGGTTCACCAGGTTGATGGCGATACCACTACGGCCGGCACGGCCCGTGCGGCCGATACGGTGCACGTAGTCTTCGGCTTGCTTGGGCAGGTCGAAGTTGACCACGTGCGTGATGTCCGGCACGTCGATGCCGCGAGCGGCCACGTCGGTGGCCACCAGCACGCGCAGCTGGCCACGGCGCAGTGCCGTCAGCGTACGGTTGCGCGCGCCTTGGTGCATGTCGCCATGCAGGGCGCCAGCGGAGAAACCATGCTCGGTCAGGCGTTCGGCCAGCGAGTCGGCGTCACGCTTGGTGGCCGTGAAGACGATGGCCTGCTTGAGCGACGAATCGCGCAGCAGGTGGTCGAGCAGTTGCTGCTTGTGCGAGACGTCGTCGGTGAAGTGCAGACGCTCTTCGATGTTGCTTTGGTCAACCTTGGCAGCGGCGATTTCAATACGCTGCGGGTCGCGCATCATGCGCTCGGCCAGCTGTTCGATGCGGCGGTCCATGGTGGCCGAGAACATCAGCATCTGGCGCGTAGCCGGCGTGGCGCCGACGATGGCTTCGATGTCGTCCGAGAAGCCCATGTCCAGCATGCGGTCAGCTTCGTCAAACACGAGCATGTCGAGCGCCGACAGGTCGATGCGGCCCGAGTCGATGTGGTCGAGCAGGCGGCCCGGCGTGGCGATGATGATGTCCGGCATGCGTGCCAGCATGTCGAGCTGCTTCGGGTACGGCATACCGCCCAGGATGCTTGCGCAGACGATACGGCGCAGATGGCGGCCGTATTGTGCGGTGGCGGTGGTCACCTGCAGGGCCAGTTCACGCGTGGGCGTGAGCACCAGCAGCGACGGCTTGGCCGGGCTGGGGCGCGGGCGGCGGCCCTTCATGCGTTGCGGCGGGCCGTCCATGCGCGGACGCTGCGGCTCGGGCTGCTCGCTGATGCGCTGGATGGCCGGCAGGATGAAGGCCGCGGTCTTGCCCGAACCGGTCTGGCTCGTGACCAGCAGGTCGCGACCCGACAGGCAGGCCGGGATGGCTTGCGCTTGCACCGGCGTCGGCGTGGTGTAGTTCACTTCGCCGAGCGCGCGGACGATGCGATCGTCCAGGCCCAGCTCAGCGAATGCGCTCGCACGCGTTGCGGCTTCGGCGAGGAGGTTGTCGGTATTGGTATTGATGGTTTCAGCGTGCGCAATAGCGCCGCTGCCGTCTTGAGGCTGCGTCATGTCGAATAGGTAGTAAGGCTGCCGCGTCGACCGCTCACATGAGGCAGACGACGGAAATGGGATACGGCGACCGGTTAATCACGGGCGTCGGCGCCAATCGGATAAGGCCGGTTCGACAGACGGGCTGCAGAACGGACAGACGGGGGAGTGGGCCGGCCTCAGGCTGAATGTGAATCACATGGATCAGCGAGGTGGGGCGGCGGTCCCTGCGGCGTGATGTGAATCCACGCGGGAGATCGGAGACGATGCCAAGCACAATGGCAATCGGCTGCGCATGCTACGGGGCGGAACTGTGAGCAATGCACGCCGGCGTAGAAACCGGCACATCGATCAACCGCAATGAGGCAGTAAGCAGCCAAGCCTCGAACTATAGCACGATTTTTTGCAGTGCGCAAAAAATAAATGCGGGCTGTATTACAACAGGTTGCCGGAACGGGAGCGCGTCCTATACTCAAAACACCGGCCATTCACGGTCGGCAAGGGGCGGATGATGGAATTCCCGATGGCCTTCTCCAACCTATACCTGTTGCTCGCCGTCTGCGTGGCGGGCGTGATCGGACTGGTGTCTGCACCACTGGCGATCCGAGGTGCGCGGATAGGGATCCGTGTGCTGCTGACGATCATTGGGGTGCTGATCGGGCTGCTCGTGCTCGAAGCGCTGCCGGTGTTGACCTAGATGACCCGGGGCCATCCGCAACCATAGGCCCGCCCGATTGTGGCGGGCCTCGTCATTTGAAGGCCGGAAAAACAAAAAGCCAGGCGATGGTTCCCTGGCTTTTGTTGTCTATGCGTTGGTCCCGCCGACAGGAATCGAACCTGTATCTCACGCTTAGGAGGCGCGTGCACTATCCATTGTGCTACGGCGAGTGACCTGCCCCGGGTGACGCGAAAGGCCGCCCGAGCGAGCGGCGATTCTACGCAATTTGCCCCGCCAAGGCCAGACAGCCTAGGCCTTTGCAGCCTTTTCGGAAGCCGCTTCCACGGCCAGTGCCTCACGCCGGAAGTTGCGCGAGGCTGCGTGATAGAACGGCCGCGGGCAGAACTGCCGCGCCACGAATGAAGCCAGCAAGGTCGCGGCGAGCAAGTGGAACATCATGTTCTGGCTGCGCGTCATCTCCATGACGATCACGCTGGCGGTGATGGGCGCCTGCGTGGCCGCTGCCAGAAACGCGGCCATCGACACCAGTACCAATACGCGCTCGTCGGCAAGGCCCGCAGTGAGCTGCCACAAGTGCTGGCCCAGTCCCGCGCCAATTGCCAACGACGGCGTGAAGATGCCGCCCGGAATGCCCGCAAAGTAGGACGCCACAGTCGCGGCCAGCTTGGACACGCCAAACCAGTGTGTCTCGATCGGGTGGCCGTTGAGCAGTGCAGCCACTTGCTCATAGCCGGTGCCATAGGTATCGCCGTGCGTGCTGGCGCCGATGCATGCGAGGACGACGCCACAACCAAACGCAGTCCACACCGGATGCTGTTGAACGCGCTGCCCGATGGCTGCGGGCAGAATCCCCGTAACACCGCCCAGCAACAGCTTGGCGAACAACCCGCCGAACACGCCACACACCAGCGCGGCCAGCACGATCCACGGCCACGCTTCGCGCAGAAATAGGATGGGCTCGTGCACCTGGAAATACGGGTTGTTGCCGACGATCGCCAGCGACAGGAAGCCCGAGGCCAGCACGCCCGCCAATACCAGGCGATCCCATCGCAGCGAGGCACCTTTGCCCAGTTCTTCAATGGCGAAGACCACCCCAGCCAGCGGTGTGTTAAACGCCGCCGCCAAGCCACCAGCCGCGCCGGCAGTCAACAGCGCCTGCGCATGAAAACCGACACGCACGCCGGCGCGATGCTGCCACCAAGATCCCCAAGCCAGCATGGCCGCCGCGCCCACCTGCACGGATGGCCCCTCGCGCCCGACGGATGCGCCCAGGAACAACGCCACTGCTGTCAGCCCGATCTTCCACAACGCTTGCGGAAAGGACACCAGCGTCGTCTGCGCCACCCCAAACGGCGGCAGATGCTGCGTGGCGATAACTTGCGGGATGCCGCTGCCGCGCGCCTGCGGTGCCACACGCAACGTCAGCCAGCGCAACGCCGCCAACCCCGGCGGCAGGAGCACGAGTGTCGCCCACGTGTAGTGCGTATGCAGGGCGCGTTGCCACGCCAGCGCGGTATCCGCCACCCATGAGAACACCAATGAGAACACCGCCACGCCCATCGCGCCGGCCAGGAAAATCGAGAACCGCAGCCCGTTGCGCGACATGCGCGAGGTTTGCCGGAGTTTGCGATCCAAGGCACGCAAAACGCGCTCGCGCAACGCGGCCAATGGAGAAGAGGGTGGGGAGGGCGTATCACTCATGGAAAGGCAGGCAGGGGCGACGCAAACTGCGGCACAGAGGGACTATTCGAGCGGCGTGAAGCTTTGATGATGGTAGGGGTTTTGTGTGAAGCGCCCCACAATTCGGATGCGATTGTGGGGTAGCAAACGCTAAATCGAACGAACGATCGGTCACCGAATCTGATTTAAGTATTACGAACTTTGCATGATTGTTCACGGAAGTTATGCTTCCCCTCTCATCGGAAATTCTTTTTTGGCGACCAACATGCTGACATCCGAAGAACGGGACGATCCGTGGACGGTGGAGTCGTCGCTGGATAGCCTGCTACCGAAGCAACGGCCAGGGACGATCGATCGCCCGATCTATTTTCGTCATACCGATACCCCTGACGGTCACGTCATCAAGCAGTTTCCGGACGGCTCGCGCCAGCTCGTGCGCTTTATCGGCCTGGAAGAACAGGTCGTCAAGCACTTCCTGTAACCCCACTTTCCCTTCATCAACGGCTGGGCGCGTCACATTTGTGACGCGCCGTATGACATGCAGCGTTGTGTTTCCTGGCAATGCGCTGCGTCGTGAACGCCCTATCATTCGCGAATAAATTTGCCTAGGCGATTGATAAGTTCATGGGAAGTATGCAGGGGTTTGCGCCGGCTCAGCAGCCGGTCCGCGAAGAGTGCGCTGGGGAGTTGGCCGCCGTTGCGCCGCCCACCGTCGACATGGTGGTGCCTTGGCCGGTGCGCGAATGGGCGCCTACCGTTACCGCAACCGAAGCGATTGCCATGCGCGCCGCTCTGGAGCGCGGCAACGTGCTGCATTTCCCTGCCCTGGATTTTCCGTTGAATACGCGTGAGCGGCGCTTTCTTGATGCGCGTTGGTCTGACGGCAAGACGAAAAACATCAACCTGCGCGCCAACGAGACCGCTGTGCGCGGCGCAGTGGGCGCGCCTGTTGACCTGCGCGACCTTTCCACGCTGATCCGCCGCTACGCCGATGCTGCCGAGCGTCTGGTGCTTGCGCTGTTTCCCGACTATGGCCCGCACCTCAAGCGCGCCGGCACCTCGCTGCGACCCGCGGAGATCGCCGGGCGCGCGGTGAGCTGGCGCAAGGACGACACACGCCTGCATGTCGACGCCTTTCCGTCGAACCCGTTGTACGGCCAGCGTTTGCTGCGTGTGTTCCACAACGTGGATCCGGATGCGGCGCGCATCTGGCGCATCGGTGAGCCGTTTGCGCATTTCGCCAAGCGCTTCGTACCGAAAACGCGAGGCATGCTGCCCGGACAGCCCTGGCTGATGCACAAGCTGCGCATCACGAAGCGCCCGCGCTCGGATTACGACCATCGCATGCTGCAGCTGCATGATTTGGCGAAAGCCGATCTGCAATACCAGCGCAGTGCTCCGCAGCAGACCTTCGCGTTTGCGCCGGGTGCGACGTGGGTGGTATTCAGCGATCAGGCGTTGCATGCCGCCATGCGCGGCTGCGCGATGATGGAGCAGACCTTCTACCTAGACCCCGCTGCGATTGCCGATCACACGCACTCGCCGGAAGCCGTGCTCGCGCGCCTGCTCGGCAGACCGCTGCGCTAGTCGTGCAACGAAAAACGCCGCCGGACAAAGCGGCGGCGTTGAGCGTTCAACTGCGATATTCAGTCAGCGACCTTGTCACTCGGATACTTGAACGAATCACGCAGCAGGAAGCTCATCGGAATATCGAGCTTTGCCCCGTTGGGCGGAATCGGCTGCAGGAACCACTTCTTGTAGAGCTTCTCAGCCTCGTAGTCGAGGATGATGTTGGTCATCGCGCGGTCGACCATCCGCTTGAATTCGGCGTCGTCCTTGCTGAGCATGATCGCGTACGGCTCGATCGTCAGCATGTCGCCGACCACGGCGTAGTCGCTCGGTTTCTTGGCGTTGGCACGAAAACCGTAGAGCAGCACGTCGTCCATGGCAAAGGCATCGGCCTTGCCGGCTTCGACCATGGCGAAGGCCTCGCCGTGGTCCTTTGCTTCGATGATGTTCATGCCCAGCACGCGCGCGTCGTTCACCTTGCGCAACTCGGTGATGTTGGTGGTGCCCTTGGTCGAGACCACCGTCTTGCCGCGCAGGTCGTCCCACTTGCGGATGCCCGACGATGTCTTGACGATCATCCGGCTGCCGGCGATGTAGTGCGGGATGGTGAAGGCCACTTTCTCGCGGCGCTCGCGCGTGTTGGTGGTCGAACCGCATTCCACATCAGCCTTGCCTTCGGCGATGGTAGGAATACGCGAAGACGACGTCACCATCACATACTGCACCTTCAGGTCGGGACGCTTGAGTTCGGTACGCAGCTTGTCGACCACACGCAGGCAGAGATCCATCGCATAACCAATGGGCTTCTTGTCGGCGTCGTAGAACGAGAACGGCACGGAACTCTCACGATGCGCAACGCGGACGGTACCGGTATCACGAATGCGGTCGAGAACGGGTGTGGCAGAGGCCAGGGCAGTGCCCGGCGCAAAGACGGACAGCGAGATGGTCAGAAAAGCGGAAAGCAGCGCTGCGATCGGCAGCGTGCGCTTGAAGCACAGCATGGTTGTATCCCCCGGAAAGAATGGCGGCCCGCCTTATCGTTATGTCCGGCTTGTGGCCGGAGGGCCTGCCGCATGATACGGCGCGACGAGCGAGCCTGCAGGTCCGCACTTTTGCTCTGTTGTAAGCAGGCCGCAAGACTGGATTCCATGCTCTAGAAATCTGCTTGCAGGTGAGACGGGGTGCGTGCCTGACAGTGGTGCGTGACGCACATCAAGCGTGCGCGGATTGCACTGCATCAGCCTTGCGGCTGGCGCGTCGCACCCTTGTGGCGTGGGGCGCGCGCAAGCTTGACGCGGCATGCGTTGTTGCGGTGCAAATCCGCTCGGGGCTTGGCTTTGTGAGTCGTCTCGGCGTTTTTCCCTACCGGGTTTGTCCTGACTGCCCGAGACGGACAAGGGGCGCTATGCTCAGGCCATGTCTTGTTCGCAAGGCATCGAGGAGAGACTCTTCCGGCCCGCCGAAAGCGGGCCGTTTTCTTTGGTGCGAACCTTTGACGCACCCGATATCAGCGTTGCCCGGTTCAGCTTTGATTGGGCAACACATTGCCCGGCTGCGACGACTGCCGCGGCCAGTTCGAGAACGCGAAGATCCACAGCGCCACGAGGTTCACCAGCGGTAGTAGCACCAGCAGCGTCCACCACTGCGAGAAACCGGTTCGCAGCAAGACCTGCCGCACCGGGATACCTACCACGATCAGGGCGATCAACAAGCCGAACAGTCCGCGCATCAGTGTTCCCCTTCGCTAACGTTGTGGATGGAAGCGGCCGGAAAAGCGAGCCCGGCGGCACAAGCGTTATAGCACCGACGCGCGCAAGCGCAATGACGCCGGATGGCTGCCGCGCGGGCCGACTACAATACGCGCCTTCCGGCCCCACGCGGCCCGCATCCTTTATCACTCCAGCATGGCCCTGTTTTCCATTACCGATGCGCAACTGGCGTTCGGCCACGTGGCGCTGCTCGACCACACCGATTTCTCGCTGGAAGCTGGCGAGCGCGTCGGCCTGATCGGCCGCAACGGCACCGGCAAGTCGTCGCTGCTCAAGATCGTGGCCGGCACGACGGCCCCCGACGACGGCCTGATCGCCCGCCAGAGCGGTGTCACCTCGGCTTATGTGCCGCAGGAACCCGTATTCGACCCCGATCAGACGGTGGCCCAAGCCGTGGCGATGGGCGTGCCGCATGCCGCTGGCCTGCTCGCCGAGTACGAGGCGCTGATCGCCACCATGGGCGATGCGCACGATGACGAGGCGATGCATCAGCTGCATGCCCTGCAAGCCCAGCTCGACGCCGCTGATGCCTGGCAATTGCACACCCGTGTGGAAACCACCATCGCGCAGCTTGGTTTGCAGCCGGGTGCGCGCATCGGTTCGCTCTCCGGCGGCCTGACCAAGCGCGTGGCGCTGGCGCAGGCGCTGGTGGGGGCGCCTGACATTCTGTTGTTGGACGAGCCGACCAACCACCTCGACTACGACTCCATCCGCTGGCTGGAAGACTTGCTGCTCGCTTTCCGCGGCAGCGTGCTGTTCATCACACACGATCGCGCGTTCCTCGACCGTGTCGCCACGCGCATCATCGAACTGGACCGCGGCAAGCTGCGTTCATACCCCGGCAACTTCACCGCGTATCAGGAGCGCAAGGCACAGCAGTTGGAAGCCGAAGCGCTGGAAAATGCCCGCTTCGACAAGCTGCTCGCGCAGGAAGAAGTGTGGATCCGCAAGGGCGTGGAAGCGCGCCGCACACGCAGCGTCGGCCGCGTCGCACGGCTGGAACAGATGCGTGTGGATCGCCAGGCGCGTCGTGAAGTGCAGGGCAACGTCAAGCTCGAAGTCTCACAGGGCGACCGCTCCGGCAAGATCGTCGCCGAGCTGACCGATGTGACCAAGCAGTACGGTGACAAGACCGTGGTCGACAACTTCACCGCCACCATCATGCGTGGCGACAAGGTGGGCATCCTGGGCGCCAACGGCGTCGGCAAGACCACGCTGCTCAAGCTGATCCTCGGCGAACTGGCACCCGATTCGGGCACGGTGCGCAACGGCACCAACCTGCAGGTGGCGTATTTCGACCAGATGCGCGCGCAACTGGACCTGAACCGCTCGCTGGCCGACACCATCAGCCCGGGCAGCGACTGGATTGAGGTCAATGGCCAGCGCAAGCACGTGATGAGCTATCTGGGCGACTTCCTCTTCCCGCCCGAGCGGGCACGCTCGCCGGTGGCGTCGCTGTCGGGCGGCGAGCGCAACCGGCTGCTGCTGGCGCGCCTCTTCGCGCGCCCGGCCAACGTGCTGGTGCTGGATGAGCCGACCAACGATCTGGACATCGATACGCTCGAGCTGCTGGAAGAGCTGCTGCAGGAATACAGCGGCACGGTGTTCCTGGTCTCGCACGATCGCGCGTTCGTCGACAACGTCGTCACCTCGGTGATCGCCGCCGAAGGCGAGGGCCGCTGGCGTGAATACGTGGGTGGGTTCTCGGATTGGCAGACGCAATCGGCGCGTTCGGCGCAGATGGCCAAAGCTGCCACGCCGGTTGCCGAAGAGAAAAAGCCCGAAGCCGCCAAGCCCCGCGAGCGCGCCACGGTCAAGCTCAGCTACAAGGAACAGCGCGAGCTGGAGGCGTTGCCCGCCACCATCGAGGCGCTGGAAACCGAGCAGAAGCAAGTCAACGCCGAACTGGAAGACGGCGCGATCTACGGACGTGATCCGGAGCGCGCCCAGAAGCTGGCCGAGCGCCACGAGGCCATCGAGCTGGAACTGCTGGAGGCACTTGAGCGCTGGGAAGCCCTCGAAGGCAAGCGCGCCGGTACGGCGTGATGTTGCCGTAGTCCGTCAATATGTCAGCGGGATGTCGACTGTGCGTCGCATCCTGATGCTGACGATCCCTCCGCATTGTTGAGGGCGGCTTCCTTTACAATGCGCGCTGCATTCCGGTGCTCAGGGCAGACCCTGAGCCCGCCAGTTTTTCCGCCTTCCATGAGCAAAACCTCCCAATACAGCGAATCGTCGATCAAGGTCCTCAAGGGCCTGGAACCGGTCAAGCAACGGCCGGGCATGTACACGCGCACCGACAACCCCCTGCATATCGTGCAGGAAGTGATCGACAACGCCGCCGACGAGGCGTTGGGCGGCTTCGGCAAGCTGATTGCCGTGACGCTGCACAAGGACGGCAGCGTGAGCGTGGAAGACGAGGCGCGCGGCATTCCCGTCGGCATCCACCCGGAAGAGGGTGTGTCGGTGGTCGAGATCGTCTACACGCGCCTGCACGCGGGCGGCAAGTTCGACAAGGGCAGTGGCGGCGCGTATGCGTTCTCCGGCGGCCTGCACGGCGTGGGCGTGTCGGTCACGAACGCGCTGTCGACGCGGCTGGAGGTGACGGTTTGGCGTGATGGCAATGTGTCCACGCTTACCTTCTCCGGCGGCGACGTCATTGAGCCGCTCGCCACCCGCAAGGCCGAGCGCGGCGAGAAGAAGAGCGGCACGCGCGTACGCGCCTGGCCGGACGCCAAGTATTTCGATTCCGAGAACATCCCCCAGGCCGAGCTGCAGCGTTTGCTGCGTAGCAAGGCTGTGCTGCTGCCGGGCGTGAAGGTCACGCTCACGCTGGAGAAAACTGGCGAGACGCTCGAGTGGCAGTACGCCGAGGGCCTGCGCGGCTACCTGGTCGAATCGCTCGCGCAAGGTAGCGGCGCCGAGCCGGTCATCCCGCTGTTCGAGGGCGAACACTTTGCTGACCCTGACAAGTCCGGCGAAGAAGGCTTTGCCCTGGGCGAAGGCGCCTCGTGGGTGGTGGCGTGGACGGAAGAGGGCTCGCCGGTGCGCGAGTCGTACGTCAACCTGATTCCGACGCCTGCTGGCGGCACGCATGAATCGGGCTTGCGCGAAGGCCTGTTCCAGGCCGTGAAGAGCTTTGTCGAGATGCACGCGCTGCAGCCCAAGGGCGTCAAGCTGATGCCCGAAGACGTGTTTGCGCGCGCTTCGTTCGTGCTGTCGGCCAAGGTGCTGGACCCGCAGTTCCAAGGTCAGATCAAGGAACGCCTGAACAGCCGCGATGCGGTGCGGCTCGTTTCCACGTTCAGCCGCCCCGCGTTGGAGTTGTGGCTGAACCAGCATGTCGAGCACGGCAAGAAGCTGGCCGAACTCGTCATCAAGCAAGCACAGGCCCGCACGCGCGCGGCACAGAAGGTCGAGAAGAAGAAGGGCTCCGGCGTGGCCGTGCTGCCTGGCAAGCTGACCGATTGCGAATCCGACGACATCACCCGCAACGAACTCTTCCTGGTGGAGGGCGATTCCGCCGGCGGTTCCGCCAAGATGGGCCGTGACAAGGAATTCCAGGCGATCCTGCCGCTGCGCGGCAAGGTGCTGAACACGTGGGAAACCGAGCGCGACCGCCTGTTCGCCAACAACGAAGTGCACGACATTGCGGTCGCCATCGGCGTCGATCCGCATGGCCCGACCGACACGGTTGACCTCTCCGGCCTGCGCTACGGCAAGATCTGCATCCTGTCTGATGCGGACGTGGACGGCGCCCATATCCAGGTGCTGCTGCTCACGTTGTTCTTCAAGCACTTCCCGCAACTGATCGACCGCGGGCACGTATGCGTGGCCCGCCCGCCGCTGTATCGGGTCGATGCCCCGGCGCGCGGCAAGAAGCCCGCGCAGAAGCTCTACGCGCTGGACGATGGCGAGCTCGAAGCCATTGAAGACAAGCTGCGCAAGGACGGCGTCAAGGAAGGCGCGTGGCAGATCTCCCGCTTCAAGGGCCTGGGCGAAATGAGCGCCGAGCAGCTCTGGGAAACCACCATGAACCCTGACACGCGCCGCCTGCTGCCCGTGAAACTAGGCGAACTGGGCGAAGAGCAGACCATCGGCGTGATGAACATGCTGATGGGCAAGGGCGAAGCCGGCGCGCGCCGCACATGGCTGGAAGCGCGCGGCAACGAAGTCGAAGCCGATATTTGATCGCTGACTGAACGATGAAGTTGTTCCGACGATTCGCTTTGCTGCTCACGGCGCTGGCCCTGTTGGCCAGCCAGCCGGCGCGCGCGGATGTCTACGGCTACATCGACGAGAACGGCCTTGCGCACTTCGCCTCCGAACGTCTGGACGACCGCTACGTGCTCTTCATGAAGGGCGCGGCAGTGGCGGGCAGACCGGGCGACAAGAGCGACAACGCCATCGCCCTGCCGGCCACCGAGCTGCCGGACGCCGATGCCTACCTAGCTGCCAGCAAGCGAGATGCGCTGGACAACGCGGGTGATATGCGCCAGCGCCTCGTGCGCGCGGTGCTGCAGCACCCGAACGTGCCGACGGTCGAGCCGCTGATTCGCCAGGAAGCGGGCAAGCGCGGTATCGACCCGGCACTCGTGAAGGCCGTGATTGCTGCCGAGTCCGGCTTCAACCCGCAGGCTGTGTCACCCAAGGGGGCGATCGGGCTGATGCAGGTGATTCCCGACACGGGCGCACGCTATGGCGTGATCGGAGATGCGCGCCGCACGGCCGCGCAGAAACTGGCCGACCCCAAGATCAACATCACCACGGGCGTGCGCTATTTGAGCGATCTGCTGCGCATGTTCTCCGGCAATCTTGAACTGGTGCTCGCCGCCTACAACGCGGGCGAGGGCGCCGTGCAGAAGCACGGCAACGACATCCCGCCCTACGCCGAGACGCAGAACTACGTGAAGACGGTGATGCAGTTCTATCGCTACTACAACCCGATGGCTGAGATGAACGGGGCGGGCGGCTTCATGACCGTGAGCGCCAACGGTGCCATGGTCACGCGCAAGCCCGGTCGCACGGGCCGGCCCGCACGCATTGAAGTGGTACTGGACCCGGCCACCGGCGTGGTCACGAACGCACAACAACATTGATCCTGGTGGCGCCGCATGAATGCGCGCCGCCTTCGCTTGAGCTTCCATGGAACAACAAGACATCCTCTTCGACCCTAGCGAGCCGGCCGAAGCGCTCACGCTTGGCGCCTATGCCGAGCGCGCCTACCTCGACTACGCCGTCAGCGTGGTCAAGGGCCGCGCACTACCCGAGGTGGCCGACGGCCAGAAGCCGGTGCAGCGCCGCATCCTGTTTGCGATGCATGAGATGGGCCTGCGCTCTGACGCGAAGCCCGTCAAGTCGGCCCGCGTGGTGGGCGACGTGCTGGGTAAATTCCACCCGCACGGTGACCAATCCGCCTACGACGCGCTGGTGCGTCTGGCGCAGGATTTCTCGCTGCGCTACCCGTTGATCGACGGCCAAGGCAACTTTGGCTCGCGCGACGGCGACGGTGCGGCGGCGATGCGGTACACGGAAGCGCGCCTGACGCCCATCTCGCGCATGCTGCTCGAAGAACTGGACCAGGGCACGGCCGATTTCGTCCCCAACTACGACGGCTCAATGGACGAGCCGAAGCTGCTGCCGGCGCGCTTGCCGTTCGTGCTGCTCAACGGCGCATCGGGCATCGCGGTGGGCATGGCCACGGAAATCCCGTCGCACAACCTGCGCGAAGTAGCCACCGCCGCTGTGGCGCTCATCCGCGACGACAAGCTCACCAGCACCGACCTGATGCAGTACATGCCGGGTCCGGACTATCCGGGCGGCGGGCAGATCATCTCGTCGCCGGCGGACATCGCGCAGGTGTACGAAACCGGCCGCGGCAGCCTGAAGGTGCGCGCGCGCTGGAAGATCGAAGAGCTCGCACGCGGCCAGTGGCAACTGGTGGTCAACGAACTGCCGCCCAACACCTCGTCGCAGAAGGTGCTGGAGGAGATTGAAGAGCTGACCAATCCGAAGGTGCGCACGGGCAAGAAGTCGCTGTCGCCGGATCAGCTCACCATGAAGCAGACCATGCTCGGCCTGCTGGATGCGGTGCGCGATGAATCGGGCAAGGATGCCCCGGTGCGCCTGGTGTTCGAACCCAAGAGCAAGAACATTGACCAGCAGGAGTTTGCCAATTCGCTGCTGGCGCATACGTCGCTGGAGCAGGGTGCCTCCATCAACTTGGTGATGATCGGCATGGATGGCCGGCCGCGGCAGAAAGGTCTGGCCGAGATCCTGCGCGAGTGGATCAGCTACCGCTTTGCCACGGTCACGCGCCGTACGCGCCATCGCCTGGGCAAGGTGGAAGACCGTATCCACATCCTCGAAGGCCGGCAGATGGTGCTGCTGCGCATCGAGGACGTGATTCGCATCATCCGCGAGAGCGACGAGCCCAAGGCGGCGCTCATCCAGGCCTTCAACCTGAGCGATCGCCAGGCGGAAGACATCCTGGAAATCCGCCTGCGTCAACTCGCGCGCCTGGAAGCCATCAAGATCGAGCAGGAACTGAAGAACCTGCGCGAAGAGCAGTCCGAGCTGGACGTGCTGCTGAAGTCCGAGACCATGATGCGCCGTCGCATCATCAAGGAGATCGAGACCGACGCGAAGCAATACGGCGACGACCGCCGCACCCTCATCCAGGAAGAGCGCCGTGCCGCTGCCGAGGTGAAGGTCATCGACGAGCCCGTCACGGTGGTCGTCTCGCAGAAGGGTTGGGTGCGCACGCGCCAGGGTCATGGCCACGACGCCACGCAATTCGGCTTCAAGGCGGGCGATACGCTGTACGACACGTTTGAATGTCGCACGACCGATGCGCTGCTGATCTTCGGCACGCGCGACGACAAGGGTACGGGCCGCGTCTACTCCGTGGCCGTGGCGAATCTGCCGGGCGGCCGTGGCGACGGTGTGCCGCTGACCACGCTGATCGAACTGGCACCGGGCACGCATATCGCCCACACGTTCGCTGGCCATGCCGAGCAGAACCTGGTGATCTCCACGCGCGGCGGCAACGGCTTCATGGCCAAGGTGAGCGACATGGTCGGCCGCCAGAAGGCCGGCAAGGCGTTCCTGACGCTGGATGAGGGCGACCAACCCAACAAGCCGGCACCCGTACCGGAAGACGCATACGGTGTGGCTT
>RepKanNP_Acetate_BrdU_F21BDRAFT_1000444_pt1 | contig 15146 bp, 11 predicted proteins | sample RepKananBrdUF21B_FD_10624 | JGI IMG/M metagenome (IMG submission 10624)
GCGCTGGGCGCAACCGTGGCCGCCACGCTGGCGGCGTGCGGCGGGGGCAGCGACAGCGCCGCGCCCGTCGCCAACCCCGGCGGCACGAACGTGCCCTCCACCAGCGCCAGCAAGAAGGTGCTGGTGGTGGGCGTGGACGGCGCCACCTATGCACAGGTGCAGAGCGCGCTGCTGCAGCGCAGCCTGCCGAACCTGGGCGCGCTGTCCGTACTGCCCGCTTCGACCGGCGGCACGCTGGGCACCACCACCGCACAACCGCCACTGGATACGCCGAGCTGGGCCACCGTGCTGTCAGGCACCTGGCAGAACCGCCACGGCGTCACCGACGACACCGTCACCACCCTGGCCACCCCGACCGTCTTCAGCTACGCGCGCACCGCCGCCAAGGCCGCTGGCACCACGCAGCGCCTGGGCGCGGCCGTCAGTTCGGCCGTGCTGCCAGCGCTGCTCAAGGCTGATCAACAGGCCGGTAACCTCGATACGCTGGTCGACTGCGCCCAGGTGGACAGCTGCGTCACGCAAAACAGCGCGCGCCTCGTGCAGTCGGGCTATGACGTCGTCTTTGCGCAGTACACTGCGCCCGCCGCTGCCGCACTCGCCTCGGGCCTGCAAAGCGATGCGTACGCCGCCGCCCTGAGCAGCGTCGACCAGGCGCTCGGCACGCTGCAGGCCGCCATCGCCCAACGCCGCACCGCCAACCCGAACGAGGACTGGCTCGTGGTCGTCACGACCAGCCACGGGCTGGATGCCACCGGCGCCACCACCTCGGCGCCCACGCTGGAAAACCGCACCGCCTTCATCGCGCTCAACAAGACCGTCAATCCGGCGCTGGGCAAGAACGGCACGGCGGCCCCCACGACCGAAGCTGCGCTGGCCGCCCTGCCGAGCGAGGCCGACATCGTGCCGACCGTGTTGGCACAACTGAACGCTGCCGTGCCGACTACGGCACACAAGCTCGACGGCGCTGCGCTCACGGCCAGCACGGTGGGCGTGCGCAACCTCCAGAGCACGGTGGGCGCCTACAACGCCTCGCTCGTGTTGAGCTGGCAAAACCCGACCACCGCCAGCGGCCCGATCACCGTGCTGCGCGACGGCACGCAAGTCGCCACGCTGCCCGCCACGGCCACGCAGTACACCGACAGCAACATCGCCACAACCAACGGCCTGTACCGCATCAACTACACGCTGGTGCGCAATAACGTGCCGGTGTCGATGCTCGCGCAGATCAACTACGTGGCGCCGATACCGCTGGCGACGACGCTGACCAACAGCTTGGTGACGTACTACAGCTTCGACCCGCTGCCGCCGACGGATCGCAAGAACAGTTCGACGCTGGGCCCATGGGTGGCCGGCACCGACGGCGGCTCGGCCGTGACCGACCCGTTTGGCGGCAAGGCACTGTCGGTCGATTCGCGCATCGATGCCTACAAGCTCACGCAGACTGGCGCCGACATCGCGCAAAGCCCGCAATTCACCATCGGCTTCTGGTTCAAGTCGGACTGCACGCAGGGCAACGGCACGGGTGAGCCGATCCTCTCCAACAAGAACTATTACTCCGGCGCCAACCCGGGCATTGCCATCGCCCTGTGGGGCGGCTGCGAGGTGCGCTTCAACCTGGGTAGCGGCGGCAAGCGCGACGACATCCAGGGCATGAAGTTCAGCGCCAACCAGTGGGCGTACCTGGCCCTGTCGGTGGACACGCAGGCCAAGCTGTTCAGCGCCTACATCCTCGACCCGGTGCTGGGCGTGCAGAAGACCGAGGACCGCGCCATCGCCAACACCGACGTCACCAAACTCAACGGCCTGGCCACCAAGGTCTGGGGCGTGAACGACGACGCCACGCACAACTACGTGCCCAACAACCCGGGCGCGCTCAAGGGCGTGATGGCCTTTGACGACCTGGCGATGTGGACGCGCCGCCTGACGCTGGACGAACTCAAGTCGATCAACGGCTCGCACCAGCCGCTGTCGTCGCTCAATCCTTGATGCCCCTGATCCCCCCACCCTCACCCCGAACGAGACCGCTCATGAAGCCCTTCATCAACCCTCTCGCGCGGCCGCACTGGCTGGCCGCCATGCTGCTGTGCGCCGCCACCTTGTCGCTGTCGGCCTGCGGCGGCGATTCGAACGATGGCACGCCGAGCACCGGCACCCCCGGCACGGCCCAGCCGGATCAACCCGGCCAACCGCCGGCCAACAAGCCGAACCTGCACTGCGCTCCGTAAGCCGCGCTGCCTCTCCATCGACTTGCGTTTGAGACCGACATGACTTCCAACACCAACAACGGCAACCGCCGCAACTTCCTCAAGATGGCCGGCACGGGGGCGATTTCCGCCGCCGCGCTGGCCGCCTTCCCGCCGTCGATCCGCCGTGCGCTGGCAATTCCCGCCAACAACGCCACCGGCACGATGCGCGATATCGAACACGTGGTGATCCTGATGCAGGAGAACCGCTCGTTCGACAACTACTTCGGCACGCTGCAGGGCGTGCGCGGCTTTGGTGACCGCTTCCCGATCCCGCTGGCCGGCGGCCTGAACGTCTGGCAGCAGACCTACGTGCCAAGCAGTGGCCCGAGCCGCGTGGTACTGCCGTACTACCTGGACAGCAGCGCCGGCAACGCGCAGCGCGTCTCTGGCACACCGCACAGCTACCCCGATGCGCAAAACGCGTGGGACCTCGGCCGCATGAGCAAGTGGCCGACCTACAAGCAGACGCAGTCGATGGGCTACTACAAGCAGGCCGAGCTGGACTTCCAGTTTGCGCTGGCCAACGCCTTCACGCTGTGCGATGCGTACCACTGCGGCTTCCACGGCGGCACCAACACCAACCGCCTGTTCCACTGGACGGGTACGAACGACCCGACGGGCGCAGCGGGCGGCCCCGTCATCGACAACAGCGGCGACCACCTGGATGCCGGCGTCACCTACAACTGGACGACCTACCCCGAGCGCCTGCAAACCGCCGGCGTATCGTGGAAGGTCTACCAGAACATGCCGGACAACTTCACCGACAACCCGCTCGCCGGCTTCAAGGCGTATCGTGACGCCAACGCCGCGCGCGGCAACGCCAAGGATGGCAGCCCGTTCCCGGCCTACACCCCGGCCGATGAGACGATCAGCCCGCTCATCAAGGGCGTGGGCAACACCATGCCCGACGGCGGTTTCCTGCAAGCGCTCAAGGACGACATCGCCGCCGGCCAGCTGCCGCAGGTGTCGTGGATCGTTGCGCCGGCCACCTACTCCGAGCACCCCGGCCCGTCGAGCCCCGTACAGGGCGCGTGGTACACGCAGGAAGTGCTCAACGCGCTCACCGCCAACCCGGCCGTGTGGAGCAAGACCGTGCTCTTCATCAACTTTGACGAGAACGACGGCTTCTTCGACCACGTGCCACCGCCCGCCGCTCCGGCGTATGACAACGGCGTGCTGGCCGGCAAATCGACGGTGAGCACCGCCGGCGAATACCACACCGACAAGAACCCGTACGGCCCGGGCCCGCGCGTGCCGATGTACATTGTCTCGCCGTGGAGCCGTGGCGGCTGGGTCAACTCACAGGCGTTCGACCACACTTCGGTGCTGCGCTTCCTGGAGCTGCGCTTCAACGTCAAGGAGCCGAACATCAGCGCGTACCGCCGCGCCGTGCTGGGCGACCTGACCAGCGCCTTCAACTTCGTCAACCCGAACAACGAAACGTTGCCGACGCTGCCCAGCCGCGACAAGGCCACCGCAGACAGCATCCGCGCAGCGCAGCAGGCCAAGGCCCAGGTGCCGGTGCCCTCGGTGGCCGCGCAGCAGTTGCCCGTGCAGGCCACCGGCACGCGCCCCTCGCGCGCCCTGCCATACGAGCTGCACGTCAGCGCCCGTGAAGACGCCACCAATCGCGCCCTGCGCCTGATCTTCAGCAACACCGGCACGGCCGCCGCCGTCTTCCACGTGTACGACCGCCTGCACCTGGACCGCGTGCCGCGCCGCTACGCCGTCGAACCCGGCAAGATGCTCGACGACGCATGGGATGTCTACACCGCGGACAAGGGCAAGTACGACCTGTGGGTGCTCGGCCCCAACGGCTTCCACCGCGCGTTCTCGGGCGATGTGAGCGCCGTCTCGGCAGCAGGTTCAAGCGCACCGGAAATCCGCGTGTGCTACGACCTGGCCAACGCCGAGGTCTACGTGACGATGATGAACACCGGCACTACCGGCTGCACCTTCACCGTCAAGCCCAACGCGTACCGCACCGACGGCCCGTGGACGTACGACATCCCGGCCGGCAAGCAGCTCGACCAGCACTGGCCGATCGCGCGCCAGGGCAACTGGTACGACTTTACGGTGACGGTGCCCCAGGGCGGCTTCACGCGGCGCTTTGCCGGCCGCATGGAAACCGGCAAGGACAGCGTGTCCGACCCGGCCATGGGCACCTAAGACAGTGAATTAAAAACTAGAAAAATCTGCAGGGAGGAGAACGCGGGCGGCCTTCGCAAGGGGGCCGCCCGTTTCTATTTCAGAGCGCGTGTTGATACGGAAACAGCGCTGCGTTGAAGCCGCCGAGCGCACGCAGATGTGCCCAGTCGAAGCACGGCCCCGGATCCGTCTTGCGGCCCGGCGCAATGTCCGAGTGCCCGGCAATCGCCGCAATCGGATACGCCGCGCAGATCGCCCGCACCAGCGACGCCGTGGTGGCGTACTGCTCGGGCGTAAAGGGCAGATCATCCGTGCCCTCGATCTCGATGCCGACGGAGAAATCGTTGCAGCGCGTACGGCCGAAAAAGTCCGACGCGCCGGCATGCCATGCGCGCGCACCACACGGCGCGAACTGCACACACTCACCCGTGCGGCGCACGAAGAAATGCGCCGACACGCGAACGCCGCGCAACTGGTCGAAGTACGGGTGCGCGTCGCAGTCGAGCGTGTTGGTGAAGAAGTCGAGCACGTCGTCCGTGCCGAAGTCGGTCGCGGACTGCGCAGGCGGCAGGCTGATGTTGTGCAGCACGATCAGGTCGATCGGCATGCCCTCGGGCCGCCCGTCGATATTGGGTGACGGGTGACGGCGCGTGCCACTCACCCAGCCATCGACGTCGACGTGCATGACATGCGATTCAGACATCGCCATTCAGGCCGCTGCCAACGGCTTCAATATCGCGCGGGTCACGGATGCCGAGCTGCTGCATGCGATAGCGCAACTGGCGGAATGACAGGCCGAGCAACTTGGCAGCCGCCGTGCGGTTGAAGCCGGTCTGATCCAACGCGGCCAGGATCACGCTGCGCTCGACCGACTCCAGATACGCCGGCAAGTCGATCGGCAGGGCGATGTTCGGCAGCGACGGTTCCGTTGCTGCGGAAGCAGGCACGGGCTCGGCGGGCTGTGCCATCGGCTGCGGCATGCCAATCGGGCTCGGCACGGGCGCCGGCATATAGACGGCATCGGGCCAGCCCGTCACGGGCGGCGGCGCCATCGTGTGGCCACCCTGCAGACCTTGCGCGGCGGCCTGTGCCTCACGCGTACGGTGGAACAGCGGCGAGCGCTCGATCTCGGCACCGAGTGCGCCCAGATCATCCACGTCGATCGATTCGCCTTCGGCAAACGCATACGCGCGCTCGAGCAGGTTCTCCAGCTCGCGCACGTTGCCCGGAAACGGATACGCACACAACTGCTGCAGCGCCGGACGCGTCAGGCGCTTGGGGCGCGGATCGCCGTAGCGGTTGGCAAGCTGCTCCAGCAACACGCCGGCCAGCACGGGCACGTCTTCACCGCGCTCGCGCAGCGTGGGCATGCGCAGCTCCAGCACGTTCAGGCGGTAGAACAAGTCTTCGCGGAAACGGCCGGCGGCAACCAGGCGCGCCAGGTTCTGGTGGCTCGCACACACCACGCGCACATCGACCGGGTCTTCACGACTCTCGCCGATCTTGCGCACACGGCGCTCCTGCAGCGCGCGCAGCAGTTTCACCTGCATGGTCAACGGCAGGTCAGCCACTTCATCCAGCATGAGGGTGCCGCCGTTGGCGGCCTGGAAGAAGCCCTGGCGGTCACTGTCTGCCCCGGTGAAGGCGCCTTTCACGTAGCCGAAGAATTCGGCTTCCATCAGGTTCTCGGGGATCGCCCCGCAGTTCACGGCCACGAACGGCCGCGACGCACGCGCCGACAGCGCATGGATGGCGCGTGCCGCACGCTCCTTGCCGCTGCCCGACTCCCCGCTGATGACCACCGGCGCCATGCTGCGCGCCAGCCGCATCAGCGAGCGACGCACCTCCTGCATGGCGGCAGAGTGCCCAGGCAGCAAGTCGTTGGTGCGCTCGGCCAAATCGGAGTTGCCCGGGTCCGGATCCCGTTGCTGGCGACCCAGCGCGTTGAGCACGAGGCTGCGCAACTGATCGAGCGAGAGCGGCTTGGCAATGTAGTCGAAGGCGCCAGCCTTGAGCGCTTCCACGGCGTTCTCGGCGCTGCCATACGCTGTGATGACGGCCACCGGCGTGCGGTCTGCCGTGGCCGAGAGCTGGCGCACGAGTTCGATGCCCAGGCCATCACCCAGGCGCATGTCGGTCAGCACCAGTGCAAAACGCTGGCGGGACAAGGCCTCGCGCGCTTCGGCCAATCCGCTGGCGAGCACCACGTCGTGCCCCATGCGGCGCAAGGAGATTTCCAACAGCTCGCGCAGGTCGGCTTCGTCATCAACGACGAGAATGGGTTCGCGAACGATGGCGACTTTGGACATGGATCAGCAGAGAAGCAGCCGGCGGTTCATTCCGCAACGGCCAAAGCGGGTTGATCAAACATCAGGGTGATGACGAAGGCGCGGCGCGGCAATGTGTCGCGCGCCTCCATGGTCAACGCTCCGGTGCGATCGAGCAAGGATTCCAGCGCGATGGCGCCGTACCGGATCTGTGCATCGTTGGCGCTGCACAACTCGCGCGCCATGTAGAGGCCCAGGCCTGTGCCTTGCGCGTCATTCGTGAAGAACGGCTCGAACAGGCTGCGCTGCTGCTCGGTGGGCACTTCGGGGCCGTCATTCCAGATCACGAGTTCAGCGTGCGTCTCATCCAGCGCATAGGCTGCCAGCAGGATCGAGCCCGGCACGCGGCGGCAATAGCGCAGCGCGTTGTCGAGCATGTTGCCGACCACCTGCTGCAGCTGCGCCGGGTCAAACATCACAGGCTTGTCCAGATCCACCGCCAAGCGCAGGAGATTGGGGTTGATCTCGGTCGCCTCACCTGCGCGACGCAAGGCTTCCGCACGCCAGCGCTCCACCACTTCAGGCAGCACTTGCGCGAGTTGCACACGCACACGCTCGCCGCGCGGCCGGCGCGACAGCATCAGCACGTCGGCGACCACCTGATCGAGCCGGCGCACGTTGTCACGGATGATGCGCAGCAGGCGCGTTTCCACGCCGGAGCCTGGGTGGGTACCTACCGAGCGCGCATGCTCACCCTCGCCCGGATCGTCCAGCAGTTCAGCGGCCTGACTGATCGCCGCCAGCGGATTGCGGATCTGGTGCGCGACACTCGCCACCAGCCGACCCATCGAGGCGAGCTTTTCCTGCTGCGCCTGCTCAGCCACGCGCTCCCAGCTTTCCACGTGGACCAGCACGGTGTCGTGCAGCTCGTGCCGCAGGAAAGCCTCGTCGTCGGCCGACCAACCTTGCGCTGCCGCGCCGGCCGACTGGTTGCGCAGGCGCAGCATCTCGCCAACCTCCCCCGGCAAGCCCAGGCCGATGGAGCTGACGAGGCTATCCATATAGACACTGCGCAGGTTGGCCAGGCTCGGCAGGATAAAGCGCAGGCGCAAGCGGGCATGCAGCGTGCGCCGACCGCCAGGAGCAACCGGCAGCAGATCAAGGATGCGCGGCGCATCATCATCGCCCGTGGCATCGCCGGCGCCAGAATGGCGGCTCTTGCGGCGCAGCCATTGGCGCAATGTCTCAAGCAGCGGACGCAGGTGCGGCACGTCCTTCAGGTCGAACAGCATCGCGCCGCTGTTCACGAAGGCGTTCTGCGGCACGCCCAGCAGCATGGCCGCCGCCGGGTTGGCTGCCACCACACGACCATCGGCGCGTACCAGCATCACGCCGTCCTGCATGTCATAGACCATCAGGCGGTTGACCAACTGCTGCAGGCGCAGCTCGCGCTCGCGCGCCATGGTCAGGCGTTCCTGCGCAATCTGCCGGTGCGACAGGCCGTACATCATCGACGCGGCCATCATGTAGACGAGGCCGTACAGCCCCGCCGAAGCCAATCCAGGCGCGATCACCCCATCGCCCAGCATCTGCAGGAACGGATCGGCCAGCACCACCATCGACGCCACCGCCGCCGTGAACAGCGCGAACAACAGACTGGTGAGCGCGCCTGCAGCCAGCACCGGCATCAGGAACACCATCGCCACACTGGCCGACAGACGCGACAGCGTAGCGTACGCCAAGCCAAGGAACAGCAGATCAAGCACGACGTCCAACCGTACCCTGAACTGGAACCGCGAACGCCACCATCCGGCTGCAGCCAGAATCAACAGGGCCACGGCCAAATACGGCAGCACCAGGCTGAGCAGCGCTTCGCTGTTGGGCAACCCCGCCGTTTCATTGTGCTCGCGCGGCACCATGACAAACAGCAGCAGCACCAGCGCCACGGCCGCACGGCTGAAGGCGAAATAGCGCAGCAGGCGCCACTGGAATTCAGGGGGATCGGGCTCCAGCCAGACCGAGCGCAATGCTCGCCACGCATTCAGGCGTGAGAGCAACGCACGGAAGCCAGACCGAGGGGAAACGTTGGGCGCCGCGTCCGCATTGACGGGCTTGGACGGCATCTCAGGCTGCGAGCGGGACACCTCAGGCATCACACGCCGCCCCGGTCGGCGTGTTCCGGGCAGCGATAGCGGCCGCCTGACAGCGCCACCATGCTGTTACGCGGGGCATGCACACCGCACACGGCGCACTGCTCGATCGGCTGGGAAGCCTCGCGTTCAGGCGCACGCTTCGTGCTCCCCTGCGCCGGCCCCTGCCCAGACGAGCGCGACGAACGCGACGGGCGCTCCCCCAGGCGGCTCAGCCACCACAAACCGGCGAGCAGCATCAGGATCAACAGGACAGGACGGGCCATGAAAGAGAGGGCGACTGCAAAAGAGAAGCTGGAGGAGCCAAGAACGCGCTACACGCGGTGCAGGATGACTTCGAGCACGAAGCGGCTGCCCACGTAGGCCAGCAACAGGATCGAGAATGCCGCCATCACCCAGCGCAGCGCCACGCGCCCGCGCCAGCCACGGAAACGACGGCCAACCAGGATGCCGCCGAACATCAGCCACGACAGCACGGCGAACACGTTCTTGTGATCGAACTGAAAGGCGCGGTGGAACAGTTGCTCGGAGAACAGCGCGCCGGAAACGATGGTCAGCGTGAGCAGCACAAAGCCCGCGCCGATCAGGCGGAACAGCAGCTTTTCCAGCGTCAGCAGCGGCGGCAGCAGATCCAGCCAGCGGCTGAACCAGCTCGCCTCTGCAGGGCGGTTGATGGTGTGCAGGCGGCGCTCGGCGGCCAGCATCAGGATCGCGTGGAACGCCGCCAGCGTGAACAGCCCGTAGGCGACATTGGCGATGGCAAAGTGCAGCTTGAACAGCGGGCTGGCCGCATAGCCGAGGATCTGCGTGCCGGGAAAGGCCAGCGGCAGCAGACTGCCGACCAGCGCCACGGGAATCACCAGCACGCCCAGACCCGCCAGCGAGAAGAACAGGCTCTCGATCCAGAAGATGCCCACGCCCAGCCACAGCATGGCCGACAGCGCATAGGCAAAACCGAACACCATTGCACTGGCTGGGAAGATGGTCTCGTGCAGCAGGAGGCCATGCGCGGTTAGCGCCGCCAGCAAGGCCCAGCGCCACCAGGTGGGGGCAGCGTCTGCGGTGGGAGGCGGAGGCACAAGCACCGCGGCGCTCGGTGATTGTCCGCCAGCCGCCATGGCGCCAGCAGCGGCGCGGGCGCCAAGCCCGCCCCGCCGTTCGCCATGCCGTGCCCACGCTACCGAAGCGAGGGCGCCGTAGAGAAGCGCCGTCAGCGCATACAGTACAATTGCCATTTGCACAGTTTACCGCAGCGCACCCCGGTTTTGGCTGGGGCCCGCCCCCGCCGAAAGCCTCGTCGGGCAGCCACGCGAGATAGACGCATTACGCACATTCCGAGCCGGTGCAAGCCAAGCGCGCGCCGGTCTCATCCTCACCCTGTCCCCAATTCCGGATCCCTCACACTGTCATGCTGGATAACCTGACCCAACGGCTCGCGCGCGTGGTCAAGACCATGCGCGGCGAAGCGCGCCTGACCGAAGCCAATACCGCCGAGATGCTGCGCGAAGTCCGCCTGGCACTGCTCGAGGCCGACGTGGCGCTGCCGGTCGTGCGCGAGTTCATTGCCCGCGTCAAGGAAAAGGCGCTCGGCGAAGACGTCATCACCAGCCTCTCGCCGGGCCAGGCGCTGGTCGGCATCGTGCAGCGCGAGCTGACGGCCATCATTGGCGGCCAGGAAGCACTCGACGGCGCCGGCACCACCATCATGGGTGGGCGCGCCGCCGAGCTGAACCTCAACGTCACGCCGCCCGCGATCATCCTGATGGCCGGTCTGCAGGGTGCGGGTAAGACCACCACCGTCGGCAAGCTGGCCAAGTGGCTCAAAGAGAACAAGAAGAAGAAAGTGCTGACGGTGTCGTGCGACGTGTATCGCCCCGCCGCCATCGCGCAGTTGAAGACCGTGTCCGAACAGGTCGGCGCCGATTTCTTCCCCTCGCAGCCCGACCAGAAGCCGGTGGACATTGCCGCTGCCGCACTGGACTGGGCCAAGAAGCACTACCACGACGTGCTGATCGTCGATACGGCCGGCCGCCTCGGCATCGACGAAGCGATGATGCAAGAGATCGCCGCGCTCCACGCCAAGCTCAAGCCGGCCGAAACGCTGTTCGTGGTCGACGCGATGCTCGGCCAGGACGCGGTCAACACCGCCAAGGCTTTCAACGACACCCTGCCGCTGACCGGCGTAGTGCTGACCAAGCTCGACGGTGATGCGCGCGGTGGCGCGGCGCTGTCGGTGCGTCACATCACGGGCAAGCCGATCAAGTTCGTGGGTGTGGCCGAAAAGCTCGACGGGCTGGAGCCGTTCTATCCCGACCGCATGGCCCAGCGCATCCTGGGCATGGGCGACATCCTCGCGCTGGTGGAAGAAGCCCAGCGCGGTGTCGACATGGAAGAGGCGCAGAAGCTTGCCGCCAAGATCAAGAAGACCGGCGGCTTCGACCTCGAAGACTTCAAGGCCCAGATCGGCCAGATGAAGAAGATGGGCGGCCTGGGCAGCCTGATGGACAAGCTGCCCGCGCAGTTTGCACAGCAGGCCCAGGGCGCCAACATGGACCAGGCCGAAAAGCAGGTCCGCCGCATGGAAGGCATCATCAACGCCATGACGCCGGCCGAGCGCGCCAAGCCCGAACTCATCAAGGCCAGCCGTAAGCGCCGCATTGCAGCCGGTGCCGGCGTACAAGTGCAGGAAGTCAACCGCCTGCTCAACCAGTTCGACCAGATGCAAGGCATGATGAAGAAGCTCAAGGGCGGCGGCATGATGAAGATGATGCGCGCCATGGGCGGCATGAAAGGTGGCATGAAAGGGCTACTCGGCCGGTAAGCCGACCACCCTGCCCCGATCCGATCGACTTAATTTGTTTCACTGACTGACACGATGCTGAGCGCAGAACAGGCCCGCGAACTCTGGGCCAACTCCGAAGAAATCGTCAGCGAAGACGCCGTGCGCGGCTCGCTGGACCGCATGGCCACCGAGATCACCGAGAAGATCGGCGATACCTTCCCGATGGTGTTGTCCGTGATGGGCGGTGCGGCCGTCTTCACCGGGATGCTGTTGCCCAAGCTGGCGTTCCCGCTGGAGTTCGACTACATCCACCTGTCGCGCTACAACAACCAGACCGTCGGCAGCAAAGAGATGCAGTGGCGCGTGGCGCCGCGCGAGTCGGTCAAGGGCCGCACGGTGCTGGTGCTCGACGACATCCTCGACGAAGGCGAAACGATGGCCGCCATCCGCTCGCGCATCATCGACATGGGTGCCTCGGAGTTCTACTCCGCGGTGCTGTGCGAGAAGACGCTCGCGAAGGACAAGCCGCTGTATCCGGATTTCTGTGGCTTCAACGTGCCGGATCGCTACGTGTTCGGCTGCGGCATGGACGCCAAGGGCTACTGGCGCAACCTGCCGACCATCCGCGCGCTGAAGAACACCTGACGCGGCGCAGGAACCAACAACAAGAAGGGCGACTCGACGGTCGCCCTTTTTTGTTCCCCTGGGAATTCACCCCACTCACGCGCCGCGACGATAAGGCCGCTCGCGAAGCCACTTGGTGGCGATCCACTTCTCACCGCGCTCGACCGGCAGGCCGGCGTGCAGCGTGTCCTCGTCCAACGTGCCATCGGGGCGCTTGTAGACGAAGAAGACCGCATTGCCCTTGACCGGCGCCACCTCCAGGCCCAGCTTCGGAAAGCCCGTCGCACCGCCCGCCTGCACGCTGTTCAGGTAGATGACGAGCGTTGCCACGCGCTGGCCGCCCACTTCGAGCTGACGCGCCTCGCCGCTGCGGCCTGGGTTGAAGAAATCGAAGTGCGGCTGGTATTCGCCGCCGGGCTGGTAGTGCAGCACCTGAAAACCTTCGCCGTGCTCGACCGGCACGCCGGTGGCCTGGGCGATGCGCGCCTCGATCTTGGCGATGAGCGCATGCTCGCCCACCTGGAACATCGCGCCCTCGCTGGTGCGCGCAGAAATCAGGTTCTCCTCGCCCGTTTCCGGGTTCACCACGGGCGAACGCTTCAGGCGGTGCTGCCCCAGTGCGATGAGCTGATCGCACTCCTCATCCGACAGGAAGTGCTGGAACAGCACGATGCGCGGTGTCTCCAGCGCGAACAGGATGGGGATGTCGCCATCAGCGGTGCGCACGGCGTTGCTGTTCTCGACGGCCCCGTCGGCAGCTTGCGCAGATTGGGCAGCGGGCGCCGGTACGGGTGCCACGGCGGGCGCGGGCGGGCGTTTGGCAAGCGCCTCGTCCACCACGCGGCGCGCGAAAGCGCGGTCGTAGCCGGACTGCACCATCGAGGCGACCAGCGGATCAGCCTCGAAGCCTTCTGCCACGTGACGCTGCAGCCAGTCGTGCAGCGCGTCGGACATGGTTGCGTACGGTTGGGTGGTAGACATGCGGAGTGACGTGGATGCGGCGAACGAAAAAGATGGCCTTATTGTAGGCCGACCACCATGCAACAGCCGGTCAGGACCCGCCCGCCGAACCTGCTGCAATCCGCAACGGTGAGAACGGATTGCGCGCCGGCACATCCGGCAGCGCCTTGGCACGTGGCGGCGGCGCCTCGGTCGGCACAGGTGCCGATACGGTCAGCGCACTCGACTCCTGGTACTGCCAGCGCTTCCACGCCGCCAGCACCGCATTCGGATACTGCGGCTGGCCTCGACTGCCGTTGTAGCGGCCCAGTGCCAGATAAAGATTGCCGCCTTCGATATCGAGGTAATGACGCAGGATCGTGCAGCCGTAGCGCAGGTTGCTCTGCAGGTGGAAGAGCTTGCGGGCGTCATTGTCACCAATGCTGCGCGTCCAGAACGGCATCACCTGCATCAGGCCCATCGCGCCCGCGCTGCTCATGGCGTACTTGCGGAAACCGGACTCCACCTGGATCAGCCCCAGCACCAGCGCCGGGTCCAGCCCTGCACGCTTGGCCTCGTAGTACGCCGTCTCGATCAACTCAACGCGTACCGACGCCTGCGGGATCTTGCCCGACATGCGCACCGACATCTCGGCCAGCCAGCGCAGATAGCCGAGTTGCTCATCGTTGTTGGCGAACACCGGGCGCAGCGGACGGCTGTCGGCCACGGCGGCAGACAGCGCGCTGCGCACCGAATCCGCCAGGTATTCCTCTTTCTGGGCGCCCGCCCACGCCGCCTGCGTGCCCGCGAGCAACGCCCCTGCGCACAGCACAGCGGCGATCGAGCGGGCAGACAGGTAGCGGCGCATGCGGGTCAGCTCCATTACTGCGCGAGACGCGCCTTCAGCGTGGCCAGCACATCGGCCGGTGCCACGGCGGTGGCAGCTTCGTCGCGGCGGCCCTGGAATTCCAGCTTGCCTTCCTTCAGGCCGCGGTCGCCCACCACCACGCGGAACGGCACGCCGATCAGTTCCCAGTCGGCGAACATCGCGCCTGGGCGCTCGCCGCGGTCATCCAGCATCACGTCGATACCGGCAGCGACCAGCTCGGCGTGCAGGCGATCGGCTTCTTCGCGCACGGCGTCGGAGCGGTCATAGCCCACCGGGCAGATCACCACCTGGAACGGCGCGATCGACGCCGGCCAGATGATCCCGCGTGCATCGTAGTTCTGCTCGATGGCCGCACCCAGAATCCGCGTGATGCCGATGCCGTAGCAACCCATCACCATCGGCTGGGTCTTGCCGTTTTCGTCGAGGAACGTGGCGTTCATCGCTTCAGAGTAGCGCGTGCCCAGCATGAAGACGTGGCCGACTTCGATGCCGCGGCAGATCGCCAGCGTACCCTTGCCGTCCGGCGAGGCGTCGCCTTCCACCACGTTGCGCAGGTCATGGACTTCAGGCTCGGGCAAGTCACGGCCCCAGTTGGCGCCGGTGAAGTGGTAGTCCTCTTCGTTGGCGCCGATGACGAAATCGCTCATGGCCGCCGCCGTGCGGTCAGCCACGACCTTGACCGGCAGCTTCATGCCGATCGGGCCCAGGTAGCCGGGGCGCGTGCCGAACGCACGCAGGATTTCGCCTTCGGTGGCGAAGCGGAAATCAGCCAGCCCAGGCACCTTCGATGCCTTGACCTCGTTGAGTTCATGATCGCCACGCAGCAGCAGCAACCAGATCTGGGGCTCGCCGCCCTCGACTTCCGTCGCCAGCACGATGGACTTGATCGTGCGCTGCAGCGGAATGCCCAGTTGCTCAGCCACGGCCTCGCACTTGGCACGGCCCGGCGTGTGCGTCTTGGTGAGCGCCTCGGCTGCCGCACCACGCGGCGCAGCCGGTGCCAGGGCTTCAGCGGCCTCGATGTTGGCGGCGTAATCCGAATTCGGGCAGTAGACGATGGCGTCTTCGCCCGTATCGGCAATCACGTGGAATTCATGCGAG
>RepKanNP_Acetate_BrdU_F21BDRAFT_1000445_pt1 | contig 15139 bp, 14 predicted proteins | sample RepKananBrdUF21B_FD_10624 | JGI IMG/M metagenome (IMG submission 10624)
GGGTTTCGCGGGGTTCGCGGCGCCCTTGGCCATCTCGGCGCGCACCGTCCGGACGAGTTTTCCGAGGCCCTGGGCGACGTCGAGGAACGCGGCGTCCGCGCTGCGCCATTCCGGCACCGACCGTCCGTCCTCGGGCAGCAGCTTGAAGCCGGCGGCCGTGGTCTCCTTCCACCCGCACGGGCGCACCACGACGCCGACGACGCGCATGAGGCCCTTGGCCCTCCGGGTCATCGCGCGGTTGTATTCGAGTTGGCAGTAGCGGCTGGAGATGTACTCGGGGCTGAGCAGGGCCACGAGGATGTGGGCCTGCCTCAGGGCCCTGGAGATGCCGGCGTCGAGCGCGTCGCCGGGGTCCATGCGCCCGTCGAACCAAGTGCTGACCCCGTCCCTGATGAGGGGCGCGAGATGGGTTTCGAGCTTCGCCCGGGCGGCCGCGTCGACGTGGGAGTAGGAGACGAAGATCCTGACCTCCGGCTTGCCCGTGGGGGTGCGCGCGTTGGCCTTGGCCGCGGCCTGGGCCTTCGGCGTCCGGGGCTTCGTCGCCGCGGAGGCGGGGGGCGCCTTCACGGTTCGGGTGCGTGCGGCCATGGTCCCTCCGGAGCGTGACTGCCAAGTCCAGGACAGGACTTTCGAGCCCGTTTTGTTCCCTGAATAGTTGTGGATGCTCAACGTGATAGCCGGCGCCGACACGCCTGGCCGTGCCTGCGGGATCGCGCTGTCTTCCGGCTTGGGAACCCGCGTTCGGGGCGGGTTGGCTCAAGGCTCAGATGCCGACCTCGCGATGCGACGCCTTAGCCGCCCGGCAGCCCCCAATCGCGCTCGGCGTCGTTGCGTCGGTTCGAGGCCTCCGCAGCCACTCGGCCCGAGGAGCGCCGCACGCCGTCGGAACCGACCCAATGGAAGCTGACGCTGTAGCCGACGTTCTTCCCGCTGTTGGTGGGGTGACCGACGACGGCCTTCGTCACCGGGATACCCGCCAGGGTTAGCGTCCCACCCCCTTTGCCGTGAGCCTCGAAGAACACCCTGTCGAGGAAGTGGTCATCCTGGAAGTCGGTCTCCCGGACGAGGGACAGGTCCTTTGGGGCTTGCCGCCGCCGCTCCCTCTCGGCCAGCGTCGCCAGCAGAGTTTCGCGGCGCGCCAGGTATGCTTCGGCCTCCGGCGCCTCGACGGGGACGGCGCGCGGCCGCATCGGAAGCCGACCCGCCCGGTAGGCTGCCAGGATCGCGGCCGCCGCGTCCGGCCCCACTTCCAAAGTCACGTCCCAGAAGCCTTCGCCATGGCGGATATCAGCCCGCTCGGCCTTCGACAGCACCTCGCCATCGAGGACGAGGGCGCGTGCCTTGCGGGGCCTGACGCCAGGCAGGGTCGCGATGAAGTCGGTCAGGGATTTCATCGCGCCGGACCTTTCGCATCGGTCGGGGAGAGTCCCGCCGCCCCGACCTCGCGGTTGAGTTCCCTGCGACGTAGCACTGGAAGCTCCCGGTGTCGCGACGACGCGAGCCCCCGCACCGGTCGGGAGTCCCGCTCACCACCATGTTCAAGCACTGGTCGCTAATGTACCCGTACCTGCTGATGTTGTGGCTGCCGCCTTTGAGGCCACACTCTCCTTACGAACGGAGATCCGAGCCAGCAGGCTGAGGGGCTTGCAACGTATGGGAGTTCGCATGTCGGCCGATCGGCTCTGCGCCAAGATCAGATCCAAGCGATAAAGATCGTTCAAGGTCGGCGGTGCGCATGCGTCCCCGCTCGATGCGATCACGTCCGCCGTCGATCATCTGACCACTGCCGAGACGCTGGAACGGCCGTAAGAGTGTCCGCGCGCCGAGGCGCCGATATGGCCGAAGCTTTCGATCTTCCCCGGCAACTAATTGCTCGCTCGTTCGACGCCTGCCAGCTCTAATCGCCCTGCCTCACAAGGCAGCCGTGGAGCCGGACAGCGCCGATGAATCTGCCCGATCAACCCCCGTTCGATCCCGAAGCGGTCCCGACCGAGGCCGTCGTCTCCCGCGGCGGCCGTGACCTGCGCTTGACCTGGGCGAACGGCGAGGCGGCTGTGCTGCCGTCCGAGACGCTGCGCCTGCGCTGCCGCTGCGCCTGGTGCACCCGCGACCGGATCGAGGGCCGCTTTCCCGCCGCCTTCGCAGCGGTCGCGGTGACCAAGATCGATCCGCTCGGCGGATACGCCGTCAATCTCGGTTTCTCCGACGGGCATGCGCGCGGGATCTTCCCGTGGGTCTACCTGCGCGACCTCGCCCGAGAAGCTGTCGCCGAGCGCACGCCCCAGGCGGCGTGATCGCCTGACCTTCGTCCCTCCTTGAGCGTGCGGCGGCAGCCGGCGCCCAACCAGCGAGTCTTCCTCATGAGCGACACCGGCCCGAAGGTCGATATCGTCGAGACCGACCTCCTCGTCATCGGTGGCGGCACCGGCGGCCCGATGGCCGCGATCAAAGCCAAGGAGGCCGATCCGAAGCTGCGCGTGCTGCTGATGGAAAAGGCCAACGTGAAGCGCTCCGGCGCCATCAGCATGGGCATGGACGGGCTGAACAACGCCGTCGTTCCGGGCTACGCCACGCCCGAGCAGTACGTGAAGGAGATCACGGTCGCCAACGACGGCATCGTCAACCAGAAGGCGGTGATGGCCTACGCCCAGGGCTCGTTCCCGATGATCCAGTACCTCGACCGGCTCGGGGTGAAATTCGAGAAGGACGGCTCGGGCGAGTACAACATGCGCAAGGTTCACCACATGGGGACCTACGTGCTGCCGATGCCCGAAGGGCACAACGTCAAGAAGGTGCTCTACCGGCAGCTGCGCCGGCTCCAGGTCGCGGTCACCAACCGCTACATGGCGACCCGTCTGCTCAAGGACGCCGATGGGCGCATCGCCGGAGCGATCGCCGTCAACACCCGCACCTCCGAATTCCTCGTCGTGAAGGCCAAGGCCGTCGTGCTGGCCTGCGGCGCGGCCGGGCGGCTCGGCCTGCCGGCCTCCGGCTACTTGTTCGGCACTTACGAGAACGCCGCCAATTGCGGCGACGGCTACGCGATGGCCTATCACGCGGGCGCGCAGCTCGCGAACCTCGAATGCTACCAGATCAACCCCCTGATCAAGGACTATAACGGCCCGTCCTGCGCCTACGTCACCGGCCCGTTCGGCGGCTTCACCGCCAACAACAAGGGCGAGCGCTTCATCGAATGCGATTACTGGTCGGGCCAGATGATGCTGGAGTTCTGGCGCGAGCTGCAGGGCGGCAACGGCCCGGTCTTCCTGAAGATGGACCACCTGCGCGAGGAGACGATCTCGGAGATCGAGACGATCCTGCACTCGAACGAGCGGCCCTCGCGCGGGCGCTTCCACGAACGGCGCGGTACCGATTACCGCAAGCGCCCGGTCGAGATGCACATCTCGGAGATCGGCTTCTGCTCCGGCCACTCAGCCTCGGGCGTGTTCGTGGACGAGAACGCCCGCACCACCGTACCCGGCCTCTACGCGGTGGGCGACATGGCGAGCGTACCGCACAACTACATGCTTGGCGCCTTCGTCAACGGTGGCATCGCTGGTGCGGACGCCGCCGCCTACTGCGCGGCCACCAGCCTGCCCACCCACGACGAGGGCGACGTGCGGGCCGAGCAGGAGCGCGTGCTGGCCCCCACCCGCCGTGACGATGGCCTGACTCCCCATGAGATGGAGTTCAAGACCCGCCGCCTCGTGAACGACTATCTCGAGCCGCCGAAGGTCACCGCCAAGATGGAACTCGGCCAGCGCCGGTTCGCCGAGATTCGCGCCGACCTCGACCTGCTCTGTGCCCGCGATCCGCACGAGTTGCACCGCGCCCTCGAGATGCAGTCCATCCTCGACTGCGCCGACATGGCCGCCCACGCCTCGCTCTACCGCACAGAGAGCCGCTGGGGCTTCTACCATCTGCGCGTCGATCATCCGGAGACGCGGCCGGAATGGGCCTGCCACACCGTCCTGTTCAAGGACGAGAAGGGCCGGATGGCAAGCGCCAAGCGCGCGGTCGATCCGTTCATCGTGCCCGTCGCCGACGAGGAGATGAGCGCCTATCACCAACTCCGCATCAAGACGCCGGTCGCCGCTGAGTAAATCCCACGCGGCGATGATCCTGCCCATCGCCGCGTGACCCCGCGACTGCGGGGCGACGGTCCTCCGTCGGGCGCACACAGCCGATCATCGCCCTTATTCTGGGCAGTTTGAAAAATTTCTCGAAGCATTCTCCCTGATCAGACGAGGAGACGACCCGTGCCCATTATTACTCAGGCCAAGAGCGCAGCGGTCGTTATCGACGACGACAAGTGCATCGCCGAGAAGGGTTGCCGCGTCTGCGTCGATGTCTGCCCGCTCGACATCCTTGCGATCGATGAGACCCGGCAGAAGGCGTACATGAAGTACGATGAGTGCTGGTACTGCATGCCCTGCGAGGTCGACTGCCCGACGAACGCGGTCAAGGTCAACATTCCCTACCTGCTGCGCTGAGGTCGATCATGGCACCGGTCTTCGACACCTTCGACGACGACATCGAGGATTTGGCCGAGCGCGCCGCCAGCCCCGATCCCGGCATCCGCCGCGTGGCGATGATGGAGCTGGCCGAGGCGGTCGGCGGCGAGGCCAAGGTGCTGCTGCTCAAGGGGCTCGCCGACGACGACGCCACCGTGCGCGCCGCCGCCGCCAAGGCGCTCGACGAGCATGACGGCGCCGACGTGGTCGAGGGACTGGTCCGCTCTCTGGAGGACGCCGACGAGGACGTCCGTCGCGTCGCTGCCGAGACGCTCTCCGAGAAGAAGGAGCCAACCTGCGGCCCGCTGCTGATCGAGCGAGCGGAACATGCCGACCCGTTCGTCCAGGCCGCGGCTTTGCGGGCGCTGCGCGAGCTGGTCATTCCCGATGCGCTCTCGGCTGCACTGAAGGCGCTGCAGAGCGCCGCGCCGGAGGTTCGCCGCGAGGGTCTCGGCGTCATCGGCTACCTCAAGGCCGAGGAGGCGCTGCCTGCGCTCCTCGCCACCGCGCGCGACGCCGATCCCACCGTGCGGCGCGCGACGATGGCGGCCCTGGTCTTTCTGCGCTCCGGCGGCCCCGGCGTCGCGACGCTACTCGCCGGGCTGCAGGACGAGAACTGGCAGGTGCGCGAGGAGGCCGCTATCTCCATCGCCAAGAGCCGGCTGCCCGAGGCGGTCGAGCCGCTGATCGCCGCGATGGCCGATCCGGTCTGGCAGGTGAAGACCAAGGCCGCCAATGCGCTCGGCCGGATCAAGTCCACCGCCGCCGTCGACGTGCTGGGTCGTGCCCTCGATTCCGAGATCAGCAACCTGCGCAAGGAGGCCGCTGCAGCATTGGGTGAGATCGCACACCCGCAGGCTTTGTCCTTCCTCGAACGGGCCTGCGACGATCCCGATCCCGACGTGCGCAAACTGATCCGGTGGGCGATCGGCCGGTGCCGGGCGGAGGTCTGATTCCCGAGCGATTACCAGAGGACGGGCGAAGAGAGGCGGCGGATTCGAGAGGGTTCGCCGCCTTCGCGCATTTGGTGATTGGGACGCGTTGTTGAGAGCTGGTATAGGCTTTGCTGCGCTGCATTCGGTCATCGCCGAGGAGCAGCCTATGCAGCCCATCCCAGGTCGGACGGACACAGCCCATCTTTCCTCGGGGCTCTCGCTTCCGACATGCGCGCGAGGCACGAGTCTGATGGAATCCTTCCCCCAGCCCGCCGGACCGCGTCCGCTGCTGGATGGGCTGAGCGAGGCCGAGCGCAACCAGGTCATGGAGCGGGGGCGCCGCCGCGTCCTCTATCGTGGTGCGACCCTGTTCACGCAGGAAACGCCGAACGACGGCATCTGGCTGATTGAGACCGGCCGCATCCGCGTCTTCTACGCCGCGCCGACCGGCCGCGAGATCACGCTGGCCTACTGGTACCCCGGCAACTTCGTCGGTGGGCCCGAGGTGTTCGGCTCGGGAAGCCACAGCTGGTCCGGCATGGCCGCGAGCAATTCCACCGTGCTCCATCTGCCGGGCGCGGCCTTGAAGCAACTCGTGGCTCGCATCCCGTCCCTGGCCTTCGGTATCATCGACGGCCTGACCTTCAAGGGGCGCTGCTACTCGGCGCTGGCCCAGATGCTGGGCACGCGCTCGATCACCGACCGCCTCGCCTTCCTGCTGATTCACCTGTCGAACCTCTACGGCGTCGAGGAGGAGGGCGGCGTGCTGATCGCGGCCGACTTCACCCATGCGGATCTCGCCCACATGGTCGGAGCGACCCGGCAATGGGTGACGATCAGCCTGAAACGGCTGTCCGAACAAGGCGTGGTGACAACGCGGCGCTCGCAGATCTTGATTCAGCGCCCCGACATGCTCGCCCGGATGCCAGGCGGGGACGAAACCGCTTAATTCGAATGCTTCTCGCTCAAAACTGCATCACCAATGCAGGCCGCCGGACGATTTTCGCAACTAATCGACTCGACTTCTGCGTCTCCATTTGATCGGTCCCGACTGGGCGCCCGATCATGCCTGTGATGTCGAGCCGGCATCTCAAGACGAGACGGAGCGCATGATGGCGTCAATGGTTTCGAGACGAAACACGGTGTCGGCTCTCGCGCTCGTGGTGGCGGGCATTGCAACGGGCTCGCCCGCCGGCGCCGAGACGATCTTGAACGTCGGAATCGGCACGCAGGACACGACGACGAACACCGCCACCGTCGGCGTCGTGGTGCGGCAGTTGAAGCTCATCGAGAAACACCTGCCGAAGACCGGCAAATACGCCGACGTTACGATCAGGCTCGACTGGCAGAATTTCACCTCGGGCCCGCCAGTCACCAACGGCATGATGGCTGGGAAGCTGCAGTTCGGGGCTATGGGCGACTATCCGCTCGTCGTGAACGGCTACACGTTCCAGAACAACCCCGAGAGCCGGTCCCGGCTCATCGCCGTAGCGGCCTACAACCTCCATGGTTCCGGCAACGGCATCGTCGTCAACAAGGAGACCGACGCCTTCTCCTTCGACGACCTGAAGGGCAAGGTCGTCAGCGTGCCGTTCGGCTCGGCCGCGCACGGCATGGTGCTCAAAGCACTCCAGGACAAGGGTTATCCGCAGACCTTCTTCCGGCTGGTCAACCAGAGCCCCGAGGTCGGCTCGACCAACCTGCAGGAGAAGAAGATCGACGCGCACGCCGACTTCGTGCCCTTTGCCGAACTGCTGCCGTTCCGGGGCTTCGCCCGCAAAGTCTTCGACGGTGTCGAGACCAACCTGCCGACCTGGCACGGCGTCGTCGTGCGCACCGACTTCGCCGAGAAATACCCCGAGATCGTCGACGCCTATCTGCGGGCGATCCTCGATGCCCAGGCCTGGGTGAAGGCCGATCCGAAGCGGGCGGCCGAGCTGATCGCAGCCTGGACCGGCACCGACAAGGAAGTCGTCTACATCTTCCTCGGTCCCGGAGGGATCATGACGGTCGATCCGACCCTCAAGCCGCAGCTCATCGACGCCGCGAAGGAGGACGTGAAGGTCCTGCAGAAGCTCGACCGGGTGAAGGAGTTCGACGTCGACGCCTGGATCGACGAGGCGCCCGTGCGCAGGGCCTTCGCCGCGCGGGGGCTCGACTACGAGGCGCTGCGCGCCAGCACCGCCAACTACGAGGTCTCGGGCGAGGACGGCTTCTGCAAGAAGCCGATTGCCGATCCTCGCAAGGCCGGCGAGGTCTGGGTGAAGGATGGCAACATCCTGTCCTATTCCAGCACCGCCTGTACGCTAGGCGCGGTCAACGATCTCAAAGCGAAGGGCAAAGAGATCAACGTCGCCTACGTTTTCGACACGTCGCGCGGCATCAAGATCTTCGCCAGGGAAGCCTTCTACGTCGCCGGCGGGGGCGAGATCGCGCCCTACCTGCTGAAGCGCGACGCGGAGGCCGCGGCGGCGAAATCCGGTGCGAAGGTCCTTCCCTACGACGAGGCCATCAAGGCCGCGGTGACGGGGGGCTGAGACGATGGAAGCAGCTCTTCGCACCCTGCCGGAGACGGTCACCCGCCCCACGCCGACGGCCGAGGCGCGGCCCTCGACGAAACCGAGACCGGCGCCGCCCGTGGAGGTCGTCCGGGACGATCGCCTCGCCCGCTGGTTCCGGCTGCATCGCGGACAGCTCCGAGCCGCCGCGCTCGGCCTCGTCTCGCTCGCCGTCTTCATCACGGTCTGGCAACTTCTGACAGTGAACCGCGCGACCTTCTACGTGCGCTTCACCAACGTCCCGAGCCCAGCCGATGTGCTGGCGAGGGCGATCCTGGCCTTCCGCAACCCGATCTTCGGCGACCACATCTGGATGAGTTGCCGGCGAATCTTCTACGGCTTCACCCTGGCCGGGGCGGTCGCGATCCCGCTCGGCCTGCTGATGGGCCGCTTTCGCATCCTGCGCGAAATCGTGTTCCCGATCTGCGAGGTCACCCGGCCGATTCCGGCTATCGCCTGGGTGCCGATGGCGATCATGCTCTGGCCGACGAACGAGGAGTCGATCGTCTTCATCACCTTCCTCGGCTCGTTCTTCCCGATCCTGATCAACACGCTCCAGGGCATGGCCACCGTCGATCCGGTGCTGGTACGGGCTGGGCGCTGCCTCGGTGCCGGGGAGGCCGCACTCTTCCGCGAGGTTTTCCTGCCGGCCTCCCTGCCGCAGATCTTCACGGGGCTCACGGTCGGCATGGGCGTCGCCTGGGTCTCGCTGATCGCCGCCGAGATGATCTCGGGCCAGTTCGGCATCGGCTACTTCACCTGGGAGGCCTATTCCCTGGTCCAATATTCCGACATCGCGCTGGGCATGATCACCATCGGCGTGCTCGGCCTCGCCTCGAGCCTCGCCATCCGCCTCGTCGGCCGCCTCGTCATGCCCTGGGGGGCGGCCCGATAGGGGCGCCCTCGACCGGACATCTTCGATCCATCGGAGGAAGGGACAAGTCATGGCCGGGACGGCTCGGGGCCTGATCGAGGTCCAGGATTTCTGCCTGCGCTACGAGACCATGGAGGGCGCCGTCGAGGCCGTCTCCGACACCTCGCTCACCGTCCGGCCCGGCGAGTTCGTCTCCATCGTCGGCCCCTCGGGCTGCGGGAAGTCGACGCTGTTGAATGCGCTTGCCGGCTTCCTGAAACCGTCCGGCGGGCGCGTGACGGTCGATGGCGAGCCGATCTCGGGACCCAGCGCCGACCGGGGCATGATCTTCCAGCAATACTCGCTGTTCCCCTGGAAGACCGTGCGCCAGAACGTCGAGTTCGGGCTCAAAATGAGCGGCGTGTCGCGCAGCGAGCGCGAGCGCCGGGCCCGCACCCTGCTTGGCCTCGCCGGCCTCACGCCGTTCGAGGATCACTATCCCGACCGGCTCTCGGGCGGCATGAAGCAGCGCGTCGGCATCGTGCGGGCATTGGCCACCGGCCCGCGCATCCTTCTCCTCGACGAGCCGTTCGGGGCCCTCGATGCTCAGACCCGGCTGATCATGCAGCAGATTCTCACCAACATGTGGCAGCAGCTGAAGATCTCGGTCCTGTTCGTGACCCACGACATCGACGAGGCCATCTTCCTGTCCGACCGCATCTACGTGATGACGGCGCGCCCCGGCAGCATCAAGGCCGAGATCGTCGTGCCGCTGCCGCGCCCGCGCGAGCCGTCTATGATGCTCTCCTCGGAGTTCCTGGGGCTGCGCCGCGGGCTGATGTCGCTGATCCGCGAGGAGAGCATCCGCGCCATGGGCGGCGAGGTCAGCTTCGACGCCCTCAAGGGCCTCGCGATCAATCTCGAAGGTCAAGACCTCGCAAGCGTCCTCTGACGGCCGTCTGCCGCCGCCCGTTGGGTGGCGGTCGGCTCGTGACAATTCCTCTCGGAGAGCGATGCCGGGACCGATGCCATCGGGCCGAGGTGCGCTCCCGCCATGCCGCCTGACGGAGCATCGCCATGACCCTACGTCGTCACCGACAACTGCATCCGCTGCAAATACACCGATTGCGTCGAGGTCTGTCCGGTCGATTGCTTCTATGTCGGCGAGACCATGCTGGTGATCAATCCCGACGAGTGCATCGATTGCGGCGTGTGCGAGCCGGAATGCCCGGCCGACGCGATCAAGGCCGACACGGAGCCGGGGCTCGGGGGGTGGATCGCGCTCAACGCCAAATATGCCGCCCTCTGGCCGAACATTAGCGAGAAGCGCGACCCGCTCAGCGATGCCGCGGAATGGGACGGCCGCAGTGGCAAGCTCGAAGACGTGTTCGGTGTCTCCGATCCGGCTGCCGCCTGATCCCACCCGATCTTAGCAGAGGATGCCATGAGCAAATACAACGAAGAACAGGTGCTGTCGGTTCATCACTGGACCGACACGCTCTTCTCCTTCCGCACGACGCGCGATCCCTCGTTCCGCTTCCGCAACGGCGAGTTCACGATGATCGGCATCGAGGTCGAGGGCCGGCCGCTGCTGCGCGCCTACTCGGTGGTGTCGGCCAACTACGAGGAGGAGCTGGAGTTCTTCTCGATCAAGGTGCCCAACGGTCCGCTCACCTCGAAGCTCCAGCACCTCAAGGTCGGCGACCCGATCATGGTCGGCAAGAAGCCGACCGGCACGCTCGTGCTCGACAACCTCCTGCCCGGCCGCCACCTCTACCTGCTCGGGACCGGCACCGGGCTCGCGCCCTTCCTGTCGATCATCAAGGATCCGGAGACCTACGACCGCTTCGAGAAGGTCGTGCTGGTCCACGGCTGCCGCCAGGTGCAGGAGCTGGCCTACGGCGAGACCATCACCGAGACCCTGCCCAAGCACGAGTTCCTCGGCGAGATGATCGCCAACCAGCTGATCTACTACCCGACGGTGACCCGCGAGCCGTTCCGCAACCGTGGCCGGATCACCGACCTGATGACCTCGGGCAAGCTGTTCGAGGATATCGGCCTGCCGCCGATGTCGATCGAGAACGACCGCTTCATGCTGTGCGGCTCGCCGGAGATGATCAAGGACACCCGCGAGATGCTGACCGGCCTCGGCTACGAGGAGGGCAACCACGGCGAGGCGGCCCACTACGTCATCGAGAAGGCCTTCGTCGAGAAGTGATTTTTTTCTGATCGGCTCCATTCGGTGCACGGCGGCGCGCGGGAGTCAGAAGCTTTCCTAGGCCGCCACCTGCAGGATCAGCTTGTTCAGCCTCAGATCGGCCACCGCCTCGCGCAGACAATGGTTCCCAATCTCCAGGTCCTTCATCCGCCGGACCTGATCGGTCTTCAGGCCGCCGAACTCCCTGCGCCAGCGGCCGCATGTCACCTCGGTCCCGCCGAGGTCTCGGATCACATCGGCCACGGTCTGGCCCTGCGCGATCAACACGTCCACCGGCCGCAGCTTTGCAACCCCATCCTCGGGCTTGTGCCGCGTCGTTCCCACTTGTCCGTCCTCATTCTGACCCGCAGGCCATACCTCAGGGCGGACCACTCACAGGGGGATCGATGGCACGGGCACGCTTCTCTACCCGTAGCGGCGCAGAGCTCGATTCCGAGAGGCATGCATCCACCCAGGAGCTTAGCTAGGTTCACTTTTTGTTCGGATCGGAAGATTGGCGGCCCTTTCGGGGCCGCCATCGCTTCTGGTTCAAATCTCCCGGACCTCGCCGCGCCGTGCAAATCTCCCTCGCGGCATCACTTCGCTCAGCCCTAGAGAGAGTGTGGCTTGAGGCAAAACATGGAATCTGCGTAGCCTCCAAGTCATTGATCTATCGCAATTATTTCTGCGATCGATCTGGAGAAATAACGAAAGATGCTCATTCCAGCACAATAAGATGCTCGGCAGGCCGGCCATTGGATCGCCGAAGGCCCGCATGAATTACAATCGACACGACGAAAAAGCCCCCGCGGATTTCTCGGCGGGGGCTTGTGACCTCGTTCACGCGATCTCTTTAGATGCGCGCCAAGTCCGATCTTCGATAAAAGGCCGCCCCTACCTCCTCGCGCCGGATCCGTGGCTCGATGCCGAGTGCGGTCAGTCGCTTCTGGATCTGCCGGAAGTGAGTCCCCGTTGTTGCCATCGCTTCGAACAGGGTGACGTGCTCCGCACGGAATGCCTCGAGGTCGGCTTCCCTGATCACGTTCACGGGGCATCGGTTCAAAGGACTGACGATCGTTGTCGTCTGGAGAAAGCCTAGATCGATCAGCTTGCGGACGACCGCGGAGTTCGTGCGCATCACCTTCTCAACCGCTCGGGCTGTCGTACATCCGTCCATGGAGCCCCGCGTCCGATCACGAACCTCGGACACCCGAACGAGCAGAGCCGAGAAGCCGTGAGCGTCTCTCCGTCGACCGACCCAGGCCAGCTTGCGCCCGAGGACGAGATCGAGGATCTCGGCGGTGCTGCAGCAGACTTTTTTCACCGCTCTCTGAATGTCGACCATGTCCTCTTCGGGCTCCGCGACGGGCACGGCATCGGCGAACAGCCTGGTCAGGAACGTGTCGAGGTCGCGGCGCCTGAATAGGTGATCGAGTTCCGGCCGCTTTGGGAACATGGGCTTGATGAACCCGCCGTCGACGAGCAGCTTCGTCTGGACGCGGCCAGCGCCGAGGTACTCCTTGACCTCCGTCATGAACAAGCCGTCGGCGGCGTCCGCGAGAGTCGGGGATGCTGCGACGGCGTCGAACAATGCACTACCGTTTGGAAGCTCAGCCTGCTCCTTCGTTAGGATGCCGGTCGCCTGGAGGATCTTTCGCAGACGTTTGGGATGTATCCGCAACTCCTGGGACGCGGTGTACACGGAGTGCAGGACGCGGCGCTGGACCGGCTTTTCGAAAATTGTGTCTCCCGGACCGAACGGCATCCTTTCGGCGATGAACTCCGCGACGAGATCCCGGACCACGTCGAAGTCGGGGTGCAACTTCTCGAATGACAGAACCTTGAACCACCGCCCGAGAACAGCCTGTGGTCCCTCGGTCGCGCTGCGGGTGTAGGGATAGGAGCAGACGAGCCCGTCCATGAACTCGCGGATGCCGGCCTCGCCCTTTTCCGCGATCGCGATACCCGTCGTTCCGGCTGCGCACCAGTCGTCGTCCGAGAGGGTGTTGAAACGGACGTCGCGGCCGAAGCGTGCAACGGCGCCGATGGTCTCACAAACCCCGATGCCGACATGCAGAGGCAGCGTGTCCAACCAGTGGATGTTTCCGCGTCCTTCGTCGAGGCGGTCGAGCACATAGGTTTCGAGGCTCGAGGCGGTACGGCAGGTGGCCCTCTCGGAAAGCGCTCCGAGATCCGGCAGGTGTGGCTTCAGAAGCCTCGCGAAGTCGTGATTTCGCGAGGTCTCCTGATGCTCGAGCTTGACCAGTGCCATGCCGTGTTTCCGGCAAGTCTTAATCGCTGCGATCGACCAGAGGGCCCGCCCATAGGCGGCGGTTTCGGGCTTCGACGCCTGGGCGCAGTCCTCGAGAAGGCAGGCCGGGCACACGCGTAGAGCCGTCCTGAGAAGGTGCCTGCCCGGGAAGAGCTCGGTTCTGAACGTCTGACCGTCGGGTACTCGCCGGAAGGCATCCGCCGCGAGACGATCCGGATCAACGCCCGCGAGACTCGCGAGGGCATCCAAGGCATCCTGGTCTCCGTCGATGATGCCCCGGAAATCAAGCCCCATGTCCGCACAGAAGAACGGGGCACTCGCGTCCCGGCCGAGATGGAGCTGTGCCAGCCGCGAGACGAAGGAGGCCGGAGCCTCCCCCGCCAGATGCGGCAGCGACGGGCGAAGCCGTGCCTTGAGAAGTTTCATTTCGAGCCTTCAGCCGTCCTGCCTCCCCGTCCCCGCTTCGGCTTCGCCGCCTTGCGCGGCTTCGGCGCTGTGTTGGGCTTCGGCGCCAGCTTCTGCGGATCGACGTCGGTGCGCGGGCGATCCAAGACCTGCGTGGGATCCGTATCGGTCCAGTGCTGGACCCGGAACGGGTTCATGGTATTCCGGCAACCAGTGCGCAACCAGAACGCGGTCGCGAAGTGGTCGGGGAGAAGGTGCGTATCTCCGAAGCGCAGCGCCTCCTCGATGGCCTCGCAGGTCAGCTCGATCGCGATGCCCAGCGCGTAGTTCGCCGCGTGCACGAGCCGGCCAGCCAGCTCGTCGGCAACCTTGGGTTCAATCGTAAGAGGCGTGAAGGCCACGAGATTCTCGATTGTCTCCGCGATAGGATCCGTCGACTCGGGAAGCGTCAGGCGCCCGAACTCCACGAACCTGCATCTCCTCATCACCTGCCTGTCGGTACGCAGGAAGTCCGCGAGGTCGCAGGTGCCGGAGAGAACGAGGATCATCGGATCGCGGCGACGCTGCACCAAGCTCTTGATTGTGTTGAGGATGCGCTTCTGCTGGTCGATGTTCGCGGTCTGCGTGACGTGCTGCATCTCGTCGATGTGCAGCACCCGCTTGTCCTCCGTCTCGAGCCGGCGCCTGACTTCCTCCCAGATCAGGTGCTCCTTCCTGTCGCGCTGGATCGGATACCCCAGCTGCGGAAGAAGCGTACGCCCGAGCTGCATAAGGGTGCAGGGCGACGGTGCGGTAATCGAAAGGAGCCGACCCCCGAGTTTGTCGTGGCGTTTACGGAATAGACGCTTGAGGGCACGCGTCTTACCTGCGCCGCTCTCACCAGTCAGCACCAGGATCCGGCCCTCCGGCATGAGAGCGTCGTCGTCCATGTCGTCGACATCGTCGATGAGCTGTCCGCCGAGGTCGTCGACCTCGTTGACAGGCTGCTCGTCGAGGTCCGCGGCGAGCCGACCCGTGCACTCGGTCGCGCCGCCGCCGTCCGTCGCGTCGGACAACGGTCCGTCGATTCCGTCAATCGCCGGGTCGAGGAGCTCGAGCATCCTGTCGAATTGCATCGATAGATGCTCGAAGGAGCTGGTCGTCAGGAATTGACGTCGCACGCCGGACATCAGGTCGCGGCGCAGGGCAGGGGACATCGGAGCGCTAGGGTTGTCGGCCAGGATATCGATTTCGGTGGACATGCTACTTCTCCAGTTTCCAGGTGGACTGCCTCCGGTGCGGCCGGGCGGGCTCGGTTGCATCCGAACGGCGCGCGGGCTGAGGTGTGGCGTCCTCGCCGGGCGTCGGGTCGTTCGGACCGCAGGGCTGAACGGGCGGAGCAGCCGGCCGGTCGGACACCGGAGCT
>RepKanNP_Acetate_BrdU_F21BDRAFT_1000446_pt1 | contig 15119 bp, 11 predicted proteins | sample RepKananBrdUF21B_FD_10624 | JGI IMG/M metagenome (IMG submission 10624)
GGGTGGGGGGAGCCGCGAGTCGGCCTGCGTTTATTTGGCCGTGGCAGCGTGGGGGTTGGCATACGGCGGGGTTCCAACGCTGTTCCAGACGGCGCTTGCCAAGACGGCGAGGGATGCCGCGGATGTCGCCCAATCCATGCTGGTTACCACTTGGAACGCGGCGATTGCCGGCGGCGGCATGCTCGGCGGCGTACTGCTCGAGCAGTTTGGGGTTGGCGCGTTTGCTCCGGTGCTGCTGGCGTTGCTCGTTGCTGCGTGGGCGGTTGTGTGGTCGGCAAGCCGCGATGGTTTTCCGATCACGTAACCATGTGAATCTATGCTGCCGGCCGGTAGCGCAGGTGGATCAGCGGGTAAGTGCGCCCCTGGCCATCTTTTGCTGGCGCGGATTGTATCCAACAGAGATCCGTCCTGAGGCGCGCAGTGTGCGGACGTCGCCAAAGAAAAAGAAGCGGCAGGCTTGTTGCCTGCCGCCAGGGCTTGCTCGCGCGTTTGTTGCTTTCGCCTCAGCGCTTGACGCTGCGGAAGATGGCCAGCGTGTCGTCATCGTGGAAGCTCGGGTTCGCCAACACGTCCTTGCGCACAGTCACACTCTTGAGATCCGGTGAAGCCGCAGCCACCGCATCGGAGTAGTACCGAGCATCCGGGTTGGCGCCGGCCCTGATCAGCGCACGCACGCAGTCGGCGTTGCCGGCCAGCGTGGCGGATGCCAGCGGTACCGGTGCATCGCCCGACGTCTTCATCCACGCGGCCGAGTTGAGGTCAGTGCCGGGCTTGAGCAGCAGCTTGATACGCTCGCCGGCTTGCGGGTCGGGCTTGCGGTGCAGGTCGACGTGGCGATCGCACACGTAGTTCAGTGCAGTGGCGCCAGATTTGGAGCGCGCACCCACGTCGATACCAGCCCCGATCAGCAGCTTTGTCGCATCCAGGTTGCCTGCGGCCATGCCCATGAGTGCGGTCTCACCATTCTGGTTGCGCAGGTTCGGGTTGGCGCCGGCGCTCAGCAACAGACGCATGATTTCCAGGCTCGGGGCGTTGAGACGCAGGCCCGATGCCTGCAGCAGCGGCGTGTTGTTACCGTCGGTGTTCAGCGCGTTGACGTTGGCCCCGGCCGCAATCAGCGCTTTGACGATGCGCAGGTTTTGCGGCGAAGCCTTGCCGTTGGTGTCGATGCCCGAGATGGCGTAGACCAACGGCTGATTGCCCAGATCACGATAGACGGGGATCTCCAGATCGTTCTTCTGCGTGAGCAGGAGGTCGACCAGGTCGGCATCGTTGTTCGAGATGGCTACCGCCAAGGCGGACATGCCTTGTGGGCCGTCGTACTCGGCCGGCTGCGCGCGGTGCGCACGCGCGCCCTTGGCCAGCAGGTCGCGGATGGCCGCCAGCTTCTTTTCGTTGGGCTTTTGCTCGTACTGCTCGACCGTGGCGGCCAGTTTGTCGTCCAGCGAGGCAGGCTTGGCCTGCGCGGTCAGCGGTGCGAGCAGGGCGCAACCAGCCAGCAGGCATGCTGCGGTTTTCGCTGCTGTCGTTTTGGGGTGGAGTCGCTTCAAGATGGATGAGCTTGGTTGATTGACTGTGTGCGCCTCCAGATCATGTGCGGCGCGGGCGCGATTATCGCACTGTTGTTCCAATTGGTACATTAACAATGGGAAACAATGATGCCGTGGTTGGCAATCATCAATCACGTTGCTGTGCCGATTGGTACGTGCCGACGAAGATGCTGGGCGGAGGCTGTAATCGATGGCCAGTCTCAAGCGGGTTGTTGGGCTGCTCAGCAACCACACATTCCCTCGACATTCCTCCGCGAAGAATTCCTTGTGTCTGTTCATTGATGTCATAATTGACAATTACATCAGTTATGATTAGATTGTGAATGCTCGCGGCGGGGATAGGGCTAGCAACGGGCTGCCGTTGTGCAGCGAAGTGCGTCCGATAGCGCGCGTGGTTTAGTTGCCGCGTCAACCTGCGACCGTACGTGCGAGCCTTGTTCGAGGTGCTTATGGACCATTTCGAGAGCTTGCGGCTCTTTCGTACGATCGTCGAAGTCAGGAACTTCAGGCGGGCAGGGCAGATGCTTGGGGTATCGCCGGCTGTCGTTTCAAGGGCGATCACTTCCCTGGAAGAGCGGCTTGGGGCGCGTCTCTTCCACCGATCCACCAAGCAGTTCTCGTTGACGGACGCGGCACACCGCTTCTATGACGGATGCTGCCGTGTGCTCGACGATCTGGATTGCCTGGAATCCGACGCACGCAGCCAGGGGCATCTGCCGGTTGGCGTCTTGCGGCTCGTTGCGCATACGACCGCAACGTCAGGGTGGCTTGCGCCGCTGGTGGCATCGTTCAAGCGCCAGAACCCGAACGTCATGGTTGAGGTGACCTTGTTGGAAGGCGTTGTCGATCTCGCAACCGAGGGCTACGACATCGGCTTGGTATTGCCGTTCATGTTGGCCACCGACTTGGCTGTGACACGGCTGCTGCATCGCTTGCCGTTGGCCATCGTGGCGACACCGCACTACCTGGAGGCGCGTGGGCGCCCGTGTCACCCGGCTGATCTGGCCGACCATGTCTTCGTCACCGTACCGCCGCACCAGCACAAGCCCATCGTGACGTTCCGCACCGATGGGGCACCGCTGGTCGTTCCGCTGCGGTACGAAATTGCCTCGAACAACGCCGCATTCAACCGTGAAGTCGTGCTGGCTGGACTTGGCATGGGGCTGCTGCCTTTGGCGCTGGTGGAAGACGATCTGCGCGAAGGGCGCCTCGTCCGGTTGGTGGGTGAACATGAAATCCTGGATACCGCAGCGGAGGTTCGCCTCGCCTACATGAGCCGAACGCTGGTGCCGGCCAAAGTCCGGGCCTTCATGGACCACGCCGTCGCGTACTTTGAGGAGCGGTGAGATGCGGGGACCATCTTCTCGGGCGAGCACCGCCGCCTATTGCGAACAGTGCAACGTCCACCACCAAGGGAGCGCGCATGGTGCGAAAACGCTGATGTCCACCCTGATACGGCGCCAGGCCTGGCTATGGGGGCTTGTTGCGCTGGCAATGGGTGGGCTCATGTGGGCACTGCGGCCGGTGCTGACGCCGTTCCTGTTGGGCGCGCTCATTGCCTACATGCTGCAGCCGGGGGTGGAGTGGCTGGCGCGGCACCGCGTGCCTCGGTGGCTCGCTGCGCTGGCAATGATCCTGTGCTTTGCGGCGATGGCGGCACTGCTCGTCACGCTCATGTTCGCCGTCGTCCAGACCGAAGGTCCGCAACTTCAGGCAAAAATTCCTGTGCTGCTTGCCAATCTGAATGCATGGCTGCAGCCAAAGCTGGCTGTTCTGGGGCTTGGCGTCGACCTGGATTTGCCGCATCTGCGCGATTTGCTGTCCGCGCCGCACACGGGGGGCGATGGCAACGCTGTCCTCGCCGTCTGGCAATACCTGCGCACCAGCGGCAACGCGATGTTGACCGTGGTGGGTAACGTCGTGCTGGTGCCGCTGGTGCTCTTCTACCTGCTCTACGACCGGCACCAGATGTTTCGGCGTATGGAAAGCCTGATCCCCCGTCGGTGGCTTGGCCAGACGCGGGCGTTCGTCATCGACATTGACCGGATGCTGTCGCAATACCTGCGCGGGCAGCTTCTGGTGATGGTCGTGTTGGCCGCGTTCTACCCCATCGCATTAACGCTGGCGGGCTTCGAGATTGCCTTGCCGCTGGGGTTGTTCACAGGTCTGGCGGTGTTCATTCCTTATGTGGGATTTGCCGCGGGCCTGGCGCTCGCCATGTTGGCCGCCGTGCTGCAGTTTGGCGATCTGTACGGCATCGGCGCTGTTGCTGTGGTGTATGGCCTGGGTCAGATCCTTGAGAACGTGTTCCTCACGCCGCGCTTGATTGGCGAGCGCATTGGCCTGCACCCGTTGGCCGTGATCTTTGCGCTGCTCGCCTTTGGCCACCTGTTCGGATTCTTTGGGGTGCTGCTGGCGTTGCCTGCCAGCGCCATTCTTGCGGCGGCGCTACGGGCGTTGCGTCACCGCTATCTCGCGAGCGTGCTCTATCAAGCCTGATTGACACACCCTCGCCGAGTGCTGCGAGGGTTCACGCAGGGGTTGCGGCATCGCCGTCCTTGAACATCGGCAACGGCAGTTGCGCGATTCTTTCCGCTTCAACGCGCTTGATGCCCAGCGCCTGGAGTACGAAGACGGCCGCACGTTCGGCCAGGTGCTCCACCCGAACGGCCGCTGCTTGGCGGCCGCGCCCCGGACGGGCGGCAGTCGTCGCAAAGTGCAACTCGGCCGCAACACCGGCAAGCACGGTGCCAATCACGGAAAGAACGCTTGGCAACGGATCTGCCACGACGAACCGCTTGGCAGCGAGCCCGCGGTGGCTGTCGCGTAGCAGGCGCAAGCCAAGGCTATGTGTCAGGGCGCGGGTAGAGACGCCTTCGCGCATCAGCAACCGGCCCCAAACCGGCTCACGCTGCGCCCGCAGCAAGGTGTGACGGACGGAGAGGGCGATGATCTCGGCCGGATCCGTCAAGCCATGCGCCGCCCCATCCAGCCGGTCAGCGAAGTCTTCAAACGCCCAGTCGATGAGCGCAGCGAAGAGCCCTTCCTTCGATTCGAAGTGGTTGTAGAACGAGCCGAAGCCCACATCGGCGGCTTCGGTGATCTCGCTGATGGCAACGCGCTCGATGCTTTTTTCAGACAGCAACAACAACGCCGCGTGAAGCAGGCGCGTCCGTGTTTCTTCTTTGCGACGCGTGCCGCGCCGCTGGTGGCGGCCTTCGGCCACGCGATTCATGAGGTTCCGCATAGGGGTCTCGATTGGTGTCTTCAATGGCGATGATAGTGGCTCGCGTCATAGTTGACAATATTATCAGTTATGAGTTTAATGTCGTCCGTAGGGTCGATCAGGGTGAGTTGCCCTGAGTAGGACGCGGTGATGGGGCAAGCACCCGGCGAAAAAGGCCAGAGAGCCGTCCGCCATGGCTTGCCAGCTGAATGCAGCCCATCTGCCGAGAAGTGGTTCCTGAACGCCGTGGAGACAGGCGACTCGCGTACCCGACATCCGAGTTCCGTTATGCGTTACCCGAGAGCTGATCGCGCAGAAGAGGCGCGGCTCCGGAATGCGCGTGACCCCTTGTTCGTTAGGCCATCACTTGCTTGGAAACATCGTGAAATATCCCGGTCGTCAAGCGCGAACGACAGCGCGCCCCCAACTGTCCGTCGTCGGGCGTTCCAAACGCGCGCCTGTTGTCATTGCCGCCTGCTGCGCTGTGTTGCTGGCGGGCTGCCACCACAGTGAAACCCTGGTCGCAGCACCCAAGCCGGTCGTTGCGCTGACGCTGCATCCGGACGGCAACGCCGTTGCGAACACATTGCCCGGGCAGGTGCAGGCACGGTATTCCACGCCGCTGTCATTCCGTGTTGGCGGCAAGGTGGTCGAGCGCCGCGTGCGTCTGGGCGATACCGTCAAGGAAGGGCAGGTGCTGGCGATGCTGGATCAGGCGGATCTGCGCAACGATCTGGCCAATGCACGCGCGCAACTGGAAGCCGCAGAACATCGGCTGGTCTACGCCAAGCAACAGCTTGACCGTGACCGTGCACAGTCGCAGGCCAACCTGATTGCCCCGGCGCAGATGGAGCAGACGCAGGATGCCTACGCCTCCGCGCTTGCGCAACGCGATTCCGCACGGGCACAAGCCACACTCGTCGGTGACCGCCTGCGCTACGCCACGCTGGTGGCGGATCACGACGGCGTCATCACCTCTGAGGACGCCGACACCGGCCAGAACGTCCAGCCTGGCCAAGCGATCTATCACCTCGATTGGACGGGCGATGTCGACATCGTTTGCGATGCACCGGAGCGTGTGCTGTCCTCACTGACCGTCGGCAGCACGGCGCGCGTGAGCCTGCCGGCTGCGCCCTCGCAAAGCTTTGAGGCGCGCGTGCGCGAGGTGTCGCCCGCGGCCGATCCGCAAAGCCGTACGTGGCGCGTCAAGCTGTCGCTCGTGGCGCCAAACGCTGCGGTGCGCATGGGCATGACTGCCACGATCGCCTTCGATGCCAAGGGCGACGCGGTGGCTGCGCATCCGTTCAAGCTGCCGGTCACCGCACTGTTCCACCGCGGCGAAGAGCCTGCGGTCTGGGTGGTGCGCGCGAACACGGATACGTTGGAGCTGCGCCCCGTCACCATCGCGCGTTACGACGAACGCAGCGTGTTGATCGCATCTGGCTTGCGCGATGGCGATCGCGTGGTGATGCAGGGCGTGCACGCCGTCAATGCCGGGCAACACGTGCAAGTGGTTGCGCCCCTGCACCCTGAGGACTTTGCATCATGAGTGCGGATGATCGCGAAATCGTGCAGGGCACCGAGCAGGTTGCGACGCCGGTATCCCCGGCGGACGAGGGCGGCTTCAACCTTTCGGCATGGGCCCTGCGCCACCAGCAACTGGTGATCTTCCTGATCGGGCTGGCGACGCTGTTTGGCGTCATTGGCTACACGCATCTTGCGCAGTCAGAAGATCCGCCGTTCACGTTCCGGACGATGGTCATCCAGACGTACTGGCCGGGCGCCACCGCGCGCGAAGTCCAGGAGCAGATCACCGACCGCATCGGGCGCCAGCTCCAGGCTGCGCCGTATGTCGACAACATCAAGAGCTACTCGCGCCCTGGCGAGTCGATGATCTTCTTCGCCATGAAGGACTCCGCCCCCGTCAAGGACGTGCCGGAGACCTGGTATCAGGTGCGAAAGAAAGTGGGCGACATCCGCGCGAACTTGCCCAAGGGCACGGTCGGGCCGTTCTTCAATGACGAGTTCGGTGACGTCTATACGAACATCTACGCCCTGGAAGGTGACGGCTTCTCGCCCGCGCAACTGCACGACTACGCGGACAAGCTGCGTACCGTGCTGCTGCGTGTGCCCGGCGTTGCGAAGGTGGACTACTTTGGTGATCCGGCTGAACACGTCTTCATCGAAATCTCCAACGCGCAACTGACGCGGCTTGCCATCACGCCGCAGCAGATCGCGCAGGCCATTGACGCACAGAACACCGTGGCGCCGGTCGGCACGATCACGACCGCCGATGACCGCGTGTTCGTGCGGCCCACCGGCGCGTTCAAGGATGTGCAGGCGCTGTCCGACATGCTGATCACCGTGAACAAGCGCACGTTCCGGCTGGGTGACATCGCCAAGATCACGCGCGGCTATGACGACCCGCCCGTCACGCAGATGCGCACCAACGGCCATGCCGTGCTGGGCATCGGCGTGACGATGCAAAAGGGCGGCGATGTGATCGACCTCGGCAAGGCGCTCGACGCCACGGCGGGCGAACTGCAGGCGACTCTGCCGGCAGGGCTGAAGCTGTCTCCGGTTTCCAGCATGCCCCATGCCGTCAAGCATTCGGTGGACGAGTTTGTACGCTCGGTCGGCGAAGCTGTGGCGATTGTGCTGGTGGTGAGCCTGGTATCGCTGGGCTTGCGTACCGGCATGGTGGTGGTGATCTCCATCCCGATCGTGCTGGCCATCACGGCCTTGTGTATGCACATGTTCGGCATCGGGCTGGACAAGGTTTCACTGGGCACGCTGGTGCTGGCGCTCGGGTTGCTGGTGGATGACGCCATCATCGCCGTCGAGATGATGGCCGTGAAGCTGGAGCAGGGTTGGAGCCGCATGCGCGCCGCCGCTTTTGCGTACTCCAGTACGGCATTCCCGATGCTGACCGGCACGCTGGTGACGGTGTCCGGCTTCCTGCCGATCGCGCTGGCCAAGTCGAGCACGGGCGAGTACACGCGCTCGATCTTTGAGGTGTCCGCCATCTCGCTGATCGTGTCGTGGTTTGCCGCCGTGGTGCTGGTGCCGCTGCTGGGCTATCACATGCTGCCGGAGCACAAGAACGGCGCCTCGGAACATGGCCATGAGCACGATATCTACAACACCGGCTTCTATCAGCGTCTGTCGGGCTGGATCTCGTTCTGCATCGAGCGTCGCTGGGTGATTCTGGGTGTGACGGCCGTGCTGTTTGCACTGGGCATGGCAGCGTTCACGCGCGTGCCGCAGCAGTTCTTCCCGAATTCGGAACGGCCCGAATTGCTGGTGGATATTCGCTTGCCGGAAGGGGCTTCGTTTGATGCCACGTTGCGCGAGGCAAAGCGTCTGGAGAAAGCGCTGGATGGCCGAAAAGAGATCGAACACTTTGTCGATTACGTCGGCACTGGTGCGCCGCGTTTCTATCTGCCGCTGGACCAGCAGCTTCAACAGCCGAACTTTGCTCAGTTCGTGATCACGGCCAAGAACGTGGAAGAACGCGATGCACTGTCGCGCTGGCTAAACGCCACGCTGGAAAAGGACTTCTCTGGTGTCCGCACCCGTGTCGCCCAGCTTGAGAACGGCCCGCCCGTCGGCTTTCCGATCAAGTTCCGCGTGAGCGGTGACGACATTGCCACCGTACGCAACATTGCCGACAAGGTGGCCGAGAAGGTACGTGCAGATGCCCGCACGCAGAACGTGCAGTTCGACTGGGATGAACCGGCAGAACGTTCGATGTCGTTCGAGATCGATCAGATCAAGGCGCGCCAGCTCGGCGTGACGTCGGAGGATGTTTCCAACTTCCTGGCCATGACGCTGTCCGGCTACACGGTGACGCAGTATCGCGAGCGCGACAAGCTGATCAACGTCGATCTGCGCGCACCGAAGACCGAACGTGTCGACCCGGCCAAGCTCGCCGGCCTGGCAATGCCGACGCCTAACGGCCCGGTTCCGCTCGGCGCGCTGGGGCATGTGCAGAACAAGCTCGAGTACGGCGTGATCTGGGAACGCGATCGCCAGCCGACCATCACGGTGCAGGCCGACGTGCGCGGCAACGCGCAAGGCATTGGCGTGACGCGTGACATCGATCAGGCGCTGGCCGCTGAACGCGCCAAGCTGCCGGTGGGCTATCGCATCCAGATCGGTGGCGCGGTGGAAGAGAGTGTGAAGGGCCAGACGTCGATCAATGCCGAGATGCCGCTGATGATCATTGCCGTGCTGACGCTGCTGATGATCCAGCTCAAGAGCTTCTCGCGCACCTTCATCGTCGTGTTGACCGCACCGCTGGGTCTGATTGGCGTGGTGACGGCGCTGCTGCTGTTCGGCAAGCCGTTCGGGTTCGTGGCGCTGCTCGGGGTGATTGCCATGTTCGGCATCATCATGCGCAACTCCGTGATCCTGGTGGACCAGATCGACCAGGACATCGCGGCGGGCCAAAAACGCTTCGACGCCATCATCGGCGCAACGGTGCGGCGCTTCCGGCCCATCATGCTCACGGCCGCTGCGGCAGTGCTGGCGCTGATTCCGCTGCTGCGCTCGGGCTTCTTCGGGCCGATGGCCACTGCGCTGATGGGCGGTATCACCATCGCCACGGTCCTGACCATCTTCTTCCTGCCGGCGCTGTATGCCGCGTGCTTCAAGGTCCGCCCGGACGAACGGGAACTGCCTGCGGCCGGCACCGCAGCCCTGGAGAATTGATCATGAAACGCTCTCGTATGATGTGCGCGCTTGCCGCAACGTCGGTACTCGCACTCTCGGCGTGCTCCTTGGCGCCGACCAACACGCCGCCTGCCGTGCCCTCGCCGGAGCACTACGGCATGACCACGCCGCCTGCAAAGACGGCGGAAGCGGCCGGTGTTGCCCAGCAGTTTGATGTGGGGGCTGCGCCGGTGCCGCAATGGTGGAAGCTCTATCGTTCCGATGCGCTGAACGCGTTGGTGGAAGAGGGCCTGCGCAACAACCCCACGCTGGCTGCCACGCAGAAGACGTTGTCCGCCGCGCAGGAGGAACTGCGTGCACAGGTGGGCGCATCAACATTGCCGTCCCTCGACGCTGGGGCGCAGGTCGCGCGCCAACGCACGCCAAACCTCACAGGCGTAGGGCCCGAGGCGCTGCGCTACAACGTGTTCGTTGGGCAGCTGCAGGCGCACTACACGTTCGACCTGTTTGGCGCGACGCGCTATGCCAATGCCGCGAGCGCTGCGCGGGTGGACGTGCGCGGCTGCGAACTGGAGGCGGCACGGCGTGCGCTTGCCGCGAATATCGTCGGCACGGTGATCAACGCAGCAGCGCTGGACCAGCAGATTGCATTGACGGAACGCCTTGTTGTGGTGGCAGACGCGACGGCGCGCGACAGCCAGCGGCGGTATGAGCTGGGGGCACTGTCGCATGCGCAAGCGCTGGCTTCGACGCAAAGCGCCGCATCGCTCGCGGCGACGCTACCGCAGCTGCGTCAACAGCGCGCCGTGTCCATCCATGCACTGGCCGTGTTGCTGGGCCGCACCCCGGATGCAGCGCCTGCGGTTCCGGAGTTCAGTAGCCTTTCGCTGCCGAACCAGGTGCCTGTGGCCGTGCCGTCGGATCTGCTGCGGGCCCGCCCGGATATCCGCGCTGCCGCCGCTGCGGTCAAGGCGGCGTCCGCAGATGCGGGCGAGGCCACCGCGCAGCTCTTCCCGAGCCTGTCGCTCACGGCCGCGCTCGGTCGTGGCGGATTGAGCTGGCCGGCACTGCTGTCCGGTGCAGGTGGATTGTGGGCGGTGGGCGCGGGGCTATCGCAGCCCATCTTCCACGGTGGTGCATTGATGGCGCACCGCCGGGCGACGCTGGAGCTGTATGACGCAACGGTGCTGCAATACAAGTCGGCCGTGCTGTCGGCATTTGAAAACGTTGCCGATACGCTCGCCGCATTGGAGAACGATGCGCAGACGCTCGCTTCCGCCGAAGTGGCATCGACAGCAGCGCGTACCGCGTTCAACGAGACCGCGTCGCGCCGCCGATTGGGGGCGTTGCCCGCATCCGCGGAGCAGTCGAGCGAGCAGCAGTACCTGAATGCGCAGCTCGACACCGTGCGGGCGACCAGCCGGCGCATGAGCGACACGGCGGCGTTGCTGCAGGCCATGGGTGAACTGCCCGCCAACACCGATCAGACGATCGCCAAAGACTGACATTGCCTTTGGATAGGCCCGGCCTCCACACCCCAAGCGTGGAGTGCCGTGCTTCGCCCGCAATGCCGATTGGCTTAGGCCACGCCCATGGAATCCGCCCACCTGATTGCCTGTCATGAATGCGACCGCGTGTTTCGGCGGCCGCCACTGTTGGATGGCTTGCACGTCCGATGCTCGCGTTGTGCGAACGACCTGAGCGGTGCCCATCACGCCCGCCCGACACTCGACTTCACCTGCGCCATGGCGGTTGCGGCGGTCGTTACGTTGGCGATCGCGCAATGCTTCCCGATCATTGCGCTCAACGCGCAGGGCATGGCGTCGCAGGCCACGTTGCTTGATGCGGTGTCTTCGCTATGGGCAGGGCAGATGCACATCGTGGCTGCGGTCGTGTTCTTTACGACCACGCTGTTTCCAGCGATGGAATTGCTCGCGTTGCTTTACGTGCTGCTTCCCTTGCGCGCAGGCGCTGTGCCTCGTGGATTTCGCCACGTCATCCGGTTTCTTCAATGGCTTCGGCCCTGGGGAATGATCGAAGTGTTCATGCTGGGCGTGCTCGTCACGACAGTGAAAATGGTCAGCCTCGCGCGGGTGATTCCTGGTGCCGGCCTGTTTGCATTCGGCGCGTTGACGGTGCTGTTGGCGCTGGTTTCGCGGTTCGATCCGCACAGGCTCTGGCATGCGTGCGACGAGATCGAGGCACCGGACGATGCGACGCGATCTGCCGAATTGCGAACTGACGCACTGAAGGCTCTCTCCGCAAAACAGGCCGGCCTGGTTGTCTGCCACACATGCGGCTGTGTGCAACCGCTTCTACGTGGCGAAGCACACCAGCGGTGCAGTCGTTGCCATACGGCCCTGCACGAACGCCGTCCGGCGAGCGTTTCGCGAACCGCCGCATTGCTGCTGGCGGCCGCGCTGCTTTACATCCCCGCCAATCTGTTGCCGGTCATGCACAGCACCTCACTTGGCCGCTCAGAAGACGACACCATCCTGAGCGGGGTGGCGTACTTCTGGACTTCCGGTGATTGGGGCCTGGCTGCCATCGTCTTTATCGCCAGCGTGGTGGTGCCGATGCTCAAGCTCGCCATTCTGGCGCTGCTGGTATTCGCGGCACATCGGCGCTCCACGTGGCGCCCGCACGAAAGGACACGGCTCTATCGCCTGGTCGAGCGTATTGGCAGGTGGTCGATGCTCGATGTGTTCGTGGTGGCGCTCACGGTTGCGCTGGTGCACTTCGGCTCCTTCGCCGTCATCACCGCTGGCCCAGGCGCACTGGCCTTTGGCGCGGTGGTGATCCTCACCATGATCGCCTCCATGCAGTTTGACCCCCGGCTGATCTGGGACCCCGTTCCCGACGACGCCGAATCCGCGCGAGACGATTCCTGATCGGATTCCGCGCACAACACTCGTCCGCCATATTCTCTTTTCAAGCAATGCGTCCTATCGATCACCCCCTTCCCGAGATCACGCCCCAGCGGCGCTGGCTTCCCTCAATGGTCTGGCTCGTGCCGCTGATTGCGGCCTTGATCGGGCTCGCGCTGGTCGCCAAGACCATCGCCGAGAAAGGCCCGGCCGTGACCGTCACCTTTGCCAATGCCGAAGGCCTTGAGGCCGGCAAGACGAAGGTGAAGTACAAGGACGTCGAGATCGGCACGATTCAAGCCATTTCGCTGACCCCGGATCTCAAGCGGGTGATGGTGAAGATCCAGTTGGCGCGCGAAGCCGAACGCTTTGCAAGCAAGGACACCCGCTTCTGGGTGGTCCGCCCACGTGTGGGCGCGAGCGGCATTTCCGGATTGGGAACGTTGCTTTCCGGCGCGTATATCGGCGTGGATATTGGTCGCTCCAAAGACAGTCAGACCCAGTTCGTGGGGCTGGAGAGTCCGCCCTCCGTCACCACCGATCAGCAAGGGCGGCAGTTCTCGCTGCACGGCGATTCGCTCGGGTCCGTTGATATCGGTGCACCCGTCTTCTATCGCCATCTGCAAGTGGGGCAGGTGGTGGGCTTTGCGTTGGACAAGCAAGGTGGGGGCGTGCAGGTGAACGTGTTTGTGAACGCGCCCTACGACAAGTACGTCGGCACCAATACGCGCTGGTGGCACGCCAGCGGGGTGGACCTGCGGCTCGACTCCAGCGGGTTGAAGCTGAATACGCAGTCGCTTGCCACGGTCATCGTCGGCGGCCTGGCGTTCCAGACGCCGCAGGGCCAGGCGGATGGGCCTCCGCCGCCGGATAGCACCGTGTTCCAGCTGGCATCCGATGAAGCCGACGCCATGCGCGAGCCCGACGGTGCACCGCTGACGGTGGTGATGCGATTCAACCAGTCGCTACGTGGGTTGTCAGTCGGCGCGCCGGTGGATCTGCGCGGCATTGCGCTGGGCAACGTCACGGACATCGGCATCGAATACGACGAGGCAGCGAAAACGTTCAGCATGCGGGTCATGATGGCGCTATATCCATCGCGGCTCAGCCGGCGCAGCAACACATCGCTTCCGGCACCCGATACGCCGGGCGGCCATGAACTGCTGCAGCACCTGGTCATGCAGGGGCTGCGTGGGCAGCTTCGCATGGGCAACCTGCTGACGGGCCAGCTGTACGTGGCGCTCGACATGTTCCCCAAGGCGCCGCGTGCGACGGTCGACGTTCATCGGTCGCCGGTGGAGTTGCCGACCGTTCCGAATTCGCTGGATGAATTGCAGGTGCAGCTTGCCGACATTGCGAAGAAGCTCAACCAGGTGCCCTTCGACAAGATCGGCAACAACCTGAACGGCGCGCTCGACAATGCAAACCGCCTATTCGGTCATCTGGATACGGAAGTGGTGCCGCAGGCGCGGGACACGCTGGCTTCTGCACAGCAGACCTTCAACGCAGCACAGGCGACCTTGCGACAGGACTCGCCGCTCCAGTCCGATGTGCACGAGGCAATGCAGGAGCTGACGCGCACGCTTCAATCGCTCAATGCGCTGACGGACTATCTGGAGCGCCATCCGGAATCGCTGCTGTTCGGCAAGAAAGGAGATGCGCGGTGAGTGTGTCCTGGTTCCCAGTTTGCCGCGTACTTGTCGGCGTGGTTGCCTGCGTCACGCTGGCGGCATGCAGCTCGCCGCCGGCGCGTTTTCATCGCTTGGCTGCGGACGATGAGGTTGCGGTGGCAGCACCCGTATCGGCGTTGCTGGTTGACGTGCTGCCAGTTCGTGTTCCGCCGTCGGTGGCGGGCAGGCGGCTGGTAGTGCAGCGGAGCTCAGGCCAGGTCGACGTACTCGAGATGGACCGCTGGGCTTCACCCTTGGCCGATGAGATTCGTGCGGCGCTGTCGTCGGGGCTGGCGTTGCGGACCAGCGCAGTGGACCTGCACGGCCTTCCCTACGGTGGAAAACGCCCGGTTTACCGGGTGGCCGTGGATGTACAGCGGTTTGATGCGTGGCCCGGCTCGCATGTCTTGATCGATGCCGTCTGGACGATTCGCACGGCCGAAGATCGCCCCATGCTGACGTGCCGCAGTGTCGTTCGCGAAGTTGTGCCCGCAGGCATGGACGGCGTGGTGCAGGGCCAGCGGCGTGCCTTGAACGCGCTGGCTTCGCAGATGGCGGCGCCTCTACTGGCTTACGCTGCCGCACCATCCGAGGCGGCTCGGCCGATGGCAGGTTGCGTGGATTCGTCGGCCAGTATGTTGGCCAAGTGAGGTTGGTCGATCAGCGGGCGCTGCAGCGCCGCTGATCCGATCAGCTTGCGCTGTCTGCCGTTTCCACGACGGGCAGCGGCCGGGCGGCCACTTTTTCGGCCTCGGCGCGCTTGAGCCCCAGCGTTTGAAGCAGCACCGCTGCCGTGCGTTCGGGGAAGTGCTCCCCCGTGAAGCCCAGTTCCTTGAGGATGTCGGCAGCCGGCGCACCGGGCGCCAGAAAGTTGAGCTCTGCCGAGATGGCCGTCAGCACCGTGCCGCCGACCGACAGGAAGCCGATGAACGGATCCGCCACGACAAACCGCTTCGCCGCGATGCCGCGCTCGATATCGCGCCGCAGGCGCTGGCCGAGGCCCTGCGTCAGCACGCGCGCCGAGAAGCCCTCACGGATGAGGAAGCGCCCCCACACCGGCTCGCGCCGTGCCCGAACCAGCGTATGCCGCACCGACACGGAAATGATCTCCGCGGGGTCGGCGAGCCCCTCC
>RepKanNP_Acetate_BrdU_F21BDRAFT_1000447_pt1 | contig 15112 bp, 13 predicted proteins | sample RepKananBrdUF21B_FD_10624 | JGI IMG/M metagenome (IMG submission 10624)
CCGCGCCAGATGGCCAGACCGTCGGAATCGTGGATCTCGGGCCGCCAGTCCGAGGCACGCCAGCGGCGGGCGGCGCTGCGGCGATCCCCGGCGCGGTCGGTGCGATCGTTCTCCCCGTAGAGGAACATGCTGGTGAGCGGCGCAATGCCCAGCCGCTCGATCGGCTTGCGCACGAAGAGCGAGGCCTGCACGTCCATCACCAGGGTGTCACCCGGGCGGATGTCGAAGCGGTAGACCCCGGCCACGCTGGGAGAATCCAGCAGCGCATAGACGCGCAACACCTCGGCATCGGCCGGCGGGCGCACCAGCCAGAACTCGGTGAAATCCGGAAACTCCTCGGCACGCGGCAGACCGGTATCGATCGCCAGCCCACGCGCCGACATGCCGTATTGCCACTGCCCACCCACGGCGCGGAAATAGCTGGCGCCCAGGAAGGCCGCCACATCGCGCGTCGGGTCAGCCTTGGTGGTCAGCCGAAAGCCGGCAAAACCAAGGTCGGCCGGCAACGACTGGTGATCCAGCCCGCTCCGGCCGTAGTCGAACATGGCCGGGTCATAGGCAATCAGGCGCGCCTGGCCATCCACCACCTCGTGCATGCGCACGGGTGACTTGAAGAACAGCCCCAGGTGGAAGAAACGCGCCTCGAACGGCAGGCGCTGCCCGGCCCAAAGAGCGTGGTCGGCGCGGTAGCCGATGGATTGGTAGCCGTCCCACCCGAGCGTGGCCAGCGGCGCGGGAAGCTGCGTGCTGCGCGGGCGATAGGGCCGGGCGGCCAGCGCACGAGCACGCGCCAGCAGGCGGGTTTCATCAAACGGTTCCGGAGCGCCGAGCGGGCTGCCGGCGGCTGCGCTACGGGACAAACCGGGGGCCAGGGCAAGCAGCCCGGCGGCCAACTGCTTGAGCAGGTCGCGACGATGCATGGATCAAGGCGAAGCCAGGGGTGAGCCATCTTCGCATAAACGCCCGCCCAGGCAGCATCCCGCAAGAAACCTTTCATTGGACCCACAACCCTTCACCAAAACCGGGATTGGGGCCAATCCGCGTGGCGCCTATTCTTCAATTGGCGCACAATTCAGGCCCCGCCGAGCGTTGGCCCGGCTGTCCGGTGTTCCCGCCACGATCCTCACGGCGCACATGTTTCCAACGTTTTCCACGTCTTCGCTGCCTGACACGGCTCAATCGTCCGATGTGACGGTCGCGCTGGAGGCATTCGACCGTTTCTACGACGACGTCCTGCTGCCCATGTGGCTCGGGCCCGGCTGGAACGCGCAGGCGGGCCTCTGCTATGAGGCGCTGATCGTCGAGAACGGCACGCTGGTGCCGGCGTCGACGTCGCGCTACCGCGCGATGGCCTGCGCGCGGCAACTGTATACATTGGCGCGCGCCACGCGGCTCTCGACGCGGCACCAGGCGCTGTGCGCCGAACGCGCCGCCGCGCTGTGTCACGCACTTGACACCCGCTTTCGCGACACCATCAACGGCGGCTGGCTGTTCTCGATCGACAGCGCGCTCGCCCCGCAGGACACCACCAAGGATCTGTATACGCACGCCTTCGTGCTGTTCGCGGCCGCCCACTGGCTGGCCGTGAGCGATGACCCGCGCGCCGCCGCCCTGATGGACGACGCGCACGAGGTGATCGCACGCCGCTTTGCCCGTGCGGGCACGGAGACGAATACCGCCGCCCTGCCGGTGGCGGCCATGGATGCGGCATTTGCCGTGCCCCAGGCGGGCGTTGCGCAAAACCCGGTGATGCACCTGACCGAGGCCTACCTGGCCGCTGCCGCGCTGGACGAACCGCCTGCCTGGGCCGAAGCCGGCGTGCGCGCGCTGGCCGAGGGCATCCTCGCGCGCTTCATTGATGCGCGCACGGGCAGCATCACTGAATTGCCGGTCGACGAGACCAGCCCCGACAACCGCATCGAGCCCGGCCACCAGTTCGAATGGTTCTACCTCGTACGTGCACACGCCGACGTGTTCGCCCGTTCCGATGCCGGCCGACACCTGGCCGAAACGCTCGGCCGCGCCGTTGATGCCGCCTGCAACCTGGGGGTCGACCCCCGCACACAAGGCGTGTGCCTCGCCCTCGGCCTGGACGGCACGATGCGCGACGCCAGCCAGCGCATCTGGGCCCAGACCGAATACGGCCGTGCCCTCGCCCTGTGCACTGAAACCCACGGCGCGATGCTCGCGCACATGCTGCCGACATGGTCCGCACGCTTTCTGCATGCGCACGGCTGGCATGAGGTGATCGACGCGACTGGCCAGAGCCTGCGCGCCGACATGCCGTCGAGCACCCCGTACCACATCACCACCTTTTACGAGGCGGCCCGTACCACCCTGTCCGAGTCACCTTCACGTTGTACCCAAGCTGTCGAGTGAGGCACCCCATGCATACCCATAACCCCAACGAATCCAAGGCCCGCGCCATCTTCCGGGTGGTCAGCGGCAACTTCCTGGAAATGTACGACTTCATGGTCTACGGCTACTACGCCAAGGCCATTGCCGACACCTTCTTCCCCGCCGGCAACGAGTTCCTCTCGCTGATGCTGTCGCTGGTGACGTTTGGCGCCGGCTTCCTGATGCGGCCGTTGGGGGCGATCTTCCTGGGCGCCTACATCGACCGCCACGGCCGACGCGTGGGCCTGATCGTGACGCTGGCGCTGATGGCGTGCGGCACCTTGCTGATCGCACTGGTGCCGGGCTACGCCACCATCGGGCTGGCGGCACCGCTGCTGGTGCTGGTCGGGCGCCTGCTGCAGGGCTTCTCGGCCGGCGTGGAACTGGGCGGTGTGTCGGTCTACCTGGCCGAAATCGCTACCCCGGGCAAGAAGGGCTTCTTCGTGAGCTGGCAATCGGCCAGCCAGCAGGTGGCGGTGATGTTTGCCGCGCTGCTGGGCGTGCTGATGTCGGTGCTGCTGCCGCCGTCTGAGATGAGCGCATGGGGCTGGCGCGTGCCGTTCATCATCGGCTGTCTGATCGTGCCGTTCCTGTTCATCATCCGCCGCTCGCTGCAAGAGACGGAAGAGTTCCAGAAGCGCAAGCACCGTCCTGACCTGGCCGCCGTGTTCCGCTCGATGGGCCAGAACTGGCGCCTGGTGGGTGCCGGCACGCTGATGGTGGTGATGACCACGGTGTCGTTCTACCTGATCACCGCCTACACGCCGACCTTTGGCAAGAGCGTGCTGCACCTGTCGGACATGGACAGCCTGATCGTCACGCTGTGCGTGGGTGCGTCCAACTTCTTCTGGCTGCCGGTGATGGGCGCGGTGTCTGACCGTGTCGGCCGACGCCCGCTGCTGATCCTCTTCACCGTGCTGATGCTGGTGACCGCCTATCCGGCGATGGTGTGGCTGGTGAGCGAGCCGTCGTTCGCCCGCATGCTGACGGTGCTGCTGTGGCTGTCGTTCCTGTACGGCAGCTACAACGGCGCGATGGTCGTCACGCTCACCGAGATCATGCCGCCGGAAGTGCGCACCACCGGCTTCTCGCTGGCGTACAGCCTGGCCACAGCCATCTTCGGCGGCTTCACCCCGGCGATTGTCACGTGGCTGATCCACGAGACGGGCAACAAGGCGATGCCGGGCGTGTGGGTGTCGTTTGCGGCGCTGTGCGGGCTGATTGCCACGCTGGCCATCGTCAAGCCGGCCGGCAAGCACGTGCACGGCGCGGGCACCGCTCCCGCCGCCTGATCGCCACGATGCAGAACCCGGGCGGCATCATTGCCATCGAGCACGCCGGCTTTGCCGCGCTGCCGCCCGAACACAGTATCGAAGACGGCCCCTGGGTGCTGCGCATGGCGGGGGGCCTGGCCAAACGGGCCAACTCCGCCAACCCGCGCGCACCGGGCGCCGCACTGGATGCGGATCGCCTGAACCGCATCGAAACGGTCTACCGCCACGCGGGCTTTCCGCCCATCGTGCGCGTCACGCCACTGGCCTCGCCCGAGGCCGATGCGCTGCTCGAAGCGCGCGGCTACCGCATCACCGACCGCAGCCTCGTCATGACCGCGCAGCTGGCACCCGCAGCACCGGCAGTGCTGCCCGACGGCATCTCCGTTAGCATCGACACGATGATCCCCGAACCCTGGCACGACGCCTTCGCGCAGTTTGACGGCCTCAATGCGCACGGACGCGCCACACGCCGCGCCATGCTCGACGCGCTCGACCGCCCGCACGCGGCGATCACGTTGCGCGAAGCGGATGGCACCACGCTGGGAATCGGCCTGGCCGTGGCAGACGGCGCGTATGTCGGCCTGTTCGATGTGCGCGTGGCGAGTGCCGCGCGCGGCCGAGGGCTGGGGCGTGCCGTGACGGACGCGATGCTCGGCTGGGCGCGTACCCAGGGCACCGCTGGTATGCCGGTCACCGCTTATCTGCAGGTCAGCGCCGAGAACGTGCCGGCGCTCAGCCTGTATCGCTCGCTGGGCTTTGTCGAGGCCTACGCGTATCACTATCGCGTCGGGCCAGCGCAGCCGGCCTGAGCCTGCTTACTGGATCACCAACCCGTTCGGCCCGACCACGCCCAGCTCCACATAGTGCGAGCCCGGTCGCGTGCGATCAGAAAAGTCCACAACAAACCCACCGCCCACATCAAAGTTGCGCAGGTTGGCCAGCTCGCGGCGCACCTGGTCGCGCGTGGGCTTGGGGCCGGCGCGGCGCACGGCTTCGGCCAGCACCTTGGCGGCCACAAAGCCCTCCACCGCGCGGAATGACAGGTCGACATCCTTGGCGCCCACCGCCGTGCGTGCGCGGTTGAACTCACGGATGACGGGGTTCACGCTCTTGCCCGGGTTGGGCATCACCAGCGCCAGCGAGTAGCCGCGCACTGCCTCAATGCCCGCCACCTTGAGCAGGATGCCCGGATCGATGGACGACAGCCCCAGCAACTGCGCCCCACCGCCGCGCGCCCGGTACTGCTTGACGAACTGCGCGGCGGGCTCCGCCGTGGCGCCAAGAAAGATCGCCTGCACGTCCGTGCTCAGCAGCTTGTCCACCGCCGGGCCAACAGTGACCGTGTTGCGTTGGTACGAGGCCGTGGCGGCAATCGTCAGCTTGTACGGCTTGAGCGTGCGCTCCACGCCGGCCAGCGCCTCCTTGCCCAGCGCGTCATCCTGATACAGCACGCCGATGCGCGTCACGCCAATGGTGACGAGCGCGCTCACCATCTTGTCCATCTCTTGCTGGTAGCTGGCCTTGATGGGGAACACCAGCGGATCGCCGGTCATGCTGGATGCGCCCGTGGCAGGCCCGACCAGCGGCAGGTTGGCTTCAGCCAGCACGCCGTTGCGCATGAGCGCTTCCACATTGGCGGTGCCGACCACGGTGAGCGCGGCCACCGGGTTGTCGATCCTGGCCATGTCGCGCACGTTGCGCAGGGTCTGCTCGACCTTCTGCTCGTCGTCGCGGGCGACCAAGCGGATGGTTTCGCCGTTGATGCCGCCATCGAGATTGAGCCAGTCGAAGTAGAGCCGGGCGCCGGCGTTGAGCGCACGCCCCGTGGCGGCCTGTGAGCCCGATAGCGGCAAGGATTGGATGATGCTGATGTCAGCGCGGGCGGCAGACGCCGCGAGCACTGCGCACACCGTCAGCGAGGCCGCAAGCGCGGCAGCCCACGGCCGGCCACGCCAAGTCCTTCCGCGCGCCCCCCGGCTGCGCGTGTGATTTCCCGTTTGCATTGCTGGCACCCTTCACCGCCGCCTCGTGGGCAACGGCGTTATTGTCGAGGCCACCTGGGCGGCCCACTTTGTCGTTCTGGTTGCGCGAAACATAACTCGCGCGGGCGATAGCCTGCCATTGCGCAGGGGCTTCGACAAGTCCTGCCGGGGTCGTTTTAGACTCACTCGACCGCTTCTGTCGCAAACGCGCCCCACCTCCCATGCCGCAGCGCCTCCTGCCCACCGATATCGAAGGCCGTACCCCGCCCTCGCCGGCGCATCCGGTGCGCCTGTACACGCGGCAGATGGAGGCCAACACGCGCTTCCCGCGCCATACGCATCCGTGGGCGCAGGTGGCGTACAGCCACAACAGTGTGCTGCGTGTGCAGGCCGGTGATACGGCCTGGGTGGTGCCGCCCTCGCGCGCCATCTGGATTCCGCCCGGTATCGAGCATGAGGTGTGGGTGGTCGAGGCGGCGTTCCTGCGCACCCTCTATGCCGACCCGTCCCTGGCGACGGGCACGCTGGCGCAGTGTCGTGTGATGGAGGTGTCGCCGTTGCTGCGCGAGCTGATCGCGGCGATGGACGTGCACCAACCGCTGCCGCCCGCGCGCGAGCAGGCGCTGGGCGCCCTCATCCTCGACGAAGTCCGCCACAGTGCCCCGCTGCCGCTGGATTTGCCCATGCCCACCGACAAGCGCCTGCGCGCGCTGTGTGAGCGCGTGATGGCCGACCCCGGCACGCCGCTGACCTTCGATGCCCTGGCCCGCGACGTGGGCGCCAGCGAGCGCACGCTGGCGCGGCGGTTTCGTGAGGAACTGGGGGTGAGTTTTTCGCAGTGGCGCCAGCAGGCGGTGCTCGCCAGCGCCATCCCGATGATGTCGAAGGGGGTGCCGCTCGCACGTGTGGCGCAGGCGCTGGGCTACAACAGCCAGAGTGCGTTCTCAGCGATGTTCCGCCGGGCGTTCGGGCAGAGCCCGAGCGCGTTCCTGCACCGGCCCGGCTCGGAGGGCGACGCCTAGGGCCTGCCATCCAATCAAACGGGCTCGCGCGTTTGATTGGATGACCGGCCCTAGATCGGCGGCTCGCTCATCGCCGGCAGCAGCATCGCAAAGCGCGCGCCGCCGCCCTCTGCGGCATCGAGCCGGATGTCACCGCCGTGCACCAGCGCAATCCGGCGCACGATCGCCAAGCCCAGGCCAAAGCCGCCGGTGTGGCGGTCGCGGCTGGCATCCAGGCGCAGGAACGGTTCGAACACGCGCGCACGATCGGGCGCGGGGATGCCCGGGCCGTCGTCTTCCACGGTCAGGCGCAGCGCACCGGCGTGGCCGGTCTCCACCCGAACGGTGATGGTGTTGCGCGCATAGCGCGCGGCGTTGCGGATCAGGTTGAGCAGTGCTCGCGCCACCAGGCGCGGATCGCACACGTGGTGGGTGGGGGCGGCCTCGGTGTGCACGGCCAGCGTGAGCTGGCGGTCAGCCACGTCGTTGGCGACACTGGCAACCACGCTGTCGAGCCACTCACCCACCGCCACGCGCATCAGCACGAGGTGCGTGGCGCCCTGCTCCAGACGGCTCAGGGCCAGCAGTTCGCTCACCAGCTCGTCCAGCTCGCGCACGTCACGGCGCAGGGCGTCCAGACGCAGGGTCCGCTGCGCCTCCGGCACGGGGGACTGCAGCAGCGCAATACCGAATTCCAGCCGCGCAATCGGCGTCTTCAGCTCATGCGAGATGCCGTTCATCATCTCGCGCTGGTGCTGGATCGAACCCTGGATGCGCTCGGCCATGTCGTTGAACTGGCGGGCGAGGCCAAACACGTTGGAGCGCTTGTGCAGATGCGCGCGCGTCGACAGCTTGCCCGCGCCAAAACCGCGCGCCGCCGCTTCCAGCGCGCGCAGATCGCGCCAGTGCAGCCAGACCCAGGCCAGCAGCGGCAACAGCGCGGCAATGGCAATCAGCGAGTAGGCGATCAGCTGAATGCCGAGATACTCCATGTCCGCAGCGTAGGCGTGCAGCACCGTGCCGTCGCGCAATGGCAGGTAGTAGTCCTTGCCGTTGGTCATCAGGATCAGCTTGTGCTCGGCAAGATCGCGCCGCTGCTGGGCAGACAAGTCCGGCACGGTGTCCGGATCGACAAAATCGAATCGCTCCCACGCGTGCTCGTTCAGCCGCGCGAGCGCGGCGTCGCGGCCTGCCGGGCCGGCACGGTCCAGGTAGTCCTGCAGCGTAAAGGCGTAGCCCTTGCGCAATTCGCGCTCACCGTGTGTGAGGGTGTCGTGGAACATCCAGACGAACGACTTGTTGACGCCAATCAGCGCCAGCGCCGCCGCCAGCACCACCATGGCGTAGAGCTTCAATAAGGACTTGAGCATGCCTCAATCCTCCCAGGCCGACGGGCTGAACAGGTAGCCGCGTCCCCAGATCGTCTTGATCTTGTGCGGCTCGGGCGAGGCATCGCCAAAGCGGCGGCGCAGGCGCGAGATGCCGGAATCCACCGTGCGGTCCAGCCCGTCGAACTCGATGCCGCGCAGTTGCTTGAGGATGTCGTCGCGGCTGAGCACGGTGCCCGCGGCGCGCGCCAGGATCAGCAGCAGGTTGAACTCGGCCGTCTTCAGGTCGACCGCCTGGCCGCGCCAGGTGACGGCGCGATTGGGCGGCGAGATGGCCAGTTCGCCAAAGACGAGCGTGTCGTCGTGGGGCGCGAGCGGTTCCGAATTCGACATGGTCGGCAAGGCGCGGCGCAGCAGCGCACGGGCCCGCGCCACCAGCAAGCGCGGCTCGATGGGCTTGAGCACGTAGTCGTCTGCACCAATCTCCAGGCCCGCCACCTGGTCGTAGGTATCCACGCGCGCCGTCAGAATCAGCACCGGCACGCGTGAGAACCCACGAATGCGCCGGCACACTTCCATGCCATCCAGGTGCGGCAGCATCAGGTCAAGAATCACCAGCGCCGGCGCATGCTCGCGCACGGCAGCCACGGCGATGTCGCCCCGGCGCACCACCTCCACCGCAAATTCGTAGTTGCCCAGGTATTCGCTGATGAGCTGCGCGAGACGGTCGTCATCTTCAATCAGCAGCACCTTGGTCTTGAGCGGTTCGTCGGTCATCGCCGTCATGGTCCGTTCGCCCCCGTTTTTCTTTTGATGGGGCGCAGTGTACGGCGACCGGCTTGCGAGTGGAGGGGGCGGCGAAACTTGCAAACACTCGCGCACAATTGCGCACAACTTCCCGGCAATTTCCAGACAGACGTGCGCGCGGCCTCTCGCCAGACTTCGGACTCTCTCTCAAGAGATCCAACAAGAGGTCTATCGTGCTCAATCGTCTCTCCCTGCGTCTTGCTCCTCGCGTCTCCCTTCCATACCTGGTTCTGCTCTCGGGCATGTGGCTGCCGGCCGCCTCGGCGTATGCCGATGACGCGCCCAACGCGGCGTCGTACTCGCTGTCGCTCAACGCGGGCGTGGCACCGCGCTATCAGGGCGGCAAGCAGTACACCGTGACGGCCGGCCCCGGCTTCCGCGCGGATTTCGGCAACGGCTGGTTCATCGACCCGACCCAGGGCGGTGCGGGCTATGCCATCCGCTTCCTGAACGGCATGTTCGCGTCGGCCGCGCTGTCGTATGACCCGGGCCGCTCCGACACCAACCGCTTCGGCCGCCCCGGCTCGGACTACCTGAAGGGCATGGGCACAGTGAAGGGCTCGCTGCTGGGCGTGTTCACGGTGGGCGGCAAGATCGTCGGCGAGACCACCGCCACCGCTTCGCTGGAAGTGCCGATCACCAACCGCGAGCGCGGCTGGTCCGGCCATATCGACGTGGCAACGCCGCTGGCGAGCTGGGGGACCAGCAAGATCAGCGTGAGCCCGAGCCTGCATTTCGGCTCGCGCAAGTACATGCAGACGTACTTCGGGGTGACGCCGCAGCAGTCGGTCAACAGCGGCTTCGCGCAGTACGACGCGGGCAGCGGTCTGCAGGCCGCTTCGGTAACGGTGGCCTGGACGCACGCCTTCTCGCGCCACTGGGCCATGCAGACGGCGGTCGGCACCACGCGCCTGCTGGGCAACGCCGCCAAGAGCCCGATCGTGCAGAACAAGCAGAGCTACTTTGGCGGCACAGGCGTCGTCTACACGTTCTAAGGTCGCCCCAGCTCAGGCAAGCGCGTCGAGCCACGCCACCGTTTCGCGCCACCACGGCGCACCGGACGACGCGCGGAAGAAGCCCATGTGGCCGACGCCCTTGGCTGGCAGCGCGGCGCCGCCCACCTGCCGGCGCGAGACGCTGGCGGCGGGAAACTGCGCAACCAACGCATCGATGGCGCGGGCAGGCGCCATCGGGTCGTCATCAAAACCCCAGGCAAGCAGCGGCACCGCGAGCCTCGGGTAGCGAGAGGTATCCAGGCCCGTGCGCGGCGCGAACAGGTAACCGCGCTGCCGGGCAAAGCGCGCCCAATCGCCCAGGATGGTGGCCGGAATCGCCATCGGCCCCATCCCAATGGCAGACAGCGGCAACATGCCGCCGCGTACACGCGCCACCGCCAGCGGAATCCGCACGCGCAGCAACCACGCCAACTGCGACCGGCTGAGCAGCCCGCGCCAGGGCCACAGCCGCGCGTTGGCCAGCGACACCGCCACGTGTACCAGCGCATCGGCATGCACGATGTGCGGCGCCAGCCCGGCCAGCTGCCCGCCCGCGCTATGGCCGAGTACCACCAGCTTGCGCCCGCCACAGCCCTCGGGGACGAGCGTGTCATGTACCCACTTGAGCACGGCGTCGATGTCGCGCCGGCCCCAGTCTGCAAAACGCGGCGCAGGTGGCAAATGCTCTGGGCCGGTAGCCAGCGCCTCCCCAATGCCGCGATAGTCGAACGTCACCACCCGCCAGCCGGCCAGGCAGAGCCCGCGGGCAAACGCGCCATAGAACTGGCGCGGCACGCCCAGCGCCGAGCAGATCACCACCGTGCCATGTGCGCCCAGGCCGGGGCTCGTGACAGTCACGGGCAGCGTCCAGCCGTCGGCGGTGCGCACGTGGTCTTCGCGGGTGGGAAGCGCATCGGCGGGGTAATCGATCGATTCGCGCTGCATGGGGCACTCCGCTCGGGGGTGTCGGGGATGCTGGCAGTATGGGCGGCAGGGGTGGCGGTCACAATTACGCGACAGGTAATCGCTGCACCTACCCGACTCTGCTTCAATAGGTGACATGAAACCCGCCCAGACCGCCTCCGCCGACAGTACCGCCGTGCTGGATGACGCCGACGCAGCCCAGACCGGCGCCGAGCCGCCCGAAGCCGCACTGACCCGCTTCCCGCAGCTGCTGCGCTTCTGGCGCACCCGGCGCGGCTACAGCCAGCTGGCCCTGGCGCTGGCAGCAGGGGTGTCGCAACGGCACGTGAGTTTTCTGGAATCGGCGCGTGCGGCGCCCAGCCGCAACATGATCCTGCAACTGGCCGAAGAGCTGAATGTGCCGCTGCGCCATCGCAACCAGATGCTATTGGCCGCCGGCTTTGCGCCCGCGTATCCGGAGCAGGGCCTGACCACGCCGCCTGACGAGACCTCGCCGATGATGCAGGCGGTGCGCCACGCGGTGAAGCTGATCCTCGACAAGCAGGCGCCCTACCCGGCCATCGTGCTCGACCGCTTCTGGCACCTGCTCGACGCCAACGCCGCGCACCGGCGCCTGATGCGCTGGGCCATCGGCGACGACCGCTCGGAGAGCGGGACCGAACGCAACTCGGGCGCCGTCAACATGATGAAGCTGGTGTTCGACCCGACCGGGCTGTGGCCGGCGATCGTGAACCGCGAAGAAGTGGGCCGCTACCTCGCCCGGCGCGTAAGGCAGGAATTTGCCCTGCACGCCATCGACCCGGCCACGCAGCGCTTGCTGCACGACATTCGTGCGCTGCAGCCCGCGCTGTTTGATGCAGCGGAAACACCGCCATCGCCCACGGCAGCTGGCACCGGCGATCCGCTGCCCTTCCTGCCCGTGACCCTGCAGCGCGACGGCGTGACGCTCTCGCTGTTCACCACGCTCACCACGCTGGGCACACCGCGCGATGCGGGGCTGCAGGAAATGCGCATCGAGTGTTTCTATCCGGCGGATGAGGCATCACGCCGGGCGTTGGAGCGTATTACGTTGTAAACGCATACGCGTTGCAACGAGAATCATTCTCATTTATATTGACCGGTCGATTTGTCCCTCACCGGCAGCCACTGCGCTGCCATGTGCCTCATGACCGACCTGTCGCATCCCCCGCTTTCGGCCGAACCCGGCGCCAAACCGACCGCCAACGCCCGGCCGGCCAAAGCCCGCGCCGAACACCCCGCCAACCACCGCGCCACCCTGGTGCGCTGGCTGCGCAAGACACACGGCTGGTTCGGGCTGTGGGGCGCGGTGATCGGGTTGATCTTCGGCGTCTCCGGCATCTGGCTAAACCACCGCGCGGTGCTGAAACTGCCAGTGGCGCAACAGCGCACCAATACGCAGATCGCCTTGCCCGACCCGATGCCCGCCACGCCCGAGGCGATGGGAGCGTGGCTGCAACAAACACTGAACATTCAGGAACCCGCCAACCGCATCCGCGTGGAGAAGGCCAAGCCTGTCGCCTGGGCCGAGCGCCCGGCCAAGGGGGAGGGCCGCAACGAAGGTAAGGAAGGTTCAGGGGACAGCGCCGCCAAGACCGAAGGCGACGCCTCGCGCGACACCGCCAAGCCGTTGATGCAGCCCGAGCAGTGGACCTTCAGCTTCGGCAATGCCACCACGCAAGTTCAGGCCGAGTACTGGGCCGGCAACCGCTCGGTGGCAGTCCGCCAGACCGACAACGGCTTCCTCGCCACGCTCAACAACCTGCACAAGGGCGTCGGCATGACGGTGCCGTGGATTCTGCTGGTGGATACGCTGGCCGGCTGTCTGATCTTCCTGTCGATCTCGGGCCTGTGGCTGTGGGTGCTGACCACCAAGCGGCGCACCGTCGGCTGGACGATCTTCGGGCTGGGGAGCCTGCTGACGCTTGGGCTGATCATCGCCCGGCTGTAACGCTTGCCCGCCTTACGGGCGGTCCACGCTCCGTTCTGTGAGCAGCCGCTGGATCGCCCGCATGCGCGCCCGCACCATCTCGTCGCGGCGCTGCGCCACACAGGTCATCAGGATCTCGATGACCGTCAGATGCACCAAGTACGCCTCGGTGCCTACCCGCATCACCGCATCTTCCGGCACATCCACCGTCAGCGCGATCTGCGCGCGCTCGGCCAGCGGCGTGCCCGCCTGGGTAATGGCGATCACACAGGCGCCCTGCTCCGCCGCATAGGCAATCGACTCCAGCAAATACGGCATGCGCCCCACGTGCGAGAACGCCACCACCACATCCGACGCCCCTAGCGTTGCCGCCGACACCAACTGCAAGTGCGCATCAAAGTAGGCGTTGGACGCCAGCCCCAGCCGCATCAACCGTGACTGCATGTCGTTGGCCATGAACGACGAGGCCGCGCCGGCGGCATAGCAATCGACGCGGCGCGCACGGGCGATGCGTTCTGCAGCGGCGTCGATGTGGGTGGCGGAGAGCGTGTCGCGCAGCCTTGCCAGCGCCCGCGTAGCACCGTCGATGACCTTACTGGCCACCAGCGCGGGCGGATCAGCCCGGCCGACGTGGCCCGGCAGCGTCGGCTGCGCGTGCGCCAGCTCGGCAGCCAGCGTGGCCTTGAACTCGCGCAGGCCCTCGAAGCCGAGCGCCTGGCACATCCGCACAATGGTCGGCATCGACACACCGGCGCGCACGGCCAGTGTCTCCACTGATTGTTCAAGCGACAGCTCCGGCGCCTCCAGGATCAGCCGCGCCACCCCCTGCTGCGCCGGCGAAAGCGCGGGCAACTGGTCACGCAAAGCGTTGAGTACGGGCACGGAGAGCGAAGGCATGGCGGCGAGCGGTCACAGTCGGACAAGAGCGTCGCCAGTGTAGCGGCAGCCCCGTGCCGCACCGCTTGCCCGAGGGAAAACCCCCAAGAATCTGTAAGTCCGCGGTTTACGCACACAGCACAAAGACCGTGCGGCGCCCCAACCCGCGCGGCGTGCGCGGCGCTTTGCCGGTGCGCGCGTAACTTCACCCCTTACAGACACGACTTGCCCGAGAGTCGGCCCCCGAGCCAATCCGGAAACCCATTCCGGCCAACACAACAGTCGTTACGACAATAAGGGAGCCACATGACCACTTCGATCCATTCCATTCCGCTGTCCGCGATCAGACTGACGGCACTGGCGGGCCTGCTTGCCTGCAGTACTGCGCACGCGCAATCCAACGTCACGCTATACGGCGTGATGGAAACCGGCCTGCGCTACAGCACCAACAACGACGCCGCGGGCCACGGCAAGGCAGAAGAAGTCGGCGGCTACTACAGCGGCAGCCGCTTCGGCATTCGCGGGTCGGAAGATCTGGGCAACGGTCTGAAGGCGGTGTTCCACCTGGTCAGCGGTTTCGCACCGGACACGGGCGTGGGCTCGACCAACGACATGGGCCTTGGCGGCTACAAACCCGTCACGCCGGCCACATCGCGCCTGTTCGGGCGTCAGGCCTACGTGGGCTTGGAGGGCGGTTTCGGCTCCCTCACGTTCGGTCGTCAGGAAAACCTGGTCTTCAACACGGCCGGCCAGTACGACGCGCTTTCCATCGGCAACCTGGGGGCGACGGCGTGGCACGTCACCGCCACCGGCGTGCGCATCGACAACGCGGTCAAGTACGTGGGCGATTTCAACGGCTTGCGCCCGGGCGTGATGGTCGGCATGGGCGAACAGGCGGGTGCGTTCTCCGCCGGCAACTACAGCGCGCTGTCGCTCAACTACGCCAGCGGCCCGGTCACCGTGGGCGGCGCGTGGGAACAGCAGAAGGACCTGCTGTCCGTCGCCACCCGCACGTGGACGACGGGCGGCAGCGTACAGGTCGGTGCCGCCAAGCTGATGCTCGGCTACATCAACTACCGCGACGGCACGCCCACCAAGAACGACCTGATCCTGGGCGGCGTGAAGTACGACTTCAGCGGGCAATACAACCTGGTAGTGGGCGGCATGGCCACGCGCCAGCGTGACCCCGACGGCCTGCGCTACACGGCCTACGCGATCATGAATTACGTGGCCAGCAAGCGAACCTGGCTGTACGTCGGCCTGGACTACACCCACCAGAAAGATGCCGGCACCGTACTGGCCGCAGCACTGCCGAAGGCATCGCAGACCGGCGTGATGGTCGGCATGCGTCACGGGTTCTAAAACCAGGCAACGGCCAAGCAAACCAACCCGGCGCCAACACCCGCGCCCAGACGGTGTGGCCGTACCCTGCCCTAGATGGCGCCTTGAATTTCTGTAAGCGGGCGGAAAAAAGACGGGGAACTGTCTGAGCGAAGCGAGTTTTCCCCGTCTCCGCCCGGTTACAGAAATTCAAGGGGAAGTCGCCATCTCGGGCGCGCCTCTCTTTGCTTACTTTCTCT
>RepKanNP_Acetate_BrdU_F21BDRAFT_1000451_pt1 | contig 14929 bp, 8 predicted proteins | sample RepKananBrdUF21B_FD_10624 | JGI IMG/M metagenome (IMG submission 10624)
GGTGGCCGGCGCATCGGCAGGCGCCGCCGACGGGGCCGACGCTGCAGCCGTATCGGTTGGCGCAGGCGGCGTACCGTCACCACCAGCAGGCAGGCCGCGTCCGCTCGACAGCCACGTCACCGGCACCCAGCCGCGCGACGACGGCACGCCGCCATCCAGCGCCAGCGACACCGGGGCATATCGCGCCAGCGCCTTGAGTTTCGGGAACAAGTGCGTCTGCGCGGCGTTCAGGAAGACGGCTTCCTGGTCGGCGGGCAGCGCGGCACCGGCTTCGCGGCGGACGAGCGGCGCCAGCGATGCGGGCGTCATTGTCAGGACGATGCGGTCGGTCTTGTCGCGCGGCAGGCTGTCCGCCACTGCAGGGAAGCGCTTGGCGAGCACGGCCAATGCGTCGTCGACAAGACGGGCATCCGGCGAGAACACCACCACGTCACCCGCAATCGCCAGCGTGACCGGGAAGTAGCGATCCGACGAGAGTTGCGCCGCGAACGGCGCGCCGGCCGACTGCGCCGTGCCGTAGCGCGCGCTCACCGGGCGCTGCCACAGCGTGGCGTTGGCCGGGCCTTGCTTCGTGGTCACCGGCAGGCGCTTGTACGCACCGGCTTTGTCATCGGCCTGCGCCTTGGCTTCATAGGACCCGACGATCTGGCCGAACAGCGCGCCCAGCGCGGGCTTCACCGCTTCGGCTTGCGCAGGCGAGTACAGCTTGGCGACAAACAAAGGCGCCACCAGCGATGACTTGCCATACCAGCACGCGGCAGCCGGGCCGGCAAACGCATCGCCAACATGCGCGGCGGCTTCGGTCACCTCCTTGGCATCGCCGGCCACATTGCGCAGCAGCGCTCCGGCGGCCTTCCAGTCGACCGGCAAGGTCGCGCAGGCAGCGGGGTCCGCAGGCAAGGCGTGCCACAACGCAGCGTTATCCCACTTGCCGGACAGGCGGCCCGGGTCGATCAGTGCGGCGCTTTGCCAGCCGTTGCCAGACGCCCCCGCAGCAAAGTCGAAGCGCAACGCCTCGATGCCTGGGAAGTACTGTTGATAACCAAACGACAGATAGTTGGCGCTCACCACGACGTGGTGGCCCGTGGTCTCTGCGGTCGGCAGCGCATAGGCATTGCCCTGCACGTTGCGCTTGCCGGCGTCATCCGACAGCAGTGCGGCGAGCGCGTTTGCCTGCTTGGAGACGGGCTTGCCGTCCTTGTCCAGCAGGATGCCCGGCTCCGACAACGCGATCAGCCGGTCGCCCTTGCTGGCAATCAGGATCGAGCGCGTGGCCGAGAGCCGCAACGCATAGACCGGCGCGCCGGAATCGCCCAGCGCATCGGCCACCTTGGTGAGCTGCGTGTCGCTCGTGGCCACGGTGGCGACGGCTTCCAGCGCCTTGGCAAGACCGTTGCGCTGCATGGAGAGCACCCAGTAGCGCAGCTTGTCGTCCGGGCCGCGCCACAGCATCACGCGGGCGGGCTCGTCAAACACGTGCTTGAGCACCGTCTCGGCCAGGTCGAGCTTCTGCTCGTAGGCGAGGCGGCGCAGCGCACCGGCCACCGAGAGGCGGTCTTCGTTGCCCTCGTAGTAGGCGACGAAATCTTCGGTCAGCACGTCGCGCAGCAACGGCACGCGCAGCACGTCGCGCGGCAGTTGCGACAGGCTCTGGCTGTCGATCAGGGCATCGGGGTAAGTCAGGTCGAGCTGGACCTGGCGGGCGTGCAGCGCACGCGTGCGGCCGAACAGGTGAAAGGGGTGCCAGACCATCTGCACCACCGCCGCGCCGGCAACGACCAGGGCGACCGCGCCAACGGCGATCTGCTTGCGTGTGAGCTTCATGGAGGAATCTGCGGCAAGGCTGGAGAGGGCCGGCGGCTTGTAAAAAGTGCCGGTCTATAACCGCGAGATCATAGCCGTTGCGATGTTAAGGCAGGTTAACGTTTCGAGAAAATCAGAACGTGCTGACGCCGGCATTGACGCAATTGTTGTTTGCGCAACATGCAGGCAAAAAAAAGCCCGGCACCCCATGAGGGGGCCGGGCTTTTGATGCGGAGAACGCTGCCTAACTTCAGGCGGCGCCGCCTTCCTCTTGGTGGACGACAGGCGTCTCGAAGATCGAAGCGGCTTCTTCTTCGGCAATCGCTGCAGCGCGGTCGCGGTCGGCGGCTTCCTTGGCCTTGCGGGCACGGTGGTAAGCCAGACCGGTACCGGCCGGGATCAGACGGCCGACGATGACGTTTTCCTTCAGACCACGCAGGTCGTCGACCTTGCCCATGATGGCGGCTTCGGTCAGCACGCGCGTGGTTTCCTGGAACGATGCCGCCGAGATGAAGCTGTCGGTCGACAACGATGCCTTCGTGATACCCAGCAGCAGGTTCTCGTAGGTCGCCGGACGCTTGCCCAGCGCGATCACCTTGTCGTTCTCGTCGAGCAGGTCCGAACGCTCCACCTGTTCACCCGGGATGAAGCGGGTGTCGCCCACATCGGCGATCTGCACGCGGCGCAGCATCTGACGAACAATCACTTCGATGTGCTTGTCGTTGATCTTCACGCCCTGCAGACGGTACACGTCCTGCACTTCGTCGACGATGTAAGTCGCCAGCTCTTCCACGCCCTTCAGACGCAGGATGTCGTGCGGGTCAGCCGGGCCTTCAACAATCATTTCGCCCTTGTTGACCACCTGGCCATCGTGCACCAGCACCTGCTTTTCCTTGGCGATCAGGAACTCGTGGGCATTGCCGTCGAGGTCCGTAATCACCAGGCGCTGCTTGCCCTTGGTGTCCTTACCGAACGAAGTCGTACCGGTGACTTCTGCCAGCACGGCAGCGTCCTTCGGCGAACGGGCTTCGAACAGTTCGGCCACACGCGGCAGACCACCGGTAATGTCGCGCGTCTTCTGCGATTCAGTCGGGATACGTGCCAGCACTTCACCCACGTGCACTTGCTGACCGTCCTTCACGGTGATCAGCGCGCCCACCTGGAAGCCGATGGTCACGGAGTGGTCCGTGCCCGGGATCTTCACTTCGGCGCCCGACGAGTCGAGCAGCTTCACCTGCGGACGGATGCCCTTCGAAGCCGTGGTACGACGCTTCGCATCGATCACCACCAGCGTCGACAGACCGGTCACTTCGTCCATCTGCTTGGCAACGGTCACGCCTTCTTCGACGTTCTCGAACTTGATGGTGCCCGAGTACTCCGAGATGATCGGTCGCGTCAGCGGATCCCACGTGGCCAACTGCGTGCCGGCCTTGATGGACTGGCCATCCTGCACCAGCAGCGTTGCACCGTAGACGATCTTGTGGCGCTCGCGCTCACGGCCGTGGTCGTCGGTGATCAGCGCTTCGCCCGAACGCGAGATGACGATCTGCTCGCCCTTCGCGTTGGTGACGTAACGCATCGTCGCCGTGAAACGCACGATACCGGTTGCCTTCGCTTCCACGCTCGATGCCACTGCCGCACGCGATGCCGCACCACCGATGTGGAACGTACGCATCGTCAGCTGCGTGCCCGGCTCACCGATCGACTGAGCAGCGATCACACCCACCGCTTCACCCGAGTTCACCAGCACACCGCGGCCGAGGTCACGGCCGTAGCACTTGGCGCACAGGCCGTAGCGCGTGTCGCAGGTCAGCGGCGTGCGGACCTTGACTTCGTCCACGCCGATCGAATCGATCAGCTCGACCAGGTCTTCGTCCAGCAGCGTGCCGTTTTCGATCGCAGTTTCCTGCGTCTCCGGGTTCACCACGTCGCCAATGACCACGCGGCCCAGGATACGGTCGCGCAGGGCTTCGATCACTTCACCGCCTTCCACCAGCGCCTTCATCAGGACGCCGTTGGTGGTGCCGCAATCATCTTCCACCACGACCAGATCCTGCGTCACGTCGACCAGACGACGGGTCAGGTAACCCGAGTTCGCGGTCTTCAGTGCCGTATCCGCCAGACCCTTACGTGCACCGTGGGTCGAGATGAAGTACTGCAGAACGTTCAGGCCTTCGCGGAAGTTTGCGGTAATCGGCGTCTCAATAATCGAGCCGTCCGGCTTGGCCATCAGGCCACGCATCCCTGCCAGCTGACGGATCTGCGCTGCGGAACCCCGTGCGCCCGAGTCGGCCATCATGTAAATGGAGTTGAACGACTCTTGCTTGACGGTCTTGCCGTGGCGATCGACCACGTCTTCAGTCTGGAGCTGCTCCATCATCGCCTTGCCCACCTGGTCACCAGCGGCACCCCAGATGTCCACGACGTTGTTGTAACGCTCCTGGTCCGTCACCAGACCCGACATGTACTGCTTGTCGTATTCCTTCACCTTGGCGGCGGCTTCGGAGATGATCTTCTCCTTGGCCGGCGGCACCAGCATGTCGTCGATGGCGATCGAGATACCGGCGCGCGTTGCCAGGCGGAAGCCCGACTGCAGCAGCTTGTCAGCGAAGATCACGGTTTCGCGCAGACCGCACTTGCGGAACGCCGTGTTGATCAGGCGCGAAATTTCCTTCTTCTTCAGCGGCTTGTTCAGCACCGAGAACGGCAGACCCTTCGGCAGGATCTCCGACAGGATCGCGCGGCCGACCGTGGTCGATTGCAGCGTGATCTTCGGGGCAAAACGGGCGTCGCCGTCGGCTTCCGGGTTCACCAGCTCATACTCGGTGATCCGTACGTTCACGCGCGAAGCCAGTTCGACTTCCTTGTTCTCGTAAGCGCGAATCACTTCCGAGATGTCGGCGAACGTCATGCCTTCACCGCGTCCGTTGATCTTGTCGCGGGTCGTGTAGTACAGACCCAGCACCACGTCTTGCGACGGCACGATCGACGGATCGCCGTTGGCCGGGAACAGCACGTTGTTCGACGCCAGCATCAGCGTGCGCGCTTCCATCTGCGCTTCGAGCGACAGCGGAACGTGAACAGCCATCTGGTCACCGTCGAAGTCGGCGTTGAACGCCGCGCAGACCAGCGGGTGCAGCTGGATGGCCTTGCCTTCGATCAGCACCGGCTCGAACGCCTGGATACCGAGACGGTGCAGCGTCGGTGCGCGGTTCAGCATCACCGGGTGCTCGCGGATGACATCTTCCAGGATGTCCCACACCACCGGCGTCTGGCTTTCCACTTCCTTCTTCGCCGCCTTGATCGTGGTGGCGATGCCCATCGTTTCCAGCTTGTGGAAGATGAAGGGCTTGAAGAGTTCGAGCGCCATCAGCTTGGGCAGGCCGCACTGATGCAGCTTGAGCGTCGGGCCCACCACGATGACCGAACGGCCCGAGTAGTCCACGCGCTTGCCCAGCAGGTTCTGACGGAAACGGCCGCCCTTACCCTTGATCATTTCAGCCAGCGACTTCAGCGGACGCTTGTTGGCGCCGGTCATCGCCTTACCGCGACGGCCGTTGTCCAGCAGCGAATCCACCGCTTCCTGCAGCATGCGCTTTTCGTTGCGCACGATGATCTCCGGTGCCTTCAGCTCGAGCAGACGCTTCAGACGGTTGTTCCGGTTGATCACGCGGCGATACAGGTCGTTCAGGTCCGACGTGGCGAAACGACCGCCGTCCAGCGGCACCAGCGGACGCAGTTCCGGCGGCAGCACCGGCAGCACTTCCAGGATCATCCAGTCCGGCTTGATGCCCGAACGCTGGAAGGCCTCGAGCACCTTCAGGCGCTTGGCGAACTTCTTGATCTTGGCTTCCGAACCCGTGGCTTGCAGCTCGGCGCGGATCGTCTCGATCTGCTTCTCGATGTCGATGCCGCGCAGCAGCTCGCGAATGCCTTCGGCGCCCATCATGGCGACGAATTCACCTTCGCCGTACTCGTCGCACTTGGCCAGGTAGTCGTCTTCCGACATGATCTGGCTCTTCTTGAGCGCGGTCATGCCCGGCTCAACCACGACGAATGCTTCGAAGTACAGCACGCGCTCGATGTCGCGCAGCGTCATGTCGAGCACCATGCCCAGACGCGACGGCAGCGACTTCAGGAACCAGATGTGCGCGGTCGGCGCAGCCAGTTCAATGTGGCCCATGCGCTCACGGCGCACCTTGGCCAGCGTCACTTCCACGCCGCACTTCTCGCAGATCACGCCACGGTGCTTCAGGCGCTTGTACTTGCCGCACAGGCACTCGTAGTCCTTGATCGGGCCGAAGATCTTGGCGCAGAACAGACCGTCACGCTCAGGCTTGAACGTACGGTAGTTGATGGTCTCGGGCTTTTTGACTTCGCCGTACGACCACGAACGGATTTTCTCAGGCGACGCGAGGCCAATCTTGATCGCGTCAAACTGCTCTTCTTGCTGTACCTGGCGGAATAGGTCGAGCAATGCTTTCATTCCAAACTCCTTGAGTTTGAGGCTGGTGCCCTAGGTTGCTAAGGCACCGGCCCTAAATCTTCGTCAATGGCTACTTGCTGTTACCGGAGCGTGGCCGCTGGGACAACCCATGCTGCCACGCTCCCATCGCTCGGGCGCTTAGTTGCGCTCGAGGTCGATGTCGATACCCAGCGAGCGGATTTCCTTCACCAGCACGTTGAACGATTCCGGCATGCCGGCATCGATCGAGTGCTCGCCCTTGACGATGTTCTCGTACACCTTGGTCCGGCCGTTCACGTCATCCGACTTCACGGTCAGCATTTCCTGCAGCACGTAGGACGCGCCGTACGCTTCGAGTGCCCACACTTCCATTTCACCGAAACGCTGGCCACCGAACTGGGCCTTACCGCCCAGCGGCTGCTGCGTCACCAGCGAGTACGGACCGGTCGAACGCGCGTGCATCTTGTCGTCGACCAAGTGGTGCAGCTTCAGCATGTGCATCACGCCCAGCGTAACCGGACGCTCGAAGGCTTCACCGGTGCGGCCGTCGAACAGCGTGACCTGCTGCTTGGAAGCGGTCAGGCCCTTTTCCTTCGCGATGTCTTCCGGATAGGCGAGGTCCAGCATGCGGCGGATTTCGTCCTCATGCGCACCGTCGAACACCGGCGTCGCGAACGGCACGCCCTTCTTCAGGTTCTCGGCCAGCTCCAGGATTTCGGCGTCGGACAGGCTGTCCAGGTCTTCGACCTTGCCGCTCTCGTTGTAGATCTGGTTCAGCAGCTTGCGCACTTCGGCTGCCTTGGCTTGCGCCTTGAGCATGTTGCCAATGCGCTCGCCCAGACCGCGCGCGGCCCAGCCCAGGTGGGTTTCGAGAATCTGACCCACGTTCATCCGCGAAGGCACGCCCAGCGGGTTCAGCACGATGTCTGCCGGCGTACCGTCAGCCATGTACGGCATGTCTTCGATCGGGGTGATCTTCGACACCACACCCTTGTTACCGTGACGGCCGGCCATCTTGTCGCCAGGCTGCAGGCGGCGCTTCACAGCCAGGTACACCTTGACCATCTTGATCACGCCCGGCGGCAGTTCGTCGCCTTGCGTGAGCTTCTTGCGCTTCTCTTCGAACGCGAGGTCGAAGTCGTGGCGCTTCTGCTCGATGGCCTCCTTCACGGCTTCGAGCTGGGTGGCAACCTCGTCATCCGACGGACGGATGTCGAACCAGTGCCACTTGTCGAGGTCAGCCAGGTATTCCTTCGTGAGCGCAGTGCCCTTGGCCAGCTTCTTCGGGCCGCCGTTGGCAACCTTGCCCACCAGCAGACGCTCCAGACGCTGGAAGGCATCGCCTTCCACGATACGCAGCTGGTCGTTCAGGTCCAGGCGGTAGCGCTTCAGCTCTTCGTCGATGATCGACTGGGCGCGCTTGTCGCGCGTCACGCCTTCACGCGTGAAGACCTGCACGTCGATCACGGTACCGCTCATGCCCGACGGCACGCGCAGCGAAGTGTCCTTCACGTCGGACGCCTTCTCACCGAAGATCGCACGCAGCAGCTTCTCTTCCGGCGTCAGCTGGGTCTCGCCCTTCGGCGTGACCTTGCCGACCATCACGTCGCCGGCTTCCACTTCTGCGCCGATGTACGTGATGCCCGACTCGTCCAGGCGCGCCAGTTGGGCTTCAGCCAGGTTCGAGATATCGCGCGTGATTTCTTCCGGTCCGAGCTTGGTGTCGCGAGCAACGACCGACAGTTCCTCGATGTGGATCGAGGTGTAGCGGTCTTCTGCCACCACGCGCTCCGAGATCAGGATCGAATCCTCGAAGTTGTAGCCGTTCCAGGGCATGAACGCGACCAGCATGTTCTGGCCGAGCGCGAGCTCGCCCATGTCGGTCGAGGCGCCGTCAGCGATCACGTCGCCGCGGGCAACGATATCGCCCACCTTGACCATCGGACGCTGGTTGATGTTCGTGTTCTGGTTCGAACGCGTGTACTTGATCAGGTTGTAGATGTCGACGCCGACTTCACCCGCCACGGCTTCCGCATCGTTCACGCGGATCACCACGCGGTTCGCGTCAACGTAGTCAACCACGCCGCCACGCGTAGCCTGCACAGCCGTACCCGAGTCCACTGCCACGGTGCGCTCGACGCCGGTACCCACCAGCGGCTTGTCCGCACGCAGGCAAGGCACGGCCTGACGCTGCATGTTGGCGCCCATCAGTGCACGGTTTGCATCATCGTGCTCGAGGAACGGCACCAGCGAAGCTGCGGCCGACACGATCTGCGACGGTGCCACGTCGATGTACTGCACGCGGTCCGGCGTGACCATACGGGTTTCACGCTCGCTGCCTTCACGTGCGGAGACCAGTTCGTCGATCAGGTTGCCGTTCTCGTCCACCGTCGCGTTGGCCTGCGCCACCACGTACTTGCCTTCTTCGATGGCCGACAGGTAGTCGACCTGATCGGTCAGCTTGCCGTTCTCGACTTTGCGGTAAGGCGTTTCCAGGAAGCCGTAGTCGTTCAGCTGCGCGTACAGTGCCAGCGAGTTGATCAGACCAATGTTCGGACCTTCCGGCGTTTCGATCGGGCACACACGGCCATAGTGGGTCGGGTGCACGTCGCGGACTTCAAAGCCCGCGCGCTCGCGCGTCAGACCGCCCGGGCCCAGTGCCGAAATACGACGCTTGTGCGTGACTTCCGACAGCGGGTTGGTCTGGTCCATGAACTGCGACAGCTGCGACGAACCGAAGAACTCGCGAATCGCCGACGAAATCGGCTTCGAGTTGATCAGGTCGTGCGGCATCAGGTTTTCCGTCTCGGCCTGGCCCAGACGTTCCTTCACGGCACGCTCAACGCGCGACAGACCGGCGCGGAACTGGTTTTCCGCCAGTTCGCCAACGCAACGCACACGGCGGTTGCCGAGGTGGTCGATATCGTCCACTTCGCCCTTGCCGTTACGCAGGTTCACCAGCAGCTTGATCGTGTCGAGGATGTCGTCATCCGTCAGCACCATCGGGCCCGTACCTTCCGAGCGGTTCAGGCGGCTGTTGACCTTCATGCGGCCCACGCGCGACAGATCGTACGAATCTTCGCTGTAGAACAGGCGATGGAACAGCGCTTCGACGGCGTCTTCGGTCGGCGGCTCGCCGGGGCGCATCATGCGGTAGATCGCGATACGCGCGGCGGTCTGGTCGGCGGTATCGTCCGTGCGCAGCGTGGACGAGATGTACGGACCCTGATCCAGATCGTTCGTGTACAGCGTCTGGATTTCCTTCACGTCGGCGTCGCGCAGCTTCTCGAGCACGCCTTCGGTCAGTTCATCGTTGGCGTTGGCCAGGACTTCACCGGTGTCCGGGTCGACAATGTTCTTCGCCAGCACGCGGCCCAGCAGGTAGTCTTCCGGCACGCTGATCAGCTTGGTACCGGCCGAATCCAGGTCGCGGATGTGCTTGGCGTTGATACGCTTGTCCTTCTCGACGACCACCTTGCCGTTCTTGTCGGCAATGTCGAAGCGAGCGACTTCACCGCGCAGGCGCTCGGGCACGAACTCCATCAGTGCGCCTTCGCTCTTGAGCGTGAAGTTGTCGAACACGAAGAAGTGCGCCAGGATCTGTTCCGGCGTCAGGCCGATCGACTTCAGCAGGATCGTCACCGGCATCTTGCGGCGGCGGTCAACGCGGAAGTACAGGATGTCCTTCGGGTCGAATTCGAAGTCGAGCCACGAGCCACGGTACGGAATGATCCGTGCCGAGAACAGCAGCTTGCCCGAGCTGTGCGTCTTGCCCTTGTCGTGCTCGAAGAACACGCCCGGCGAGCGGTGCAGCTGGGACACGATCACACGTTCCGTACCGTTGATCACGAACGAACCGGTGTCCGTCATGAGCGGAATTTCGCCCATGTAGACTTCCTGCTCCTTGATCTCCTTGACCTTGGTGGGGTTCTCGCGGTCGTTGATGATCAAGCGCACTTTTGCGCGCAGCGCCGAGTGGAAGGTCAGACCACGCTGCTGACATTCCTTGACGTCAAACGGCGGGTTGGACAGGTGATACGACACGAACTCCATGCGCGCCAGACCATTGTGCGACGCGATGGGGAAGATGGCATTGAATGCAGCCTGCAGGCCTTCGGTCTTGCGTTGCGAAGGGCCGGTCTCGGCCTGCAAGAACTGAGCATACGATTGAATCTGGGTGGCAAGCAGGAAGGGAACCTGATGGACCGTTGCGCGCTTCGCGAAACTCTTGCGAATACGCTTTTTCTCGGTAAAGCTGTACGCCATGGGATCTCCGAATCATCGCAAGTGCGCGCGACGGACTTAAGGCCGGACTCAGAACGATGAGTACGCCTGGCACTTGAGGTGTTCAGCGACTGGTGACGGGATTTGGCGGTTGGCCGCTACCAACCTCTGGCTGACGGTATTGCGCGCGCCGCCCGCACATGGACCCATGGAGCCCATGCCACGGACGGGGGAGTACCCGACCAAACTTGCCTTCTGCAGTCGGTTCAGAAGACAAACATCAGCGGACTGCGGACTGCCTAGTGTGCCACTGATGTTTGGCCTCTGCTGGCCTTGACTCGGCCGGCTGCCGGAAAAACCGGCATGAAAGACACAAACGAGACTTCAACGATACTTACAGCGTGATTGCGGGATCGCTCAACAACCGGCCCCACAAGCGCAAAAAGGCTGGCGCCGGGAAATCTCCCTTTGCCAGCCTCCGTCGCGTACCGAATACGGCACGCGAGACCTGCACTTACTTGGCTTCGGCTTCCGCGCCGGCTTCCACCAGCTTCTTCACCAGCTCGTCGGCGGTCTTCTTGTCGACGCCTTCCTTCACGGGCTTCGGTGCGCCATCGACCAGGTCCTTGGCTTCCTTCAGGCCCAGGCCGGTGATTTCACGCACGGCCTTGATGACGCCAACCTTGTTCGCGCCGGCGCTCTTCAGCGTCACGGTGAATTCGGTTTGCTCTTCAGCAGCAGCTGCTGCACCAGCGCCAGCCGGGCCAGCAACGGCGACGGCTGCAGCCGACACGCCAAACTTCTCTTCGAACGCCTTGACCAGGTCGTTCAGTTCCATCACGGACATCGAGCCAACGGCTTCGAGGATGTCGTCTTTGGTGATTGCCATTTGAATAACTCCAGAATGTGATTCGGTATCGATCGTGCGATCTGTGGGAGGTGCTGCGGCCGATTAGGCTGCTGCGCTCTCGCCTTCGCCTTGCTTTGCAGCCAGAGCAGCCAGGGCGCGGGCAAAGCCCGACACCGGCGCCTGCATGACAAACAGCAGCTTGCTGAGCAGTTCTTCGCGGCTCGGGATCGAAGCCAGGGCCTTCACGCCATTGGCGTCCAGCACCTTGCCTTCGTACGAACCGGCGCGCAGCACCAGCTTGTCATTGCCCTTGGCGAAATCGTTCAGCACCTTGGCCGGGGCCACTGCGTCTTCGGAAATACCGTAGATCAGCGGGCCGGTCAGTTGCTCAGCGAGTTCGGCAAACGGCGTGCCTTCAACAGCGCGGCGTGCCAGCGTGTTCTTCAGAACGCGCAGGTAGACGCCTTGCTGGCGCGCTTGCGCGCGCAGCTTGGTCAGATCGCCAACCGTGATACCGCGATATTCAGCAACGACGATGGTCGAGGCCTTGGCGACTTGCGCCGTTACCTCGGCCACGACGGCCTTCTTATCTTCGAGATTGAGTGCCACGGTTAAGCTCCAAAACGACGTCGGCTTCCGCAAGCATTGCGGTCACCTCGGTCAGTCCAAAAGTACGGCGTCCGATTGGCACAAATCACTTCGGCAATACCAAAGTCACTTATTCCCTTCGGGGGCGCCATCTGCGTTGGCCGTACGCCCCGTTGCCGGATTGCGCAGCGATTAAGGTGTCGGCCCCGAAGAGCCCTCCACCGCCAACGGTCTTTGATAACCAGCAGCATCAGCACGCTTGCACGCACATCCGCCACTGCCCAAAGTTCTTCCCTCAAACTTCAAGGGGTCGCGCAGCCGGAGCTACGCGGAGAAAACTGCTAACGCCGGGATGGTTATCGGGCCACCCAGCGCGAATACTCTCAAACGATCAGGCAGCCAGCGTCGACTGGTCGACGCGCACGCCAACACCCATCGTCGACGAGACAGCAACCTTACGCAGGTACACGCCCTTGCTCGAGGCCGGCTTGGCCTTGGTCAGTGCGTCCAGCAGCGCAGCCAGGTTGCTCTTCAGCGCAGCCGGTTCGAACGAACGGCGGCCGATGGTGGCGTGGATGATACCGGCCTTGTCGACACGGAATTGCACCTGACCAGCCTTGGCGTTCTTCACAGCCGTCGCCACGTCCGGCGTCACGGTGCCAACCTTCGGGTTCGGCATCAGGCCGCGCGGGCCCAGGATCTGACCCAGCGTACCGACCACGCGCATCGTATCCGGCGAAGCGATCACAACGTCGAAGTCCATGTTGCCGGCCTTGATCTGCTCGGCCAGGTCTTCCATGCCGACGATCTCGGCGCCCGCAGCCTTGGCTTGCTCAGCCTTGTCGCCCTGGGCGAACACAGCCACGCGCACCGACTTGCCGGTACCAGCAGGCAGCACAACCGAACCACGCACCACTTGGTCCGACTTCTTGGCGTCGATGCCCAGTTGCACGGCCACGTCGATGGACTCATCGAATTTGGCGCTGGCGCATTCCTTAACGAGGCTCAGCGCTTCGTCGATCGGGTAGAACTTGGTGCGTTCGACCTTGGCCTTGTTCGCGGCCACGCGCTTCGAAATCTTTGCCATGATTACAGGCCCTCCACCGTAATACCCATCGAACGGGCGCTACCGGCGATCGTACGCACAGCGGCGTCCAGATCAGCAGCGGTGAGGTCCGCATTCTTTGCCTTGGCGATTTCTTCAGCCTGGGCGCGGGTGATCTTGCCGACCTTGTCGGTATGCGGCTTGGCCGAACCCTTCTGGATACCGGCAGCCTTCTTGATGAGCACGGTCGCCGGCGGCGACTTCATCACGAAGGTGAAGCTCTTGTCGGCGAAGGCGGTGATTACCACCGGCACCGGCAGGCCCGGTTCCATGCCTTGAGTCTGCGCGTTAAACGCCTTGCAGAACTCCATGATGTTCAGACCGCGTTGACCCAGGGCCGGGCCGACGGGCGGGGACGGATTTGCTTTACCAGCCGGAATTTGCAGCTTGATAAAGCCAATAATTTTCTTGGCCATCTTGACTCCAATCCGGATTGCCCAGCAAAGAAGCCATGGCAATCCTATTGAGTGGTAACGCATCAGCGCGAGGCTGACGCTCCTCTGTTGGCTCAGGCAGCTACACCGCCGTTGCCCGCCAAGTCCAGTGGACTAGGCGACTGGCACAACGGCTTACGCCGTCGCGCCAAATTCTTTACACCTTCTCGACCTGGCCGAACTCGAGTTCGACCGGCGTCGCACGACCAAAGATCGTCACGGAAACGCGCAAGCGCGACTTCTCGTAGTTCACTTCCTCGACGTTGCCGTTGAAGTCGGTGAACGGGCCTTCCTTCACGCGCACCATCTCACCCACTTCGAACAGCGTCTTGGGACGAGGCTTCTCGATCCCTTCCTGGACTTGAGCCAGCATCTTGTCGAGCTCGCGCTGGGAAATCGGCGACGGACGGTTAGCCGTGCCACCGATGAATCCCGTAACCTTGGCGGTATTCTTCACCAAGTGCCAGGTGACGTCGGTCATTTCCATTTCGACAAAGACGTAGCCCGGATACAGGCGACGCTCAGTCACGGTCTTGCGACCGTTCTTGCTCTCCATCACTTCTTCCGACGGCACCAGAATCTGGCCGAACAGATGTTGCAGACCTTCGCGCTCAATGCGCTCCTGCAGCGCGCGTTGCACGCTTTTTTCCATGCCCGAGTAGGCATGCACGACATACCAGCGCTTCTTCGAGGCCGGTGCGGACGAATCCGTGGACGTGTCGTTCGCTACGTTATCCGTCATGGCTTCACCCAATTATTTCCAGCCCAACACGAGCGAGAAGATCACCCACTCGATGAGCTTGTCCGCAGACCACAGGAACAAGGCCATGATCACCACGAAGGCAAACACCAGACCGGTCATCTGCCCAGCTTCCTTGCGCGTCGGCCAAACGACCTTGCGAACTTCGCGGTACGACTCACGGGCAAACTCGATAAAGCTCTGCCCAGGCGAGGACACCAGCGCGACACCGGCGCCCAGCACCAGCCCGCCGATCAGCGAAGCGGCACGGACGTAGCTCGGTTGCTGCGCCAGCAGATAAAAACCGATCACCCCGGCGACCACCAGCAGGAACGCCACGACCAGCAGCCACTTGCCGCTGGCGGTGTTAACGGTTTCGACGTTCGGATTGGCCATGTTTCCCAAACGAGACAAGCCGCGTGGCGCTGTGTCGCGCTACGCGGCTGATGAATTGGCAGGGGCAGAGGGAATCGAACCCCCAACCTTCGGTTTTGGAGACCGACGCTCTGCCAGTTGAGCTATACCCCTAGAACAACTTTGGGGTTGCCATTCGGTCAACCCCACTCTGGCACTTCACGTGCGGCCGGTTGGCAGCCGCACGGAAGAGTTACAGCACTTACTTCAGGATCTTGGCAACGACGCCAGCACCCACGGTACGGCCGCCTTCGCGGATAGCGAAGCGCAGACCTTCTTCCATGGCGATCGGGGCGATCAGCTTGAC
>RepKanNP_Acetate_BrdU_F21BDRAFT_1000452_pt1 | contig 14927 bp, 14 predicted proteins | sample RepKananBrdUF21B_FD_10624 | JGI IMG/M metagenome (IMG submission 10624)
AAATCTCAAGCCTATTTTTCAAAAAATTTAAATATTATTTTTCCTTTGATTTTTTTATGCGAGACAGCGGAAGCTCACTCCCAAGATGGATTTAAAATTTTTTAAAAAATAGGTTAGAAAGATTTAAATATTAAAAATAGCAGTCATTTTTATAAGCAATGATACTAAAAGACTTTACAGCATTCAATCAAATAGAATACAGCGATTATTTACTTCTAAAATATTTGGAAAAAATAGGTCCAAGAGAAGGAATATTGAGGGCTTACAAAATGATGAGTGAAGATGGAAAAATGAAATATACTTATGCAAAATCATACTACAGAATTAAGAAACTAATTGAGCAAAAAGCTATTAGTTTCGATGCAAAAATTGATGTATTTAAACTTGGATTACAAGGACCATTGCTATTTTTGAAATCAATCCTAAATACTCTGGAATTTTTGAGTATGCAATTAAGTTAAATCCAACTCTTGTTTATTATTCAAGATTCTATGGTAGTTTTAACGGTTATACAGCTCAATTTACAATACCTTTTGGATATTATTATCAGCTTAAAGAATTTTTAGAAGAAATTAAAGCTTTAGGAATAATAAGGTCATATAGACTATACACTGTTGAAAAATATTTCAAAACAGAATTGGGAATAGATTGGTATGATTTCAAAGAAAAGAAGCCTGTTTTTAAATGGAATGAATTAATCGAAGAAATAAAAAACATTAAAATAAGTGAACCACAAAAAGAAAAAATTGAACCCTTTTATGAACCTGATGAAATCGATTTAAAAATATTGGAAATGATCGAAGATGATACAAAAATTTCTTTAACTAATATTTCTAAGGCTTTAGGCATTTCTGTTCCTGCTGTAAAATACCATTATGATAACCATTTGATAAAAACAGGCATAATCAAGAGCTTTCTTGTCAAAGTAACTTTGTTTCCAAAACAGGATATGACTTCTTTGTATTATGCAATTTTAAGATTCAAATCTAAAGATTATAGGGAAAAATTTGCTGAAGCTATAAAGAATAAGCACTTTGTTTCGCAAGCTACAAGCGTTAGCGAGGAAAACATTCTTACAATGACTTTACTTTTGCCTTATTACGAATATCTTAACTTTGTTAGATTTTTGTGGGATCTCATTAAAGAGGGTATTTTAGAAAGCTATGAACTAGGAAACTTGGATACAGCGAATTCATTCTGGAAAGTTCTTCCATATGAATTATACAAGAACGGAAAATGGAACTATCCACACGATGAAATAATCAGGAATCTTCACTTATTAGTAGCAAAGCAAGAATTAAATTTTAGAGCTTAATTTTTGTGAAATATTATAATTTTTTATTATTACTATTTATAATCATATCTGTTTTTGTTAAAATCTTAGGAGAAATAAATTTCCCTTACAATGCATTTTTATTCCAATTGATAAACTACAATCAGAACTATTTTCTTAATCCTTTATTTGTGTTTTTTGCAATCTACGGAAGGGAATATGTTTGGATTCCTTTGGTCTTAATTCTGTTTATTTTCAGCAAAACAAGAAAATTTTCTTTAGATTTAGTAGCAACTTTTATAATAGCAATTATTTTGGGAGAAATTTTCAAGTTCTTACTAGCTCAGTATAGACCGTTCGATTACATACATTCGAACTTGCTTATAAGTGAAAAAAACGACTTTAGCTATCCTTCAGGTCATGCTTTAATAGTTTCAACGGGCTCTGTAACCTTGCTAAAGGGAAACATAAAATTTCTTTCAATTATCATGCTGATAGAAGCTATAATAGTAAGCTATGCAAGAATTTATGTAGGAGTTCATTGGCCGATAGATGTTATCTCAGGATGGTTACTTGGTTCTTGGATTTCCCTTTTTTATCTAAATGAGATTAAAAAATTTGAATTTATTAAAAAATTGTATCTTCTTGTTAAAGCTTAGAATTAAATCTTATTTTGATTTTTCTTATATATGGATAATTTAGGATTTAATACAAGAGCTGTACATTCAGGAGAACTTATAGACAAAAGGTTTGGAAACGTTGTAACACCAATATTTCAAAACGCAACATTCTTGTATCCAAATGAGGAAGAGTTTGCATACATAGATCCTACTAGGAATAAGCCTTATCTCTATACTAGACTCGGAAATCCTACTTTTTCCTCCTTAGAAAGTAAGATTTCTTCTCTTGAAAATTCAAAGTTTTCTCTTTCCTTCTCATCTGGAATGGCTTCAATTGTTTCATCAATTCTAAGCATTTTAAAGAAAGGAGATTCGATGCTTGCAATTAATCAGCTTTATGGACAGACTTACGAATTTTTCATTAAATTGAAGAATAACTTTGGGATAGAGGTTGATTTTGTAAGTGTAGATGAAATTAACAATTTGAAAATACCGAATAAGAAATACAAATTGATTTACATAGAATCTATAACGAATCCAACTTTGCAGGTTACAGATGTCTATGAAATTTCAAAGTTTTCGAAGGAAATTGGTGCTAAATTAATAGTCGATGCTACATTTGCATCTCCCTATAATCAAAGGCCTTTAGATTTTGGAGCTACCATTTCAGTTCATAGCGGTACAAAATACATTTCTGGACATAGTGATGTAATCATAGGAATTTCTTCAACGAATGATAAGGAAATCTATGATGGCTTAGTTGAAAACAGAAATAATATGGGAGGAGTTCCTGATCCTTTTTCAGCTTACCTTACTTTAAGAGGTGTAAAAACTTTAGGATTGAGGATGGAAAGGCATCAAGATAATGCATTTAAACTTGCTAAATTCTTGAGGGATCATAGAAAGGTCTCAAGAGTTTTCTATCCTGGTTTAGAAGAAAATGAATACCATAAGGTTGCTAAGAAAGTCCTTAAAGGATTTGGAGGAATGTTATCCTTTGAAATAAAAGGAGGAATAGAATCAGCAAGAAAGTTTTTGAGAAACCTTAAGATCTGTATTGTTGCACCTAGCTTGGGTGGCGTTGAAACTCTTGTAACTTTACCTATTGAAACAAGTCATAGACAGCTATCTAAAGAAGAGATGAATAAAATGGGAATAAGTGAAGGATTGGTTAGAGTATCTGTAGGAATTGAAGATTATGAAGATTTGGAAAATGACTTTTCCCAAGCATTGGATAAAGTTTAAATACTGAAAAGATTATGTTTTCACAAATTAATGGTTGAAATAAAAGTAAAGGATGTAAAAAAAGGGATGGAGAACATAACATTAGTGCTAAAAGTAGTCTCTATAGGAGATGTAAGAACAGTAAATACAAAATATGGAGAATCTAAAGTTGCTACCGCGATTGTAGAGGACGATACTGGAAGAATAAATCTAACTCTTTGGAGGGATCAAATAAATAAAATTAAAGAAGGAGATAGGATTAAGATTGAAGGAGCGTTTGTAAGAGAATTTAGAGGAGAACTCAATTTAAACGTAGGAAAATCTGGAAGAATAACGGTATTAAAGTAAACCCTTGAATTTTAATAGCTTCGAATTTATTATTTAATTAGTGGTAAGAAGATTAATCCTTTTAGTTTTACTTTTAACTTTAATGCCATTTCTTTTAAGTAGCTTTGCTCATGCACAGCAAACTAATTCAATTCTTGTTTTGAATTTAAACATGCAAATCGATCCAGGCTCTGATAAATTTATTTCAGATGGCTTAGCCTATGCACAGGCAAATGGCTACAATGTAGTTGTAATTCAAATGAACACTCCAGGTGGTCTTCTAAGCTCAATGCTAAACATCGTTAACAATATTCAAAGCTATGAAAGTAAAGGAATCAAAATTTATACTTATGTCCCACCTGGAGGAATGGCTGCATCAGCTGGAAGCTACATAGCAATGGCGACACAAGGGATATACATGGCCAGAGGAACATTCATAGGTCCATCAACTCCTATAGTAGTAGGTGGAACGCAATCTGAGCAACAGCATGTAGAAAATGCAATGTTAGCTTTAATGGAAAGTCTGGCTTCAAAAAATGGTAGGAATGTTACAGCAGTAATTCCTATGGTTTTAAATAACACAGCATATACAGCAGAACAAGCTTATAAGCTACATGTGATAGAAGGCATTGCAGATAGTTTCCAACAGTTTTTAAGCTTAATAAACATGACAAATGCTAATTATGTCACTCTTGATCCAAGCTATTATGATCTATTTTTAAGCACAATAAGCAACTCTGTGATTCAAGGATTATTCATAACAATAGGTCTTTTGGCAATTTTGCTTGATCTTTATCATCCAACAATACTCTTAACTGTCGTTGGGATCATATTAATAAGCATTGGTCTCTTTGGTTCACAGCTAATAGGTGCCAACATTCTTGCTATTATATTTTTCGTAATAGCTGCAGCACTGATAATCCTTGAACTTAAAACAGGTCATGGAATACTACTTCTTGCAGGAGCTGTTCTTAGTGCATTTGCGACTCTATTGCTTGTTTATGGTGTTGGTTATTCTCCAAGTCCAATTAACTTTACAACGTATGTTGTATTCGGAATAATAATAGGGTTAGGTGTGATAGTTGCTTTTTATTTAAATTATATTAGAATGACTATGAAGAAAAAGCCTCAAGCAGGACCTGAAGCATTGATAGGTAAGATAGGAATCGTTTATTCAACGTTAGAACCTGAGGGAGAAGTTAGAATTGAAGGAATAATCTGGAGAGCGANGNAGTGTGGATAATTCAAAAATAGAGAAAAATGAAAAAGTTCGTGTAGTTAAAATTGAAGGCTTGACTTTAATTGTTGAGAAATTAAAATAAAATAGAACTTTTTAATTATGTTTTTGTTGCATTATTAGACCTAAATTAACAATAAAATACCAGCCTTGAGTATATCATGCATAATATCTAATGATGCAATATCTCCCTTTCCATAAGGGAATATTTCGTGGTTCTTATACTTTAATTTTATTAATAAATTAGGGTATCAAATGAGATAAAAGAGAATCTCTCATTAAAGAGCTTGCATACTAGCTAGTCAATATTAAGTTAATATCATTTTAGAATATCAATTAATACTATGCGATAAGTTATCAGAAGCGATAACGATAAGCATTATCTAAATTTTATAGACAAAATTTAATATAAATTATTCTTCTTCGTTTAGAGATGGGAGTTAATTTTGAGAGTATGTTCCAATTATTGGAAATTTTAGAGAAAAAATTTGCGTATAGCTTCACATCAATGTAAAAAATTTTGGAACCTGAAGAAGTAGTCGATTTATTTCTCCTTTTTATATTCTCCAGAATTTATTATAAAGATTTGACTTGTTAATGATTCTTTCTTTAAAATTGTTATAATAAAATCAAAGTTTAATACTAATTTAACTTAATTTAACATATGGATTTAGCTACTACGATTGCAATTTCAATACTTGTATTAATAATTGCAATCATATTTCTTTCAGGAATCAGAATTTTCAAAGAGTGGGAAAGAGCACCTTATTTAGTTCTTGGTAGGTTCAGAGGCTTTAAAGGTCCAGGAATAACCTACATCATCCCAATAATAGGAAGGACTCCATTTGTTATTTCAACAAGGCTACAAACACAAGCTTTTAAAACTGAGCAGACTTTAACTAAGGATAACGTTCCTGTAAATGTTGATGCTGTAATGTATTATCAACCTGTTGATTTGACGAAGGTTGTTTTGAATGTTGAAAACTATATTTTAAGTACGCAATTGGCAGCTCAAACAACTTTAAGGGAAGTAATAGGTGGCGTGACACTTGATGAACTTTTGGCGGAAAGAGAGAAGATAGGTGCACAAGCTAGGGCTATAATTGATCAAAAGACTGAAACATGGGGAATAAAGGTTACCGCAGTAGAAATAAGGGATATTATAATTCCAACTACTCTACAAGAAGCTATGGCAAGGCAGGCTGCAGCAGAAAGAGAAAGAAGAGCAAGAGTTACTTTGGCTATGGCAGAATATGAAGCAGCAAGTAAAATGATAGAAGCTGCATCACTTTACGAAAAAAGTCAATATGGTTTACAGCTCAGATGGATGAACATTCTTTACGAACTAGGTCTTCAAGGAAGGGGAACATTAATGCTGATACCTGCAAACATGATGACTGTTGGCCCAGGTATTCCTTCAATGGGATTAGTTAGCGTTTCAGATTTAACAGGTGCAGCAAAACAACAGCAAAAGAAAGAAGAAAAAAGTTAGTGTTTTCATTAGACAACAAAGAATTATTTATTGATAATACAAAAATAAGCTACAGAGTAGAAGGAAGCGGAAATAGAGTTTTACTTCTTCTTCATGGACTGCATGGACATTCAGGTACTTGGAGATACGTTATTCCATTTTTTTCTAAAAAACTAAAAGTTATAGCTCCATCTTTGCCGTATATCAGAAATAAAACTCTTGAAGAATTATCCAAAAATTATGTTATTCTTCTTGAAACAATTCTTGAAAAAGAAGGTTATGATAAAATTTGCATTATTGGGAACTCATTTGGGGGATACGTTGCAATAGAATATTATTGTATTAATCGGAAGGATGTTGAATGCTTAATATTGGAGGATTGCTATGTTCCAACTTTTCAGCAAAATGATGTTTTCATGAGTTGCATAAAGAGCATTGAAGTTCCTGTACTAATAATATGGGGAGAAAAAGATGAAATAATTCCAATCGAAACTGCAAAATATCTCAGTTCAAATATAAAATCAAACGAATTATTCGTTATGGAAAACGTAGGACATGTCCCGCATTGGGAAAATCCTGAACTTTTCAACGAAGTTGTGGAGAAGTTTTTATTTAATAAAAGATTCCTTCAATAAAATCCCTTTACGAACTTGTAAATGTCTTCTTCATTTCTAGCATACTTTAAATTGTATCTGCAAAATTTGGTAAAAATTTCATGTACTTTTTATATCTTCTATCTCCAAGAATAAACACAGCCTTATCTTCTGGAGATCTTATTGCTCTTCCAATGGCATGGGATGCCCTTCTTAATGCAGGTAATGTATAAGCATAAAATCTTCCTTTGCTTTTTCCAAATACTTTCCTGTAATATTTTATTAAGAGAAAAGTCTTCGTGGTTAACCTATCGAATGGTATTCCTACTAAGAAAACCCCTTCAAGTTCTTTTTCAGGGAAATCGGCTCCTTCAGCAAACCTTCCTGAAGCTGAAGCTATTAGAACACCCTTGTTTTCATAGGCAGCTCTCTTAAATTCATCCATTACTTTCTTTGCTTCTGATGCTTCCATATCTTGTCGTTCAACGAAAATTTTTCTATTTTTTTCTTTGATTTTTTCAATAAGCCCGTTTTCAATTAGATCATCGATTATTCTATAGCTTGCGCAGAAAACTGCTATGTTTTCATTTAAAGCTTCTACAAACTTTTCTATAGAATTTACATATTGCATAGCCATTTCTTTGCTTAAAGTTTCGCCTTTTGTTGTTATGAAATTAGTTATAATCGAAAGATGAAGTTTGGGATTTGGTTTATACCAATGATAAGTTCCTTCATAGTTTTCTAGTCCTATAATTTCAGAAAATTGTTCTATTGAACCTAAAGTTCCTGATANTAAAACNACTCTATGGAATTTATTCCAAATGTTTGCGAAAACTTCCTTTGTTCTCATATCAAAGATTTCTAGATACAAATTGTCCTTTTTAATGCTAGCCAATATCTCCACTCCTTCAATGTTGGCGATTTCCTTTGCAGTTAAGAAAAAGTCTCCTAGCCTGTAAAGACTGGATCTTGGGGATTTATTCTCTCTCAATTTCTTCAATCTTACTTTCGCACCCAGTTGTACTATTTTTTCGAATATCGATTCATCCTTTATATTGCACTTTTCTACAATCTTTTTATAAGGCAGACTAATGTCTTCTTTTTCCTTTGATTTAAGATAAACTAGGACCTTACTCAAAAGATTTTCTAATAAGCTAAGGAATTCTTTAACTTCCTTATCTGTTATTTCATATTCTTCGATTTCCTTAGCAGCATTTTTAACAGTACTTAGACTTATTTCTTTGTTGTTTAATGAAGATAGCAGGAATTGAAGATTGTGTGCTTCATCAACAACCAATATTGTGCTTCTGAAATCCATTTTATTCTTTAAGGACCAGCTAATGTATTCATTGAAAATGTAGTTGTAGTTTACGCTTATTACATCTGCATCAATTATTTGGTATAGTTGATAATAATAAGGGCAAATCCTGTATTTTTCTCCGAGTTTCAAAATTTCAGTATAAAGTAAAGGTTCATCTTGATAGGGAACATATACATAGTTCAGCCTATTGTAATAATCACATGATTTATTCTTTATCATGTTCCTACAGAAGAAAGCTACATCTTCGTAATCAAGTTCTCCGCTTAATTCTTTCTTTAGTAAGCACATATCTTTCTTTCCTCTTATTGAAACTCCGTAAACTTTTCCCTTCAAACTCTCAAGTGAACTTATTTTCTTAAGCTCTTCAATTGGTCTATCTGTTTCAGGGCCTGTCCTTACTGACCACAGTATTTTTAAATCATTTTCTTTTGCATATGGAAGCAATGCAGCCAAAACAACAGAAGTTTTTCCGTAACCAGTAGGGGCTGATATAACTAAATTTTTATACCTAATTTTTTCTTGAACAAATTTGAAAAGTTTATCTTGATCTTCTCTGAACTTATACGGAAAATATGATGTATCTAAATTCATTTAATGAATTAATTATGTATTTCTAAACTAATAATAGTTCTAACTAAAGTTGTATTTCCTTCTATCTATTTCGTTCAATACAATAGTAACGCATTGGGAAGAAAGATAACTTAATGGTCCTAAAGAAATCTTAATTGCACCCATTCTTTCAATAAAGTTTTCCGTTTTCTTAGGAATTCCTATATGGTCTCCTAAAACAAATAAAGAATTTTCTACTATCTCAGTTTTCCTTATATCAGCACCTTTTTCATGAAGATAGTAAATTGTTTTATCTTTTGCGGACTTTATTAAATCCTCAAATGATTTCTTGCTTACATAAACTCCTTCATATACTTCAACTTCCTTACTGCTAGCTGCTTTTTTAATGCAGTCATTTATTATTTTCGCAATACTTTTCTCATCCTGAAAAATTCCTCTTATTTTTGATCCTTCAAATTTTATCAACAAAGGAGGTCTTGGAGGACCGTTTAAAGACGCATAAAAAATTACATCCTTTCTTATTCCATGTGAATAGAAAAGAGCGTTTGAGGCGGTCCTTGCTACCAAGTCCATTCTGTTTGCTCCAACTAAGTCTTCTAGATTAAAAGGTTTAGTAAGGGCTTTTCTGGCAAACAATGCAAATTCATACACAAAAAATAATTAAGAATTTTTAATTATTTATTCAACCAAATTTACTTCTTTAAGCTTGTTTATTATAACCCTTATATCCTTTCTTAAATCTTCTTTATCAACGTCAACTCCTTGGCTAAAAGTATCTACAAGCTCGTCTTCAGTTTTTCCATCACATTCAACCCAGACATAAGCGATAGCTTCATCAACTATATAACCTTGATTCTGATCGTTTATCAAAACCAAAGTTCCATCTTCTTCTCTTTCTATTCTACCTTTCCTATGGTATTTTTGTTGCGTTTCCATGCAAAGTCTATTTGTTATAAATTATTTAAATGTTACTCTATTATTATAATCAATTCAATTGATGATTGATTCAAAAGAATTATTTGAAAAACTTAATCTTGAATATTATAGTTACATAGATGAACCTGTTTTGCCTGAAAAATCAAATGTAAGATTCATCGATATAATTCCTGAATTTGAAGGACTAAATATTGCAAATAAATTTCTTTACTTGCACCAAAAAAGAACTTACGATGAACTTTTGAAAGGGAAGAATGTAATTCTTAAATCTGGAACAGGTTCAGGGAAAACGGAAGCTTGGATAGTTTATGCAATGAAGCATGGTTTGAAAACTTTGGTTGTTTATCCTACACTTGCCCTTGCTTCAGACCAAATTAAAAGAATAGAAACCTATTCAGAAAGGCTGAAAATTAATTCTCTATCTATCGATTCTTTAAGAAAAGCAGAGTTACTTCAAGAATACAAGTTTTCAAAGCTCCATGAAATAATTTCAAATCAATCTATAATTGTTACAAATCCTGCTTTTTTAATGTATGAAATAAAACGAATTACTAAGAACTTAAAATCGATTCTAAGTAGCTTTATAAGACAGATAGATTTCTTGGTTTTCGATGAAATAGATTTCTACACACCAAGAGGCATAGCGCTTATACAAGGAATGATAAACATACTTAGCCTTATATGCGATAAAAAATTCCAAATAATGTCTCTTACTGCTATGATAGAAAATCCTGAAGACTTGGCTTCATTCTTCAAAGAAGTCAACGGTAGGGAAACTGCTATAATTGAGGGTAAACAATTCCGTGTAGAAAACAGAACCTATGTTGTTCTAGGAAGAAACCTTAAAAAGATATGGGAAAGGATAAGGGAGGAAAAAAACAACATCAAGAATTTGCCTAAAGAAATTGAAGAATATTTGAATGATTATCAGAGATTCAAAAATAATTACTTTAAAGTCATCGAGTTTTTCAGGGGTCAAGAAATCGAAATAGGAAATATAGATTTTGATTTAACAAACTTCCTTAGGCAATACGTTTACGATGATTGTGTTACTCTTGTTTTTACCAGAGGAATAAGCAGGGCTGAAGAAATTGCAAGAAGAATAAGACTTGAACTTCCTGAAGACCAAAGGAATAAAGTTGCTACACATCATCATCTTGTATCAAAGGAATTAAGGAGGGAAATTGAAGAGGGTGCAAGAAAAGGAAAGGTTAAGATAATCATATCTCCTAAAACTCTTTCCCAAGGAATTGATATTGGCGCAATAGGAAGGATTGTTCACATAGGTTTGCCAGATAGTTTAAGAGAATTTTATCAAAGAGAAGGAAGAAAAGGAAGAAGGGAAGAATTGAAATTTTCAGAAACAATAATTGTTCCAAGCGGTCAATGGGATAGAACGCTTCTTCTAAGGGGGATCGAATCCTTGAATGATTGGCTTAATCTACCGATTGAAAAAGTAATAATAAATAATGATAATGAATATAGGATTCTCTTCGAATCTTTAATAAAATATACTTCCCCCAGCTTAAGATCTAAGATAAAAAAGGAGGAATTGGAATTTCTCAAAAAGCTTGGCTTGGTATCTGGGGGAGAATTATCCATAAGAGGAAAAGAAGTTATGAACAAACTCAATTTCTACGAATTCGCTCCTCCATATGGAATAAATAGGATACTAATCGATAAAGATCAAAAATATTACCTTGAAGAAATTTCACATTGCGATTTAGTTGAGAAATTTCAAATAGGTTGCTTTGATTATTCGCAGGAAGCCGTTGTTACAAAACATAAATTAGGAGGAGAATCTGGGAGAGTTGTTATGGCTGTTTTTGAAGAAAAATTAAACGAAGCAAATTTGTACAAAAATGAAGCCTTTGCACAGGTAATAGAAGAATATGAAGAAACAAAAATAAAGTGGAAGGAAAATGTTTCTTTACTCAATGATTTCATTTATGGAAGACTTCATTCAGAGGTAGCATGTGTTGTTTTTCCTCCAAGAAAAGGCTTTGGTACATATTTAAAATTACCAAATCGTGTTCATTGGAAGTTAAAAAGCTTTAAACCAAGGGTTAAAACGGTAGGAGAAAGAACGATCGTTTACTATGATAAAAAAGTTTTCGATATTCCTAGTGCTACTTATGGCAAGTATTCAGATTATACATATGGCGCATTTTACGAGCTTGATCCAAAAGAGGATACATCGTTGATAAGAATTGGTCTAACATACATAATGTTGATACTGAGGATGAAAATGCAAATTCCTTTTGAAACTATAATGTATGATGTTGGAAAATTCGGAGATAAAAAATTCTTTGGCCTTCATGAACCTGAATGTGCTGGTTTAATAAAAAAGTTAGATTGGCTTAAAGTAAGAGAGTTGGTTAAGAATTATAAGCCTAAGGAAATCGATGAGGTTCTTTTTGAAATGTTGGATGAGTATTCATATGGTGATTTTTTAAAATATGATTTAGACTGGAATATAGCAAAAAAGGCTGCAATTAGAGTTCTTGATTATATTCTTCTTGAAGAGAAAATATTGGCCAAATTTAAAGGAATGGAGATCTCAATACCTAAGCCAAGCTATTCTTTAAAGCTTGCAAGCTTAGATCTTATTGACGTACCCTTTAATGATGATTCTTCAATTGGATTGTTTGGCTTTTCTATATTTGATGGCGAAAGTAAGTTCACAAAAGTCATGTTCATAGAAGATTCAAGGGTAGAGAATTTTGAAGATTCCATTAAAAACTTGAGCAAGTTGGTTGATGAAGAATTCACCATCTTGGTATACAACTTAAGCAGCTTTAATGAAGTTATTAAAAAATACAAAATAAAATCACTAGGCTATATCATTCAAAATTTGCAAGTTGAGAACAAGCTTATTGAAGTTCAGAAAAACATAGCTGACTCTTTGAATATGAATTTGACTCCACTTGAAGAGCTAGAAAAAATGCTCAACGTAAAACGTGAAGTTAATTTGCTTGACTTATCAATGGAGATAAATAGATCAATACAAAGAATAATGCAAGAAAAAAGAAGTCTATGGAAGAACTTTACTAAGTTCTTATCAGATAAGATAGCAAAGTATCTTGAACAAAATTGCGAAACAATATACAGCTTGTATCTGATATCAAAAGAAATAGCAAAAGTAGAAGGTAGTACTGACCTCCTCCCATCCTAGAAGGTAAGGGTTTTCCTTCTAGAATAGTTCATTGGTTTCCAGCATTTATTCGGAACTACATTTCTCATTTGCTGGACATTTTATAGCTTAGAGCTTTTCCCATATTATCTGGTTTCAAAGAAAAGAAACATTCATTAAAAGGGTAGCCAGCCCAAAATCTGAATTCTATTAAGAATCCTTCATATAATAAAAACAATTGCNATANTGAATGCTNCTNCNTAAGTCCCATNAAGCNCTNTATCGAGCTGGGGAGAAGCTTCACTGAATTTCTTAACATTTTTATAAAATAATTATTTAAATATATTCATTCTCTCCTAAAGGACGAGGCTTTCATTTATGTAATTATAAATATAGCCGTGCTTAACTTTAAGCTCTAATGTTTTTAATAGCTATTCTTAATACAGGATCAGGTATGTAGTAGTATCCATCATCCTCTGTTATTAGCAATGCATTCTTTAAATTCATAAGTATATCACGCAACACTTTATTGTTTACCATAAGCTCTTTTTTAAGCTCGCCCCATCTCGCTCCTATACTTATGATTCTCAATGCTTTTATGTAATTTTCCCTTTTCTTTCCTTGAAGAAAGTTTTCAATTTCTTCTTCAAAAATTTTCACACCTTCATCTATAACAGATCTTAAAGAATTATCAAAGTTAAGCTTTCTTACACATCTAAAATTCCCGTAATATGCTAACCATCCAGGGTATCCATCCAATCTTTCAACTACTTTCTCTATTTCTTCTATACTTACATTAATGTTGAATTCATTAAATCCTCTAATAAGGAACTCTTTTGATTTCTCCTTGCTAAACGGTTGAAGATTAAGAACTGCTGGCTTTCTACCATAGAGCGGAGATGAAGGAGAAGGATTTAAAAGCTTATTGATCAATCCTACCATAGAACCTGTGAAAATGATTCTTATGTTAGAATAGGTATCCCAAATCCTTTTTAGCAATCTAAGAAAATGTATTGAGGAAACATATTGAACTTCATCTAATGCAATAATTTTATTTTTCAATCTAGAAAATATATCCTCGGCAATCCTATTCCATCTTAATTCTAAGAACTTGAGATCTAAACTTATTTCCTTAAGATAATATCCTGACTGAGAAGCTATTGAAAGAANGAAATCTTTAAACTCCCTTTTACCGCTTAAATTTACATAAATACCATCATGTTCTTTAACGAATGTTTTCACAAGACTTGATTTCCCAACCATTCTTCTTCCTAAAACTACAACCCATTCGCTTTTTAGCAATCTTTCTAACTCTTTATATTCATCATCCCTTCCAAAAAGATCTTTTCTGCTTTCCTTAGGATGAAGATCAAATAACATAGTTACCTATGTAACTAGTTACCTAGGTAACTAAAAAACTTTATGGTTGTCTCGTTTTATTTACTAAAATCTACTAACCTTAAAACTTCCTTATAAAACTCATCCTCAGCAATATAGCCATAAATGACTTTTATTCATAAAGATCTACAAACAATTAGTGTTTACCATCTGTTTTAGATGTTACAATTAGTTTCTTTCTTAAAGGTTTTCAAACAATCCTTTTTTCATATTTCCTCCAACCAAATACATATCTTCTTCAGATGTATAGAATTTACCTTCAATAATTATAACCGTATAATCATTTAACAATATAGAATTCATATTCTTTGTTATCCCTGTCAAATTTTCCTTTAATATATATGGGGAAGCTGGAGAACATCATAAGCCTATAGGAGAGATGAAGTTCGGTTTAGACTCATGTAAGAAGGATGAATAGAAATTTAAAGAAACTTGTCTTTAGATTTACAAAGATAGTCTTGCAGGAATAGAGGATGTAAGAAAAATAAGAAAAATTTTAGGTATATAGACCTTTTGAATTTAGATGAAATAATAAAGAGATGCAAAGAATATGATAAGAAATTTTATGCTCTATATTGTATATCAAATTCAATATCTTTTTTATAAGTTTTGAACTCCACTTTTAAACTTGATCGTATATATTAGTAATATCATATTAAATATAAAGTTAAATTTAGAGAAAGATGAATATTTTCCTCAGATCAATAATAATTTGAACATAAAAATTTGACATTTAAATCACTCTTTTAAATAGTTAGTTGAACTTTTAGTAAAGCAAGTTCTAGCTATATGAGAACTTTAAAATTTTACGGAACAAATGAACA
>RepKanNP_Acetate_BrdU_F21BDRAFT_1000453_pt1 | contig 14917 bp, 15 predicted proteins | sample RepKananBrdUF21B_FD_10624 | JGI IMG/M metagenome (IMG submission 10624)
GTCGCGCGCCGGGCCCGCCGCAGAGCCCTCGCGCCGCGCGTTTCGTAGCGATCAATCCACCACGGCGTGCGCGACCGACACCTTGCCGCGCAACGCCTTTTCCTCAAGCCGCACGAGCAACAGCGGTGCAATGACCGACACAGCCGCAGCAAAGAAGAACAGATGGCGGAACGCTGTCTCGCCCTCGCGTTGCAAGGCTTGCGCGTTGGCACTGTTGCTGGCGAGCGCCGCGTGGAACAGGTCCATCAGCAGATCACCACCTGCTGCCACCTGCGCCTCGGGTGCAGCCTGACGCAGCAGCGCGATCAGCACCGACGTCAGCACTGCCACGCCCACCGCGCCGCCCAGCAGGCGCGAGAACGCGGTGAGTGCGGTGGCCAGCCCCACGGTCTCGGGCGGGACAGCGTTCTGCGTTGCGACCAGCCCGGTCGGGAACTGCACGCCAATCGCCAGGCCCAGCACGATCATCGCCAAGGTCAGTGGCAACACGCTGTGCGGATCCAGCAAACCCAGCGACGCCACGGCAAACGGCACCACGCAGGCACCCGCGATCATCAACGGCTTGTAGCGGCCGCTGTGCGTCATCCACTTGCCGGCAAGGAAGGCCCCGAGCGGAATCGACAGCGTGAGCGGCACCAGACGCAGTGCCGCAGCATCGGGGCTGGCACCCGCCACCATCTGAAAGCGCAACGGCATCAGCACCGACGTGGCGATCAGTTGGAAAAAGCAGAGGAACAGCGCCAGGCAGCAGATCGTGACCGTGCGCACACGGAACATCGACAGCGGAATGATCGGCTCGGCCGCGCGGCTTTCCTGCCAGACGAAGGCGCCCAGCACCACCACCGCACCCACCAGCAGGCCCAGGTTGTCAGGCTGCATGAGCGGCACGCCCTGACCCACGCGCGTGATCATCACCAGCAACGCGGTCAGCCCCACGGCAAACAGCACGACACCCAGCACGTCGATCGGGCGACGCTGATGCGCCACCGGCAGGTGCCGCAGCGCACGGCGCACCACCACCAGTGCAACCAGCCCCAGCGGCAGGTTGATCCAGAAGATCCAGCGCCACGACAGGTAGTGCGTCAGGTAACCGCCGATCACCGGGCCTGCCAGACTGGCCATGGCCCACATACCGCTCACGTAGCCCTGGTAGCGGCCGCGCTCGCGCAACGGCACCACGTCGGCAATGGTGGCCTGCGCCACCGAGATCAGCCCGCCGCCGCCCAGCCCCTGCAGCACGCGCGCCACCAGCAGCATCGGCATGCTGGTCGCCAGCGCGCACGCCACCGAGGCCAGCACGAACAGCGCAATGGCCGTGGTCAGCATGGCACGGCGGCCGTACAGGTCACTCAGTTTTCCGTAGATGGGCGTGACAACGGTAGAGGCCACGAGGTAGGCCGACACCAGCCACGCCATCAATGAAAAACCGTTGAACTCCCCTGCAATGACCGGCAACGCCACCGCGACAATCGTTTGCTCCAGCGCGCCCAGCAGGATGGCAAGCATCAGGCCGCCCATCACCACCATCACCGGAATCTCGGGCACCGGCGGCGCGTCGAGCGAAGCGGCCGACGACGTCGGCACGGTATCGGAAGTGGGCGGTTCGAGGTTCGGGCGGGAGGACATGGAAACGCGTGTGAACACGCTGGACGGCGTCACACAAAGGCAGGAGGGAAGCCCCCGATGATACTGCCGATCCGAATTCGTTGCAGCGTCAACGATTGAGGTTGACGTCGTCGCCTTCGTAGCAGCGGGTAAGCACTTTCTCGGTCAACGGGGGCATTTCTGCGGCCAGCAACTCGATAAATGCACGCACCGCCGGCACCAGCCCGCGACGCGACGGAAACACCGCATGAAACTGGTGCGTTTGCAGCTTGTAGTCTGCCAGCAATTGCACGAGCCGGCCTTCTTGCAGCGCTTCAGCACACACGTTGTACGGCAGCCGCCCCACCCCCACGCCGCCGATGGCACTCAGGCCGAGCAGGCGCAGGTCGTCCGTGGCAAGCACGGGTTGGCATTCAATCTCGACAGCCGTACCGTCCGGCGCGGTCAGGCGCCAGCGTGATCGTTCACCGCTGAGGGTCCCCAACCACAGTCCGGCCACGCCGTGCAGTGATTCCGCGGTGTCGAACGGCCCGTGCTCGGCCACAAATTCGGGGCTGGCAACCAGCACTTGGTCGCTCACGCCAAAGGTCCGCACGATCAGGTTGGAATCGTCCAGCGTCGAGCGCACGCGCAATGCCACGTCGTACCCCTCGCCAATCACGTCTACCCGGCGGTTGGTCACGTCCAGCTCCAGACGCACGTCCGGATGGGCGCGCAGGAATCTCGGGATCACCGGTGCCAGGAACAGGCTCGACACGCCCACGGGGCAACTCACACGCAATCGGCCGGAGGGCTTCTCTCCAGCATGCTCGGCCACTTCAAGCGCGGCGCGGGCGGCCTGGGTCATGGTCTCGCAATGCGCATAGAACGCCGAGCCGACATCAGTAACGTGCACGGCACGTGTTGAACGCTGCAGCAGCCGTACGCCCAACCGCGCCTCCAGATCCGCCACGCGGCGGCTCACGCGCGACTTGGGGATGCCCAACGCCCGCGCGGCGCTGGAAAAGCTGCCGTGCGTCACCACGCTGGCAAACAGGACGAGGTCGTTCAGGTCTTCCATGGCCGTTCTCCGAGATCCACGTGCATTGTCTCACTCATAGAACGATGTGTGTCGATTCGACCCACTACTGGAACTTGGTGCGCCGCACTATCTTTGCAGCAACCCACCTTTTTCCTGGAGAGACACCATGCAAGTCCTTCACATCGATTCCAGCATCCTCGGCGACGCCTCGGCCTCGCGCATCCTTACCGCCGCCATCGTCGACGAACTGCGCCGTGAAAACCCCGACGCCATCGTCGCCCGCCGTGACCTGGCCGTAGAAGCCATCCCCCACCTGGACGGCGCCATTGCCGCAGGCTTCCGTGCCACCGGCAGCGACGATTTTGACGACGCCACCCGCGCTGAACACGCCCGCTCAGAAGCGCTGGTCAACGAACTGCTCGCCAGCGACGTGATCGTGGTGGGCGCCCCGATGTACAACTTCTCGGTACCGAGCCAACTCAAGGCCTGGGTTGACCGCGTGGCGCAAGCCGGCCGTACGTTCAAGTACACGGAAAAGGGCCCGGCTGGCCTGGCCGGCGGCAAGAAGGTGATCGTTGCGTCGACGCGCGGCGGTGTGTATTCGACGGGCCCGGCCGCTGGCTTGGACTTCCAGGAAGCCTATCTGAAGGCAGTGTTCGGCTTCTTCGGCATTACCGACGTGCAATTCGTGCGTGCTGAAGGCCTGGCCATGGGCCCGGATGCCCGTACGCAAGCCATGGAAGCCGCACACACCGCGATGCGCGATGTGGTGAACCAGGCCGTGGCGGCCTAAGCACAACCCAGCGCGACGCCACAGAGCGCGTCGCCCAGGATTCGTGCAACGCCAAACGGGCGCCTGCAGCAATGCGGCGCCCGTTTTGCATGGGCAAGCAGAATGCGGAAAGACCGGCGGCTTACTCGTCGCGGTGTTCGCGCGCCTGATGGATGGCTTCCAGGGCACGGCGCGTACGCAGCTTGCGCAAGATCACCGGCACGACAATCGCGGTGGCGATCAGGCACGGCACGGCCCAAGCAATGGTGGATTCCAGAAAAGTCGTCATGATGCGTTCCCCCGACACATATTGCCGACGCGCACGGTCAGGTTGGCGCGCATCGCGTAGTCCCCGCAGGGCGTCATGGCGCCCTGACATGTCTCTATGAACAGCTATCGGCGCCAGGCTTTCAGACTTGAATGCCCAACGTTTGCCGTTTGGTGTATTTCCTGCCTATCGCGCCAATCTGTCAATAGATCAACGATAAGTTTGTAGAACATTGTGGCGAAGCCCTGACAGCCCTCGCGCCGGCGTGGCGCGGCGTCTTGCCAGCGCAGGTCGCTCCACGGTCTGCTCGCAAAGGTAACGGCAAGTTACGACCGCCGATGCACGCGTGCAGCAAGGACAGCCCAAGCCGTCGATTGCCCGCCTGGGCATCACAGTTTTTCTTACAAACGGTAAAGCGCGGTTGCGAGGCATTTCCATAGAGTGAGGCAAGCCCAACAACACATCCGGAGCCTCATCATGAAACGCACGATTGCCCTGCTGATCCTTGCCGCTGCTGCCGCATCCTCGCTGAGTGCCTGCGTGGTCGTGCCGGCCGGCGGGTACTACGGCCCGCACTACTATCACCCGTACTACCGCGGCTATTGATCCGGCGCTGACGACGCCGGAGGCGGATCAGTCGCCGGCGTCGGCGCTGCCGGCTTGCTCGTTCTCAGCGGGGGATTGCTGTGCCCGCCCCTCGGCAAACGCCCTGCGGATCAGCGCGCCGCATGCCGCGCTGCGCACGTAAGCCCGTGGGGCGAGCGTCTCGCGCACGATCATGCCGTAGTAGCGCTTGTCGGCGGTGATCCACGGATAGAAGCCGAACGCGCCGGGCGAGCTGAATGCACGATCGCCGCCGGGCTGGTCTTCAATCCAGTAGTTGAGCGCGTAGTGCCACGGCAGCGCAGCGGGCGTGCTCACTGCGGTCGGGCAACTGCCAGGCTCGGTGCACACGGCGTGCTGGCCGAGCATCTTGCCGAGCAGGTAATCGCCCCGGATCAGCCGGCGCAGAAACTGCCCGTACGCCGCAGGCGTGGCGATCATGCCGCCGGACGGTTCCGGTGCCAGGTACTTGATGCCGAGCGGCTTGTCGGCATCCCGCATGCCAGGCGTGTGACCAAGTTCGCGATCCAGCTCGTCACTGAGCGTGGCGGCATCTGCGCTGCCCAAGCCGAGGTCCACCAGCAGCTTCTGGTCATGGCCACCGTTGTAGCTGAACCGGCCAACGTGACCCGGCGTAAACGCATCATTGCGCCCGCGGCGGAAGCAGCTCTGCACCGTGTCGTTACGATTGCAGAGCAGCGGGTTCAGCGCGTCGTAGCCCGAGCGCATGGTGAGTGCGTCGATCTCGGCCGGCGTGAGCTTGCCGCGCGTGCGCTCAACCACGTAGGCGCCAAACACCCATTTGGAGGCGGAGGCGAGCCGCACCGTCTTGTTGGCGCCAATGCGCTGGCCCTGCTGGCCGTGCATGAGCACGCCGCTGGCATCGCCGATTTCCCAGTAGTAGTCGCCCAGGCGCTGGCAATAACCAGCGTGCGCCAGTGTCGATTCAACGGCGGCACGGCGCATTGCGAGGCGCGGCTCCCCTGCATGTACCGCCCCGATCATTCCACTGCACCCGACCGCCCCCACGGCTGCCAGCACGGTGGCCCAACGGCGGCCAAGCCCTGCCAGCGCCCGAGGCTTCCGGGCGCGTTTTGCTTCCGTCATGTGTGGTTTCCTGCTTTTTATGGTGTTTTGTAGCCGCCAGCACTCTACCGCGTGTTGGTGGCGTTTCCCACCTCGTGACGTTGACATCGCACTGCAACATCCGAGCGTCGGGAAAAGGGCACGACTCTAGTGGCTCCACCTTGCAGGATGATTGTCTGGTTTGCCTGAATCAGGTTTGAAGCGTAAGCGTTTGCGTGCTGATTTAATCGTATTTTGGACTATGGAAAACCCTTTCATATTCGCTCCCCCAATATGTCCTAGATCGCACAGACGTGAGCCAAATGGAGTAGAGAAATCATGCCAAGGCGCACTAGCGCTCCGCGTAGAGTGTCCTAGAATGCATCCCAAGAACAGCAGAATTAAATAAAACTAAACACGAAGGAAATACAAGGCTGTCGGGAGCAAGCCATGGGAACGATGAGACGGGGAAGCGCGGGACTATCAACCCGCTTGGGGTGGGAACGTCATGCTGCCGATTCGCAAGTGATCGTGCAGGTCATTCCAACGCGCCGACGCTTGTTTCAAACGTCGCGCCTTCCGCCGACACGCATTCCCGTTGTTTTGCTCTGGCTGCTTGTGATTTCCATCGCAATCGGTATCGGCCGTGTGCTGCTGCAGCGATTGTGGTGACCATAACAATATTGAACAGAATGTGTGTACGGGGAAGGTCGCAGCGCGAGAGCGAATTTGTAGTTAAGCACCGAATTGACAGACCGCATAACGGCACCGAGGGATAGTCTGCCCCGCTTCATGGGGTTCATTGCATCCAGATGGTATTGATATCTGGAGCAGCGTCTTTCCTCCTTTCGGACATCACGCTCCCGCATGTGATCAATGCGCCGCGAAAGCGGCATGTGGGGCACGCCGCCCAAACAGCGTGCCTGATCATTGGGGGGGAGCATCATGAACATCTCGTTCACCGGCAAGACTTTCAGGTCTGTGGGAGACCTGTTCTTCCAAGCCATCGTCGACGGCAAGGTCGTGAGTTGTTTTGTCACGTCCGAGGCGCTGTCGTTGTGCGACTGCGCGCATCAAAAAGCCACCGCCGAAGACGTCTATCGCAGCTACCGCGACTGGATCGAGCAGGCCGCATCGGACTTGATCCGTGCGGGCGCGCTTGCCCCGGTGATCGTGCGCGGCCGTGATCTGGCGGCCTCGCGTGCATCCCTGCCGCACGGTGGCGTACCGGCATACGACCTGGATCGCGCACGTCAACTGCGTTTGGTCCCGCGTTCGTCGCGCTAAGCACCCATCTCACGCAGCCTCACGCATGCGGCCTTGGGGGGCCGCATGTTTGTCTGCACTGCGTGTGCGTGCGTCGGTATCAATCCGCTGGAAAATCGTCTTCCCAGTATTCCTGGGGGTTGCGGCCTGTTTCAGGGCGAGCGGCTTCGCGCAGGCGTAATTCGACGCGCCGGATTTTGCCTGAGATGGTCTTGGGCAACTCGGCAAACTCGATGCGCCGCACACGCTTGTAAGAAGCCAGCCGGCTTTGGCAGAAGCGCAGGATGTCACGCGCCAGTTCGCGCCCAGGCTCGTGCCCGGCACGCAGCACCAGGAAGGCTTTCGGCACGGCCAGGCGCACGGGGTCGGGGCTGGGCACAACCGCGGCCTCGGCGATGGCGGGGTGCTCGATCAGCACGCTTTCCAGCTCGAACGGGCTCACGCGGTAGTCCGATGCCTTAAATACGTCGTCGGCGCGGCCAACGTAGGTGAGGTAGCCGCTTGCGTCGCGCGCGGCAATGTCTGAGGTGTGATACACGCCGCCGCGCATGGCTTCGGCCGTTTTTTCGGCGTTGCCGGCGTAGCCTTCCATCAATGCCAGCGGGCGTGATTTCAATTCGATGCAGATCTCTCCTTCGCTGGCTTCGTTGCCATCGGGGTCGCGCAAGGTGATCTGATAGCCCGGCAGCGGCCGGCCCATCGAGCCCGGCTTGACCGGCTGCCCTGGGCTGTTGCCGACCTGGCACGTGGTTTCGGTCTGGCCGTAGCCATCACGAATGGTGATGCCCCAGGCCGCGCGTACGCGTTCGATCACCTCGGGGTTGAGCGGCTCGCCTGCGCCAACGAGTTCACGCAATGCCGGCTTCCAGGCCGCGAGGTCTTCCTGGATCAGCATGCGCCACACGGTGGGCGGCGCGCACAGCGTGGTCACCTTGGCGCGGCACAGCACATCGAGTGCAGCCTTGGAATCAAAGCGCGCGTAGTTGTAGACGAACACGGTGGCGCCAGCATTCCACGGCGCGAAGAAGCAGCTCCACGCATGCTTGGCCCAACCCGGTGAACTGATATTCCAGTGCACATCGCCCGGACGCAGGCCGATCCAATACAGCGTGGAAAGATGCCCCACCGGATAGCTGGCGTGCGTGTGCATCACCAGCTTGGGTTTGGACGTGGTGCCGGAGGTGAAATACAGCAGCAGCGGATCGCTCGCCTGCGTTGGCGCGTCGGGCGTGAACTCGGGCGAGGCGCCGTACGCATCTTCAAAGTGGTGCCAGCCCGCTGGCGCCTTGTCTGTGCCAGCAGCGATGCGCGTAAAGGTACCCGACACGACATCAAGCTTGGCGCAATCCGCCCCGCCCACGATCACGTGCCGCACATCGCCCATGGCAATGCGCTCGCGCAGGTCTTCGGCTGTCAGCAGCGTGGTGGCGGGAATGATGACGGCGCCAAGCTTGATGCTGGCGAGCATCACATCCCACAGCGCGGGCACGTTGCCGAGCATGAGCAGGATGCGATCCCCGCGCTGCACGCCCAGCGCGCGCAAGTGGTTGGCCACGCGTGCGGAACGCTCGGCCATCTGCGCAAACGACAGGCGTGTTTCGTTGCCCTGATCGTCGAGCACCCAGAGGGCAATGGCGTCGTTGCCGCGCGCCATGGTGTCGAAATAGTCGAGCGCCCAGTTGAAACGATCCAGCGCGGGCCATGTGAAATCGCGCACGGCGGTGTCGTAGTCCTCACGGTGCGCGAGCAGAAAGTCGCGGCACCGCAGGAATGCATCCAGCGAGGTCATGCCAGTCTCCTGTAGTTGGATTGCGCGCCTCGTGCGGGCACTTCTGTCCGGGCGCTCTGAAAACGCACCAGCAACTGCCACCCCAACTTATAGGAGGAAATGCCCCGCCAGACCAGCCCGGAATCACCCAGGGCGATGCGCACTCATTGCGAGCGCGGCGGAAAACGAAGAAAACGGCCACCACCCAGGCTCAGCCATGCCCAGGCAGTGGCCGCAGCCACCGCACCCAGCACGGCGGCCCATTGTGCGCAGACCAGCATGAGCTCAATCGCGCCCGACATGCCCGGCAAGATCTGCGGCCATGCCGGCTCAAGCCAGCCATCGGCATCGAACCATGCCCCGCGCCCGGCGCCTGTTGCCAGCTCCACAGCCAGCAGCGCTGCGTTGATGGCGGCGAACGCCATGCCGCCGTGTGTCAGCACGCGGCTGAACACCGGCAGTTCATACAGGGGCTTGAGATGCTGGATATGCCGGGTCAACGTCCATGCGCAGACGATCAGCAGTGCGACACTCAGCGCCGCCATTGGCGCCGGGCTGCGCAGGCACACGCCCAGCGCAATCCACGCCAGCGCGTTGATTTCGTGGCGCCGATAAATGCGCAGTGCACGCGCGGCGTGCAGCAGGCCAATCGGGGGAACACCGGCAGAAGCCATGATGTGCTCCATGAGCGGAAGGTTGGTGCGGTGCCGCACGTCTGCCATGCGTCTTGCAACTGTTTTTGCAGTGTACCGACGTGATTTCACCGGCGCGAGTTCAAACAGCGCGCCTCCCCCAAATGACGGACGGGCACCACGCTCAGGCCTCGCGCAAATGCTCGATCAGTTGCCGCGCAAAGACCGGCAGATCGTCAAAACTGCGCACGCAGATACGCAGCAAGCGTGTCGCCCACGCATCGGTCAGGCGCACGCGGCGAATCCCCATCGATCGCTGCAGCCGGATGGCCGCATGCTCGGGAATCACGCCCACGCCCACGTTGCGCTCCACCATCCGGCACACCGCATCAAAGCTGCGCAGCCGCACGCGGTACTTGAGCCGATAGCCAGCGCGCGCAGCATGGCCGGCCAGGTAGGCCTGCAGCGCGTTGTCCCCTGTCAGGCCGACAAAGGCTTCCTGCAATGTGTCGACGAAGGCCAGCTCGCGGCGCTCGGCCAATGGATGATCGCGCGCGGTCACCAGCACCAAACGGTCATGGCGAAACGGAAACGTCTCAAGCCCCGATAGATCCACCGCATCGTTGACGATGCCGATGTCGGCACGCCCCTGTGCAATCGCCTCGACAATTTCGTGGCTGACCAGCTCTTCCAGGTCGATGTCGACTTCAGGATGGGCCGCGAGGAAAGCGCTCAGCGTTTCGGGCAGGAACTCGGTCATGGCGGCCGTGTTGGACAACAGCCGCACGTAGCCCTTCAGCCCGCGCGCGTACTCGCCCAACTCGCCGCGCATGCGGTCCATCTGCTGCAGGACGACGCGCGCGTGATGCGCCAGCGTTCGGCCAGCGGCGGTGGTTTCCACGCCGCGCCGGTTACGCATGAGCAGCGGCGCGCCCAAGGTCTCCTCCATGCCACGAATGCGCGCACTGGCGGAGGCCAGCGTCAGGTGCGAACGCTCAGCGCCGGCGGTAATGCTGCCGGCCTCGGCGGTATGCAGGAAAAGTCGCAAATCAGTCAGATCGAAACGCATGGCAGGGCGAGATTGGCTTGAGCCTCAGTTTCACCCTGAGGCTGGATCAATGTATCGCAGATTGTGGCGGGGTCGCCAGTGGCAGAAACTGAGGCATCCTCCAACGCAACACCCCAACACATTCCTCGCCCCCAATGGAATCTGCCACGCTGCTGCTTTTTGGCGCGGGCCTGCTCGCCGGCATGATGAATGCACTGGCGGGCGGCGGCTCGTTTGTCACCCTGCCTGCGCTCATGTTTGCCGGCGTGCCGTCGGTTGCGGCCAACGCGTCGAGCACGGTCGCGCTGCTGCCCGGTGCAGCCACCTCGGCGTGGGCCTATCGCAGCGACTACCGCGGGTTCGAGCAGGTCTCGATGCGTGCGATGGTGGCGGTCAGCCTGGTCGGCGGCCTGGCGGGTGCGCTGCTGCTGATGAGCACGTCCTCGCGCGCGTTCGATTTCATCGTGCCGTGGCTGCTTCTGGTGGGCACGTTGGCGTTCACCTTCGGCAAACAGGCCGGGGCATGGTTGCGCCAGCGCATGCAGATCAACCGCACGATGCTGCTGATCGCCCAGGGCGGGCTGGCCATCTACGGCGGCTACTTTGGCGGCGCGGTCGGGATCATGATGATGGCGGTCTGGGCCCTGTTCGGCCACGACGACATCAAAGCGCTGAACGCCTCGCGCACGCTGCTGGTGGGGGCCACCAACCTGGTTGCGGTGCTGTGCTTTGCACTGGCCAAGATGGTCTGGTGGCCGCAGACGCTGGTCATGCTGGTGGCCGCCGCGCTGGGCGGCTATCTGGGCGCGCACGTCGGCAAGCGCCTGCCCGTGCCGGTTGTGCGGGCGTTGATCTCGACCTTCGGCTTTTCGATGACGGCGCTGCTGTTCTGGCGCGCCTGGTCCCACGCTTGAGTATGAGGAGAACCGCCATGTCAGACATGCAGCCTCATCCGACGCACCGCACACGCGCACCGCGCGCCCATCGCGATGCTGTGCCGATGCACGCATCGCGCCACACCGCGTACGACACCTCGCATGCCCGCCCCACCGAAGCAAAGCCCCCTGAAGCGGAAATGCTCAGCGCACAAACGGTGTTCTACATTGCGCGCGGCGTTGCCATCCTGCTGGCGGCACTCGGCATCGGCCTGGGTGCGGCCTCCAACGAAACGGAGCGCCCGGCCGCCGCATACCCCACTTCGTCACACGCGACAACGCGTTAAGAGCGCGTTATCATCCGCCCCCGCCCGCAGTACAGATCCGACATGGATCGGGCAAAGAAAAAGCCCGCGGGCCGGGGGGCGAGCGGGCTTAACATCTTCAGCCTTTGACGACGAAAGATGGTCGGGTGTGCTTTGTGAACGAGCAATGCGCCGGAATTCACAAAGCGAGGCCATTATAAAAAGGTCACGCCCCCCGCCATACCCCAACAACGAGGGGGGTCCGCGCCGTTTTCTTTAAGGACTGTTCATACGTCCGATAAGAGACGCGCCTTAGCCGACCACTTGGTCGCCGGATGGCCTCAAGCGCGGACGTTGGCTTCCGACATCACGCGAATGCTGCGCTCGATGCGGATCTGCACAATCAGCAGCACCAGCATGATGAACGCCGAGAACAGCGCGGCAATCATGTACACCGAGATATAGACGCCCGAGCGCTTGCCGCTGGCATCCAGCTTGGCCTCATCCTTCGCGTTGGAGATGCGCTCTTTCTCGGCGGCGTAGGCCATGTGGTAATCGACAAACACCTTGTTGACGATCGCGTAGAACGCCTCGCTGGTCTTGGCCTGCTTGGCCACATCGGCACGGCCCAGCACCTGGTCCAGATACGCCGTCTGCGAGGCCAGGAACGGCTCGCCCTGATCAGGATCTTCCAGCGCCCCGATCACCAGTTCATGCACTTCCGCCTTGTCAAACTGGAACGATGCACCCAGCAGCGTCTTGCCGTGCTTGTTGATGACGTCCGCCAGTGCCGCTTCCAGCTTGGCCGCACCGGGGTGCTGCTTGGCGGCATCCTCGCCCGCCCCCTCTGCCGCATCGTCGTCGAGCTTGAACGCCGAGGCCTTGATGTCGATGGCCTCCGAGACGGTTGCCGGCTTGGCGTTGTAGTCGCTCACCGCGCTCACGCCCAGCACCACCACGCCCACCAGCACGATCGTGGCCAGCGCCAGCACGAGAATCCGCATCAGCTGCAGATAACCACTTTCGACTTTATTGAGAACGCTCATTTCCCTGCCTTTGTTGTGAATTGGGGCCGGGATTATTTCAGAGCGCTTCCTCCAGTAGGTTAAGAGAGCTTAGTGTGCGAGCGCCGCGTCCAGAGCTTCCGGCGTGAGCAAACCGCTCGATGCATGACGCTTGCCGTCGGCGCGCAGGATGATCGTGCGTGGCATCTCGCCCTGCCAGCCGGGGTCCAGCGCGGCGCGCATGCGCTCGGGCATGGCTTCGGCATTGGCGTATTGCGGCATGCGCGCGAGGCCGACCTTGCTGTCGCGCGCCAGCGGCGCCAGCTCTCGGTTCATCATGTTGGCCTGTTCCGGGCCGTCCATCGCCACCATCACCACGTCCACGTTTTGTTTGGCAGTGCGCCGCCATTGCGCGATACGGCCGATATTCTCGCGACAGTAACTGCAATCGAGCGACCAGATTTCGACGATGAGCGGGCGGGTGCGCGGCGCCTGCAGCAGCGCCGGCACGTCGCGCGCGAGCAGCGGCTGGAAGTGCAGTGCTTCAGCGGCCTGCACGACAAACGCTGCGGCAAACAGCGCCGCTCCCATCACCCAGGTCTTCACGCGGATGTTCATAGCGCAGCCTCCAGGGTTGCGTTGGCGGAAACCGCCTGGGTCACGTCGATCAGCCGATAGCCCTCAGCCTGCGTGCGCCACGACAGGTAGATGCGGCCATCGCGCGCGAGCAGTTGCGGATGGTCGCTGCCGCTATCGGTGCGCGCCAGGCTGACCGGCGCCGTCCAATGCGCGCCGCCATCAGTCGACTTGCGCAGCAGGATCTGCATGTGGTCGTCGGCAAATTGCTTCCAGGCGAGCCACAGCGTGCCATCGGCAGCCAGCAATGCCGGGTGCGATGCCTGCGCACCCGCTTGCGCGGAACCGGCAAACGCCCAGGCACCGCCAATCGGTCGGCCATCTGCCGAGAGTCGGCTGTAGAACAGCCCCGGCTTGTCCTGCTGCACCGAGAACCACGCCATGTGCCGCACACCATCGGCCGTCACGGCCAGGGCCGGGCCGTGGTGCGGGCAGGCATCGACACGCCACTCGGAAAACGTCGCGCGCGTGATGGCAAACGGCGTGTTGTCGACGGGCAAGGTCGCCAGCGCGTGATCGCGAATCTGCCCGGCAAACACGTTGCGCCACAACGCGAGCATGTGGCCGTTGGCATCCGGCGCCAGCGCAATGCGGCAGCACTCGCAGGTCTGGTCGATCACCTTGCGCTCCGGCGCGAACGTGGCGCCCCGGTCGGTGGAGACGGTGTAGTACACCGCCGCACCGTCATACGGCTGCTTGGCTGCCTGCGCGCGCAGCAGGTCACGCTTGTCGATCCACGTGATGAAGATGCGGCCGTCGCCGTCCACCGCAATCGAATCGAAGCGGTGTGTGATCGGCTGGCGATCATGGTGAACGACGATGGGCGCGCTCCACGTCTTGCCGCCGTCCAGCGAGCGCGAGAAGCGCACGTAGCCCGTGTACGGCGCATCGAGCGGACGCGACCAGCTCACGTACAGCGCACCGTCGGGGCTGGCGATCACCTTCGGGCGGTTCTCGCCGTCGGTGTAGATCGGCTCTGGCTGCGGGTTGATGCGCTGCGGCTTGGACAGCGTCTTGCCCAGGTCATCGGACGACGCAACCACCACATGCTGCCCTTCGGCCCACGTCACCCACAACCGGCCCGCCTTGTCGAACGCGGCCGTGGTGGCGAGCTGCGCGCGTTGTGGCTGGGCGGCAACCTTGCCCGCCATGGCACCGTGGTCGTGCCCTTCATGCGCGAATGCCAACGTACTTGCCAGCGCCAGCAGCAGCCCGGCGGCCCATCGGGACAGTGGAGGAATCGAATGCATTACAGACGCCATTTCAGTTGCCCATAGAAGGTGCGCGACGGATACGGGTGGTACACGAAATACTTCCGATCGGTCAGGTTGTCGACGCCGAGCGCCAGCGTGAAGTGCTTGTCGATGCGATAGCTGGCTTTCAGGTCCACCGTGAAGAAGCTGCTGGTGCCGCCGTAGACATTGGGCAGCACATCGGTGTTGTCGAGCGTGCCGTACTGCCGGCCCGAATAGCGTACACCCGCGCCCACCGTCCAATCCGGCGTGGCATGCCAGCTCGCGAACAGGTTGGCGCGTACGCGCGGCATGCGTGGCCAGGTCTTGTCGACATAGGTGGGGTTGGCGGCGTCCGCCAGCGTCTTGGCCTGCGTGAAGGCGACATTGGCCTCCACATCGACCCCGCGCACGCCCACGTCGCGCATCACGTCTTGCCCGGAGTAAGCAAGTTCGATACCGCGCGTGCGCACACGGTCAACGTTCTGCACGTTGGTCACGTTGGGCGTGACCAGAATGTTGGTCTGCGTGTAGATGCTGTCACGCACGTCACTCTGGAACAGGCTCGTGCGCAGCGTGCCGTAGGGCACCGCCTGCTCGACGGTGAAGTCGAAATCGTTGGCGCGTTCGGGCTTGAGGTTGGGGTCGTTGTTGACGATGGTGTTGCCGCTGATCGCACCCTGGAACAACTCCGACACCGTCGGGAAACGCACCGCGCGGCCATACGACAGGCGCAGCAGCGTGTCTTGCGTGGCCTGCCATTGCAGCGCGGCCTTGGGGCTGAACGCATCTTCGGTGCGGCTTGCGTAGTACATCG
>RepKanNP_Acetate_BrdU_F21BDRAFT_1000454_pt1 | contig 14903 bp, 11 predicted proteins | sample RepKananBrdUF21B_FD_10624 | JGI IMG/M metagenome (IMG submission 10624)
GCCAGCCCCACCTGCGAGAACAGCCGCTCCGAGCCGCAGCCCGGGAAGTAGAACACCGCCTCGCTGTCGGGCGTGGTCGCCTTCGGGTTGCGGATGATCGGGACGATCTCGTTGTCCTCGATATCCAGCAGCGCGCGCGCCGTCTTCTTGGGCAGGTTGCCCGGCATCTTCTTGTTGATGAAGTGGATCACCTGCTCGCGCACCGGCGGCTTACCCACCGTGGCGGGCGGATGCGCGGTCTGCTTCTTGGCGAACTTCTTCAGGATGTCGTGACCCAAGCGCTGCGCCTTGAAGCCCCAGTCGATCATCACCTTGCGTGTCAGGTTGATGGTCTCGGGGTTGGTCGCGTTCAGGAACAGCATCGACGCGGCGGTACCGGGGTTGAACTTCTTCTGCCCCATCTTGCGCAGCAGGTTGCGCATGTTCATCGACACATCGCCAAAGTCGATCTTGACCGGGCACGGCGTCACGCACTTGTGGCAGACCGTGCAGTGGTCGCCCACATCGGCAAACTCTTCCCAGTGCTTGACCGACACGCCGCGGCGCGTCTGCTCTTCGTACAGGAAGGCTTCGATCAGCAGCGAGGTGGCGAGAATCTTGTTGCGCGGGCTGTACAGCAGGTTGGCACGCGGCACGTGCGTGGCGCACACCGGCTTGCACTTGCCGCAGCGCAGGCAGTCCTTGATCGACTCCGAGATGGCGCCGATGTCGCTCTGCTGCATGATGATCGACTCGTGCCCCATCAGGCCGAACGACGGCGTGTAGGCGTTGCGCAAGTCGGCAGCCAGCCCTTGCGGGTCGTTCACGTCGCGCAGCAGCTTGCCCTTGTTGAAGCGGCCGTTCGGATCAACGCGGCGCTTGTACGCGGCAAAGTCGGCGATCTCGTCGTCGGTCAGGAATTCCAGCTTGGTGATACCGATGCCGTGCTCGCCCGAGATCACGCCGTCGAGCGAACGCGCCAGCGTCATGATGCGGGCCACCGCCTTGTGGGCGTCCTGCAGCATGTCGTAGTCGTCCGAGTTGACCGGCAGGTTGGTGTGCACGTTGCCGTCGCCGGCGTGCATGTGCAGCGCCACGAATACGCGGCCGCGCAGCACCTTCTTGTGAATCGCCTGTGCCTCGTCGAGGATCAGCTTGAACTCGCCGCCGTTGAAGATCTTGCGCAGCTCGGCGCGGATCTCCGCCTTCCACGACACACGGATCGTGCGGTCCTGCAGCAGGTGGAACAGGTTGGCGTCCGGCTGATTCACCAGACGGTCGTCGATGGTCTGCGCGAGGTAACCCAGGCCCACACCGATCAGGCTGGCGCGTGCCGTATTCACCGGCGTGTCGAGATGGTCCAGCAGGTACTGCCAGCGGGCGCGCGTGCTGCGTACCAGTTGCTGCGCCTGTTGCACGCGGTCTTCCAGCAGCTCGGCGCTGGGGATCTCGTTGGCGTCGTCGGTGCGGCCCAGCGGCAGGTCGTTGCGTGCAAAGAAATCTTGCAGCGCGTCGGCCAGCTTGAGCTTGTTCTTGATCGACAGCTCGATGTTGATGCGCTCGATGCCGTCGGTGTACTCGCCCATGCGGTTGAGCGGGATCACCACGTCTTCGTTGATCTTGAAGGCGTTGGTGTGCTTGGCAATGGCCGCCGTGCGCGAGCGGTCCAGCCAGAACTTCTTGCGTGCCTCGGGGCTCACGGCCACGAAGCCTTCGCCGCTCTTGCCGTTGGCCAGGCGGATCACCTCCGAGGTGGCGCGCGCCACGGCGTCATCTTCGTCACCAACGATGTCACCGATCAGCACCATCTTCGGAAACGCGTTGCGCTTGCTCTTGGTGGCGTAGCCGACCGCGCGCAGGTAGCGCTCGTCCAGGTGCTCCAGGCCCGCGAGGATCGCGCCACCGGGCTTTTTGGTCTCGGCGTCGAGGTAGTCCTTGATTTCGACAATGCTCGGAATCGCATCCCGCGCCTGGCCGAAGAACTCCAGGCACACGGTGCGGATCGACTTGGGCATGCGGTGCAGAATCCAGCGCGCGCTGGTGATGATGCCGTCGCAGCCTTCCTTCTGCACGCCGGGCAGGCCAGCCAGGAACTTGTCGGTAACGTCCTTGCCGAGGCCTTCCTTGCGGAACTTGCGGCCTTCGATGGTGAGCGTCTCGGTGCGCAGCAGTTTGCTGCCGACCGGCGCATTGCCGTCGAACCACTTCAGCTCGAACGTGACGAGCGGCGCATCGTGGATCTTGCCGAGGTTGTGGTTCAGGCGCTGGACTTCCAGCCAGTTGCCGTCCGGATCGACCATGCGCCACCAGGCGAGGTTGTCCAGCGCGGTGCCCCACAGCACGGCCTTCTTGCCGCCTGCGTTCATGGCGACGTTGCCACCGATGCAGGAAGCGTCGATCGAGGTTGGGTCCACGGCAAACACCAGACCCGCTTTCTCCGCGGCTTCCGCCACACGGCGCGTAACCACGCCAGCGCCCGAATAGATGGTCGCCACCGGGTGGTCGACGCCCGGCAGGTCGGTCTGTTCGACCGCATCCAGGCGCTCCAGCTTTTCGGTGTTGATGACCGCCGAGAACGGCGTGAGCGGCACGGCGCCGCCGGTGTAGCCGGTGCCGCCTCCGCGCGGGATGATGGTCAGACCCAGCTCGAAGCAGCCCTTGACGATGCCGGCGATCTCTTCTTCCGTGTCGGGCGTCAGCACCACGAACGGGTATTCGACGCGCCAGTCGGTGGCGTCCGTCACGTGCGACACGCGCGACAGGCCATCAAACTTGATGTTGTCCTTGGCGGTGACGCGGCCGAGCACCTTCTGGGCGCGGCGGCGCAGGTCGTACACCTGGGCGAATTCTTCCTGGAACGCCTTCACCGCACGGCGGGCGTGCACGACCAGTTGCTCGACCTTGCTGGCACGTACATCGCCTTCCGGGTCGTGGTGCGAATCGTGGTCGGCCACGCGGCGCTTCTCGATCTCTGCCAGTCGGTGATTGAGCGCGTCGATCAGCATCTGCCGACGCTTGGGCGTCTCGAGCAGATCGTCCTGCAGATACGGGTTGCGGCGCACCACCCAGATGTCGCCCAGCACTTCGTACAGCATGCGTGCCGATCGGCCAGTGCGGCGCTCAGCGCGCAGCTCGTGCAGGATCTGCCATGCCGACTCGCCCAGCAGACGAATGACGATTTCCCGATCCGAGAACGAGGTGTAGTTATAGGGAATCTCGCGCAGCCGGGGCGCAGCGTCGTGCGCCGCGAGTTTGGCGTCGATCAGAAGTGGGGCATTCATGGCGTGCCGCTGGGGAGGGAGCACGGCAAAGACTGTCTTGGCCGCGCGGTCTTTAAAGGGCGATTGTACTGCAAGCTTCAACGTTGATGCGCCGCAACAACGGTATCCCATGCCGGGAGCATGGACGCAAAAATTGCCGCGTTTTCAATGGCTTGCGAACCATGCCGACAGAAATACGTGACGAATACACCACGCAAACATCACATCATGAGGTTCTTGATCCAGCCCAGGATGCCGTGCCAGAAGTCATCGGGCAGTGTCATCAACGCCCCGGTCATGACCAGATAGCGCAGGAATTTGCCGATGGCCATGTACATCACGCTCGGCCAGAACTTCAGGCGCAACCAGCCGGCCAGCGTGCAGAGCGGGTCGCCAATGCCGGGCAGCCATGACACCAGCAGCGACACCGGCCCAAGACGGCGCATCCAGCGGAAGTATTTTTTGTCGAGCGGCGGCGCGCGGTGGCGCTTGGGGTGCGGCACGTGCTGGGCGTGCTCGGCATCATGCTGGCGGCGGCGGCGGGCCAGGTGGTAGCGCACCAGCGCCAGCTTGGCCGCATAACCCATCCACCAGTCGACCACGCCGCCCAGCGTGTTGCCGACGGTGGCCACGATGATGGCCGGCCAGAACATCTCCGGATTGAGCTTGATGTAAGCGAAGACTGCCGGCTCGGAGCCCAGCGGCAAGAGCGTCGCCGAGATGAAACTGACGAGAAAGATGGCGGGCAGCCCGACCTTGGGCAAGGCGAGCGTGGCAAAAAGCGTGTCGATCCACTGTTCCATGCGGTCGATTGTAGTGGGCGTGCGGCCGCGACGTCGCTTGGGGGCGGCCCTACCCGGTCAGCCGAAGAACAGATAGGCGATGAACACGGCGCCGATCAGCCCGATCAGGTCGGCCCACAGCCCGCAGGCCAGCGCGTAGCGCGTGTCCTTGATGCCGACGCTGCCGAAGTACACGGCCAGCACGTAGAACGTGGTTTCGGTGGAGCCCTGGATGATGGCGGCCAGCTTGCCCTGGAAGGAGTCAACGCCGTAGGTGGTCATCACGTCGACCATCAGGCCGCGCGCACCTGCGCCAGACAACGTCTTCATCAGCCCCACGGGCAGTGCCGGTACAAAACGCGTGTCGATGCCGAGGTGCGAGAACAATGCCGAGAGCCCCTGCATCAGCACATCCATGCAGCCGGCTGCGCGGAACACGGCAATCCCGACCAGCACCGCCACCAGGTACGGCACGATGCCGATGGCGACCTGGAAACCATCCTTGGCCCCGTCGACAAAGGTCTCGTAGACGTTGATGCGGCGGATCGCCCCGCGCGCCAGGAACGCCACCACGATGGTGAGAATGGAGCCCGCGCCGATCAGCCCGATCCAGGCTGCCATCTGCTGCGGCGGAAACTGGTGCAGCCACGCAAACAACAGCCCCATCGCCATGATAAAGCCGCCGAAATACGCGAGCAGCGCCGGCTTGAACAGGTTGATGCGCTGATAGGCTGCCACCGCGCCGATGCCCGCGCAAAAGCCGATAAAGGTGGACAGCAGGGTCGGCAGGAAGATGTCTGCCGCGTTGAAACCGACCAGCCCCTGCTTGACCGCCATGGCCTGACGGATGGCGATGACGGACGTGGGCACCAGCGTCACGCCCGCCGTATTGAGCACCACGAACATCAGTTGCGCGTCACTGGCGCGCTGCGGTTGCGGGTTGATCTGCTGCAGCTCGCGCATGGCCTGCAGGCCCAGCGGCGTGGCGGCGTTGTCCAGGCCCAGCACGTTGGCCGACACGTTCATCATCATTGCGCCATTGGCCGGGTGACCGGCGGGCACGGACGGAAACAGGTGTCGCATCAGCGGGTTCACCAGCCGCGCAAACAAGTCGACCACCCCGGCACGCTCGCCCACGCGCATGATGCCGAGCCACAGCGCCATCATGCCGGTCAGGCCGAGTGCGATCTCGAAGCCGGTGCGGGCCGCGTCGAACATGGCGGTGAGCATGCGGGAGAACACTTCCATGTCGCCCTGCAGCACCTGCACACAGGCCGTGACGAAAGCGACGAGGAAGAAAGCCAGCCAGACGAGGTTCAGGGCCACAGGGGTTGTGCGTTGGCGCGTTGAGGTGATTCGGACAAGCCGCTCATTGTGCCTGGGCCGGTTCCTCGGCCGGCACATCCACCGGCACGATCTTGTGGAAGTTGTCGTAGTTCACATGCGTCACGCCGTTCTCGTCGTCGCGCATCAGGTCGACGTAGCGGTAGCCCCAGCGGATCTCGTCGTGTCGCCAGGCGTTGCGGGCCTGCAAGGTTTGCGCGGCGGTTTCGTCCGAACCCGAGATGGTGAGCATCAGCAGCGCATCGCCGGCGGCGAGCGACTCGGGGGTGGCGTTGTACAGCGGGCTCGTCTCGTCGATCACGTGCATCATGACCCAGCCGAGCAGGAAGATCGGATGCTCGCTGCGCTCCAGATGCAGATCGCGGATGCGGTAGATCGAGTAGCCCTCGGGCGAGCGCTCATCCTGCAGCAGACGCAGCTTGGCGGTGGCCTCGGCGATGACGTTCTGCCGCGCGTTGGCCGCCCGCACCATCAGCGTCATCTTGCCGTTGAGCGGCCGCACGACGGCGTTGTGCGCAAACATGATCTTGGCGCGCGGACGCGAGAACCGCGCAAACACCAGCCCCGTTGCCATGGCGATGCCCGACATGCCGATGAAGATCTCCAGCGTGGCAATGACATGCGCGTACAGCGTCTGCGGGTGCATGTCGCCATAGCCGACGGTAGCCAGCGTCTCGACACTGAAGAAGAATGCTCCTGCAAAGCCCGACGGCGATTGATTGGCGATGGCCGCATCGCCCAGCGAATACAACCCCGCAAACACGGCGTTGAGGGTCAGGAAGAGCCCCGCCAGGATGCCGAAGAAGGTCGGCCAGTTGACCTCCAGCGCATGGTGATAGATGTCGCGCCAGCCCAGCGACGGCATGCCGTACGCGATGACCTGCTGGGTGCCGGACCAGACTTTGCGGCCCCGGCGCCTGCCCGTGCGCGGCAACCGGGAAAAGAACGCCTTGGTGCCCATGATGCCCTGCCCTCCCCCGTGATGGATCGCGGGGCAGTGTACCGACTGCAACGCCCGGCACACAAGGCGCGGCGGCCAGCACTCGCCGGCTCAGGGCGCGGTGACGTCGACGACGATGCTCCAGCGGAAGCAGCCGATGGTCTCGCCGGCACGGTCGGTCAGGATGGCATCAAGCTGGGCGTCGACTGTGCCATGCGCACGCACGCGACTCTGCCAGTAGTAGTCGATCGCGGGGCGGCGCACGAACGCGCCGTTCTCGCTGGAAGGTGGCACCGTCAGCTCCACATCGTCCTTGATGACCAATCTGGCATCCGACAGCACATCTTCATCCGCCGGATGAAAACCCGAGACCACGGCAAGATGTTCTGCGCGCATTGCCAGCGTGGACGAGCGCAGACGCACGTGCGCCCCCACGGGCGCGACGATCCGTAGGCGGCCGTCATTGCGGGCGGTCAGTTCATCCACGGCGGGCGCGAGCAGGTAGCAGCCGTCAGCGTCGGTCAGCGTTGGCGCCTCTGCACGCAGGCTCGCGTCGGGATGGCGGGCGAGCAGCATAGACGTGTCGAACACGAGCAGCACATCGACCACGGGGGCAGATGCGCCATGGTGGGAAGACGGTTCCGAGGCAGACATCGTCGCTCCTGGCACAAAGGCGCGAGCGCAGCTACCGCACTGGCAGACTGCGTCTCGCATGAACGGAACGGCGCCGCAGGACTCGACACGCGATGCGGCGCACAGTCCGTGCTTAGGCGTTGCGGATGGTGATGAACGGGTCCCACTGATAGCAGCCGCACAGTGCGCCGCTACGATCCACGATCATGAACTGGAAGTGATACGTCACGTGGCCCACCTTGAGCGTGTCGCAGGTCCAGTAGAAGTTCGACACCTTCTGCGTCTTGTACTTGCTCGGATCTCCCGGATTCGGCACGGGCACCACCACTTCAGCTTCGCGCAGTGCCGGTGGCGAGATCAGGTCGCCGCCCTGGTTGCCGATGAACTTATAGAAAATGCAGCTTTGCTCGAAGCTCAGCGACAGCGACGTCTCGCGCCAGCGGATCACGTCACCCACCGCCGCCGCAACGTTCAGTTCGCCACCCGCCTGGCCGCTGATGGCCTGGCCTTGCGTGACCGTCATGTAGACGTACCGGGCGTCGATGTTGGGCGGATTGCCCTGGCTGTTGTTCTTGCCGTACTGCTTGAGAATGGCTTCCGTATCAATGCTGACCAGCACATCGGTAATTCGAGACATGGCTGCTCTCCTGAAAGGGAGGGTTGGTTGGTGCCGGAATTTCACGCCGGCTCGTGAACAACACCGCTGCAATTCGATTCAGAAGGCAAAAGCATCCCCGCGTCGATCAAAATCAACGCAAATCCCTGGACTCTGAATCGAAGATTTTCTGTGCTCGCCTGCCTATGCGGAAAAACAGCGCGCCGCGCGGCCGGTCATGGTGTGTCCTGCACTGCAATAACGAGGGAGGCGCTGCGGTTCCCGCGCAGCCGAGGGCTTTGCCTCGCAAAATCACCCGGCGCCGTGGTGTCTCCTGGGCGCCGCTGGCGATACCCCGCCCCGTCTACAGTTGCTGCTGTGGATCGCTTGATTGCTTTGAATCCCCCTGAGTCATTATCCCGTCACTTAACATCGAAACGATTATGTGCACTTATTTGCAGCCATCTGACGTCGATTAACCGGAAGACTGCATCGGCAAAATCATATTAATCGGCGCTCCGGCCAATTACCCGCCGCAAATCAAAAACCCATGCTGTTATTTTCTAAGTTCAGACGTAATTCGCATCAAACTCGACACCCCATCCAGCGGGGGCGCTGCACCATCGGCAGCAAGCGTGCGGCTGCTTTGCCCAGACATGCAGGCAAGAAGGCACGTGTTAGGCTTACGGGCTCTCCCCACGTCCAACCCGGTCCGCACCATGGCCATCGATTACCTCAAGAAGATCCTGACCGCGAAGGTCTATGACGTCGCGCTGGAAACCGAGCTGAAGTTCGCGCCCAACCTGTCGGCGCGCACCGGCAATCGCGTCTACCTCAAGCGCGAAGACGACCAGCCGGTGTTCTCGTTCAAGCTGCGCGGCGCCTACAACAAGATGGCCTCGCTCACGCCGGCCGAGCGCAAGCGCGGGGTGATTACGGCATCGGCCGGCAACCACGCGCAGGGCGTGGCGTTCAGCGCAGCCCGCATGGAATGCAAGGCCATCATCTGCATGCCGGTGACCACGCCGCAGTTGAAGATTGACGGCGTGCGCTCGCGCGGTGGCGAGTGGGTCGAAGTGGTGCTGCACGGCGAGAGCTATTCCGACGCGTACACCCACGCCGCCAAGCTGCAGGAGAAGCACGGCTACACCTTCGTGCACCCGTTCGACGATCCGGAAGTCATTGCCGGCCAGGGCACCATCGCCATGGAAATCCTGCGCCAGCACCCCGCACCGATCCACGCCATTTTCTGCTCGATCGGCGGTGGCGGGCTGATCTCGGGCATCGCGTCCTACGTGAAGGCCGTGCGGCCTGACATCAAGGTGATCGGCGTGCAGAGCGTGGACTCCGACGCGATGGCGCGTTCGGTGGCAGCCGGCAAGCGCGTCGAGCTGAAGGACGTGGGTCTGTTCGCCGACGGCACCGCCGTCAAGCTGGTGGGCAAGGAAACGTTCCGCATCACGCGCGAGTTGGTCGACGAGATCATCACCGTGGATACGGATGCGATCTGCGCGGCGCTCAAGGACGTGTTCCAGGACACGCGCAGCCTGCTGGAGCCCTCGGGCGCACTGGCGCTGGCTGGCCTCAAGCAATATGCCGAGACTCACAAGCTGAAGAACGAAGCGCTGGTGGCCGTGGCCAGCGGCGCCAACATGAACTTCGACCGTCTGCGCTTCGTGGCCGAACGCGCCGAGGTGGGCGAGGCACGCGAAGCCGTGTTTGCCGTAACGATTCCGGAAGAGCGCGGCAGCTTCAAGCGCTTCTGCGAGCTGGTCGGCTGGTCGCGCAACGTGACTGAGTTCAACTACCGCATTGCCAGCAAGGACGCCGCGCACATCTTCGTGGGCGTGCAGATCGCGTCGCGCGCAGAAGGCGACAAAATTGCCGACAACTTCCGCAAGCACGGTTTCCCGACGCTGGACCTGTCGAACGACGAACTCGCCAAGCAGCACATCCGCTACATGGTGGGTGGGCGCTCACCGCTGGCCGAGAACGAACACCTCTACCGCTTCGAGTTTCCGGAGCGGCCGGGCGCGCTGATGAAGTTCCTCTCGAGCATGAGCCCGAACTGGAACATCAGCCTGTTCCACTACCGTAATCAGGGCGCGGATTCGAGCAACATCCTCGTCGGCATCCAGGTGCCGAAGAACGAGAAGCGCGAGTTCAAGGCGTTCCTCACCACGCTGGGCTATACCTATTGGGACGAGAGCGAGAACCCGGTGTACAGCCTGTTCCTCTGATCGGCCTGCGCAGAGCATTTGTCATGAGCAACCAACCCGAACATTCGCCGCTGGGCAAAACCTCCGCCTACAAGACGGAGTACGACCCGAGCCTGCTGTTTCCGATTCCGCGCCAGGGCAAGCGCGACGAGATCGGCCTGCCCGCCGGCAGCGCGCTGCCGTTTTTTGGCGTGGACCTGTGGAACCTGTATGAACTGTCGTGGCTGAACCTGCGGGGCAAGCCGCAGGTGGCCATCGGCACCGTGATCGTGCCGGCGGATTCGCCCAACATTGTCGAATCGAAGTCGTTCAAGCTGTATCTGAATTCGTTCAACCAGACCAAGGTGGCCTCGTACGAAGCGCTGCAGCAGTTGATCCACCACGATCTGTCGGAAGCGTGCGGCGCACCGGTGCAGGTGCGCATCGTGCCGCAGGAAGAGTTTGCGCGGCAGAAGATGCACGAGCTTGACGGCTTGCTGCTCGATCGCCTGGACATCGAGACCGATGTCTACCAGCCCACGCCGGAACTGCTGCATGCGGACGAAGAGGAAAGCCCGGTGGAAGAGACGCTGGTCTCGCATCTGCTCAAGTCCAACTGCCTGGTGACCGGCCAGCCGGATTGGGGCAGCGTGCAGATCCGCTACGTGGGTGCGCCTATCAACCAGGAAGCGCTGCTCAAGTACCTGATCTCGTTCCGCGAACACAACGAGTTTCACGAGCAGTGCGTCGAGCGCATCTTTACCGACATCCAACGCCAGTGCCGCCCGGTCAAGCTGGCGGTGTATGCACGCTACACGCGGCGCGGCGGGCTGGACATCAACCCGTTCCGCACGAACTACAACACGCCGTGGCCGGATAACCTCCGGAATGCGCGTCAGTAAGTACTGACCCTTGGCAAGACACGCCAGGCGCCTTCGGGCGCCTTTTTTCTTGCTTGAGCGATCCACCAAACGAACACGCGCGCCTCCTCCATTTTGGGTACACGATGGCCCTATCGTTTCACGCCCGCTCGCCTATAGTGATACCGCAGTAAGCCACCCGGGGGAATCGTGAAGGGCCACTCCACTTTTCGTGGAGAGGGCGCTCTCGACGGGGGACATTGCCATGAAGAACGCACCATGGGGGCCGCTACGGGCGGTTACGTGCGCGTGCCTGCTGTTATGCGGCAGGCCGGTCCTTGCACAGACAAACGAGCTGGTGGACGAAAAACCACCCAGCCTGGAAGCGCTGCAGCGCGAGCTTGCCGATACGCAGGCGCGCCTGCAGGAATTGAAACGCTCGATCCAGCAGCAGGAAACCCACCTGCGGCACATGCGGCGCGCGCTCGGCATGAGCGAACTCGACACCGTGCGCGGTGCCGGTGCGCCCGGCGCGGGAGGAGATGCTTCCTCCGGCGAGGCCGCTGCCCAGATGGCGCAGAACAACGGCCAGCCCGGCAACACGCCGGTTGGCAAGCCGCCGGAACCTTCCGACCAGCCACCGCGCATCGCGCAGATCTTTGACGAGCCCAGCGCGCTTACGCCGCCGGGCAAGTTCGTGGTCGAGCCCTCGCTGCAGATGGCGTATTCGTCGTCGGACCGTGTGGCGCTGGTGGGCTACACCATCATCCCCGCGCTGCTGATCGGGCTGATTGACGTGCGGCAGGTGAAGACCACCACGCTCACCAGCACGCTGGCCGTGCGCTACGGCCTGGCCAAGCGCTGGGAGCTGGAACTGCGCATGCCCTACGTGTACAGCACGAACGACACCGTCAGCCGCGAGATCTTCACGGGCACGGCAACCGACAACGCTTTCAGCTCGCGGGGCCACGGCATTGGCGACGTGGAGATGACCGCGCGCTACCAGATCAGCGCAGGCGGCGTCGACAAGCCGTTCACCATCGGTTGGCTGCGTTTCAAGACACGCACCGGCAAAGACCCGTTTGAAGTCACCACCGATTGCGTGACACGCTGCGTGAGCAACACCACGGGCACCGGCCTGCCGCTACAGCAACCCACCGGCTCGGGCTTCTACGCGCTGCAGCCGGGCCTGACCTGGCTGTATCCGACCGACCCGGCAGTGTTCTTCGGCAGCATCAGCTACCTGCACAACTTCGAGCGCAAAGGTGTCAGCCTGAACCTGGTGGACGGCTCGCAGCAGTTCCTGGGCAACGTCAAGGCCGGCGACATCATCGGCCTGAACTTCGGCATGGGGCTGGCGTTGAACGAAAAGGCCTCGTTCTCGATCGGGTACGACCAGAGCATCATCGGGCCGACCCAGCAGAACGGCCAGCGCGTACCGGGCTCGGTGCGCACCATCCTGGGCACGCTGCTGGTGGGCTACTCGTACCGCATCTCGCCCAAGATGACGTTGAACCTGTCGGTGGGTGCCGGCCTCACGCGCGACACGCCCGACCTGACGGTCACGCTGCGCTTGCCGATCCAGTTCTGATGCGCTGACGTGCTGACGCGGCTTCGGCTTCAGTGCAAGCCCGTCACCACGTTGGCCAGCGCACTCTGCAGCGCGCCGTTGAGGCTGAGCTGACGGAACTGCGGCAGGCTGTTGACCGCCGCATTGATGGTCGTGATCGCCTGCAGGGTCTGGTTGTTCAGGCTGTTCTGGATGACCGTGGCAGCCGCTGCCGCACCCGCTGCAACGTCGGGCGGCGCAACGTTGTTGTTCGGCCCGTTCTGCACGACGTTGACGGTGTTGACCACGTTGGCAAGCTGCTGCGCCTGCGTGGTCGTTATGCGCGCGATGTCGGGAATGTTGACTGACACGCTCGCGACCAGATCCCCATTGACGTAGACCGCGCGATCAATGCCGAATGCGATGCGCAACCCCGCGGCCGAGGGCACATCAAACCCGCCGCGCATGTCATCGAGCCGGTCTTCCGATACGGCTTTCCATGCATGGACCGGGTTGTTCATACGCGGGCCATCCACGGTTTCAGTGTCACCGTCCATGCCTGCCGCCAGCGCATGACCGGACCCGGCCAGCACAAGCGTGCCCGCCGCCCACAGCACCCCGCCAAACCATCTCATGGTGCCCTCCTGCGCTGCATACCGCTGTCAGAAGTCGGACGGACCGTGCTTGGGGATCACGATGTTCCCCAGGCCGGTGCGGTCCACCCCTTCGTCCAGCGGCGCGCGCGGTGCAACGTGCCAATCCGATCCCGCGTTGAACGTTGCACGCTCTTCACGGTTATGGATGACGAACAGCAAATGGTTGTCCCACATGCGCTCGAAACTCGCGCGTGGGATCGCGCGCGTGCCCATGGCTGGATCGCCCACCAGCACACGCCCTTCCTGCACGCCCTTGACCACCACGAAGTGGTGATAGCCGTTCTCGCTCAGCAGCACGATGGCCGGCAAGTGGGCGCCGTTCAATGCATCCAGCGGCTGCTCGAAACCATCGGCCTGAAAGCCTTGCGACTCCAGATAGCGTTTGATGTCGAGCAGCGAAAAGCCTTCTCGCCGGATCTTCTCCTGATCGCCATTGACATACATGGCTTGGAACACCGTCTGCTCACTCACCGGATAACCGTACTGGTAAGTCAGCAGCGTCGCCACGGCAGCTGAACCGCAACTGAAGTCGAAGCGCTGATGGATCGTGCGCAGGAAACGCGCCTCCTTCATGCTCGTGACCGGCACGTTGTAGGTCGCGCCGCCCGTACCAAGCATGTCGATCGAACCGGCGAATGTCGGCACAGCGGTCGACACAGCCGCCAGCCCGCACGCGCCCAGGATCAGCGCCGCGCTCCACATTCGTCGCATCGCCCCACCTCGCATCGCCGTCATCGCATCAAGGCCTGAACTGCACGTTGACGATGGTGGAGTTCTGGATCAGCACGTTCGCTCCGCTGTTCTGGATGACCGTGGGGATGCCGGCAGCGTTGGTGAACGAGCCACCGCCCACGATGTTCGAACCCGTCGCCACGTTGACGGCGGTGTCGTTGCTCACCGTGCCCGAAAGGCGCGCGTCGTTGACGGTCTGGTACAGGTCCTGTGTCCCACCGCGATAGCGTTCGAGCTTGTCTGCATCGATCGCATGACCCAGGCCTGGCACAAGCGCAGGCACCGACGCGGGCGCGGCGACCGGGGGACGCACCGCTTCCACGTTGGCTGTCTGAAGATCATTCGCGACCGGCACATCCTCCGCCGCCATCGCCAGCGTTGCCGTTGCTGCAGGCACCGCCACAAGGCCACATGTCAGGAACCATGCCGCCCATCCTGCTGTTGTTCTGTCGGATCGCATCGAATCTCTCCCAGATGCCCCAACTGCGGTTCCGACGGGGGCCGGACCTGGTTGCCCGGTCCGGCCCTGTCAGCCGCCGCTACCGAGGTAGCGGTGGTACTTCCCCGCTCAAGCCTGGTGCCGGTTCAGTGGCCGACACTCAGGTTGGCCTGCACATTGACGCTTTGTTGGATGAGCGATGCAAAGCCGCTGTTTTGGTTTGCGATCATCACCCCGGCAGCCGACTGGCCGACGCTGGTCATGGCATTGGACATGTTGAACGTGCCCGCATCCACCGCCACCGTACCGCCAGCGCCACCCGCACCGCCGACTGCGCCATTGCCAACGCCACCGTTGCCAGTGCCGCCAGCGCCGCCTGCTGCACCCACCGCGCCCGTTGCGCCCGCAGCACCGTTGCCGGCCGTGGACGAGGCTGAGCCATTGGTTGCGCTGCCGTTGGTTGCGGCACCACCCGCACCGCCGTTGCCGGCAAGGTTGGTAGCTGCGCCACCTGCTGCGCCTGCGCCGCCCGTGCTGGTGCCGGTTGCTGTGCTGGTGCCTGTGCCTGCACCACCGGTGGCCGTCGATGTGCCAGCGGTTCCTGTACCACCTGCCGCGCCGTTGCCACCGACTGCAGCACCCGCGCCGCCTGTAGCCGAGCCGCCGCCATGATGATGGTTGGCATCTCCACCGCTGCTGCCGGCACCACCGCCACTGCCACCGCTGCCGCCTCCGGCCGCACTGGCACTGCCTGCCAAGCCACCCAGGCCTGCGCCAAGGCTGGCAGACAGCGTGCCAGAAGCACCACCCGCACCGCCTGCGCCGGCATTGCCATGGGCATTACCGCCATCGCCACCATTGCCGGCCGTTGCGCTGCCGTTGGTCGCGCTGCCGTGCGTGACGCTGCCCGAGCTGCCGCCCGAGCCGCCGCTGCCG
>RepKanNP_Acetate_BrdU_F21BDRAFT_1000455_pt1 | contig 14876 bp, 12 predicted proteins | sample RepKananBrdUF21B_FD_10624 | JGI IMG/M metagenome (IMG submission 10624)
CCTCGCGCTCCCAGCCACTCGGCTGGGCCTGGGCCGACGCTGGAGCCGCAGATGCAGGCTTGCCGGCGGCCGAATCACGCAGCTCAGCTTCGAGCGGGTGATCGGCGTGCCGCGTGACTTCCAGTGCTTCCGGTTTGCCGGCGCCCTCTTCGGGTGCGTTTTCAGGCCCTTTCGGCGGATTCGAGTCGGTCATAGACGAAGTGGAGAACGTTCGAGGAGATCGAGAAGATGGACGACACCATCATGCCGGTGGAATCGGCGCCGGTGCGGGTGCCGGCATGCGAAACAACGCGTCGGGCTGCCACCAGACCTCGCCGTCGCGCTCGGCAATGTCGAGCTTGGACAGATGCGAGCCTCGGCACGGCCCACCGACGCAGCGACCGGTATCCGGCTCATAGATGGCGCCATGTGTGGCGCACATCAGATACAGCCCGGAGCTTTCAAAAAACTGACCTTCCTGCCAGTCCATTTCCATCGGCACGTGCGCGCACTGGTTCAGGTAGCCATGCACGCTGCCTGCGTAGCGGACGACGAAAGCGCTCACCGCACGCCCACGCACCTCCACGGGGAAACGCACGCCGAGACCGCCATCTTCCAGCGCGGCGCTTTCGCAAATACGAATCGGCTCGGTCATTTCAGGCATGGTCAGTCAGCCAGCGGTGCAGATCAGCGACCGATTGCGCGCAGTACAGCGGCGTGAGCGCATGCAACACATCGGCAGGGTGCGCGCCGTATGTGACGGCCACACCGGCAGCCCCCGCATTGGCGGCCATCAGCAAGTCGTGCGTGGTGTCACCAATCATGAGCGTGCGCTCGACATCCATGCCGAGGTCGCGCGTGAGTTCGAGCAGCATCGCCGGGTGCGGCTTGGAGAACGTCTCGTCAGCGCAACGCGTGTTGTCGAACACGCCGGTCAGGCCTGTGACCTCCAGCGCACGCTGCAGGCCGATGCGCGACTTGCCGGTCGCCACGGCCAGCAGGTAATTTTCGCCGCGCAGTGCATCGAGCATCTCGCGCACGCCCGGAAACAGCACCAGCTGCGAATCGCGGCTGAGGTAATGAAAACGATAACGTTCCGCCAACTTGCCGTAGTCGGCCGGGTCGAGCGTCGGCACCGCGTATTCGAGCGCATCGCGCAACCCCAGACCGATCACGTGGCTGGCGTGCGCATCATCCGGCACAGGCAGATCCAGATCCCGGCACGCAAGCTGGATCGACCGGGTAATGGCCGACGTCGAATCCATCAAGGTACCGTCCCAGTCGAAGACGATCAGGTCAAAGCGCTGCTGGGGCATCGGGATCGGGACTCTCAGATTGGAAGGCGTTGAGGAAATCGGCGCACTCGGCCGGCAGCGGCGCATTGAATGTGACGATTTCACCACTATGCGGATGCGTCAATTGCAGGCGATGCGCGTGCAGGAACATCCGCCCCAGCCGCGGCGAGGCGTTTGCACGCGATAGCGCTTTGTTGAGTGCGAAATCGCCGTATTTGTCGTCGCCCAGAATAGGAAAACCGGCATGCGCCAGGTGCACCCGAATCTGGTGCGTGCGGCCAGTCTTCAACTCGGCCTCCAGCAGGGTGTAAGGCCCGAACACCCCCACCTTGTTGAAGATCGTGTGCGACGGCTGCCCGTCGGCCTGCACGCGCACGCGGCGCTCGCCTTCTGGCGTGGTGAATTTGTGCAGCGGCGATTTGATGTGCTGGCGCTTGTGCGGCCAGACGCCCTTCACGGCAGCGAAATAGCGCTTGTCGAGCTGGCCTTCGCGAATCTGCTCATGCAGCGCCACCAGTGCCGAGCGCTTCTTGGCGAGCAGCAAGACGCCAGAAGTCTCGCGATCCAGGCGATGCACCAGCTCAAGGAATTTGGCGTCCGGACGCGATTGACGCAACTGCTCGATCACCCCGAAAGCGACACCCGAGCCGCCGTGCACGGCCACGCCGGCCGGCTTATCAATCACCAATAGGTGCGCATCTTCGTGGAGGATCGTGAATTCGGCCGCCGGCACCACACGCGGCGCGTCAGTCTGTTGAGCGATCCGAAGCGGCGGAATGCGCACCAGATCGCCAAGTTTCAGACGGTATTCGGCATCAATCCGACCTTTATTCACGCGCACCTCGCCGGAGCGCAGGATGCGGTAGATATGGCTCTTGGGCACGCCCTTGGCCAAGCGCATCAGGAAATTGTCGATGCGCTGCCCTTCGGCGTCTTCACCGATTTCCACATAGGCGACGGATTTGCCATCGAGTGCGTCACGCGCGGCCTGTTGAATGCGGCCATCAAATGGATGGCGTAACTCATTCATTTTCAATATAATTTTCTCGCTGGACAGTCGTTTAGGCGCCAGCAAAGCCGGTCGGGACGAAACAACAGCTATTGTACACAGCCACCGTTTCCGTCCGGAACGTGCCGATTCCCCACCCACTTGTGTTACAAAGCTAATCACGTGGCCGGTCCAATCGGCACGAAAGCAGCACGCACCGCTGTCCCATCGCGCAGGACGTGAACCAAAGATCACGTCGGCAAGATCGGCCAGCGTAGAACGAGCAGCTGGTAGAACAGAATTCAAAAGCGGGCGCCACATGGTCTCCATACGGCGCCCGCTTGGTGAAAGAAGCCCTTGCCGCACCACAGTTGGTGCCGGCCGGCTCAGTATCCGGTTACCGCGTTGCCATGGCGGTCCGGCGGCAAAACTCCAACAAGCAGCACGCCGCCCGATTCGCCCCGCCGCGGGTTTCGCCCGGACACGCCGCGCCGTCTATTCGCTCTTTGTGGTCGCTTCACGCGACTCGCCGCCGCCGGCCCGCCCGCACAACGCGTTGGGCCCGTGGCACGAGTGACAGGACGCGCGACAAGACGCCAACCGCGTCTGCGAACTCCGCCCTGCCGTCCGTGACGCCCTCATTTCTTTCGCCCGTGCCCCGTCGCGCCGTCTTTTCATCGGCCGACACCCCGGCAATTCGTTGACCACCCGCTCCGCCTTCGCGTGCTCCATGAAGCGCCGTGCATGCACGGCATTGGAGTGAGGTTGCAATGAAACGCATGTTGTTCAATGCGACGCAGCAAGAAGAATTGCGCGTCGCCATTGTCGATGGTCAGAAACTGATCGATATCGACATCGAAACCGCCGGGCGCGAACAGCGCAAAGGCAATATCTACAAGGGTGTCATCACCCGCATCGAACCGTCGCTGGAAGCCTGCTTCGTCAACTACGGCGAAGAGCGGCACGGTTTCCTCCCCTTCAAGGAAGTCGCCCGCGCCTATTTCAAGGACGGCGTGGACGTGCGCAACGCGCGCATCCAGGATGCGCTGCGCGAAGGCCAGGAGCTGATCGTCCAGGTTGAGAAAGAAGAGCGCGGCAACAAGGGCGCAGCCCTGACCACGTTCATCTCGCTGGCCGGCCGCTACCTGGTGCTGATGCCGAACAACCCGCGTGGCGGTGGCGTGTCGCGCCGCATCGAGGGCGAAGACCGCCAGGAACTGCGCGAAACCATGGCGCAGCTCGAAGTACCGGACGGCATGAGCATCATCGCCCGCACCGCCGGCATCGGCCGCTCGGCGGAAGAACTGCAGTGGGACTTGAACTACCTGATGCAGCTGTGGAAGGCCGTCGATGGCGCTGCCGTCGACAACAAGGCGCCGCTGCTGATCTATCTCGAATCCAGCCTCGTGATTCGCGCCATTCGCGATTACTTCCAGCCGGATATCGGTGAAATCCTGATCGATACGGACGATATCTACGATCAGGCCCGCGCCTTCATGAGCGTGGTGATGCCCGACAACATGAATCGGGTGAAGAAGTACCGCGACGACGTGCCCCTGTTCTCGCGCTTCCAGATCGAACACCAGATTGAATCGGCGTACTCGCGCATGGTGATGCTGCCCTCGGGCGGCGCCATCGTGATCGACCACACCGAGGCGCTGGTCGCCATCGACGTGAACTCGGCACGCGCCACCAAGGGCGCTGACATCGAGGAAACCGCCGCGCGCACCAACCTCGAAGCCGCTGATGAGATCGCCCGCCAGCTCCGCCTGCGCGACCTGGGCGGCCTGATCGTGATCGACTTCATCGACATGGAGTCGAGTAAGGCCCAGAAGGACGTCGAAACCCGTCTGAAAGACGCGCTGCGCCACGACCGCGCCCGCGTGCAGATGGGCAAGATCAGCCGCTTCGGCCTGATGGAACTGTCGCGCCAGCGCCTGCGTCCGTCGCTATCGGAAGGCTCGCACGTCACTTGCCCGCGCTGTAACGGCACGGGCCACATCCGCGATACTGAATCGTCTGCCCTGCAGGTGCTGCGCATCATCCAGGAAGAGGCGATGAAGGAAAACACCGCCGCGCTGCACTGCCAGGTGCCGGTGGAAGTGGCTGCATTCCTGCTCAACGAGAAGCGCCAGGACATCAACCTGATCGAGACACGCTTCAAGGTCAACGTCCTGCTGATCCCGAACAAGCACCTCGAGACGCCGCACTACAAGCTCGAGCGCCTGCGCCACGACGATCCGCGCCTGGACGACACCAAGGCTAGCTACAAGATGGCCGAGGAAGCCGCCAAGGAACTGGAAGCCGACACCGCCTACAGCACCCGCAAGGAAGCTGCCAAGCCGCGTCAGGAAGCCGCCGTCAAGGGCATCACGCCGGAGCAGCCGGCGCCGGTGTCGGTGCCGCGTCCGGAGCGTCCGGTTCGCACCGAGCCCCCCGCTGCCCCGCAAGTGGCTGCGCCGGTGCCCGCACAAGGTGGTTTCATTTCGTGGCTGAAGTCGCTGTTTGGCGGCAAGCCGGCTGAGCCGGTGGTAGCAGCCCCGGTTGAGGCTCCGAAACAACGCGCTGAAGATGCCAACCGCCGCGACCGTGGCGGCCGCCAAGATCGCGGTGGCCGCGGCCAGCGTGGCGAACGCGCAGAACGTGGCGAGCGCCAGGGTCAAGGCCAAGGCCAGAACGGCCGCGATGGCAACCGCCAAGGCCGTGACCGCAACGAAGCTCGCGAAGGTCAGCAACAACAAAGCCAGCGCGAAGGTCAACGTGACGGCCAACGCGGCAATCGTGATCGCAACCGTCAGCCAGCTCAGGTCGAAGGCGGTGCACGCGAAACCGCTGAAGCCCGCCAGCCGCAACAGGGCCAGGAAGCCCGCGCCGACGGTCAGAATCAGGGCCAAGGCCGCCGCGAGCGCAACCAGGAACGCCGTGAGCGTCAGCCGCGCGAAGGTGCCCGCGAGGGCCGTGAAGGTCGTGAGGCCCGCGAACCGCGCGAGCCGCGTGAAAACCGCGAACGCGATCAACAAGCCAAGGAAGCTGCCGCCGCAACTCCGCTGGCAGCAGAGGACCTGATCGACCAGGCTGCTGCACCGCAAGTGCAGCAAGCCCTGCTCGACACCACGGTTCCGGCAGAAGTCACCGGCGCAGAAGGCGTGGCTCCGGGCGCAGAAGGCAACGGTGAGGGCGAAGAGCGCCGCCGTCGTGGTCGTCGTGGTCGCAACCGCTATCGCCGTGATCGCGAAGGCGCAGAAGGCGTGCGCGCTGAAGGTGAAGACGACGCGGAAGGCAGCGAAAACGCCATCGCAGAAACCGAAGTGCATGCTGCGCCTGAAGCTAACCAGTCCGCCGAACCGGCACCGCACACGACCGTGACCGAGCCGGTGCAGACCGCCACGTTCGCACCGGTTGAAGCGCCGGCCCCGGTGGTCCAGGAACCCGTGCTTTCGGCTGAAGTCGTGGCACCAGTCGCCGCTGCGCCTGTTGTGCAGCCGGCTGAACCGGCCGTGGTGGCTGCCGCTGCTCCGGCAATTGAAGCTGCCGAGGCTGCTGTCGAAACTGCGATGGCCGCTGCACCGGCACCGGTCAGCGCGGTCGCCAAGGCTGCGCCGCTGTCCGTTGAAACGCTGCAAAGCGTGGTGACCAATGTCGGCATGACGTGGGTCCACACGGATGCGCAAAAGCTGCAAGCCTCGCAGGAAGAGGCTGCCCGCACCGTCACGCCGCCGCGCGTGCCGCGTGAGCGCAAGCCGCTGCCGCCGATCCAGCAAGGTCCGATGATCCTGGTTGAGACCGGCCGCACGGCGAGCGGCGCTGACCAGCAGTAAGCAATCTACCCGGCGGGCAACCGCCGGCACATTGCCTAAGGGCGGCTTCGGCCGCCCTTTTTCCTGTGCACGACTGGCAGGGCCTGAATTGTGCTCCCCGCGTCAAACGGGGGCTGCGCTACACTCGAAGCTATATCCAGCGTGATCGTCCTGTCCTGCTTCGTGGATTGACGCGCCGCAACACACCATGACCGAAACCGTCATCCCCCTCTACGATCTGCGTGATGTACGTGATGGCCAGCACCATCGCGCCACGGTGCCTGCCGTGCCGGACACGCTCGTCCCGGCACAGGGCTGGCTGACGGATACACGCGGCCGTCGGCTGCACGATCTGCGTATCTCGGTCACGGACCGCTGCAACTTCCGCTGCGTCTACTGCATGCCGAAGGATGTGTTCGACAAGGACTACCGCTTCCTGCGCCACTCCGAACTGCTGTCGTTCGAAGAGATCGAGCGCATGGCGCGGTTGTTCATCGAGCATGGTGTCGAGAAGATCCGCCTCACGGGCGGCGAGCCGCTGCTGCGCAAGGACATCGAGCGCCTGGTCGAGATGCTCGCGCGCCTGACCACCGCCGAGGGTAAACCGCTGGACCTCACGCTGACCACCAACGGTGCCCTGCTGGCGCGCAAGGCGCAGTCACTCAAGGACGCCGGGCTCAACCGCGTGACCGTCAGTCTGGATGCCATTGACGATGCGGCCTTCCGCCGCATGAACGACGTTGATTTTGCCGTGAGCGAGGTACTGCGCGGTATCGAAGTCGCGCAGAAGGTGGGCCTCGCGCCGCTCAAGGTCAACATGGTCGTCAAGAAAGACGACAACGACAGCCAGATCGTGCCGATGGCGCGTCATTTCCGGGGTAGCGGCATCATCGTGCGTTTCATCGAATACATGGATGTGGGCACAACCAACCACTGGGAGATGGGCTCCGTCGTACCGTCTGCTGAGGTGGTCAAGCGCCTGTCTGAAGCGTTTCCGCTGGAGCCGGTTTCGGCCAACTACAGCGGCGAGACGGCCGAGCGCTGGCGCTACGTGGATGGCGCGGGCGAGATCGGCGTGATCTCCAGCGTCACGCAAGCGTTCTGCCACGACTGCACGCGCGCGCGGCTCTCGACTGAGGGCAAGCTGTACCTGTGCCTGTTCGCGACCGAAGGCTTCGACCTGCGCGCCCTGCTGCGCGGCGGCACGACTGACCTCGAACTCTCCAACGCGATCCGCGCCATCTGGCAGGGCCGCGCAGATCGCTACTCCGAATTGCGCGCCAATGGCCAGGGCCATCCGGCCGGCCGGCGCATCGAAATGTCCTACATCGGCGGCTAAACCCGCCGGTCACCCATCACATGATTCAGACTTCCGACATCACCGGCCTGATCCTGGCCGGCGGCCGGGGCAGCCGCATGGGCGGCGTCGACAAGGGCCTGCAGACCTTCCGCGGCGCGCCGATGGCGATGCACACGCTGATGCGCCTGTCGCCGCAGGTGGATCACATGTTGATCAACGCCAATCGCAACCTGGCCGCGTACGAATCGTTTGGCGTACCGGTCGTGGTGGATTCCGTACCGGACTTTGCCGGGCCGCTGGCCGGTGTGCTCGCGGGGTTGGAGCAATGCCAGACGCGCTATCTGCTGACCGCGCCGTGCGATTCACCCTTCGTGCCGATCGACCTGGCCACCAAGCTGTCGGCCGCGCTTGAACAAGCCAACGCACGCATCGCCATGCCGGTGACGATGGAACCAGATGCGCACGGTCAGCCGCGCAAGCAGGTGCAGCCGGTATTCTGTTTGATCGATGCGCTGCTGGCAGACGACCTGACCGCCTATCTGCAAGGCGGCGGCCGTAAGATCGAAACCTGGACTGCGCGCCACCCGACGGTGGAAGTGTTGTTCGACGACGCCACTGCCTTCGCCAACATCAACACGCTGGAAGAACTGCAGCACCTGGCTGAGCGCCGCTAGAGCGCCGCCCTCCCCCTCACCGACGTCATGACCACCCTCGCCTCCGTCGTTTCCTGCCTGTCTGACTACGATCCGAATGCGCTGCCGGTCGCGCAAGCGCAAGCCATCATGCGCGACTTCGTACAGCCGATCAGCGGCTTTGCGCGCGTGCCGATCCGCAGCGCGCTTGACCGCGTGCTGGCCGAAGATGTGCTGTCGTCCATTGACGTGCCTTCGCATGACAACTCGGCGATGGACGGCTTCGCCTTTGCCAGCGCAGAACTCGCGCGCGGAGAAGGCGAGGTGTCGTTGCATGTGATCGGCACGGCGTACGCTGGTGTCGCCTTCGACGGCACACCAGGCGCGGGTGAGGCCGTACGCGTGATGACCGGCGCCGTCATGCCCACCGGCTGCGATACGGTCATCCCGCAGGAATTCACGCAGGGCGACGCAAGCACCGTCCGCTTTGCCCGCGATGCGGTACGCGCAGGCGACAACCGCCGACTGCGTGGCGAAGACCTCGCCCGGGGCAGCGCAGCGCTGGCGGCCGGCCGCATCCTCCGTCCAGCCGACATCGGCATGCTCGCCTCGCTAGGCATCGCCGAAGTGGCCGTGCGCCGCAAGCTGCGCGTGGCGTTCTTCTCCACCGGCGACGAGCTGCGTTCCATCGGTGAACCACTCGACGCCGGCTGCGTGTACGACTCGAACCGCTACACGCTGCACGGCATGCTTTCGCGCCTGGGCGTGGAACTGATCGACATGGGCGTCGTGCGTGACGACCCGGCCGCGCTCGAAACCGCCTTTCGCACCGCCGCCGAGAACGCCGATGCAATCATCACCTCAGGCGGCGTGTCCGTCGGCGAGGCCGATTTCACCAAACAGATGATGGCCAAGCTCGGCGACGTGACCTTCTGGAAGATCGCCATGCGCCCAGGCCGCCCAATGGCCTTCGGACGCATCCACTCCAACGGCCGCAGCGCCTTCCTGTTTGGCCTGCCGGGCAACCCGGTGGCGGTGATGGTGACGTTCTATCACTTCGTGCGTGGCGCGCTGCTGCGCATGATGGGTGCCACCGAGCTGGGCGCACCGCTGGTGCCCGCCGTGAGCGTTGCACCAATCCGAAAACGCCCCGGGCGCACGGAGTATCAGCGCGCCATAGCTGTACTGAACGCGCGCGGCCAACTCGAAGTCCGCCTGACCGGCCAGCAAGGCTCGGGCGTGCTGCGGTCCATGAGTGAGGCGAACTGCTTCGTGGTACTCGCACACGAGCAGGGCCAGGTGAACGCAGGGGATGCCGTACAAATCCTGCTGTTCGACGGGCTGATCTGAGACTTGGGACCTGTGTCGTCTGGCCTGCTGTCGCTACAGGCAAGCCCCATCACAGTGCGAGCGTGGCGCTCACGGCGCCTCCCGCTGGAAGCAGTGAGGCATATTGTCGGTTTTTTGCGTCACCCTCAGGGCGCGGGTATCGGCGCGTCGGTCGATTCGCTACACTTTGCGCCAGTTTGAATGTTTAGAGCCTGCGTGACGCCATGATGAAAAGGGAGATTGTCTACCTCCACCCCGCCCACACCGCGCGTGCGCTGGTGCTGGTGTACCTGTGTTTCTCGCTCCCGATCGTCGGGCTGGTGTTCTTTACCGGCTTTGTCCGCACGGGTGAGCTCCCAGCAATCGCCATTCTGAGCGGCTTGCTACTCAACGCGCTGATCGGCTTTGGTGCACTTTGGCTCGGCTGCCACGCCTACAACTGGGTGGCCGCACGCTTTGGCGGCATCGAGATCGCGCTGCGCGATGTACCGGAAGAAGCTTGATCCGGTCGTAGGCCGATAAAAGAAGGGGCGGAAAATTCCGCCCCTTTTCTTTTGCTGATGCTGTTGGCTTATTCAGCCTCGGCCTCGTCATCCGACGGCACGGCCGACTCCAAACCCAGTACGTTCTGCGCAGAATCGCTGGGCAAAGCCTCCACCGACTTGAGCTTGCTACTCATCACGCGGGTGCGTCGCTCGGCGTCCCCGATGTTGTTGATGGCACGTTCCAGTGTGGTCTTGGTTTTAGCCAGCACATCGCCAAACTTGCCGAATTCAGTCTTGACCGCGCCCAGCACCTGCCAGACCTCACTGGAACGCTTCTCCAGCGCCAGCGTGCGGAAACCCATCTGCAGACTGTTGAGGATGGCCGTCAGTGTGGTCGGCCCCGCCACCGTAACGCGGAACTTGCGCTGCAGTTCATCCGTCAGGCCCGGACGGCGCAGCACCTCAGCGTAGAGACCTTCGGTCGGCAGGAAGAGAATCGCGAAATCCGTCGTCGCCGGCGGCGCAATGTACTTCTCGTGGATGGTCTGCGCTTCCTTGCGTACCGCCACCTCCAGCTCGCGGCTGGCGACGGCGGCGGCTTCTGCATCGGCGCGTTCCTGTGCGTCGAGCAGACGCTCGTACTGCTCCTTCGGGAACTTGGCGTCGATCGGCAGCCAGACTGCGGCGTCACGATCGGCATCGTTCTTGCCGGGCAGGCGGATGGCGAACTCCACGCGTGCGCCGGTGCCACGTACGGTTTCAACGTTCTTGTCGTATTGCTCGGGCGTAAGCATCTGCTCCAGCAGCATTTCCAACTGGACTTCGCCCCAGGTGCCGCGCGTCTTCACGTTGGTCAGCACCTTCTTCAAATCGCCCACGCCTTGCGCCAGCGCCTGCATTTCGCCCAGGCCGCGGTGCACCTGCTCCAGACGGTCCGACACCAGCTTGAACGATTCGCCCAGGCGCTGCTCCAGCGTGGCGTGCAGCTTTTCGTCGACGGTGCGGCGCATCTCGTCGAGCTTGGTGGCGTTGTTGGCCTCGATGTCCTTGAGCTTCTGCTCCAGCGTGGCGCGCACCTCGGCCAGACGGCGTTCGTTGCCCTCGCCCAGTTGGGCGAGCTGCTGCTGCATCGCCTCGCCAAAGCGGCGCAGCGCGTTGCCCTGCTCTTCGCGTGCCTGCTGGGCCTGCTGCTGCAGGCTCTGGCGCACGGCTTCCAACTGCTGGGTGTTCGTCTCCGTCAGCTTGGTGAGCTGCTGCGCGAACGTGTCGATCTGGTTGTTCTGCAGCGTGGCGACGCTGGTGAGCTGCGTCGCCAGCACCTGCTGGAACTGCCCCAGCTGTTGCGTGACATCACTGCGGCCGATGCGTGCCGTCTCGGCAATTTCGCCGCGCAGTTCACGCTCGATGCGTTCGTTGCCGCGCGCAAGCTCCCGCAAGAGCCCTTCCTGCAGCGCCGCAAGCAATGGCGACACATCGTTTGCCGCCGGGCGCGAGACGCCTCGCCAGATCAGCACACACAGCACGGCCACGATGGCCACGCCAAACAACGTCAATAAAGCCAACCAATCCATAGGGGCGTTCGGTTCGATCAGGAAGCGGCGCGCGGCACAGCCAGCGCGTCAGGGTTCAACAAGTTGGGCGGTTGGCCCGCGTGCGGGCCGAAACCGAGTGCGGCAATCAGGTTGTCAGCGGCCATGTTGGCCATGCCCAGGCGTGTGCCCAACGTGGCACTGGCAATGTGCGGCGTGAGCGCGACATGCTCGGCCTCCAGCAGCGCTGGATGCACCTTCGGCTCGCCTTCGTACACATCGAGACCGGCCGCAAAGATGCGCTTGTCAGCCAGTGCCTGCGCCAGCGCGGCATCGTCGACGATACCGCCGCGCGCGAGGTTGACTAGCGTGGCGGTGGGCTTCATCTGCGCCAGCTCGGCAGCGCCGATGGCGTGATGACTTTCCTTGGAATACGGCAGCACCAGCACGAGATGATCGGCCTGCTTCAGCAAATCTTCCTTGCTGACGTACGTGGCACGCGTGTCCTGCTCGATCTCGGGCGCGAGCCGGCTGCGGTTGTGATAGATCACGCGCATCGAGAAGCCGCTCGCGCGCCGCGCCAAAGCCTGCCCGATGCGGCCCATGCCAAGAATGCCCAGCGTGCTGCCGTACACCTCGGCACCGAGGAACATGTCGTACGTCCAGCGCTTCCAATGCCCCGCACGCAACCAGTGCTCGGACTCCGGCACGCGGCGGGCAGCGGCCATCAGCAGCGCCCAGCCAAAGTCCGCTGTCGTCTCGGTCAGGATGTCCGGCGTGTTGGTGGCGAGAATGCCCGCGCGCGTCATCGCCGGCAGATCGAAGTTGTTGTAGCCGACCGCCATGTTGCACACCGCGCGCAGCGTCGGTACACGGCTGATCAACTCGGCGTTGATGGTGTCGGCGGCATTGGACAGCAACCCCACGCGGCCCTGCAGACGCTCGGCCAGGGCCTCAGGCGGATAGACGACGTCCGCCTGGTTGTCGATCACGTCGAAGGTTTCGCGCAGGCGTTCCAGTACTTCGGGAAACATCGCGCGGGTGACAAGGATTCCGGGTTTCATACGCTCCACACTCACTGAAATTGAGATGCTCTGGAAACCGTAGCGAGCGGTCCGAGGTTGGTCCGAGACGCGCAGCCGTACACGCGTACGGTGAGCATCACAGGGCCAAGATCGGACCGCGCAGTAGGTTTGCAGTGCATCTCTAGCGGAAGAAGACGAAAGTCATGAGCACAAAGATCGGCACCAGAATGCCCACGGACCACAACATGTAGCCGAAGAAACTCGGCATCTGCAGGCCACGGCTCTCTGCAATGGCCTTGACCATCAGGTTGGGGGCATTGCCGATGTAGGTATTCGCCCCCATGAACACGGCCGCCGCTGAAATGGCCGCCAGCGTGGAGGCGCCTTCGGTCATCAGCATCTTGGCGTCGCCGCCGGCAGTGTTGAAGAACACGAGATACGTCGGCGCGTTGTCGAGGAAGGATGACAGCAGCCCCGTCGCCCAGAAGTACATCGCGTTGTTCGGCTGCCCTGCACTGTCGTTGACGAGACGAACGATCATTGCGAACGGACCATCCACACCCGCCTTGAGCATGGCGATGACCGGCCCGATGGTGATGAAGATGCCGGCAAACAACTTGGCGACTTCCAGGATGGGTTCCCAGTTGAATTCGTTGCCGGCGCGCGCGCTGCCGGGCGTCAGCCACAGCGAGAGCAAAGCGATGCAGACCAGGCCGATGTCACGCACCACGTTCTGCAGCAGCACCTCGGTGCCCATCACGTGGAAGACGATGCCGGGCTTCCACAGCCCGCTCATCAGCACGAGGCCCAGGATGCCAGCCAGCAGGATGAAGTTGACGTTGCCCTCGAAGCGCAGCGGACCGGCGTCGTCGGGCGTGGCATCGGTGATGTTGGGCAGTTCTTCCTTGCCCGTGTGATAGAAGTAGCTGTCGACCGCGAAGAAGATCGCCAGCAGCAGCACCCACATCATCAGCGTCTCGCGCCAGAGGTACTTGGCGGTCCAGAAGAAGTCGACGCCCTGCAGGAAGCCGAGGAACAGCGGCGGATCGCCCAGCGGCGTCAGTGCCCCGCCCGCGTTGGCCACCAGAAAGATGAAGAACACGACGACGTGCGCACGGTGCCGGCGCGCCTCGTTGGCGCGCAGCAGTGGCCGGATCAGCAGCATGGCCGCCCCGGTCGTGCCCATGATGCTGGCGAGAACCGTGCCCAGCCCGATGAGGCCCGTATTCAGTTTTGGAGTGCCGTGGATATTGCCGCGAATGCAGATACCGCCGGCCACTACGTACAGTGCGGCGATCAGCGCGATGAACGGGATGTACTCCGCAAGCGCGGCATGGATGACGGAGGCAACGGCAGACTCACCTCCAAAGCCGATGCCGAACGGCACCAGAAACGCCAGCGCCCATGCCGCCGCGATCTTGCCGTAGTGGTCGTGCCAAAGCTTGGGCGCTACCAGCGGTGCAATGGCAATCGACAGCAAGATGCCGGCAAACGGTGCGCCCCACCAGAGCGATAACTCCGCGCCATTCACGTCGGCGGCACGCGCCAGGCCACAGGAAAACAGGAAGACAAGGGGCCAGAGGCGTTTCACGTAGACGTTCTCCTAAGCATTGGCGCGCCGCGAAGCCACACGCCACATGAACAAAGACGCCAGTGTAAACGCCTAGGGTCCGTTACCCCATGAAACGTACACACATGTTTGACAGTGCCGCCTGGGCAAACCCAGGGATCAGGCGCCTGTCACGACGATGACGTGTACGCGGTACGGGCCGTGCGCGCCGAGCACGATGGTCTGCTCGATGTCGCCCGTGCGGGAGGGCCCGCTGATGACGTTGGTCGCGCGCGGCAATTCGCCCCGCTCCGTGCGCATCAACGCGTAGGCATCCTCCAGGTGGGCGACGATGCGCGACTGCGGCACCACGGCGATATGCGTCTCGGGCAGCAACGCTGCAGAGGCTACGTTCTCCGGCCCCGACAGCAGCATCAGCGAGCCGGTTTCGGCAATCGCGCAGAAGCAGCCGGTAATACCGACGAGGTCACCGTGGTCGTGATCGGCTTTCGGCTCGCGCACCGGCGGACGGAATTCAACGTTGAGTCCGGCGGCCGCCCAGTCGAGCGACTGCAGCGTGGTCCACGCCACCGCCTGCGGCTTGAGGCTCAATCCCGAGAGGTAACGCGCCGCGGCCGCCGGCACGTCGGCCAGCGTGGCAACGGACTCCAGCGTGGAGGCCATCTTCAGCGCCTGCTCGGCAAAGTGCGCAACGAGGTCTTGGGGCATCGGCGGACGCGGGCCAGCCGGATGGCGCGCAATGTAGTCGGCCACGGCGTCGCGCTCGCCTTGTGTAGGCTGCTCAGGACGATGTTGCGCGTTGCGGATGCGCGCAAAAATGGCGTCGCGTGCGCGGGTCGTGTCGAGCGGATCAACAGGATCCTGCGCGGGGGAATCGGCTCGTGTGGTCATGTCCGGAACGGCTGGCGTGGGATCGGTCGATTATACGAGCCGGTCAACGCCATGCC
>RepKanNP_Acetate_BrdU_F21BDRAFT_1000457_pt1 | contig 14822 bp, 8 predicted proteins | sample RepKananBrdUF21B_FD_10624 | JGI IMG/M metagenome (IMG submission 10624)
TGATCGAACGGACCGCGACCTGGCGATCCAAAGCGTTTCCAGTCAATCCGTCAACCAACGAAGCGCTCATTCCCTCGGCTGCTCGCTACGACATTCACTTGCGTAGCGGTGAGTTGCTAGGACGTGCCAGGTCATATGTTTCACGGACAGGCGAATCTTTCGACCGGTTCTGCAAAGTCACATTGCGGGACTACATCGTGGCGGCCGGCGTGCCAGAATACGAACTGTCGCAACGAACTTCGCTTCTGATTTCGAAGTTCGGTGAAGCGCTTTCACTGGCTCGTCCTTTGGCCAGCGTCAACCAGCAGGCAATGGAAGCGCTCCATCCGGGTCAGCAGATCGCCTACCGATACAAGTTCTCCGCTGTGCCGTTTCTCAACTTGCCCGTCTCGGACTTGCTGGAGCAGGTGATCAGTCATAATCCGAAGATCGACCGTGAGACCGCGGACGGCTTCGGTCGTGTTCTGACTGACGAGGGCGGGCTCAAAAGGCTCGACATTTTTGGTTCGTACCCGAACTACTCACCGCTTGCTTACGACTCGGTACTCAAGCCGGCCGCGAAACAATGGGCTGACTCGACGCCCTCGCAGCAGGAGGCGTTCTGGTCTATGCGCCGGTCCAGGCCATTGGCAGCCTCGTTGCCGATGCACGAGAACGAGCGCCGTGCGATGACGGCAGGCTGGTTCCTCGGCTTGGTGCTCGGTCGGATCCGAATTCCAGCGCCGCCTTTTATTGAACCTGTCCGCGTGTGGTCAGCGTCCGACAGTGCATGGCTGGACTTCCCCAATCCGTTGCTTACACCTCCATCTCGTTTCGGCGCTAACAACGACTGGTTGCCGGCCGTCCTCGAGTCGGTGCTGCTGGCGATGGCTCAGTCGCATCAGCAGCCGGTGATGTCCTCGCTGTATCCGTATCGGGCGCTGAGATCGATTTATGATGCGACGCTGGAGGATCCGGCGCGCGGGATCAACGAAATCTCAGCAAAGGCCGCGATGACGGACTGGCTGCGCACAGGCGACACACAAACAGGGTGGCCATCAGCGGTACCTGAGTCCGGCCACGCTTCCACGATTGAGGAACGCAGCGCGAAGACTATCGAGTGGCTCGATCGCCTGAACGCATTTGCCGGCCATCACTACATGGCTCCAGGAGAAGGCGGAGCGGCCGGGGGTGGCACCTTTTCCCTGATTACATCTAGGGGTCAAGCTGCCAAGACCCCGATTTTTCGAGACCTCGCACCAGACGTCTTCTGGGCCACGGCCGAGTTGTCGTCGATGGTCAAGGAATGCGAAGAGGCAGCGCTCCGGCCGGTTCAAACCGGCATTCCCGCAATGCCTTCGGCCGGTTACGGAGACAACGACATCGTGATTCCCGACTTAGGACAGTTCTGACATGAGTGTGTTGACGGTTTTTCTCGCGTCGAACGGGCCGTCCGACGGCGTACGTGACGTCCTCACGGACCTGTCGGCAGCGGGGCTGCTCGACCCCTTCTTGTGGATCGACGAAGATGAAGGACTCTCCGGTGTCCCGGGTGTGCGTGCCCTGTCGGTCGAAGGCGGTGAGACAGCCAAGGTCGCATTACAGGACGTATTGGCGTCGACGAGGGTTGCGCGGGTCAGGCTCTGTGTCCTGGTGCCCTTCATCGAGGGTGCTCGGACGGTTCGAGTCGATTCCGAACGTGCGGTGGCGGATATGCTGGTGTCCAACTCGGGTAGCGCGCAGCTGGTTCGAATGAGGATGATACTTACTCGCGGTGGTTTACGGGTGCCGGACTCGGCGGCTCCGGCCCTCGCGGGTTGGCACAATCTGTTGATTGCTCCCGAGGATTCGAATGGTCCAGGCATGGGTCACGTATCCCTTTTCCCGACTACGGACCCGATCGAGATCGGACGAAGCGCGGCTCCGGTTGTCGCCGGAATCGCCGGTTTGTGGGCTCACGTTCATCATGCCCCGTTTGACGACATCCATATCGTTCCGGGCGATGCGATTCGCCTGGTGCGTTCGTTCTATCGGAGGTTGGAGACGTCGGGTGCCGAGCACGATCTGCGGGAGCGAGTACTCGATATAGGTGGGCCACTGCCGCTGCCTTTGGATGCGGGCGGCAGCGTGGTCTATGTCGAGGACGTTCCCTTGGCTACCGGGACGATGGCCCAGAACCTGTGGACAAAGCATCGCGGCATGCTCGTCGGGGTTCGTGTGCCGAAACCAACAGACGTGGGGTCGCAGGCGATCGGGCTGTGGCGAGCGTTGGTCATGTTCTTCAGTTTCATGGGTTCAGCTCTGCGCAACGCTCCGATGGCTTTCTACAACCGAGTGTCGAAGGGCATTTCGGGAGCTGTCGCGTCAACGGTCAACTCAGCGGTATTCGGTTCCGATTCATCTGCGTACACTATTGTCGTCAACGGTGTGGGACCCGATGGGCGTTCGGTGAAGTGGAACGATTTCAGTGAAGCGTCCCATCAGATGATGACGGCATTGGATCCAGGAACCGAGAGTCGTCACCACTCCGCAGCCACAGACCTCTCGAGGCTGTGGAACGACTATTGCGCTGGCGCCTTGACTTTGGCGGATGCGGGTGAGCGGTCACAGGGGTTGACACCCATTCAAGTCGGTGCAAATCGCGCCGTCATTCGCACTGCCAGCGATATTGTTCCGGGCAGGGCTCAACGATTCACCGAGGTACCAGGAATCATCGCGGCTAGTACCGGCGTCTCGAGCTTGGACGCTCACGACGTGCTGGCTATCTCCGAATTCCGTTCGCAGTTGCGTGAACTCGAGCAAGATCAAGTTCTGGGCTTGGAAGCTCGTCGAACAGCCAGCGCAGTCGATGCTTGGGGGCAGACCATTCGACGTTCGTACGGATTCGCTTTCGGCCAGATTCTGGCAGGCGGAATACACGCGGCACGTACAGAAGTCAGTGGCTTACTTTCGAGGTTGCGGGCGCACACCGGATTCGAGGACCAGTCCGAGGGCATAAGGATGCGTCAGCGCAGTCTCGCTCGATGGGCACAGGTCATCACCTTCGTCACCGTGCTCATTCTCGGCACTGCAGGGTACGCGACCTACCGTGAAGCGTTGCTTTGGTGGCATCTAACGCTGATCGTGTTGGTGACTGTGCTCGTTTGGTTTTCCAGCTTGTTCATTCTGTTCAACCGAAGCCAGCAAGAACTGTTCCAGATGATCAACAGACAACGAAGAGCTGCGGGTGAATTGGAAGCGGATCAGGTGAACCTTCGCACCGCACTGCGCGACTTGGATCGACTCTCCGCTGCCTATCGCCAGCACGTGTCCTGGAGTGCAGCACTCGGCTCCTTCTTGTCCGAGCCTCTCGGACGGGCGCCGGCAAGGTCGGGGTCGACGCGTCAAATCGACTGGGGGCTGCCACGTTCTGCTGGGATCGGATCAGCGCGACCGGCGCCGGGTCGAATTGCCGAGGTCGCCGAACGACTACGAAGTGAACTATTCACAGTTGGGTGGATGACGTCACCGTGGGACGGATTGACTCGCTCCGCCGGCGATCATGTGGGGGCGCTGGGTCTGGATGTTCGACAGAATCCGGAACTGCTTTATACCAAGCAGGGCACCGGTTCTGGTTCAGCTCTTGACGTGTGGTCTGACAAGTTGGCGGCCGGTGACGTTGTGCTGGACGGTGCGGATGTTGTCTGGGAACGAGCATTAGAAGAACTCGCCGGACCCAAGGCGTCTTTGATTCGCGACCTGGTGGCGTCGGTCGAGGTGCATGACGAGGGGCAGTCGACGATGCAGTCGATCGACGGTTTCATGGCCGGTGTTGGAGTTTCGGGTGAATTCGCGGAAGGCGGATACTTCGATCGGACGATGCTCACGGATCTCGCCTCGACAAGTGGACGCGCGGCGGTATGTGGTGGGCGAGCGAATCAGGTGCGCCTCGGACTGGGATTGATCGCGGTCACCACTCAGTTCAGTGAGGGTCTGTCGCGCGAGGAACTCGAATTCGGTGAGCCGTCCACAACCGTAGACGATGACTATTCGTACGAGATTCCCGTGTCTCCTGATTCTGAAGCACTCGGCGGATTCGGACGTTCGTCCATTGAATCACCTGTTTCCGATCCCTTCCGGGCGCCGTCAATTGACGGCATGAACTTCTGAGGAGTCGAGCGATGAGCGGTCAGGTGCTTGAAGCGCTCCTCCAGTGGAGGACGGGTGCAATTGCCGAAGATCAACTTCAAATCGGGGTGATCAAGGATGCGCATCTCACTCAGATTGCGCGCTCCAACAGGCGAACCACCTCGGAGATCGAATCGATGCTCCCACGCACGGCCAAACCAATGGCCGGCCACATCGCGAACGTAATCGCGGGGGTTCAAGAGAGCGGTTCGGACCGCGACTCAGCGAACCCGGCGCAGGTTTCGCAACCTGCGGAGGCAGTTTCGGCGCCGGCGTCGCCGATCATCGGCAACACGTTGGATCTGACGTCCGACGATTTTTGCGAATTCGACTACTCGACCGACGGGACAAGCGATGCCAAGTTACAGGCGAAGAGGTCCCGGGGTGGGTACCGCATCGCGTGGGAACCGTTTCAGGTCGCCGGAGATCAAGTAGTCGTCTATCGCGTCGTCTCCAGCGAAGAGCACGCCGCATACAAGCCAGAAGTTGGGGAATTACTCGGGTCGACCACGGAAACTTCGCTGACTGATTTGCGGCCACCGAGTTCTGCGGTGCGCTTTGTTCAGGTCTGGTGTCACGTCGGGCGAACTGTCGCCGATGCCGCCTCCGAGCAGCCGACGTTGTTGGGCACCGCTCAGATCATCAGTCCAGTAGTGGATTTGGCGATCTCAGAGGACGAAGGCACCATCATTGGTCGCTGGGACACTTGGCCGGGCGTGACAGTCGTTCGCGTGATGAGGACTTCTCTTTCGGGCGCCCTCGGGTCTGCCGGTCAGGTTCGACTTCACCCCGACGACGACAATCTCGGCGGGTTCGTGGACTCTACCGCCGAGCGTGGTCAGCGCTATCTATATCGGGCGATCTGTGAAGTCCCGGTTGGGAGCGGTACCGAGCTGTCTCCGCCAGTCGAGGAGGTTGTGCAGGTCTCGGTGATTCTGTCACCGGTACTCGATCTTTCGGTCGATACCTACGGCGACGCCGACGAACCACGCTTCGATCTGCAATGGAGCAGCCCTCCAGTTGGCAAGGTTGTCATCTACCGAACCGAAACAGGCCCGAAGCCGGGTGTCGAGGAATCGGTTTTGGCGGAGGGGGCGTTGGAGGCGTCCGGCGGGTTGCCGAGTGATGCTCGCCTGATTCATCCGATCAAGGGTGCACAAACCGGAAACTGCGTGATGGCCGAGGTGTCGTGGCCGCGTGGATGGACGCGCGCTTACTTCACACCAGTCACGACGCTCGACAACGCGGTCCAGGTTGGTAAGACAGTAACTGCCACAAGACCGTTGGGCGCCGTCCGGCATTTGCGTCTCGTAGAACGCTGTGCCGAGCAACTGCTGACCTTTGCCTGGCCGGAGGGTGCAGCAGCCATCGAGGTTCACGTCAGCAGTCGCGGCATGGATTCGGCAAGTGCGCTGGCACAGCCGGCCGGCCATGAAATCTCAAGGAGCAGATACGAGCGGGACGGGGGTTTGCATTTCCCATCTCAATTGCCCGCCAACGGTTGCTCGGTGCACGTAGTGCCCGTCTCGTACACGGCGGGTAACAAGGTGTTGGGTGCCCCGAGCGTAGTCGACTATCCAGGACTCCTTCGCGTGCAATACGACATCATCGCGCGCAGCGCAGGTTTGGTGCTCGACATTGCATTGGCTCCGGAGCGCGACACGCATGGTTCGCCACCATTCATCCTGGTCTACAACGCAAATCGACTGCCGCTGAGTTCGATGGACGGAACCGCGGTCGATGTGTGGGCAGCGGGTACGGACGGAGGTGGGCGTGCGAAGCAGTTCCAGCCGGTACAGCTCAATCGAGCGGACCGGGGAGTGACGTGGAGTGCCGACGTTCGAGGACTCTACGGTTACGTCCGTCTCTTTGCCGATCTACTGCCGACGCATCGAAGCACTTTTGCACTGATCGACCCAGCTGTCGAGAAGCTCTGGGTTGACGGACGCGAAATAGCGGGCGGGCAAACAGGATGACCACTGGCGGCTTCTCGGAAACCGACTTCACGACCGGAGCCCTGGCGGGCGATCAGCGAGCAGTCCCTCGTTTCGGTCAGTTGACATATACGTCGTTCGATCGACCGACGGCTGGACGGGGTCAGGTACTCGGCGGCTGGCAGGTCAAGGCTGTTGCAGGCGGGCTCGACGAGTTCGAGCAAGATGCGGTGCGCGTCGGTATCAACACCCGGTTCGAGACTGTGGTTGCGCTACCGACGTTTCCGACGCAAGAAGAAATCGAAGGTCGGCCACGGCGTTTGCACTACGGCCCACTGATCGGCGACAGCGTCGCATATTGGCATTCTGTGCAGGCGGGTTCCGACGCATCGGGTCGACCAGGCAACGTCTTTGTGCACGTGCTCGTCGATCGAGCCCCACTGCTTTCAGCGCTTCGCAGGCCGATTTCGCTGTGGCGCTCGTCGGGGTGGTTGACACCGTTCGGAGCAGAGCTCGTGGCTCGATCCGAACTCGTCGAGACAGAGCCTTTTCCGGAGGGGGAGGTCCTCGAGCTGTCGAGGATCGTGAACTTCGTGCTTGATCCGGGTGTGTGGCGGATCGGCGTGCTCTCTGTGTTGCTCGATGCCGTTCACGAAGCGATCGTCAAGCGGGGCACTGTCATTCTCGGCGTCGAGGATCCGGATCGTGGCGCGTTGTGGGTTGGCGCGGTGAGTGCCTTGATGGCGTCGTCAGCTGCTGCGCGATTCTACTTCTCGACCTACGAACGTCACCCAAGTCGGGAAGACCTCGAAGCATTGAACGCGCATCTGGTGTGTGTGCCGATTGAAGATCTTGCGGAGCTCGAGCTCCCGGGAAGTGTTGTCGTACTGAGCGAGCTCGAGACACCCTCGTTGGGCGAGTTGGATAGCTCGGACGGAGCCAACCACGAATCTCACCGCACCGAACGTGATGCAGAAGTCGAGGTGACGGAATGGTCGGTCTTAGCGCAGACGGTATTTCTGGACCCGGATACCGCAGTCGAGGCGTTGACGCAGTTGGATGACATCGCTGAAGCCGGCCCTGTTTCCATCGCTGAAACCGCGTGGCCATTGGCCGAGCTCGTCATGCGCAACGACATCTTCAGTGACGCTCAGAGCGAGGCACGCCGTGTGATCGGTCGCGTTCAGGCACCAGTTCGCCGTATCGGATCCGAGCAACCGGTGGCTCTGTCGATTGCGCAAACCGGAACCGCATATCACGGATCTCGGCAGGACCCATTCGACGGTAGCGGCGGAGATGCTCCGTCAGTCGTGCCATCCGGCGCGATTCAACAGGAACAACGCGTTTCGGAGGGGTATCTTGGCATCCTCGCGATGCCGAATCTCACGCCGGAGCAATCCGAAGCGCGATGGTTTCGATTTCTCGGAATCGTTCGCGAAACCCCGGGATGGTCGACGAGAGGCTTCGATTTCCGGAACATCTTTGGAAGGCTGGACGCTCGGCCGACTCCCGAGCTGCTACGAACGGTGCAATCGGTCGCCCATGGTTTCCTCGATCAGCTGAGTATCAAGGCAATGCCTGCGCGGTCGGCTAATTCGCAGTCGGTGGAGATCGAAATCGTTCGTTTCGCTGACTTGATCATGAACGCGGGGTTGTTCGACGAAGGGATCGAAGCTCCCGTCCGGGCACTGATTGTCCGTGCGGTCGTTCCTTTGCTTCTCGATGAGTCGACAGTGCAGACATTCACCGCTTCAGTTGGTGCGATCAGCGTTCCGCTACGACAGCTGATCCGTGGGTGCGTTGTCGACGAGCGAGTGAATGGGTCATTTACTGTTCGGCCACTGGGCTTTCGGGTACCTCGTGCAGCGATCGTATGGATGCTGCCTACCGAAGATGTGCAAATTGACGGTGGGATTCGCGGTAACGCGACGGCGGTTGAGGAGCCGACAGTCGCGTTGGTGGCGGACCTGGTACTTCGTACGGTCGCGGATTCACCTCGCTGTCACCTAGGCGAGTGGTCTCCGTTTGTGCCTCTAGCGCTGTGGCGGGTGCTGTGGGAGAGCCGAACGAAGAATGACGCTGAAGCGGCCCAGTCGTACTTTGTAGGTGATGCGACGAGTTTGTTCTTGCCGGAGTACCTGCTGCACGAAGATTTGTTGACTCTTGCTCAACGATTCCCCGATGTTGTTCCTCCACGATACCTACAGTCGACGATTATCTCATCGCGGCAACCGCCTGAAATCGGTTTCGTCTGTGCGAATTTGGTGCGAGAAGCGGAGGTCGGACGATTGGCGTTGACGATTGGTCTGCGTGATGTCCACGGCGACGCGACGGCGCTGTCCTGGGCGCACGTACGACTGGTTGATCGATGGGCATCCTCGGGATTCGCGGAGTTGGAGCGGGTGGTGGACCTCATGCGCCCGGCGCTGATCAGCTTCTGCCGGATGAACGCCGCGGAGATCGCTGAATTGTCGAGAGACGTTCTGGATCGGTTGGTGGTGTTGCTTTTCGCTTCACGCTGGGCGCGCGATCGATGTGCTGCGCCACATGTTCCATTTGTGGGTGACGCACAGATCAGCGGCTTGAGACACTCGATTCTGGGGCCGAGCGACTACGCGAGATCGAACATCGCCGAGCTGATCAGGTCAGGAATTATCGATCGTGAGTGGCTCCTGGTGACCGTGATGTTTCTGACGGACGGCGCCCCAGGGCAGGCACGCCGTCGTCCCGACCTATTGACCAGTCTGGGGTTGGGTAGCGAGAACGGGGCCGGGTTGTTGGAATCCTTGGCGCGGGAATCGCTCTCGGATCTACGGGGGTTCGGCGATGAAGTGTTGTCCCCGATCGCAGATATGTTTCGTGAAGAAGTGCGCCGCAGGCCGAATGTGGATTCGCAAGCCGCAATCGCAAAGTACCGACCTTTTGTCTGGCAATGGTTCGAGCACTTGGTTATGCCCACATCTGAATGGGAACATTCGCAAGGCCCACTGGGTCGTCTCGGAAAGGACAAAACCTGATGCCTGCATATGTGCTTGATGGGGCTGGGAGAGTAGATCTCCCACGCCGGCCGTTGGCTGTCACTGCCGACGCAGGAGCAGTTAGTATAGAGCTTTCGGCGACGGCGCAATCCGGCGGATCGGCGGGTGCCGTGCATCCGCGGGCGGGGCTGATGATTCTTCCCCGTATTGCCGACGTGACAACCGTGTCCGCTCGACCAGGAAATGGACTCATCGCGTTTCCTCAGGGAACGATTCTGCGTGTGGCGATAAGCGTCGACAGTCAGAACGACCCGGATCCCGATCGTGCGGAACTTCGTCCAATGGATGTTTCGGGTCTGCATCGTGCCGATCTGGCAATTATCTCGGTGGGAGTATCCTCGCTTGAAATCGCCTCGAGGCGAACGGAAATCGATGTGGCCTTGGGTGAGTTGGCGGCAGTCGCGCGATCGAGTGCCCGTGGCGTACTGCGCACCGATCGACTTCGTGATGCCGATGGATACGCGGTGAGCATTGATATTGACAGTTCTATGTCGATGCTACCGAGATTCGATGATTTCAGTGCGGCGGCGATCGTCGATCTTCTGGCAGGTGTGTCCACCGTGCTGGGTGACACCGCGCCGATGGTTTCGATTCTGGGCGTGCGGTTGAATACAGTTCCCGAATGTGACCTGCGTGAGCTTCGTTCGGTCGTACAGGAGGTTTTGGATTCCGTACCCCTGGGAGTTGGATTCCGATCCGTACTTTCTGCGCAGGCAGCAACGGTGAGGCGCATGGTCTACACGATTACCGACGGTGTGCCTGCGGATCTCGGTATCGCCGAGGCTGATCCGCTGATCACCCGTGTCCTGGTGCTCCTTACGGAAGCAGTTCCGGAGGTTGTTCCTACTGGCGCTTCTATGGTTGTAATCTCTCCGCGGGTCGTATCGACACTCGCCTCGGACCCGAGTGAATTATCCCGGGTTGTAACACAATTACTGTCACCAGTCATGACTGGTTCGAATCCGGGTGGTTTCTCGTGAGTAAATGCCCACGCTGCTTCGTCAGCCTGACGCCTGATCACTTTGCCTGGACGCTGGTGTCTGGTACAGCTACCGAGGCGGACCCGATTGCCGGGGCATTTCATGGTGGTCAAGTTCTTTCACGCAAGATCGTCAAACTGCGTCGACCGGCCGACGCCCACGCGGGCTGGGCGCCCCCGCCGCAATATGCCGAACTCGAACTCGGTGGACCCGCCCGCGAAGTATGTCCAACATGTCACTATGTCCTCGTCGACGGGTGGCGAAATGCACAAGTCACGTGTATCGCGATGGCCGGTGCGCGAGCGACGGGCAAGACGGTCTACATTGCAGTACTGATCAAGCAATTGCAGTTGCTGGGAGAATCTTTCAACGCCGTAGTCGAACCATTCGACAGCACAACGGAAGCCACGTATCGAGATCATTACGAAGCGCCGCTGTATGAGGCTCGTGGAATCCTGGAAGCCACCCCAGCCGCCCACACCGGAAATCCCTACCAGCGTGACCCGTTGATCTTCAGCCTCGGGCATTGGAACAACGTGTCCCAGATCCTGGTAATCCGTGACGTTGCGGGAGAGGATCTCGAGAACCCTGAGAATGCGCGGGCCCCATGGCTCCAGTTCTTCACACATGCCGACGGCGTACTTTTCATGTTCGATCCACTCAAGGTGGAGGCGGTCACCAACCAACTCCACGATCTCTTGCCTTCACAAGAGCGTGTCGGCGGAGATCCCAGGACGGTACTTCGCACTGTCCTCGGGATTGTTGGGCTGGGCACTCCCAATTTGGCTATTATCTTGTCGAAATTTGATGCACTGCAAGCCCTTCAGTACGTAGAAGGCAGCGAGTGGAGTCGAATCATGTCGAATCCGGGTGCCGCGTTCTCACGTGATTTCAGTCTCCGTCCGGCCCCCTACCACGACGGTGACGGCCAGCTTCTCAACCAGGAGGTTCGCAGTCTGCTCAAGAAGCTCGACGCAACGCCAATGGTGATGTCGGTGGACCAACCTCACACAGGTCGTCCATTGGCCAATCGATATTTCGCGGTCTCTGCATTGGGGGAGTCTCCGGTCGGTGACCGTTTGCATGCCAGCGGAATTACGCCTTTCAGATGTCTCGATCCGGTTCGCTGGGTGCTCGCAACCCGCGGCGTGTGGCACTGGCAGTGACCTCATGACTCAATCGGTTCCTGGGGCGAGTGCACCTACGAGCTCCCAGATTCTCGATTTCCTCCTCGAAGCGGGTACTTGGCGAACAGGCCTACTAAGTCTGCTGCTCGACGCCGTCGGCGCGGCAATGGACGGTGGTTCCGTTGTCGTTCTCGGTGTACGTGACGACACCGTAGCCGGGCTGTGGCGTGGAGCGGTGTCGATGTTTCTCGCTCCGAGTTCGGCCGAACAGTTCCGATGGCAGCACGCGGAGGGCCGTGGATCAGTGGGCGAGGAAGTGCACCTCGTTACGGTCGCGCTCACAGAGCTCACTGGATGGGCAGAAGCGAGCACCGGGGTGGTGATCGGCGAGGAGGACAATTGCAGTCTCGGGGAGTTGTCGGTCGACGGCCACCAGACTGAACGCGGGATGTCCGTGACCGTCACCCAGTGGTCCCTGCTGGCCGAGGCTCTGATCGTCGACCATGAAACTGCGCTTGCAGCGCTCGCTCTTCAGGAGAAGATCGATAAGAAGTTCGCAGACGAAAGTGTTTATCGATTGTGGCCATTGGCGATGACGGTGGCATCCACACCGGAGATGCACGATTCCATGTCCAGTGCGGCGAATGTCATACGCGCGCATTCGCCAAAGTCACTGTGTGGCGAGTCCGAATTGTTCAACATCGCAGTCGGAGCTGTGGCAAATGTGTACGGCCGCGAAAGTGCAGCCATGTGGCGCGACCAAATGGTCGCCCCGGCGATTCCTGAGCCGGTAGTGGCGAGTACGGCGGTCACTTCCTCCGGCGGCGTAAGCGGCAGTGAGGCTACGGATTCTGTTGCCAGCCAATCGAAACTCCGCAGTCTGGTGATGGGTGAGGTCATGGACCTTTCGCCGGACGCCCTTCGATGGGGTTGTTCGGTGTCGTGGACGCAGCCGGCGGTGAACTCGCTCGAGGTCGACGTCGTCGTGTTCCTCCTGGACGAGAACCGCAAGGTCAGCAATGACGAGGATTTTATCTTCTACAACGCTCCGGTAGGTGGGAACGGGGCCGTGAAACTGTCGGTGCTGCGCCCTGACATGCAGCGTGTGGATCTCGATCTCGGCGTGTTGGCCTCGCGGTATCACCGAGTGGCGCTGGGAATCGTCATCACCGGTGAAGGGTCGTTCAGTTCCTTGAACCCTTTGCGAATGATTCTGACGGACAACGAGGTCCCGATTGCAGACTCGTTCTGTGCGCACGGTACCACTGAGCAAGCGATGATCGTCGGCGAGTTCTACACCCGAGCCGGCCGCTGGCGTGTGCGTTCGGTATGGCAGGGCTTCGACGGAGGACTTGCCGAATTGGCAACATCATACGGCGTCGTCGTGGACGGCCACGGGTGATCGAGACAGCTGTCCGCCGTCTGACCGCGATAGGTGGATACCTGGCCAACCCCTATTCGGCGTCTGTCTTGGTGGTCACGATGATGCCAGTGTTGTCGGTGATCGCACTCGGATCCCTCGTTTGGCGTCCTCTTGGATACATATTTGCTTTGTTCACACCCATCTACGTGCGAAACCTGCACCGCTGGATCAAATCCGGGCTGCAGAGGCTCGGTTCGAGAACAGGCGGCGGCACGACTCATCGGATGCTCACCTATGCAGTCCTTGTGGTTCTGGCCGGAGCACTGTCCATTCCTGTGGTGCAAGTGTTCTTCCGTGGCGATCTCGGAGCGATGTCTGCTCCATCGGTCGTGGCAGAGATGACCGACAAATGGAGAGATGATCAGACGCCACACGCAGTCTACGGCGCCACGCCGACGTGGCCGTCGTACGCACCTTGCCAGTTCATCCAGTCCTGGACTGGCCCGACCGCGGCCAGTTCCTGCTACTCGACTGTAGGGTATTTGCGATTGTGGCAGATGCCTACCGCGGTGCCGATGTTGTTCTCTCTCAGCATGATCTACGTTCTTTTCCCTCTCGCTCTGGCCAGATTCGGTCATCGCAACAAGTAGCCCGAGGATTTACTCGCAGGCATTGACCCGAGGATTTACTCGCAGGCATTGAAATGGATCGGTATGACTAAGAAGTATTATCTTGCGCGCCTAGCGGGCTCACGTGTCGATGTCTTGGCGAAGCTTCCAGGATCGGTTGCCAAGCAGACAGCGATGGGGTCGGTGTTGTTGACGACCGCGGGTTTTGCGGCGATCTCGGCTGCGTACGCGTTGTCTATCACCGGTATCGCAACTGGATGGGCGGCCATCGCGGGTGGTGTGGTGTGGGGACTTGCGATTCTCAATCTCGACCGACTCTTGGTGATCGGGTTATCGCACGAGAAGCGAATCGGCCGTAGTTTGATGCTCGCAATTCCTCGGGTCGTGTTGGCGATCGTCATCGGTTTCGTCATCTCAACTCCGTTGATGCTCAAGGTATTCGAGAGTGAGATCGAGACGCAGCTCAACCGCAATATACTCGCCTCGCAGGAAGAATTGCGGACGGATCTCAAGGATTCGACGTTGAGTTCCGACCTCGCGGACGCGGAGGCGCAACTGGCTCGAATGCGCGCACTAATCAATGCGGGGCCTACCGCCGATCCGGCGGCAAACCCGGAGGTCGGATTGGTGCAGGCGGAGATAGACAAGCTCGGGGCGACCGCCTCAAAGCAGAAGGCAGATGCCGACAGTGCGCGCACACGAGCGCTCGCGGAAGAAGAAGGTTCAGCGGGTACCGGGGTGCCAGGATGTGCGGCGTTGTGTCTCGAGAAGAAACGACTCGCCGAAGACGCCGAGCGATTGTGGCAAGACACTCTCGAACAAATGAAGGTCAAGGAGGGCGAGAAAGCCAGCATCATAGAGCGGCTGAAAACGACTCTGTTGGAGGAAAGTACGAAGGCCGTAGCCGACGCGGAGAAGGATTTGCCGACTGCGGAGCAGAGTGTCGAGACGTTACGTTCTCAGGTCGACAGCGCACAGAACGGTTCCTACGCACTTGAACAGGCGAACAAGGGAATTATCGCCCGACTCAAGGCACTCAACGACCTGTCTGGTAGCGACGGAACGGCGAGCATGGCGCACTTGGCAGTGTCTATCCTCTTCATGCTTGTCGAACTTCTTCCGGTTTTATTCAAGGTGATGTCGAATGCGGGAACCCGCACGCCCTACGACGAATTGGTAGAAGCCTTCGAAGAGGAGGAAAAGCGTGATGCGACCGAGGACATCGATACCCGCAAGCGAGTGGCAGAGTTCCGCAGGGACGCCGAATTCGAGGCTGAACAAGATCGCATAAACAAGCAGCAAGAGACTGTTCTGAAAGTCAACGAGACCGTAGTCGCGCATCAAACGGAAGTTGTCGACGACGCTCTCGAGCAGTGGAGCCGTCACGCGAAGCGGGTATCTGCCGAGCGACTGAGGGAATGGGAGAGAGAGCTGGTGGGTGGACCACCAGTCCGGCCTGATGGCCACTCCGGCGCCGAAAGTGACCAGTCGAATTCTCGGATTGAAACGTCCCAGCCTGCCGCCGAGCAGACTGCCACGATGTGGCCGTTGGCTGCGACAGGACCAGTAGTGCTCGACAAGCCGCATGCTTCTTCATAGATCGGA